>ERZ779637.377-NODE-377-length-31033-cov-9.145523_pt1 | contig 31033 bp, 27 predicted proteins | sample MGYA00514196_ERZ779637 | MGnify/ENA primary metagenome ERZ779637 (study PRJEB29562, sample SAMEA4376700) | mouse gut metagenome | isolation source: Cecum | study: EMG produced TPA metagenomics assembly of the A DSS colitis mouse model was used to assess the...
GGATTTAGAAAAGCTGTTATCTCCATCCGCACCAGCGGTCACTTCAAAGCGGATGACGGAGAAAAATGGATTCGGTTCAAAGAATATAATCGCCGGGACGTGGAAGTTGAAATGGCTATACAGAAACGCCTCAGCAAGTATCCCGTTCCTGGCTTTCTCTGGGATGAATACCATCTTGATCAGGAAATAAACGACAGAGGCATCAGACTGGATATGCAGGTGGTAGAAAACGCCATCGCCTTTGACGAAAAATCAAAATCCACCCTCTTGCTTCAGATGCAGAACCTCACAGGGCTCGATAACCCGAACAGTGTGATTCAGATGAAAGAATGGCTTTCCGATAACGGAGTGGAAATAGAATCCCTCGGTAAAAAAGAAGTCTCTCAATTTGTCAAGAACCCTGACGGTAACGCTAACGGTAACATTACAGAAGCCCTCAAACTCCGCCTGCAGCTTGCCAAATCTTCTGTAAAGAAATATCAGGCGATGCAGAACGCCATTTGCAATGACGGCAGGGCTCACGGTATGTTCCAATTCTATGGTGCGAACCGTTCCGGCAGGTGGGCTGGACGCCTGATACAATTACAGAATCTCCCGCAGAACCATATGCCGGATCTCGCTGAAGCCAGAGCCATTGTTCGCAACGGCGACTATGATATCATGCAGCTTATAGCCGCTCTGACCGTAAACCTTGATGCTTCTTTTCTTTGCCATTATGATTTCCTCCGTTTCTGTGATTGTCATTGATTGCGAGTACCATTCCATAATCACCGGAGCCAGATCATAGGCACCACCTCCCTTCAGCGATTTAAGCAAGAAAAAAGCTGCCAATGCATTTACGCATCAGCAGCTAATCGCTTCTGTTCGGTATTTTATTTTAGTTCTGAGTTTTCTTTGCGTCCTTAATACGGTAGTAGTCTTCCAGATCCACATCGATCCTGACTTTCGTATCAGGTTTTCGGTTGCTCAAGAGGCACACAGTCTCCACATGCACCGTATGCCCAAACTGATCCATCCCCCGGATCCTCTCCACCGCATACCCCCCGTCACAAAGCACCCTCAAATCCCTCGCCAACGTTGCCGAGTCGCAGCTCACATACACAATTTTATCCGGCTGCATTTTGAGCATGGTATCCAAAACAGCCCTTTCGCAGCCTTTGCGCGGCGGGTCCACTACGATTACGTCCGCGCGGATTCCTTCCTTTGCGTACTTCTCCGGCAGCACTTCTTCCGCCTTTCCCACGAAGAATTCCGCGTTTTCAATTCCGTTATTACGCGCATTCCGTTTGGCATCCGCAACCGCCTGCGGAACTTCCTCCACCCCGTAAACATGCTTCGCGGCACCCGCCATAAATAAAGAAATCGTCCCAATCCCGCAGTATATATCCCACACGTTTTCTTTCCCGCTAAGACCCGCATACTCTAACGCCAGGCTGTACAGTTTCTCCGTCTGTACCGGATTCACCTGGTAAAAAGATGCAGGGGAAATATAAAACGTAATTCCACGTCCCGTGCGCTTAAAATCCTCCGTATCCACCACATGGATAGTATCGGATATGGTGTCCTTCCCCCATACCGTATGGGTCTCCCTTCCCATGATAACATTCGTCCGTGCCGTATTGACATTCACCGACACGCTTGTCATTCCTGCAATCTTACTTAGCCGCTCCACCAGGATTTCCTGTTCCGGCAGAAAGCCCTTCTTTCCTGTTCCGTTTAACACTAAACATACCATAATCTCCCCGCTGGTAAATCCCTTGCGTATCAGGATATGCCGTACCAGTCCCTGCCCCGTCTTTTCCTCATAAGCCGGTATGTGATACTCCCGCATATATCCAAGGATGCACTCCAGGATTTCCCTGTTTTCCGGCGTTCCGAGCGCACAGTCCGTATTGGCAATGATATCATGGGTCCTGCCCGCATAAAAACCAGTTACCGGATTTCCCTGTTTATCCGTCCCCACCGGGAACTGTGCCTTATTACGGTAATGAAAACAGGAATGGGAACCGTCCTCCATCCCCACGACCGGCTCCATGATGCGGTCCACAAACGCCCCGTCAAAGCCCCCGAGCCGTATCAAATGGTTTCGTATCTTATTCTGCTTAAATACAAGCTGCGCCCCGTACTCCATTGCCTGTATCTGACAGCCGCCGCACTGCCTGTGGTATTTGCAGATTGGTTCCACCCGTATTTCCGAAGGCTTTACGATTTTTTCCAGTCTGGCATAAGCATAATTTTTCTTTGCCTTTGTGATTTTACATTTCACGGTATCCCCGATAACGGCATCCTTCACAAAAAGGGTATAGCCGTCAACCTTACCTATACCCTCTCCGCCATTGCCGATATCTTCGATTGTCACCGTCAGAATGTCATTCTTTCCGTACTCCATTCCCATTCCACGCTCCCGATCCGATTCTTTCCCGGCTGCACGAAAACCAGCCTACTCCAGTCTCGTCGCCCTTAAGTTGGACTCAAACAGCCGGTTATAGCCAAGCCAATCCTGATTGTTTTCCCCGGCGCTTTCCAATATTTCCTTATAAGTCTCCAGCTTTGCATCCGTATCGTCCGCATGGTAAAGGGCAAGCGCCTCCATCAGCGCCGGAACTTTCGGCGAACCGAATTCCAGTTTCCCCTGATGCGCCAAAATACAATGCTGGAGCTGGGTCAGCAAATGATGCGGGAACCCTTCAATGCCTGCCGCCCGTTCCGCCACCATTTGCGCCCCCATCACGATATGCCCCAAGAGCTGTCCGTCATCCGTATAATCGTTCTCAGGGAAAAGGGAAATCTCCCGCACTTTCCCCATATCATGGCAGATTGCCGCCGTCAACAGCAAATCCCTTTTCAAGACGGGATAAGCCGTACACAAATAGTCACACATTTTCGTTACGCTTAACGTATGCTCCAACAGACCTCCCACAAAGCCGTGGTGAATCCTTTTCGCCGCCGAAGATGCCTGGAACTTTCTGGCAAATTCCGCATCCTCGGCAAAGAAAGCCCGCAGCAGCTTTTTATAATAAGGATTTCCTATGCTTTCCACTATGCCAAGCAGTTCCCGGAACATTTCCCCAATGTCCTTACTGCTCACCGGAAGGTAATCGGATGGTTCATATTCCCCCTCCTGACACTTCCGAATCCGCTTCACGTTCACTTGCAGGGCGCTTTGGAAACTGGTCACTTCCCCGTAAACCTCGATATAATCCAACGTATCAAAATCACCGATTCCCGGATTGTTCGGGTCCCATACTTTCGCATCAATAGTTCCTGTCTTATCCTGCAAAATTACGTTATCATAAGATTTCCCGTTTTTTGTCACCGCCGACTGTTTATGTTTGCACAGATAAATATCAAACACACGGTCGCCTTCCTTATAGTCCTTAATATATTTCATACTGTTTCCTTCCTGTCTTTTTGATTTTTCTGCTTACTCCAAAGTGCCAAGCGTCACATCCACTTCCATCGGCACATATTCCTCCGGTCCCTGACGCATCAGCGTAATCGACACTGTTTCATCCGGTTTTAATTCCGCCAGTGCGCTGACCAAATCCCCATAAGTCTTAATGGTCTTTTCCCCGGTTGCGGTAATCACATCGCCGCTTTGGATGCCCGCCGTCATTGCCGGCGAATCCATGGCGATTTCCGTAATGTATGCGCCGAACGGTACACCAAGGCTTTCGTTGGCATCCGGTGTCACGTCCATGCCGTAAGTTCCCAGGTATGCCTGCTCCCTTGCATTGCTCATCCGCTCAATGACACGCCGCAGCTCCGTAATGCCGAGCGCAGACACAAGGTTCTTCATGTCTTCGCTGTTATGCGAGTTGTCAATCATGCCAAGCACCTGCCCCTTTATGTTAATCAAAACCCCCGATGCATTTTGGCTGCCGTATATGTCCGTCGTCAGTATCTTATAACAGGAATCCACCGTATTCAGGGAATTACCGTTGGAAGTAACCACTCCGTAGCATACCGACTCCCCATGCCCCAAAGGACTTCCGATGGCGATGACCGGATTCCCGACGATTGCCCTGCTGCCGGAACTTGCCGCCAAATCCGCAGCTTTTACTACGTTTATGGTTTCCTCTCCCAGTGCATCCAACGCCACGGAGAGCACCGCCAATTTGGTGTTCACGTCCCGTTTCCGCAGATTCGCCTGTGCCTGCTCCCCTTTGCAGAATGTCACCACAATATTTTCTGCATCGATAATCTTCTCGTAATTCACCAAAACCAGGATTTCCCGTTCCGTCTTCACAACGATGATACCCGATGTCTGATTCTTTTTCTCATAGGTATCGTTAAACCAGTCCACGTCTGATACCGACCCCGTCACCGTCACCAAGGACTTTTCCGCTTCCTGTGCCACCTCTGCCATCAGCCCGTACATGGAAGCATAATCATCCATGTCCAGCGAAACATTATCCAGCACTTTCGCAATCTGCTCGTCTTCCAGCTTGAATTCCACCGGCGGCGGCGGTTCCTCCATTTGGGAATCATCCGCTATCATATCTTCCGGCAGCATTTCATCCGTTTCCGCCGGAAATTCAATGGGCGCCGGTTCCTCCTTGGGATACAGCCAGTTGCTGATGACCGGTTCCAAAATAAGGAACGTCAGGCAGGCAACCGAAGCAAAAATCACTGCCATGGCTGCCGTAATCAACGTCCTGCGAAGCAGCTTCACCTTATTCACGGGACGCTGCTTAATCCTCTCCGTAATGAAATCCGAATCCGCCTTCTGCACCGTATTTTCCCGTGCCGCTTCAACCTTCCGCTCTAAATTCTCCATATATACTCCTCCATAAACCGCTCCCATAAGTATATCCTTTTTCCATTCCAATGTCCAATGCAAATCACCGACATGGGCCAAATTCTTTCCTGCGCACAATCTTAATTTTCTTTAAAATTACCTGCCTCCCCCTACCCATTTTCCCTTTTTCCCTATATACTAATACAGGAACCGGACAAAAGTGCAAAACAAAACCGAAAGGATAAACAAGGTACATAATATGAAAACAAACAAAATTCCCACCTTTCATCCGGCAGGAAAGAGGTCTTCCCTTCTTGCGGTATCCGTGCTCACTGCCCTAATCCTTACCGCCTGCGGCGTATCCGCACAGCCGGCAGAACAAAGCGGCAGCCAAACCAACACGGACACGGAAGTGCAGACCAATATGACATCCGATGAAAAAACGGACGGTACGTCTTCCGCTATTCCGGTCTCGTCCGCCGCAAACAACACTGTTTCCTCTTTTACCGTAACCCCCATGGGCAATAACCAAAACACTATTACGGTAAACAGCAGCGAGACCGTCACCGTGGTCCCTGATATCGCCCAGGTGGTTTATGCGGTCCGCACCGAGGCAAAAGATGCCGCCGGATGCCAAAAGAAAAATACGGAGGATGTGGACCGGGTCATCGCACTCTTAAAAAACCTTGGCGTTGCAGAGACCTCCATCCAAACCTCCGATTATACCATGTATCCCATTTACAATTACAGCAACAATACCCAGCGGATTACAGGCTATGAAGCCACCGCTTCCCTGACCGTCTCGGACCTTCCCATCGCCGATTTGGGAAATATCCTGACGGAATCGGTGAATGCCGGGATTAACAACATCCAGTCCATCACCTACCAGTCCAGCCGGTACGATGAAAGCTACACGGAAGCCTTAAAACTGGCGGTGGAATCCGCCAGAAAAAAAGCCGAAGCCCTTGCCGCCGCAGGCGGGTGTACCCTTGGCGGGGTCGCCGGCATCCGGGAAAACAGCAATTACAGCCAGGCGCGCTACACGGACAACGCCCTCGCTTCCCAAATGCGCGCAGCCGGTGCCGCAAAGGAAATGTCGGTGGAAGATGCCGCCGTCATTATGCCCGGTGAAGTGGAGGTGGAAGTAAACATTACGGTGGAATATTTTATACCGTAAGGGAATCAGGGGAGCCGAAGACGGCAAGCGCCTCCGCCGCCACGTCCGGGTAATTCGTAATTACCGCTTCTACCCCCGCCGCAGCAAGACTCCGTATCTGCTCCTTATCGTTTACCGTCCATACATGCAAGGCAATCCCCTTCTGCCTGCACCGCTGCGGCAGTCCTTCATCCTGCATATGGTAAAGCGCCGGATGAAGGGCATCCACCCCGTTTCTTTTCACATAATCCGCCACATCCGCAATGACATCCGAAACCAAAAACCCCGTTTTCATTCCGGGACACAGTTTCTTCACTTTAAGCACCGATTCATGGTTAAAGGAAGAACACCATATGCGGTCCGTCATACCCATATCCGTTACCAGCCGGACCATCTTTTCCTCCAGTCCCGGATAAAAATATATCCCTGTCTTGCACTCGATATTCACAGACAATCCGGTAGGTCTTAACTCCTCCAACACCTGTGCAAGCGTGGGAATGTGCACCGTACCGTAAGACGGCATGGGGCGGCTTACATCCAGCGCATACAGCTCCCCATAGGTAAAATCCCTGACATACCCGCTGCCGTCGCTCACCCGGTCAAGTCTTTCGTCGTGGATTACCGCCAGTTCCCCGTCTTTGGTCAACTGAATGTCAAGCTCCACCCCTTCCGCTTTCATTTCCACCGCTTTTCGGAATGCCTCCAGCGTATTTTCCGGCGCATAACCGGAAGCTCCCCTGTGCGCCCAAATTTCCGTTTTCCTTTTCATGCCCGTTTCACTCACTCCGCAGCCTTTCCACAAAATCTTTCAGTTTTCCGATAGCTATTTTCAAATTTTCCAGAGAATAGGCATAGGAAATACGTACAAACCCTTCCCCGCATTCGCCGAAAGCCGTCCCCGGAACCACCGCCACCTTTTCTTCCCGCAGGAAACGGTCCGCAAATTCCTCACTGGTCATGCCAAACTCCTTGATGCACGGAAATACGTAAAATGCCCCAAAGGGTTCAAAACATTCCAGCCCCATTTCCCTGAACGTATGCAGCAGGTAACGCCTTCTTTGGTTATAGGCTTCCCGCATCTGCCTTACATCCTCATCACCGTTCCTTAACGCCTCCACCGCTGCATACTGACTGGTAGTGGGCGCGCACATAATGGCAAACTGGTGGATTTTCAACATCTGCTCCATAACCGCCTTCGGTCCGCAGGCATATCCCAGCCTCCAGCCCGTCATGGCATAAGATTTGGAAAAACCGTTAATCAAAACCGTCCGTTCCTTCATACCCGGAAGGGAAGCGATGGATACATGTTTTCCCTTGTAAGTCAATTCCGCATAAATTTCATCGGAAATTACGAACAAGTCCTTTTCCACCACGACCTTTGCCACTTCCTCCAAATCCTTTTTCTCCATGATGGCACCTGTGGGATTGTTGGGAAAAGGCAGGATTAAGACTTTCGTCTTATCCGTCACCGCATCCAATACTTCCCGTGCCGTCAGCCGGAATTCGTTTTCCGCCTTCAGCTCTATGATTACCGGCACGGCATTTGCCAAAATCGCGCACGGCTCGTAGGAAACATAGCTGGGCTGCGGAATCAACACTTCCTCTCCCTCGTTAATCATAGCGCGCAGCGCAATATCTATGGCTTCCGACCCTCCCACGGTCACGATGACCTCATGGCTGTAATCGTATGTGATTCCCTGCGTCCTCTTTATGTAATTGCATATTTCCATTTTTAAATCCTTCAGCCCCGCATTGGACGTATAGAATGTGCGCCCTTTTTCCAGGGAATAAATTCCCTCGTCCCTGATATGCCAGGGGGTATCGAAATCAGGCTCGCCCACGCCAAGGGAAATCGCATCTTCCATTTCGCTCACGATGTCAAAGAATTTACGGATGCCGGATGGTTTAATGTCTACTACCTTATCAGCTAACGGATTTCTCATGGCGTAATTTTCTCCCTTTCGTCTTCGTATTTTTTAGCCAGTATCGTTCCATGGTCCTTATACTTCTTCAGGATGAAATGGGTCGCCGTACTTAATACCGTATCCAGCGTGGACAATTTATCGGACACGAACTTGGATACTTCTTTCAACGATTTGCCTTCCAGCGTAACCAACAGGTCATAACCGCCCGAAATCAGGTATACGCTGTTTACTTCCGGATATTTGTAGATTCTCTCCGCAATGTTGTCAAAGCCCTGTCCCCTCTGCGGCGTCACGCGCACCTCAATCAACGCCGTTACCTTTTCAATGGAAGTCTTCTCCCAATCAATCATCGTATGGTAGCCGCATATGATTCCCTCTTTTTCCATGGCTGCCATCTCGTTTACCACATCCACTTCCTCCACGCCGAGAATCACCGCCAGCTCCTTTACGTCAATGCGGCTGTTCCTTTCTATTATCGATAAAATCTGTTCCCTCATGCTTTTTATTTCCTCCGTTCCGCCTGTTACGGCATATTCTCTTATTTTCTGTTATTTTTTGATATTTTTACTGTCCCAATATTTTATAGACGGCATCTGGTTTTGGAAGCTCAAGGAAGCGCCTCTCCTCCCCGTTTATAATAACTCTGTCATTACTGTCCGTTGTTTTCCCAATGACAGCGGCGGGAATATGCTCCCCTTCCAGCGCCCTCACAAGGTTATATCCGTTGTCCGCCGCCATCAGCAGACAGCCGCCGGACAAAAGTTCATATGGATTCAGTTCAAAAAATTCGCAGATTTCAATGGTTTCCTGTCTTACCGGAATCTTCTTCCAATCGATTTCCAGTCCGACGCCTGCGCCTTCCGCCAGTTCCCAAAGGGCGGCGAAGATTCCGCCCTCCGTCACGCCGTGCATGGCACAAACGCCGGACTTAACGGCGGTGGCGGCCTCCGGTACGATGGAAAGGAAACGGTCAAATTCCTTCGCTTCCTCTATAAACCGGAAGGGGTATTTGGTCAGCAGTTCCTTCTCCTTCGCCCTTGCCAAAAGGGAAGTTCCCTCCAGTCCGATCCATTTTCCCGCCACAATATCCTGCCCCGGATTAATGTTTTTCACCGACAGGGTTTCCCTGCCGTCCAAACGCCCGATGCCCGACACCGAAAACAGGGGATACTTTACCGCATCCGTAATATGAATGGCGTCCGCCGCTGCCTGTATGTGCAGCGCCGCGCATACCTCCTCCACTTGGAGCATCATCGCCCGTATTTGCGGTTCCTGCGTCTGTTCCGGCAGAAACAGGGAAAAGGCAACGGCAACCGGTTCCGCTCCCGAAACCGCCACGGCATTGACCGCGCCGTGCACCGCATGACGCGCCGCATTGTCCCCTTTCCACGCCACCGGACACACGGAAACGGCGGTCAGACTGCCGTCCCCCAAAGAAAAAACGGCGCAGTCTTCCCCTATTCCTGCGCCAATCCGTACTTCATCTCTTTTTGTCTTTCTTTGTCTTAAAACGGAACGCTTCCATACGTTCTCCGATAATTTACCCGTTTTCATTTTCTGATTACTGCTTTCTTTTCCTAATGAATTCCCAGGCTTTTCCGTCCGCCGCTTCCCGTAAAGCCCAAAATCCCGTTATCCTTCCGGCGCCGGCTGTTCTGCGGGAGGTTGTTCCGCCGGAGGCTGTTCCGCGGGTGCCTGTTCTGCCGGCGGCTGCTCCGCCGGAGGCTGTTCTGCCGGCGGCTGCTCCGCCGGAGGCTGCTCTGCCGGCGGCTGGGGCTGTTCGGCAGGCGCTGCAGGCGTTGCAAATTGTGCCAATGCCGCCGCCACGTTCTTAACGTGGTCGATATTATTCGTTGCCACCGCTGCCAGCATTTCATTATAAGCATTCACATCGTTGGTGGATAATCCCACTGTCGCCGTCCTCGGAACCATCTTATAACTGCTGCTGTTAATCTGTTCCCTGCTGACCTCTACGCCGTTTTCCGTCACAACCTTCCAAAGTTCCGCCCTATAACCGATATGCGCCGACTGTGACACCACTTTGCCAAGCGGCATCGCCACATCCGTATAGATTACATCGCTCTCCGGCCGGATTACGGAAAGCACATTGCTCTCGTATTTCACCTGACGGTCCGCTGGTCTTGTTTCCACACCGTATATCGTAAACGTAATATCTTTTCCCACTACATAGCCATCGATATAAATCGGATGTTCCGTATTATTTACAAACTTAAAATCTTTTCCCGCCGATTCCGCAATCGCCGCATCCGCGGAAGGGTCCACGTAACTTACAATCATGGAATGGTTATGGCGCTCCGTCACTTCCAGCTCCGCCAAAAGAACCGCATTGTACAGCGTAGTGGATACCTGGCAGATACCGCCGCCCAAGCTGTCCACCACCTGCCCGTTCATGTAAGAGCCCGCCATGAAATAACCGTTATCGGTGGAAAACGGGGATACTGCCTCATACGTGGAAAACTCATCCCCCGGATACAGTGTCGTACCCGCTATCAGGTTGCACCCGTTTGTCACATTGGCGCTCCTTGAGGAACCGGAAGAATTAAAATTCGTGGAAAAAGTCCCCAGCACGTCCTTCACCTGTGCCAGTTCTTCTTCGCTTCCCCTCGGCTCATCCACCTTTCCCACAAGGTCCAACTGCGCATCCTCAAAATTCCATTCCTTGGTCAGATAATCATAAATCCGGGTTAAGGACGCTTCCTCGTCAACGATATACCCCGTCGTCCCCGGCGTAACGGAAAACCCGCTCTCCGTCTTCACCAGCATGGCATCCTTCGCTTCCGAATTATACGGAGTGCATTGCTCCGCCAAAAACTGGCTCACCAGTTCCCTGTCCAGTTCATAGGTCAGTTCAAACACGTGGTTCTCATGCTGTAAGTCCTGCAAAGCCTTATAGCGCTGTATCACGTTACCCTTCTTCCCCAAAGCAACCGCATCGTTTATAATGTCCGGGTTGCCCCAAACCAAACCGAGATCCCCTACCGTTACCGTCACCTGATTGTTGTCCACGGCGTTTAACGTCAGGTTCTTCGTCCGTGCCTCCTCCAAATGGGCTTCCACCGCCTGGACCGCCTCGTCCGCCGTCATACCGGACACGTCCACCGTTCCGATGAAAATACCGTCCGCAATGGTGCTGCCGTCAGGTGCGGTAATATTGCCGGAACCGTTTCCGCCGCCTGCCGGAGCATCCGTATTACCGGAATCGGCACTGCCGCCGTCCGCTTCGTCTGCACTGCCCGAATCGGTATTTCCGTTCTCCACACCGCCGTCTGCAGCCATTGCTTCCACCGCATCCCCGGCTCCGGTTTCCACGCTGTTTCCCGCATCCAAATCTTCAATCGACTGCGCCGCCGCGTAATTTTGCGGCTGTAACAGAACCGCCAGCACAAAAGCCGTAAGAACCAGTGACACTCTCCTTATTTTTCCCGTCTTTTTTTTCATAATCTCTCCTACTTGTACTAAAAAATAAAATATGATAAAGTTGGAATAAGCATTGCAAGTACAATAATAATAATTATGACGGACGAAACGATTCTTCTCGTCCTGTTGTTGTGCATATTGAACATGTAAACCAGCCTCCGTGGTGTCTCTCTACTTGAAAGGATATTATAAATGAAAATGCCTTTTTTTGCAAGTTTTATCGTATTTATTATACTGGTTTCCTACGAGATTGCAAAGTCCCGCCGTACCACCGCCGAGAAGGAATCTTCCTTTTGGGAAAAGGAAAACCGGGCGAACAGTACCAGGCGCAAATCCCTGGATGATTTAAACTACATCAGGGTCCCTTTGGAAGACCTTCCCATGGACACCATGGCGGACGATGAGACCGTTTCGGAATGCCACCAAACGATGCGCCATCTTGCACAATCCCCCATCGTCAACTTTACGGGTATCAGCAACACGGATTTGAAACTGCGGTACGGCGCCCCCAATATCGAACTCCTGATGGGATACGACCAAAATTACACCACCCTGGTCCGCACCTTGCAGAAATGGGCGGAAAAATTGCACGAAGCCGGTCATACGGCACAGGCAAAGCAGGTTTTGGAGTTTGCCGTGTCCACCGATACCGACGTGAGTAACACCTATAAGCTGCTCGCCGCCATTTACGCAGCGGAAGGGAGTCACGGTGAAATCGCCCGCCTGAAGGAACGCGCCGGGAACTTAAATTCCGCTTCCAAAAACATTATCGTCCGTATGCTGCAAAAATTTGATTCATAATCCGGTCGGCTTCGTTCCTCGTCAGCTTCTCCACCTGACACTCCATAGTTATTTTATGCTTGTCCAACAATTTATATAACCGTTCTTTTTGGGACTTCGTAACCGGAGTCTCTTTTTTAACCCGGTATACCAAAGGCTGCGGTTCAAAATCCTTCCCGCCTTCCCCACCGTTATTGCCCCCGCAAAACAATCCTGTCAGCTTTAAATACAGCTCCGAAGCTGCCTGCGCATCCCCCAGCGCACGGTGCGCCGTATGTTCCAATCCATAATGGCGGCACAGGTATTCCAGTTTCCGGCTCTCCAAATCCGGCAGGAACTTCCTTGCCAGTTTTAACGTATCGATTCCTTTTCTCTCAAAAACAATTCCACGGTTCACCGTCTCCCTTTTCACAAAGGAATAATCGAACAGAATCCGGTGTCCGACCAAAACGTCATCTCCGAGAAAGGCAAGAAGCGGTTCCAAAAGCTGCCCCATATCCGGCGCTCCTTCCAGCATCCCGTTCCCGATTCCCGTCAGTTCGCGGATATTTTCTTCCAACCGCCGCCCCGGGTCCACAAAACTTTGGAAACGTTCCACCACCTTGCCGTCCCGCACTTTCACCGCCCCGATTTCGATAATCTTATCCCGCTTCGGGTTAAGACCCGTGGTTTCCAGGTCCAATGCCGTGTAATCACTGACCATGCCCCGCTCCTTCCGCTTTTTTTCCGTTTTCCTTCTTATTCCCGTTTTCCCGTTTGCTCCCCTTTTCCGCCTTCTTCTGCCGCGCCTGGTAGTCCGCACAGTATTCCGTCAGGAAACATTCCCCGCATTTTGGCGTTGGCGCTTTACAGATTTCCCTTCCCAGCGTAATCAGATGGATGTTCCAAAGAATCCAACGTTCCTTCGGCAGTTTCTTCATCAAATCCTTTTCCACTTTCTCCGGTTCTTCTTCCCGCGTCAGCCCCAGTTTCCTTGAAATTCGCTTCACGTGGGTATCCACTACAATACTGGGTTCATGGTAAATATTTCCCCGGATGACGTTCGCCGTTTTGCGGCCCACTCCCGCAAGGGACGTTAATTCCTCCAGCGTCCTCGGCACTTCCCCGCCAAACTTATCCACCAAATCCTTACAGCAGGAAATGATGTTCTTCGCCTTATTATGGTAAAAACCAGTAGCATGGATATCCCGCTCCAGTTCCTTTAAATCCGCCTGCGCAAACGCTTCGACGCCGGAATATTTTTGGAACAGCGTCTCTGTTACTATGTTCACCCGTGCATCGGTGCACTGGGCGCTTAAAATCGTGGCAATCAATAACTGCCATGCATTTTCATGCCGTAAATAGCACCGGTACTCCGTACCGTACCTTTCATCCAGCAAAGCCAGGATTGCTTCCGTTTTTTTCGTCATCTTCCGTCCCTCCGGTCTTCCCGCCAATCCAAATACCCGTCCGCGCTTCCTTTGTGAGCGGATTCCTCCTGCCGTAATCAAAAAGCACCAAATATGTTTTTTCCGCCTTCTCCATCTCCCCCGTACCATCTTCTTCCCATACGGGATAGAAAAATACATCCATATGGGTCATCCGCGCCACCTGCTTCGGCTCGTATGCCCCGTAATCCGGCAGCATCCGGCGCAGCGCATCCCCGTTCCCGTAAAAGTCCCATATCCTGCCTTTATAGTTTTGCAAATCCCTGGCAAACGCGGGACGGCTTTTCATGTTTTCCCGCAGGTAAATATCATAAGTCAAAAGCTCGCGGTACAGTTCTTCCCGCTCTCCGTCATACCTGCAGGCAAAATCCAGCAGCACTTCGTAACGGTATGCCCGCGACGGGTTGTTTTGGAAATATCCCTTTTCCCCGTAAAAATCCGCCAGTTTCCCGAACAGGTCAAACGGACCTGCAAACGCCCGCACAAGCACCGGAAGGGTATGGGTGAACTGACCGCTGTTGTAATACAGTTCCACCATTTCCTCTATCCTTTTGAGCCGGCACAGCTCCCCGTAGGAGAGCCATTTCGAGTATAACACTTCATAAGGCGGCAGGGAAGTGTAATTTATTCCATATCCGCCTGCCTTTTCCTGCATGGGCGTTCCTTTCAGTACTTTTAAGAATCCTAACTGTAACTGCTGGGGAGCCATGGCGTACACTTCGTCAAAAGAACGGCCGAAACTCCCGTAATCCTCAAAGGGCAGCCCGGCAATTAAATCCAAATGAATATGGATATTCCTTCCCTGCCGGATACGCTCCACCGTTTTACGCAGTTTTCCCATATCCGCGGACCGGTTGATTTCCCGCAGCGTATCCGGGTTCGTGGACTGTACGCCGATTTCCAACTGCACCAGTCCCGGTCTCATTTGCGACAAGAGTGTCAGTTCTTCCTCTCCCAACAAATCCGCCGCTATCTCAAAATGGAAGTTTGTAACACCATTGTCATTTTCCAAAAGATATTTCCATATTGCAGATGCATGTTCCCGGTTACAGTTAAAGGTCCGGTCCACAAATTTCACCTGCGCGGCTTTATGATCGAGAAAAAACCGCAATTCCTTTTTTACGGTTTCCATATCCCGCAGCCGCACGCCCCGCTCAATGGAAGAAAGGCAGTAACTGCAACGGAACGGACATCCCCTGCCGGATTCATAATAGATAATGCGGTTCTTAAATTCACCCAAATCCCGGTAGGGAAACGGCAATGCACTAATATCCATGGTTTCCCGTTCCCGGTTTTTGTATATCCTGTCTCCGTCCCGGTATGCAATCCCCCGGATATCGCCAAGCCCGCCGATGCCAGGGCTTCCATGGCATCGGCCTGCGTAATAGGAAAGCAGCTCCGAAAATGTTTCCTCCCCTTCCCCAACCATGACCCCTTTTACCATGGGCAGTTCCTCCAAAACCTGTCCGGCGTCAAAAGACACTTCCGGACCGCCCAGCCATATGGGCGTTTCCGGCAGTACCTTCTCCAGTTCCGCCACAAGCTCCCGTACCAGCCGCCAATTCCAAATATAGCAGGAAAACGCAGCCACATCCGGCTTCCTGCGGTAAAGATCGGCAAGGATATGCTCCGTCTGCATATTAATGGTATACTCCGCGATTTCCACAAAATTTCCCGGTGAATCCCCGCCCGCTCCCTCCTGTGCATAAGCCCTCAGACTGTACAGCGCAGGATTGGAATGAATGTATTTTGCATTGACCGCTGCCAATAAAAATTTCATGGTTTTTACCGTTTCCTTCCTTTTCCGTTTCGTGTTTTTATTTTACCATGCGTGTTTGGCAGAAGCAATGCGTATTAAGGCATATCTGCTTCCCCTTTTCCAAGTGTGGCAATAAACTATTTATACACTTGATAACGGTCACATATATTTGTTTTGTTGTCCATCTTTTACTTGCCATTTCCAACGGAATATGGAATATTGTTATTATATACATATCTGCACTTGTAAGAAAGGGGTTTTACAAAATGAAAACAAGAATCAGGGAATTGCGGACGGAAAAAAACTACACACAGGAATTTCTTGCCGCAAAAGCCGGCATAAACCAAACCTTCCTAAGCCGGATTGAATGCGGCGTCTCCATGCCGGATGCCGGCCTGCTCATCCGGCTTTCCGACATCTTCCAGGTTTCCACCGATTACATTCTCTGTCTTTCCGACCAGCGCCTTCCCTCCCTCCAGCCCGCAAACGCCGCCCAAACCCTCCAGGCCTACCAAACGCATATTTCCCTGCTCCAAAAACTTAACCCCATCCAAAGAACACATTTACAGCATTTTTTAGAAAGTATGGAAGCGATTTATTAAAGCTGCGGAAATACAAATGCCGCGCAGGAAATCGCCGGGCGGAGTTCCGCAAATTATTTTTGCATTGCCGGACATACAGGAAAAAACGGCACAGCCATGAGGCGCGTTTCAAATTCTGCTCCTTTGGCTGTACCGCTTTCCGATTTCTGTTTTACCAACCGCAAGTCCCGCATTACAGCGTAGCGATAAACCGTCCAAACGCCTCCATGCCTTCTTCCGTCCTCTTATAAACGCCCGCGTCCTCCAAAACCTGCATAAACACGTCACCGATTTCCTTATGGAGAATCTCCGTCACTTTCTCTTTCGTATCCCTGCTTTCACCCGGATACTTGGGAAGAAACTCCTCTACCCAGTCGGCATGTTTCTCCAGCCCCTCATCGGCACGGATATCCGCACCGGAAAGAAGCGCATCCCCAAGGGCATCCATTTCCCCTTTCAGGCGTGCCGGAAGGACTGCCAGACCCATAACTTCAATCAAACCGATGTTTTCCTTCTTAATATGGTGCAGTTTCGCATGGGGATGGTATACCCCAAGCGGATGTTCCTCCGTAGTGATATTGTTGCGCAGCACCAAATCCAGTTCAAACCGGTCCCCCCGCTTCCTTGCGATAGGAGTAATGGTATTATGGGGTTCCCCGTCCGTATATGCGTATACAAATGCATCTTCATCCGTGTATCCGCGCCACTTTTCCAGTATCACGTCCGCAAAGGCAATGAGCCTGTCACTGTCCGGCGAAGAAATACGGATGACCGACATGGGCCATTTCACAATGCCCGCTTCCACATCTTCGAATCCCCGCACCGTAAACTTCTTCTCCACATCCGCCTTTGCCATGGCAAATTCGTAATGCCCGCCCTGGAAATGGTCATGGCTTAAAATAGAACCGCCCACGATGGGCAAATCCGCATTGGAGCCCACAAAATAGTGGGGAAACTGTTTTACGAAATCAAACAGTTTACAGAACGTGTCGTGCTCGATTTTCATCGGTATATGTTCGGAATTAAAAACAATGCAATGCTCATTATAGTAAACGTAAGGTGAATACTGGAACCCCCACCTGGAACCGTTGATTTCCACCGGAATGATTCTGTGGTTCTGCCTTGCGGGATGGTTCACACGTCCCGCATACCCTTCATTTTCCACACAAAGCAGGCATTTCGGATAACCTGCCTGTTTTGCGTTTTTCGCTGCGGCAATGGCTTTTGGGTCTTTTTCCGGCTTGGAAAGATTAATGGTAATATCCAAATCCCCGTACTTGGTGGGAGCAATCCATTTCTGGTCCTTCTTAATCCGGTATCTGCGGATATAGTCTGTGTCCTGACTGAATTTATAATAAAAATCCGTCGCCTTCTCCGCATCCTGTACATACAGCCCGCGGAACCGGCGGATAACCTCACTGGGACGCGGTACCAGCATACTCATGATTTTGGTATCGAATAAATCCCGGTAAACGATACCGTCCTCTTTCATAATCCCCTTTTCCACTGCGTAATCCAGCATCCGCCCCAGAACTTCTTCCAGTTCCTCCACTTCCATTCCGACTCTTGTGGAACCGGAATCATCCTGCGCATCTTCTGCCGGTTCATCCAATCCAAACAATTCCAAAAGCCGGTTTCTCGTGTATACTTCATCTTCTTTTTCCACCAAGCCGGTTTTTAAACCATATACCACCAGTTTATTAATATCCTGTTGTATCATTTTCCTGTCCGCCCCTTCCCTTATGCTGCAAACCAAACCTTTGCGCCCGTACTGCACGTTTCCATCTGCGTACCATACACGGCTGCTTATTCCACAACCGACGGACCGTCGCCGATTTCCACTACATAAAAGTCTGCGGCATATCCGATTTTTTCCTTATAAGCCCTGCCTACCTGTTCAATAAAAGCGTCAATGGCATCATCTTTCACGATGCTGACCGTACAGCCGCCAAAACCTGCGCCCGTCATCCTGGAACCGATAACCCCGTCTACTTTCCACGCTTCTTCCACCAAGGTATCCAGCTCCACGCCCGTCACTTCATAATCATACTGGAGGGAAATGTGGGATTCGTTCATCAGTTTCCCGAACAGCTCCACATCATTGTTTTTTAACGCCTCCACCGCTTTTATGGTCCGCTGGTTCTCGTATACCGCGTGTTTCGCCCTCTTGGCACGCACTTCATCCTTAATGGCGCTCTTATACTGTTCAAACTGTTCCTCCGTCAAGTCGCCCCAGTTATTGATGCCGACCACTTCCTGCACTTCCGCAAGCGCCGTTTCGCATTCACTCCTTCTCTCATTGTACTTGGAATCCGCAAGCCCGCGTTTCTTATTGCTGCAGGAAATGACAATTTTGGCATTTTCCAGTTTAATCGGCGCATATTCAAAGGAAAGGTCCGCCGTATCGAGGAAAATCGCGTGCCCCTTCTTTCCCATGGCGCTGGCAAACTGGTCCATGATTCCGCAGTTCACGCCGTTAAAATTGTTTTCCGAATACTGCCCGATTAACGCCAAATCCTGGTTGGATACGTCAAACCCGAACAAATCCCTTAAAATATATCCGGTCAGCACTTCCACCGATGCCGAGGAAGAAAGCCCGGACCCGTTAGGAATATTCCCATTCAGCAGCAAATCCATGCCGGAGGGAACTTCATACCCTTTTTTACCGAATGCCCATATCACTCCCTTCGGGTAATTCGTCCAGCCTGCCTCTTTTTCCATCTTCAGGTCTTCCAACGAGGATTCCATCACTCCCAAATGCCCGAAATTCATGGAATAAAAGCGCAGTTTATTGTCCTCCCTCTTTTTCGCCACGCCGTATGTACCGATGGTCAGTGCACAGGGAAAAACATGCCCGCCGTTATAATCCGTATGTTCCCCTATCATGTTCACACGTCCCGGTGCAAAATAAACCTTTGCGCCCTCCGCATCCCCGAATACCTCCCCAAATTTCTTAAGTACTGTTTCCTTCATGTTCTCTGCCATAACCCCATTCCTTTCCGCCTGCCTTCCTGCCAGGCATATTCCTGCATTCCATGCCATGCTCTTAGCCGTTCCGGCTTCCCGCGCTTTCCTTCACTTCTTTTCATGGTTCCATTATAATAAACCCGCCCCGGATTTCCATGCCCCATTGTTACAATAACCTGTCAAAATGTTATATGTTATGAGAAAAGCCCGTTCATCCCCGCAGCCGTTCAATCTGGCTGATAAACTCCTCCACCTGTTCCAAATGTTCCTTATTGCGCCTGCCCTCCCCTTTCTGCATCTCTTTCCGGTATGCGGAAGGCGACATCTGCTTCATCTGCCGGAATGCTTTGGTAAATACCAGCGGATCCTGATAGCCGCAGGAAATCGCGATGCTTTCCACGGAAAGGGAAGTAAGCTGCAAAAGCTCCGTCGCCTTCGTGATGCGGAACGTCATCAAAAACTGCTGCGGCGACATTCCCAGGGAATTTTGGAACAGCGTATATAAATAACTGCGGTTAATACAGACATAATCCGCCACATCCGTCACCTTTATGGGATTGCAGTAGTTCCCCTGTATAAACTCCACTGCCTTGCGGACATACGTATTGGCCCGGTCCCCCTCATTTTTCTCCGCCACGGGAAGTCCTTCGGCAACCATGGACAAAAACAGGGACAACTGCCCGTTCCTGCGCAGGTCGTTGGCAATCCCGAACGTATTATGCTCCATCATATCCCGCACCGCCTGATACAGTTCCTCCGAACGGTCCGAACGGAAGACCGGATGGGAAATGGAAAGCCCGATGGACTTCACGTATTCCTCGGCTTTCGTGCCGCTGAAGCCCACCCAGACATAAGTCCACGGCTCCTCCCCGTCCGCCTGGTAAAAAGCCAGTTCCTCCGGCGTAATCAAAAACCCGTACCCTTCTTCCAGCGGATACGTTTTATTCCCAATGGAAAACCTCCCTTTTCCGCTCAGAATATAATGAATAATATAGTGCGGCTTAAGCGCCGGTCCGAAGCTGTGCAGCGGCTCCGTCTTAGAACAGCCGCAGCAGTTCACATACAGACTCCCCGACTTCTCCCCCGCAAATTCCAGTTTGTACGCCTTTTCCATACATCTTCCTCCCCATCCCCAAAACCTCAAATCCCTGCCATCCCCATTATACCACCCGCCATCCGCCATTTCCATCCCAATCCGTCCCTCATCCGCCGCCATCCCCGCTTTTTAACCGTCCGTCCTTAAAAACAAAAAAGCCGGCTCACCCACGCACCAGCTTTTTCATCCCCCATCCAATCACCAACCGGCATCCCACGGACACCGCCACCGTAACCACCCCGCTAATCAAAAACCGCATCCACAATTCCAAATCCAGAAAATTCACACACCACATAAAAATATAGGTATGGGTCAGGTAAATATACAGCGAGCTCCTCCCAAGCGAAGCCAGCATCTTTTCTTTTATCCTGCACTTTGCCGCCAGCAGCATGACCAGAAAGCCCCAAACCACGGCAGCGCCGGTTTGCATCCACAATATCTGTTCCTCTGTCCTTCCTACTGCAACGTTCTCATCCAAACCGGAGCGCACCACAAGCGCCATACCCACGGTGCATACCGCAAGCAGGGGAATCCATGCCTTATCCACCGCCTTCTTCACCCCATCCTCATATTCTGCGGCAACCACCCCCATGGCAAACGCAATATTGGATACATACCAAAAATCCTGCATTCCTCTGTCCCGCAGAACACAGGTAAAAACATAGGTAAAAATGCAAAACGCCGCGCACCTTGGTCCCTTTCCGCCCACAATGGTATAAACCGCAATAAATCCGATATAAAAAATGAAAAGCACCGCCATATACCAATAGTCGCTCCCATTGGCAAATTTCCAAAAGTCATGAAGGGAAGCAAACCCGCCCGACAGCAGTTCTATGGCTCCAACCACAAGGAAATAAGGTATGTAAACATTTTTAATCCGTTTCCATATGAACTGCGGGTGCATCCGTTCCTGTCCCAGCGACTTCACCAGCGCATATCCCGAAAACAGGAAGAAAATATCCACCCCATATACTCCCAGCCTGCTGAATGCCAGCCGGACCGTCTCCGCATTTCCTTCCGTTTGTGCAAACCACGTCCACCACTCCGCATAATGGGACAGGACCACCATGACCGCCGCCATCCCCCGGAACCAGTCCGTCTCCCTTTTGCCCATAAGCCGCCTATCGCTATCCTGAACCATTTTCTACCTCATTTCTGTACAGACATACCGCGCAAATCCACTAAACCATTTGCATCATAACAATCTGTCAGCTTGCGGTCAAGGTACAGGGGATTAAGGATTTCTTAAGTTTTATTTAAGACTGTGTACCGGAAAAAGGAATCGCTTAGGGTATTATTGCCCTTATCGCCGGACCATTGTTGACAGAAATATTTTGTTCTGTTATGGTCATATTGCAAAGTAACATACTCCAAAGGACATTTTTTACATGAAATTTGTTGTCAGGAGACAAAGACAAATAAGAAAGGCAATACTATGAAAAAAACAAACACCAAACTCATCCTGTCCACCCTCATCCTGTCGCTTACCTGCGTCTCCTGCGGTTTTGGCAATACCGCATCACCATCCGCGCAAACACAGGACAACGCCGCAGCGGAACCGGTCAGCCTTATCCGCATTGACGAAGCCTCCTCCACCGTGGAATTAACCATACCGGAAAATTACATGGAATCCGCCACACAGGAAGAACTGGATACCGCCGCGAAAGAAATGGGAATCCAGTCCATCACCCTTCAGGAAGACGGAAGCGCCTTATACGTAATGACCATGGAACAGCACGAAAAAATGCTTTCCGATATCAGGGAAAATATCATGGCAAGCCTGGAAACCATGAAGCAGTCCAATGATTATAAAAATTTCATTAATATTACCACCAATGAAAATTTCACGGAGTTTACCGTTACCACCACGGAAAAACGGCTGGATACCAAAGAATCCTTCTCCGTTATGTCTTTTTACATGTACGGGGAAATGTACAATATGTTCCTCGGCACGCCGGCAGATAACATCCATGTGGAGTTCATCCACGCCGAAACAGGGGAACTGGTCAGCGCGGCGGATTCTTCCAACAGTAAATATTAGAGCGTGTTTGGCTTTTCGTGTATTTTAACCGTCTAATAATCATTGAACAGGGAAGACTTTTCCTACTCGCCGCGCGCCCCATGCGCCGTAGAGCAACCCTTGACACGGCGGGCGAAACCGGCACTTAGAAAAAGAGGGAACGAAAAAACGCACTATCTTTCATTCCCTCTTGATTATATTTTTATGCCGCCTTGTTGTAATCAATAATCATAACTTCACTGATAATTTTTTCTGCCTGTTTGCTTAATTTTTCAATTTCTTTCATAGTTGCCATTGAAAAAAATTCCTCGCCGCATTGGGAACATTTTTTACATGGAACATTTTTCACAATCAAGATACCGTTTTCTAATTTTTCAACATAGATTGTTGTTGCTTCAATCATATGATTACTGCCACAAGTAAAACAATTCATATTTAACGCCCCTTTCTTGTTTTAAAGTCCGGCTCCCATTCTTCAATACTTGGGTAGTATGCCGTTATTATATGCAGATTGATATTATCGCTTGCAACAACTACATGTAAGTATTTGTCGTTTATTGACATTCCCAATAATAAGCAACTGGGGAACGGTTTATCATCTTCATATTGTTTTATGATTTCGCCTTGCATAATGACTTTTATAATACTGTCTGAATCAATATTTCTTTCCCTGCACCGTTTTATAACATGTGCAGTCATTATAACAGTATCATCTGTACACAGCTTTCTTAAATCGTTGATAAGCAGAGCCACTTGAAAAACAAGCGGCTCTGGTGTATAATCTAATCAGAAAGGTTTATCGGATACGAAGTTCCGATTGCCCTCAGTTAAATTGATATTACAAAAGAAATAGCATCTAACTTTGGACGGTTGGGATGCTATTTCTTTTTATGATTGTCTATGTAAGACAGAGCCGCAAAAATAACAAGCAATAATGTCAGAACTTCCATCACGCTCATGGGCACCACCCTCTTTCGTAAAACTAGAGGGCATCTATCAGAAAATCGCATCCTGCTTTCTGTTTAGCTATACAACCTCATTATAGCATGAACACAGATATTTCACAAACAAAAATGAAGCAGTATCAAAGTATCAATCGGATATGCTCTGTCATCGCCAGTGGTGCCAAAGGCGTAGGCGTTCGCCAATGCAGGGGGTAAAATGGAGCGGAGCGGGAACGGAGCCGCTACGCGGAGACAAAAGATACGGTTTATCTGGCTGTAAAATCAAATTTGATGATAGGCTTGCGGGTTGGGGAACTGGTTGCTTTACGTTGGAGCGACTGGACTGATATAAACCATTTACATATCATGAGGAAAGATATCAGAAATCAGGATACCGGAAATTATACAGTGGTGGGACATACAAAAACTAACCGAGACCGTTTTGTAATTCTTGTACCAAAGACATTAAAGATTCTAAATAAAATTTCACACGAAAGCGATTATATTTTTGTCCGTAACGGTCAACGTATCACCGCAAGACAGATAGCCTATGTGTTGGAAAAATATACCGAACGCCAGGGGGTGCCAACAAAATCCACTCACAAGATGCGCAAAACCTACGCTTCAAGATTAAATGCAAACGGTGTTCCTTTAGATGCAATCAGGGAACGACTCGGTCACAGTTCATTATCTACCACCCTCGGTTATATCTATAATCCGCTCACGGAAAAGGAGACATATAAACTGATAGCAAAGGCTTTGTGAGTGTTTGAAATGCCTGCTTTCAAATGCTTTCAAATGGGAGCAACGGACAAAATAAAAAACCTGCATAAATACGGGCTTTTCCATACAATACAAAGAGCGCGAGACGGGACTCGAACCCGCGACCCCGACCTTGGCAAGGTCGTGCTCCACCAACTGAGCCACTCGCGCATCAACAATGACTATTATACATACCCCCTGCCCATTTGTCAACTCCTTTTTTAATATTTATTTTTAACTTTTTTTATCTTCCTAGTAACCATTCAGCCTGGAATGTTATGCTGATGGGCGGACGCACGAGCGGGAGTTTTTTTGTGGGGCGGCGGCAGCGGGATTGGCTGTCCCGTTTTTCCGTGCACTTGTTTCCGCGGGCAACGAGTCAAGCAGATGTGCTTGCACGTATATTTGACGACTGCCCGTGCCGGGAAAAAAATGATGTAATGCGACATTCCTTTTTTGATATCCAGCAAAGGCCAGGAGCGGAACCCCCTGCCACATCTTACTATAAGACAAGAATGGCGTGGTAAAACCGTCAAAGCTGAAATGGAGTAAAATCTTTTTGGTTGTCATAATGCTGATACAATATAATCTTTTGCTCTATATGGCGCCGATAAGGGAATTTTGGGCATTTTCTTTTTTATTTACCATAGTAACCGGGCTATTTTGGGATTCAAAAGTGGTTTTCATAACGGGTTTGGAGATTACGGTCTCATTGCTGGTATCCTGGATGGTAGACGGAGATGCTTTTTTGCCGGTGAAGGATGAAATATACCAGTCCGCAATTATTAACCGGATTCTTTGTCTGGTTCTGACGATGGCATTTATTTATCTGATTGTCCGTATGGTTTCACGCCATCTGATAGGAGCAAAAAAGAAGAACTGGAAAAGACAATGAGCGTGTGCAGAACGTATTAAACAAGGTCATGCATATTGCAGGGGAATTGGGCGGAGCCAGTCAGGCACTGGTAGGAACGACCCAGGCGGAAAGCGCTTCTACACAGCAGTTATTTGCAATCAGCGAAAATCTTTTGGAACACAGCGGACAGATGATGGACAAATCGGAACAAAGCCGGAAAATCTGCTGAATTTGAAAGAAAGCAGCCGCAATATGGAGCTTAAGATGCAGGATGTCAACCGCATTTCCAAAGAACTGACTGAGATTTCCGCGTCAAATGAAAAATCCCTGAATCTTCTGATGGAATGAGCCGTGATGTGGAAAGTTCCACAGGCAAGACAAAGGAAGTTACAGATAAACTTTTGGCAGAGTCGGGGGAAATCGGCAAAACACTGGATATCATCAATGAGATTGCGGAATCCATTAACCTTCTCGCACTGAATGCCTCCATTGAGGCAGCACGCGCCGGGGATGCAGGCCGCGGATTCGCCGTCATCGCGCAGGAAGTCGGACATTTGGCAGACAATACGAAAGAATCCCTGCTGAAAGTCGGTGAAGTGGTCAACCGCGTACAGAGCGGAACACATGATGTATCAGCGTTTATGAGTCAAAATACACATCAACTGATGGAGCAAAATCAAGTTATACTGAAAACCGCGGAAGGCATCCGCACCATGATAAACTTGCTGAAAAAATCCGTGGAGGCGATTGATGAGGCAAAGGCTTCTGCTCTTTCAGTAGAAACAGCAGAAGCCGAATCCCCGCCCCTGAAAAGAATAACGCATTTTAAGCGCGCCCCAAATATTCCTCTACCAATATCCGCGGAATCCGCCCGTTTCCTGCCACAATATCCGACACATTTCCCGTTCCTGCATCCGCGCCCCGGTAATCCAGTACCAGCCCGCCTGCCTCACGTACCAGCAGCATCCCTGCCGCAAAATCCCACAGCTTCAGCCCCCGTTCAAAATACCCCTCTATCCTTCCGCACGCCACATTCGCCAAATCCAACGCCGCCGAACCGGTACGCCTGATATCCTGGCAGTCCGTGAATACCGCCTGAAACACCGGAAAATTCTCCTCCGCCAGCGCTTTGTAATACGGCGAAGTGCCTATGGAAATCAGGCTTTCCCCCATTTCCACTGCGCCACTCACCCGTACACGCCTGCCGTTCCGGTAACAGCCTTTTCCTTCCGCCGCCCAAAACATCTCGTCTGCATACGGATTATACACAATTCCCATAACAATCCTTTGGTTATCCATAAACGCCAGCGAAACCGCGCTGTTCCTGTAATCATGAATCAGGTTCGTGGTGCCGTCCACGGGATCCAGCACCCACACAAGCCCCGCCCGGTCGATTTCCTCATTGGACTTCTCCTCCCCCATAAACTGCACTTCGGGATATAGCTCCTGCAATTTCCCACAGATAAACCGCTGCACGGCAAAGTCCACTTCTGTCACATAATCCGCTACCCCTTTTGTCCTGGTATGCCCTGCAGCCTCCCTGTCCCGGAACAGCTTCCCGGCTTCCTTCACCACCGACTTTACAGCCTCCATGTCTATCTTTATGCCGTTCCCTGCGCAAATTACCATACCGACTCCGTCCTCATTCCCAACATGCATCCGCATATCCATCCCTCCGTTTTTCCTTCTTCCTCCGTCTTCCACCGGCTTTCTGCCGGTCATCCACAGGCCGCTCCGGCTTAACCCCTCCGCCTGCTGTCTCCATATTTCCGGCAGCCCTTCCATTTCCCCGCTGCTATTCATTATCCGGTGCACCCGCGTTTAAATCCGTATAACAGTCCAACAGCCCCACCGTCTCGTTTGCCGGTCTGCCATACATATTGCAGCATTTATGGGAAACTTGCGCACCCTTATCGCTGCCCTGGTCCATTTCCACGCTCATCCTCACCACGCCCATCTGCGTCTCCCCATCCAAATGCCTTAAAATATCTTCAATCAAACGTTCGTCTTCCATACCCCGCCTTCTCCTTCCTTTTTGTTTCCAATCCTTCCCCAAACCCCTGTCCGGCTTTATCCCTGCCAAAGCCGGCTTCCGCCACAAACACTGCGCATTTTTGCCGGTATATCTGCGGTCAATCCAAAGACAGGCCGTCAAAAAAGTCCTTCTCCCCCATCTTCTCCGATTTATACCGGATCAGGAATGCCTTCATCTCCGCATATTCCCCCGGCATATCGGACAATATGGCATCAAAATTATCCTCCGTCACTCCGCCGATATCCGCAAATATCTCAAAATATTCCTGTTCATGCCCGTGTTCCCCTAAAAGAACTTCCCAGCTTTCCTCGCTGCCGCACCCCTTCGTATGCGCCGTCAAATATTCTTTCAGTTTGCCTTCCGTCTCCTCCGCCAAACCAATGGGATTCATCAGACGCAGAAAAGCCAGACGCACTTTCCCCTTCCGTTTGTTTTTTACAAATTCCTCCAAGCTGCTTCCATAATCTTCCTCCCCGCAAAGTATCATTTTCGTATAGCCTTCGCCGTCTTCCTCATCCATAACCGCATTCATTTTGGCATCCCACTTGCAGAGCCATTCTCCCGTTCCCGCCTCCAGCGGATTCATCAGGTATTCCGTATCCAACATCCCCGCACCGGCGGCTAACAGCGCCGCCTGCTGGTCTTCCACATCCCTGCCGCTTCCGTTTCCCTGCTTTCCGCCGCTCTCTGCCCGTTCCGTTCCGGGAACATAGGCATAAATCCGCCTTACTGCCGGGCATTCCATGAAAATCCTGCTGCCCAGCTTCATTTTCTTCTTCGGAAGCCACACATTTTCCAAATTGGAACAGTAGGCAAATGCCCAATCGCCGATTTCTTCCACCGAATCCGGCAATACCACCTTCCTTAACTGTTTTCTGCTTAAAAAAGTTTTTTTTGCAACGGCTTTCACCGGATACCCGTCAATTTCCCCCGGTACCCGCACCTCCGTATCCGTGCCTCCGTAATCCGTAATTCTGACCCACGTCCCGTCCTCCACCGTATATCCTATGGTCCCGTCCGCTGTTGTTAAACTTCCCTTCTGCCTGTCCATTTCCCCACCCTATTCCTGTTTTATAATTCCAATTTTTCTATTTCATGCACCAGGCTTTCCTGTCGTTCGGACAACCGCAGCGCTTCGTTATGCTTTTGGTAATCTTCACAGCCAAATGTGGCAATAAAGCGCGCCCCTGCCGTATTTACGGTAAGCTCCGTCACCAGTATCAGCATTTCGTTTCCTTCCTCAAAAGCCGTTTCCACAAAAGTAAACAGTCCGTGCAGCCTTTCCTTCGTCACCGCCGTTTCCGATTTCATGGCGGCAACTTCCGCCTCAAACTTTTTCTTAATCTGCCCGAACGCATCCGCCGCCGTTTCCGCATCGCCCGCATACAGTTCCTTCTTCGTCCGTTCCAGGAATTGGATGACCGCCCTGTGTTTCCTCCAATCCCCGTCCGACAGGGAATTGGCTTTCCGCAGGGAATCCGCCAGCTTCTTCTTCCCCTCCGCCTGCCGCTCCATCATCTCCGTCACCGCCGCCATCTCTCCGCCTTTCTCCGCCAGCCCGCGGAGCGCTTTTAACGGAACCATCAGGTCATTCAGATAATCCGCCGTTTCCATCCGCTCCCTGATTTCCCCCAGCATTTTATCCATCAGCATACTTAACAGCGACAACCGCTCGTCAAACGAAGCCGCCTTTGCCCGGATAAACGCTTCCTCCGGCGCCTCACCCTTTAAGATTTCCTCTACATGGTAATTCTTTTTATATTTTTGGTATAAATCATAATATGCGGTAAATTCCTTTACCACACGCTCATTGCGCAGGTACTGCCCCACCAGCGTTTCATCCACCGTCAGCCCTTCTTCCTCATACAGCGTAAGAATCTGGGACAAATCCTCCCAGCCCCTTGCCGTCACATAGGAACGCCCTTTCACGGTCGTCTCGATTTTATAAAAATGCTCTTTTTTCAGTTCCAAATAACTGGTAACCACATTATGGATGCCCTGGTTGCCTGCATATTCCTTCCACACTCCGTATTCCGCTTCCACATCCAGCACTTTCAGACGGTCCATCGTTACCACATCAAAATCCCGCACCGACTTATTATATTCCGGCGGATTCCCTGCCGTCACAATCACCCATCCTTCCGGCACTCTGTGCCTGCCGAATACTTTATACTGCAAAAACTGCAGCATGGACGGCGCCAGCGTTTCCGACACGCAGTTGATTTCATCCAAAAACAGGATTCCTTCCCGGATGCCGCTCTCCCGCATTACGTCATAGATGGACGCTATGATTTCGCTCATGGTATACTCGGATACTTTATACTCCAGCCCACCGTATTCCTTTGTTTCGATAAAGGGCAGCCCCAGTGCTGACTGTCTCGTATGGTGTGTCATGGAATAAGACACAAGCGCAATTCCAAGCTCCTGCGCAATCTGCTCCATAATCGCCGTCTTCCCCACACCCGGAGCGCCCAGCAGGAAAATGGGGCGCTGACGCACCACCGGAATCCTGTATTCCCCGAAACCATCCTTTTTTAAATACAAATCCACCGTATTCCTGATATATTCCTTTGCCTGCTTAATATTCATATCCGTCTAATCTCCCGCTTCTTTATTTCTTTTTGCTCCCATTCCGGGTTCCTGCCATCACGCTCCGATATCGTCCTCGTTTAGAACAATTCCGATTGCCCAGGGCGGCAGCTCTGGCCGGTCCCCGTTTTCATCCAGGAAAATAAAAATCGTATCATATGCCGGCATCTGTGCCGGATAAATCCCATAACCGTCCGTAAAGTAAATCAATCCTTTCAGGTTTTCAAATTCCCCTTCCGCCGCCAGTTGCTCCACATACCCAAACACCGGCCGGAAATCCGTGGACCCGAACCCCTTTAACTTCCCGTTCTTCATGAACTCCTCAAAATCTTCCTCCCCGGTTATCTTCGTATCGCTCTGCACTTCGCTGTCACACTGGATGATATGCACATTGATTTTCCGGAAAAAATTTTCCGTTCCCTTTAAAATCGAATACGTTTTCCGTACAAACTCCCGGACGATTTCCCCTCTGCAGGATGCCGACGTATCAATGGCAATGACGAACTCCTTCACCTTTTTCGCATCCTTATACTCTAACGGTTCCACCAACGGCATATTCCCATACTCCGAAAGCCCGTAAGTGTAATAAATATAATCAAACTCCTCGTCATTCACCTGCATATCCTCGCCCATTACCGTAAACTTCCGCAGGATTTCCGCATAATCATACCGGCCACGGGTAGCTTCCGCCAAATTCTTCTCCAAACTCTCGGAATTATTTTTATCTTTGGAAAAAGACTTTAAATCCGCCTTAATCCTTTCACTTATTTTCTTCCACTGTTCCTCCGAAACCTCCAACTGTTCCTGACGCTGCCAGTATATATGCGCATCCCTGCAAAACAGCTTCTGCCACTGCATTTTCTCCCCGACGCTTACCGGATGGTTCCTCAGGTAACGGTAAATCCGCTCCGCCGTCAGCATCCCCGCATCCTCCTTCAGGTAATGCAGTTTATTCCTTGCTTCCGCATCCGTTTCCAGCACCGCCATATGCAGCCCCAATTCCAACACCACATTCTCCACTGCGGCATCCACCGCCAAATCCCACGCTTCCCGTTCCTTTTCCCCATATGCAAAATGATGGTAAAACACAAAATGGAACAGCACATGAAGATACATCCTTACCGGAAAACCTTCCTCCTCCCGGTACCGTCTCAACAGCCAGACCGGATCATAATACAGCCTCTCCCCATCCGATGCCGCACCCTCCATACCCATTTTCATTTCCGGTTTCAGCCTGGACAAAGCCACATCCAAAAAACGCATATTGACCACAATATTATCCCGCGCCAACTGCATCACCTTCCCCGCCAGCCCCGTAACCCGCTCCATACGCAATTCTTCATCCTTATCCATAACCTTAGTCCCATCTGCCATCCCGTTCACCGCTCCCGCTTTCCAAATCATCTCCCCACCCCAATCCCCAAAAACTACACCCCTGCCATTTTCTATCTTACCAATCTTTTCACTGATTTACTACCCCAAAATAAAAGATATTCCCCTTTCACCATAACAGTTCAGCCTGAAATGTTATGTTCGAAAGCGGACGCACGGGAGGAAGTTTTTTGGTGGGCGGCGGCAGCGGGATTTCCTGTCCCGGTTTTCCGTGCACTTATTTCGGCTGGGAATTTCTAAGCAGAATGGCGTAGATTATCACCGGCTACGGTCGCCCTCTATCGGCATCCATGCCGAATCGGGCTAAACCGTGCATCCGTGCACGGTTTCCCTTAAGTATTTACATTCTGCTAAGAAGTTCCCGCCGAAAACGAAGCACGGAAAATCCGGGACAGGAAATCCCGCTGCCGCCGCCCACCAAAAAACTCCCTCCCGTGCCGGGTAGAGTAAAAAGGAATGCTATGATACGGCATTACATCTTTTGATAACCAGCAAAAGCCGGGAGCGCCACCCCCTGCCCGGTTTGTCCCTGCCTCCCTGCGCTTCCCCTGCCGGCATCTGTTCA
>ERZ779637.378-NODE-378-length-31024-cov-7.129194_pt1 | contig 31024 bp, 26 predicted proteins | sample MGYA00514196_ERZ779637 | MGnify/ENA primary metagenome ERZ779637 (study PRJEB29562, sample SAMEA4376700) | mouse gut metagenome | isolation source: Cecum | study: EMG produced TPA metagenomics assembly of the A DSS colitis mouse model was used to assess the...
TTTGAACTGGCCGTGGCGGAAGGAAAATATTTTGTGTATGCATTTAATCCGGACATTCAGGGAGTTCAAAGCTGGTATGTAGGACAGGCCGTTATACGGTAAATATTGAAAAGACTTCTATATATAAGAAGTATGCGGTTGGTTTCAGCCGGAAGGGGTTTGGTTAAGAACCGGAGCTCCTTCCGGCTGTAATTTTATGAATTCAGATTTTTCATAGTTTTTTTATAATTATTTTCGCTCAAACTTGTTGACATTGCAGGGCGTAAGTGATATTTTATGGTAAGAAGATGTTAGCACTCATAAGGGAAGAGTGCTAACAACCGGAAAGCGGGGTGAACCGGGATGCAGCTGGATGATAGAAAAATTAAGATTCTCCAGGCTATTATCCGTAATTATCTGGAGACCGGTGAGCCGGTAGGAAGCAGAACCATTTCCAAGTATACCGATTTGAATTTAAGTTCGGCGACGATCCGCAATGAGATGGCGGATCTGGAAGAACTGGGATATATCGTGCAGCCTCATACTTCGGCAGGACGGATTCCGTCCGATAAGGGATACCGCCTGTATGTGGACCGTTTGATGATCGATAAGGAACGGGAAGTCGAAGAGATGAAGGAGCTTCTTCTTGAAAAAGAAGAAAAGATGGAGAATCTGTTAAAGCAGGTGGCCAAAACACTGGCCGTCAACACGAATTACGCCACCATGATCAGCGCGCCGACGCTGCATCATAATAAGTTAAAGTTCATACAGCTTTCAAGGGTTGACGCAGACCAGATTTTAGCGGTCATCGTAGTGGAAGGCAATGTTATTAAAAATAATATTCTAAGCGTATCGGAAGAGCTCAACGACGAGACTTTATTGAAGCTGAACCTTTTACTGAATACGAATCTGAACGGATTGAGTATTGAAGAAATTAATCTTGGCATGATTGCCGCGTTAAAGCAGCAGGCAGGTATTCACAGCCAGATTGTCAGCGATGTGATTGATGCGGTAGCCGAAGCCATTAAGGCGGACGATGATCTTGAAATCTACACCAGCGGGGCTAAAAATATTTTCAAATATCCCGAACTGGCGGATAATCAGAAAGCAAGCGAATTAATAACCGCTTTCGAAGAAAAACAGGTATTGAACGAGCTGGTACAGGAAACACTTGCAGATGAAGAGAAAACGGGCATTCAGGTATATATCGGCGAAGAAGCCAAACTCCAGTCAATGAAGGACTGCAGCGTAGTTACCGCCACTTACGAGCTGGAAGAAGGAATGAGGGGCACCATCGGTATCATCGGTCCCAAGCGGATGGATTATGAAAAGGTAGTAGGGACCCTGAAGAACCTGAAACAGCAGTTGGATGATCTATATAAGAAATGACGGATTTGAGAAAGGAATGAGAGTATGACAGCAGAAGAAAAAGAAATAATGGATGATACGTTAAATCAGGAAACAGGACAGACGGAGGACGCAGAACTGACGGAAGATACGGAGACTTCGGATGTATCCATAGAGGAGACGGAAGACGGCGGGGAAGAGAAAGCGGAAGATAAAAAAGCCGCAAAGAAGAAAAGCAGGGGTGATAAAAAGCAGGAAGCCCTGAAAGAAAAAATCGAGGAGCTTGAGGACAGAGTCAAAAGGCAGATGGCTGAGTTTGAGAATTTCAGAAAACGGACCGACAGGGAAAAGCAGGCAATGTTTGAGACCGGAGCTAAAAGCGTGATCGAGAAGATTCTTCCGGTTGTTGATAATTTTGAAAGGGGTCTTGCCACGGTGCCGGAGGAAGAAAAGGAAGCGCCATTTGCGGACGGCATGAATAAGATTTACAGGCAGTTGATGCAGGAACTTGACAATATAGGAGTGAAACCCATCGAAGCGGTAGGAACGGAATTTAATCCCGATCTTCACAATGCGGTGATGCAGGTTGAAAGCGAAGAGTTTGAGTCAGGCGTTGTAGCGCAGGAATTACAGAAGGGTTATACCTATCATGATAAAGTTGTAAGACACAGCATGGTAGCCGTAGTTCAATAAAAAAGTACACAACAACATTTCACTATATGGAGGTAAAGAATTATGAGTAAAATTATCGGTATTGACTTAGGTACGACAAATAGCTGCGTAGCCGTAATGGAAGGCGGCAAGCCAACCGTTATCGCCAATGCGGAAGGCGCAAGAACAACACCCAGCGTCGTTGCGTTTAAAGACAATGGGGAAAGACTGGTGGGTGAACCGGCAAAACGTCAGGCGGTTACCAATGCGGATAAAACGATTGCATCCATTAAAAGAGATATGGGTACGGATCACGGACGCAACATTGACGGTAAAAAATATTCGCCGCAGCAGATTTCAGCAATGATTCTTCAGAAACTGAAAGCAGACGCAGAAAATTATCTGGGCGAGAAAGTAGCGGAAGCGGTTATTACCGTACCTGCTTACTTTAATGACGCGCAGCGTCAGGCAACCAAAGACGCAGGTAAAATTGCAGGACTGGAAGTAAAACGAATCATCAACGAGCCTACGGCGGCAGCGCTGGCTTATGGTCTTGACAACGAAAAAGAGCAGAAGATCATGGTATACGATCTGGGCGGCGGTACATTTGACGTTTCCATCATCGAAATCGGAGACGGCGTTATTGAAGTACTTGCAACCAACGGTGATACCCGTCTTGGAGGAGATGATTTTGACAACAAGATCATTGACTGGATGGTATCTGAATTTAAAGCACAGCAGGGCGTGGATCTGTCCAATGACAAGATGGCAATGCAGAGATTAAAAGAAGCCGCAGAGAAAGCAAAGAAAGAGCTTTCATCCGCAACTACTACCAATATAAACCTTCCGTTTATCAGCATGAATGCAAGCGGGCCGCTGCACTTTGATATGAATTTAAGCAGAGCCAAATTTGATGAGTTAACGCATGACCTGGTAGAAAAGACGGCTATTCCCGTACAGAACGCATTAAAAGACGCCGGCATTAATGCAGGCGAACTGGGAAAGGTTCTTCTGGTAGGCGGCTCCACACGTATTCCTGCCGTACAGGATAAGGTAAAACAGATAACAGGGCATGAACCCAGCAAGACCCTGAACCCCGACGAATGTGTTGCGCTGGGTGCATCCATTCAGGGCGGTAAGCTGGCAGGCGATGCCGGAGCCGGCGAGATCCTGCTTCTGGACGTAACGCCCCTCTCCCTTTCCATTGAGACCATGGGCGGCGTAGCTACCAGATTAATTGAAAGAAATACGACTATTCCTACCAAGAAAAGCCAGATTTTCTCCACCGCGGCAGATAACCAGACGGCCGTAGACATCAATGTGGTACAGGGCGAGAGACAGTTTGCAAAAGATAACAAATCCTTAGGACAGTTCCGTCTGGACGGTATTCCTCCCGCAATGCGCGGAGTTCCGCAGATCGAAGTTACCTTTGATATCGACGCTAACGGTATTGTAAACGTATCCGCAAAAGACCTCGGAACAGGTAAGGAACAGCACATCACCATTACGGCCGGTTCCAACATGTCCGATGAAGATATTGATAAGGCGGTAAAAGAAGCGGCAGAGTATGAGGCTCAGGATAAAAAACGTAAGGAAGCAATCGATACCAGAAATGAAGCGGATTCCTTTGTATTCCAGACCGAAAAGGCATTAAACGAAGTCGGCGATAAGATCAGCGACAGTGAAAAATCTTCCGTTCAGGCCGATATGGAAGCGGTGAAAGCAATTCTGGAGCGCACAAAGGATCAGGAAATGTCCGACAGCGATATCGATGAACTGAAAGCAGCGAAAGAAAAGCTGACGGCAAGCGCGCAGTCTCTCTTCACAAAAATGTACGAGAACATGCAGCAGGCGCAGGGCGCGGCAGGAGCGGGCCCCGACGTGAATATGGGCGGTGCGGACGCAGGTTCTGCAGACAATAATGACGATATTATTGACGGAGACTTCAGAGAAGTATAAAATGGATTGCAGGAATGGCTCACTGAGCCATTCTTCTGCGCTATAATAAACGGAAGTTACTTTAGTGGGAGGATTTAATTATGGCTGAACAGAAACGGGACTATTACGAGGTCCTTGGTGTAGAAAAGGGTGCAGATGAAGCCGCAATCAAAAAGGCATACCGTGTTCTTGCCAAGAAGTATCATCCGGATATGAATCCCGGAGATGCAGAGGCGGAGAAAAAGTTCAAGGAAGCTTCTGAAGCCTATGCCGTATTAAGTGATCCTGAAAAAAGACGTCAGTATGATCAGTACGGTCATGCCGCATTTGACGGAGGCGCCGGAGGATTTGGCGGCTTTGATTTCAGCGGTGCGGATTTTAGTGATATTTTCGGAGATATTTTCGGAGACTTTTTTGGAGGAGGCAGGAGTCGGGGAGGCAGAGGCAGCGGTCCCATGAAGGGCACCAATCTGCGCACCAGCATCCGAATCACCTTTGAAGAAGCGGTTTTTGGCTGTGAGAAAGAAATCGAACTGAACGTAAAGGAAGAATGTAAGAACTGCCACGGCAGCGGCGCCAAACCGGGTACGAATCCGGAGACCTGCTCCAAGTGCGGAGGAAAAGGCCAGGTGGTATTTACCCAGCAGTCTTTCTTCGGAACGGTTCGGAATGTACAGACCTGTCCGGACTGTCAGGGAACAGGTAAGGTTATTAAAGAAAAATGCCAGGACTGCCGGGGAACCGGTTATGTCCCCATGAGGAAAAAATATGCCGTATCCATTCCGGCCGGTATTGATAACGGACAGTGCAAGAGGCTGCCGGGACTCGGAGAGCCGGGAAGCAACGGCGGTCCCAGAGGGGATGTTCTGGTTGAAGTTATTGTGGGAAGACACCCTATTTTCCAGCGCCAGGATTCCAACATATTCTCTACGGTTCCCATGTCCTTTGCGGTAGCGGCATTAGGAGGAGAGATCGTAATTGATACGGTGGACGGCAAAGTAATCTATGATGTGAAACCGGGAACCCAGACGGACACCAGGATTCGTCTGAAAGGGAAAGGCGTACCTTCATTGAGAAATAAGGATGTACGCGGTGACCATTATGTAACGCTTGTGGTACAGATACCGGATAAACTGAGCCATGAGGCAAAAGAACTGCTTAAGCAGTTTGATGCGGAAAGCGGTGATACATTGAACGCCGCAAAAAAAGCCGGCGATCATAAAGAGCCGGACCCTAAGGAAGGGAAAAAGAAAAAATTCTGGAAGTAAAGCAAATAGCAAAAAGAAATTTGTAATAGCGGAAAATCCTTTTGACAGGAATTCTCCGCTATTATATTGTTAATCCGGTAAAGACTTAAAATTCAGTCTGTGTGGAATTTGCCGGTTATTATCAGGAAACAGCCTGCCGTTTAATTCGTTCCATAAATGGTCCAGACTGTAGTCGCCCTCCCTCACATCATCGATTTCCAATCCGCCGTCCCGGGTCAAAAGAGTATAGGCCTTTTCATATTCCCCGACACCTGCCAATGCCTGCAGATAAGTAAAGTAAATTCTGCTTTCTCCCGCAATTTCCGGAGCCAGCCTTTTGTAAAACTGCAGGATCTGTGAATATGCCTTCAACTGTACCAGAATACGCATACATTCTTTGATGATGGACAGCTCGTTTATATGAATTTCCATGATTTGCAGGAGTATCCCGGCAGCCTGTTTCTCTTCTCCCGTCATCATATAACAGATAGCCAGTGCGTGGGATGCCCAGATGTTTTTTTCCAGGTCCAGGGAAGCAAGCAGTGCTTTCTTTGCCTTTTTCACTCTGCCTCTGTATAAATACTGCAATCCCAGCTGATACTGTGCATACCAGTTTTCACTGCCGCTTCCTTCCGCCGTGTTTTTAAGCTGTTCAAACCAAAAATCGTCCTTTGTAAAATCCGAAGGTCTCTTTTTCGAATCAGGGCAGTTGAATGTACCGGTTTTCAGGAAATCAATCCATTCCCGCTGTCTTTCATCCGTGCTTTCAAAGTCCAGATGGGAATCCAGTCCGCGCGCTCCCAAAGCCCGCTGGCAAAGATTCTCAAGATTTCCGTAACCGCTTCCGCAATAGATTACTTTTCCCCTCTTTTTTGCAAGGTCTTTTGTCTCGTCAAGCTGTTTTTGGGGCGTATACTCGTCAAAAAGCTCCTGCAGCTTCGCATCCAGTTTTCCCATGGCCTGCGCATATTCTTCCCTGTTCAGTTCCGGTTCCGTCTCAAGCGGACCGTACAACTCCATCCATTCCCAGGCTGTATGGGGCGCCATCGGTATGCAGCCATACTGTGTTTTTCCGATACCCGCCTGGATCTCAATATAATCGCCGGCCTGCTCCGTCAGAAACTCCTGCCACCGTGCGGAAGCATCGTTATGCCCCCAGGAAAAAAGTTTCCGGCTTCTCAACCGGTTTGTGGAAAACTGTACAAGTCCATATCCGTCCCGGTTCAAGTTGGCAATATACTTTTTCTCTTCCTCCGGTATATGGAAAAAGTAATCCACCTGATCCGGAATCTCCTCATATTTCGATATGTCTTTTCCATTTACGTAAGGTATTTTGACCTTATATACTCTGTTTAAGTCACTGGTATACGCTTCCCTGGCAGGTACGTAAATTCTCCCCCCTTCATATTCCGGAACGGCCATATTGCTCCACCAGTACATGGGAACCACATCCGGCGTATGATTAACAATCCGCATCCGGCAGTGTAAAAAGCGGCTGTTTTCTTCCAGCCAGAAATCCATCTGATAAGTAACCCTTCTGATTCTTTCATATTCATACATCCTGAGTACCGGGGAATGATTGTCATTTTCCAGCGCCGCGGTAAAAAGAGGTTCCATGGTCAGCGGCGTATGTCCGATAATCCCCACGTTCCATTCCACGCCGCCGCTGAACCAGGCGTTTCTTGTTGCCAGATTGGAAGGGCGGATCACATCGTTGGTATACAGCAGATTTATTCCTGTGGATTTGTCGATCAGACGCCAGAGACGTCCGCCCAGTTCGGGAAGAAAAACAGCCTTCAGATAATCATTTTCCAGTATGGCCGTTTTGAGTTCTTTTTCTTGCGTGACCCTGTCATAACAGGTATATTGCCGATAGGGGTAAACACAGGCAAGCTTTCCATAACCCTCAAATATTTCATCATTCTCTTCCAGATCAAAAACCGCCTTATTCTGTACATTAAGTCCTGAGACAAGATCCGGAAATGCCAGATCCCCGCCAAGACTGCTCATTCTGATCTTCTCTGTTTCAAATACCAATGATGCTTTCATATCATTCCGTTTCCTTTCTGTCCTGGTACGGTATCCTAAGTTCCACACGGATTCCGCAGTCTGCATTGTTTTTGATTTTAATGCCTGATTTTTCTCCATAGTAGAGATTCATCCTTTTGGCAATATTCATAAGTCCGACCCCTTCCGTTTCAAAAAAAGGCGTCTGATTTGCCACATTCAGCTTATGGTTTAATTCTTCCGCCTCCTGCGGCTTCAATCCTTTGCCGTTGTCTGAAACCTGAATAAAAATCATATCGTTTTTCCGGCTTATATGAATATAAATATCTCCTCTGCAATGGGTTGAAGCAAACCCGTGCTTGAGGGAATTTTCCACCAGTGGCTGAATAAAAAAAATGGGAATCGATAACTGCTCCAGTTCAGGCTCTACGTCATAATGTACATGAATTACATCTCCATACCGGTAATTCATGACTAATATATAATTTTTGATAAAATCAATTTCTTCTCCGATTGTGCCAAATGCATTCGTATTTTTAAATGCCCGAATGATTTTTGACAGTGCGATCACCATATTAACAATATTTTCTTCCCTTGCCAGTACGGCCATCCATTTGATTGTATTGAGTGAATTCAGTACAAAATGCGGACTCATCTGCTCTTGGAGAGCCAAAAGCTGCAGCGCCCTTTTCTCGTTGTTAATGCGTTCGTTTTCCTTTGTCAGCACATCAATATCCAGGGACATTTGGTTAAAGCTTTCGATAACATTGCCGATTTCTCCGTCTACCTTGTCTTCGATCCGGATACCATAGTGCCCTTTTCCGATATCCTCCATAGCGTGCACCAGAATGTGCAGGGGTTTCAGCTGCATTTTGGCATAGATACTGTAGCTGAGCAGTATTATGATCAGGCTGAAAAGAACAAAACAAATTAAAATCCGGTTCAGTAAATCGGCCTGCGCATAAAAAGAGTGTACCGGTTTTTCCCATACGATGCCCCAGCCCATCTCCGGCATGGCGTAATAAATCACATATTCTTCCCCATCGATCATATAAAAGGCGTCATTCTGGTTCGCGATGTCATCCGCCAGCCTGTAACGGCGTCCGATCTGTTCCTCATATGTGGAAGATAATACGCTTCCGGCAGCGTCTACAATATAAATATTTCCGACATCTTTATCCATGGTAGCAGAAAATATATTCCGGAATGCGGCTTCTTTGATATTGATGATCAGATACCCTTTTCCTTCTCTGCTTTGAACCGGCTGGTAGGGAACAACTGCCGAGATATAATTTTCGTGTTTTTTTCCCAGATATTTTTTATTACTATAAAAAAGCTCCGAAGAAAAACCACTCTGAAAAGAAATGCCGGGTTCTATATCCTCCACTATGGCAAGAAGCTGTTCGCCTGCATTTTCCCGCCATACCGTCTTGCCGTCCGTACCAATCAAGACGCCGTCCCGGTTTAAGTACACAATGGAAGAAATATCCTCCATATAAGACAGGACGGACAGCACGTCCCTGTTAAAAGTGTTAATGGATTCATAGGCGTAAACGGAGCGGATATGCTGCTGCGCATCCAGTTTTTCAAGAGCTTCCCCGCACAGCAACTTGAGAACCGTTTCCTGAAACATGCTTCTTTTTTCGGAAAAATTATACTCAATCTGTTTCAGGGCTCCGAGCATTGTCTGATAAGTATTATCAAATAAAACCTTTCTGTAAACTGCGCCCGTTATGGCGGTGGTCAGGGTAAAAACAAGCAGGCAGGCCGCAATCAGGAAGAAATTCAGCTTTCTCAGTATTTTCATATCAGCATTCCTTTACGCTTTTTCTGTAATCATTCGGGGAAATGCCAGTTAATTTCTTAAAGGTTCTTGTAAAATATGCATGGTCATTGAATCCGCATTTTTCCGCAATGTCCGCCAGCTTCTCATTTCCTGCCGCCAGCAGTACTTTTGCCTTTTCAATCCGAAGGCGTATCAGGAAATCGGTATAATTCATTCCATATTCCTTTCGGAATATGGTGCTCAAATATCCCGAAGAGATAGAAACCGACTCCGCGGCATCTGTCAGCGTAATGGGTTGTCCGTAATTTTTCTCCGCAAAGGCAATCGCTTTTTCCACCACAGGGGAATATTGGACCTGTTCTTTATGCTGTCTGCCGATCCTGAGCAGGAAGGAATGATACAGTTGTTCACCGTCCTTTAAGGTAACTGTTTTCCGGATTTTCTGTGTATATTCCGACACAATCAGTTCCAGCCGGCAGCCCCGGCTTTTCTCATACAGTACGGCCGTGCGGTTCGTCAGCATGCTCCAGTAATCCTGTAAAAGACAGACATAATCCTCCGAAAAGGCAGGAACGTTTTTTACATAGTCCTCCATATCCATAAGTCCCATTTTATGCAGACATGCCGTGATTTTTCCGGTGCAGTCTTCCCATATGGTTTTCAGGCGAAGCATAATTGCGGCTTCAGGTTCTGCCGTAAGACCGTTTTCCCCAAAGCTGTAGTAAGCCAGTTTTCTTTTTGCCTGTAAAAATGTTGCGGCGATCTGACGCTGTTCTTCTATCAGGCTGCCCATACCAATTTCTGCGTCCGCGGACGTATATTTACCGATTAACCGGCCGGCGCTCTCTAAGAGAGCGCGCACCTCTTCGCAGGTATTACGCCCGGGCGGATTTCCGCACTCAATTAAAACCGCGTATGTTTCTTCCGGTAAAGTGACCACATAGCTGGGAAATTCCTCCGTAAGCGTTGTGCTGATGATATTTTTCACAAAATTCATCTTATTAAGAAATTCCTGAGACAGATCCCCGTCCTGCCGAATCTCGAAACGCACCCGGACGACAGCCAGAATGGCGGGCATACGGAAAGCTTCCTGTTCATCTTCGCAGGCAGCTTCCGGCTGTGTCAGTAATTTTCTCAGCAGGCTTTTTCTGTTTCTGTATGCTTCGTCGGCATTGTATTTTTTGCGGTAAACCGGTCCGGTATTTTCTGCTTTTATTTCATCTAAGACCTTTTCGATTGCTTCTTCGATTTCTTTCATGGACATGGATGCTTTCAGAATGTACTGCGATACATTTGCCTGAATGGCGGCCTTTGCATATTGAAAATCTTCCAGACAGCTCATGATAATTATTTTTGTCCTGGTATCATTTTTTCTGATTTCCCGTATCAGTTCTATTCCGTTCATAAACGGAATATTAATATCTACAATCAGAATGTCCGGAGAATATTTTCGATATTTGTCCAGAGCTTCCATTCCATCCTGGGCTTCATAGATCTCATCAATATTGAACTTTTCCCATGATATAGAATTTTTCAGAGCCAGTCTGGCCAGCAGTTCATCTTCCACAATCATCAAAGAGTACATATATTCACCTGTTATTCCGCATCCAACGCTTCCAGAATTTCGATTCTTGCAGTTTCCAGATTTTCAGGTTCCCAGTCAAAATGGTTGAATCCGGAAGCAATTTTTCTGCTTTTTTCATACGCCAAAACGGGATATTTGTCCGCCAACAGTTTCAATAATTCAAAATCCTGCGTTCCGTCTCTGGTTGCTGTCATACGGATAGAATTTTTAACGCGGTTTCTTGCCGGGTCGGGATAAACGATGTAGCCGTCGCCCTTTAGCATAGCGGCCGGATTCAGTCCAAACCACGGATCGTCCGGGTCCCAGAAATTATATCCCCAGTGCAAAAATCCGCTGAAATGATTGGTAAAGCATGCCCAGGGAAGCGCACGGTGATGTATCAGGGGCCATCCCAGAAACTTATTCATATAGTTCTGAGTGTGGGGCTCGCAACAGTTGTAAATCCACCTGGAATCTCCGCAGGCCATCCGGTAATCATAAAATTCTCTGTTTTTCTCATAAATATCCACGCGTGGAATCCACAGGTCAATATGATTCTGCATCCCGGCTGTAGGTTCCTGTTTATCAATGGCATCCATACACCGGATCCCTGGCATATATTTTTTTACCATTTTCCTGCCATATCCCCAGGACTGTGATTCCGCCGGCTCGTCCTCAACATGCTGCAGCCATCTGTCCTGGTATCCCAATTCTTCCAGATGCGCATAAAGTGCGGTCAAAAACTGACGCATCCAGTTTTCGGCCTTTTCGCTGCCAATCGGAGCGATGCCGATCTGCATCTTTCCGTCAATCTGATCCAGAAGATAGACGTTTTTCCCTTCTGTCTGTACGATCAGATGGTAGCCTGCAAAAAGCTTTATGTCTGCATGCTCTTCAAAAAACGAAATAAATCGGTCAAACAGATCCCAGTGGAAATGGTAAATTCCTTCTTCATCCAACCGGCTTCCTCCATCCAGAAGAAGATCCTGTGTGCGTACGAACAACACATTCACCCGGTTTTCCTTCATATTTTTTGCAATATCCCGATTAATATCCCACCAGGCGCTGCCGTACTTTTCACAGCCGTAATAGTGGTGCAGAAAATCGAGCTGCTCCGAATTCGGATAACGGAACCAGAAATTTACGGTGTTCATCCAGTATTCGGTTGCAAATGCCGCCTCCGAATTTTTCGGCAGTACGGCTGCGTGAACCCGGATTTCCAATCCGGTCTTGAGTTCCCCAAGATCTGTGACCACAATAACATTACCGCTATAATTTCCGGTCTCCAGTTCTTTATCGGCATATACGTTGATCCAAACGCTCTGGGTTTTTCCGGCTTTAACCTGCCAGGCCGCATCATTAGACAGCGGGTCCTGAAAGCTTTCCTTTTCAAACGTAATTTCCTCCTGAAAATTATAACTGAAAATGAGGCCTTTGGAAACAGAAAAATCCGTAAAACGAACCTCGCGTATTACAAATTCCTCCCCGCCTTGCAGGAGGATCTGATAAGATTCATAGCTGTTGCGCGCCATATGCAGTTTTCTTGCATTGTGCGTTTTTTCCGGAATACGCATATCCGGTTCCACTCTGTTTAACGGACTTTCCGTCCAACATTTCAATGTGCTCATATAGTCCTTGTCCTCCATAACTGTTGAAAGAAAACAGCATTGCGGCTGTTTTCTATTCACAATTGTAGTAAGCGTTGAAGTCGTCGTCTACGGGAAGATTCTGGGATTTTAACGCGACCTGTCCCTGTTGCAGCTGCATTGGCTCACCGTCTTCCGGATCTATAACGCCATGGCTGTATCCTGCAAAGTGTTCAAAGAAGTTTACGCCGGTGTTCTGTAAATCTTCTCCGCCTTTTTTAAGAAGTTCGCTCATCTCAGGCGTGTACTGTGCAACGCCGTCGATGGTATCCCAGTGTTCGCCTTTTACGCCGCTCTTGATTAAACGCGAACCTTCATAAGAGAACATATAGTTCAAAACTTCCATTGCTTTCTCAGGATGTTCAGACTTTTTATTAATGCACATCAGCTGTGCGTCGAAACCAAATTTCAAATCGACGTTGGTGTGTACGGTTGTTCCCTCCACCGGAATTGCCTGAATACCGGCGATGCTGGCGCTGTCTTTTGCATATTCTGCCTGGTTAAAGGGGAGTACCAGCCAGGATGCTTCAGGAGCCATTATCTGTCCTGCGTTTACTTTAGCGGCAAAGTCATCGTAAGTCTGTGTGAAGGCATCCGGATCAAAAAGGCCTGCCTGATTGATTTTATAATAGTATTTCATGGCGTCCCAATATTGGCTGTCTTCATTGAACTTCGGATATATGTTTGACTCGTCGTGTGTGTCAAACAGAACATTTCCGCTTTCTCCGATTCCATAGGTGGAAGCGTAGGCGGACCAGCAATAATAGCCGAATCCGTCGCTGTTGCAGCTGACGGCATAAACAGGTTTACCGTCCTCCGTGGTGGGATGGTTTTGCTGCATCTGACGAAGCGCTTCAACCATATCGTCGGTATTTTTAATTTCAGGATATCCCAATTCCTTATACCAGTCCCATCTTACACGATAAATGGAATGATAGATCATATATTCATGACCTTCCAGCCCCACGTTGGAAGGCAGAGTATACAACTGTCCGGTACCGTTGCTGTAATAGTCCTTTGATATCCGGATCCGGCTTTCTACGTTTTGGATATCGGGCGCATGATCCGCCACCAGATCATCCAGTGGTGAAATATGCTGTCCTTTGATCAAATTCTGAACGTCTTCTTTGGAAGTTACAAAAATAATATCACCGGGAATTTCCCCGGATGCCATCATCACCTGAAGCTTATCGTGATCACCGCCTACCATATTCAGTTTTACATTGCATTTTTCCTCAATTTGTTTGACAACCGGACTGTTTTTCACAGATGCCCACGTCGTTTCGATGGAAGGATTATCCGTCTTAAAAATCGTAATTTCCACCGGAGTGTTACTTTCTGCCGGCTTGTCCGTCTGGGGGTCTCCTTCCGCTTTGTTTCCGCAGCCAATCATTCCGGAAAACAGCATGGCGCCCAGCGTAAGAATACTGATTCCTCGTTTTAATGCATAGTTTTTCTTAAACATTTTTGCCTCCCTTTTCTTTTTTTATATTTAGCCGTTTCCGGCCTGTTACCTTTATTATCCCTTTACGGCTCCGATCATTATGCCCTTTACAAAATGCTTCTGTACAAAGGGGTATACCAGAATAATTGGAATGGTGACCAGCATGGTGACCGTCACTCTGACAGACTCCGGCGTCAACACCACGTTGGACATGGAAGCCAGCGAGCTTTCCTGTAACTGCTTGAGTGCATTCTGAACCTGAGTCAAATACATGTACAGAATGTATTGCAAGGTGGAAAGTTCCGATTTAAACACATACAAATAGTTGTCAAACCAGGAATTCCACTGTGCTACCGCCGCAAACAGGGCAATCGTTGCCGCAATGGATTTGCTCAGCGGCATTACAATTTTTAAAAACCGGGTAAAATATCCCGCTCCGTCAATCATGGCCGATTCTTCGAGAACCTCCGGCAGCTGTTCAATATAGGTTTTGCACAATACCACATTAAACGCGCTGATGGCGCCGGGAATGACGTATACCCAGAAGGAATTGATAAAACCGTAGGACTTGAGCACGATATAGGTGGGAATTAAGCCGCCGCCCACATACATGGTGATAATTGTCATGCGGTAAATGATCTTCCGGAAGGGCAGTTCTTTTTTGGTCAGAATGTACGCATACAGCATACAGCCGACGACTGAAAAAATGGTTCCGACAATGGTTCTTGATGTGGAAATCAGTACGGCCCTGAAAATCCCCGGAAGCTTTAGCACCTGCGTGTAGTTTTCTAATGTAAAACCACGCGGCAGCAGATAGATTCCTCTGGAAACCTCCGAAGGGTCTGACAGGGAGTAGATCAGCAAATAATAAAACGGATACAGGCACAGCAAAATCAGACTTATTTGTAATATGAAATTAAAAATATCAAACAGAACGGAACCGATTCCTTGTTTACTAATATAGGTTTTCATAATACCTCTCTTATATTAACGCTTCTCCGCGAACTTTTTTGACAATCTTATTTACACTGAATAAAAGAGTGATACTGAGTATACTTTTAAAAATACCAATTGCCGTAGCCAAAGAGTAGCAATTTAATTTAATGCCTAAGCGGTATACATACAAATCCAGCACCTCGATTTTATCGGCAACCAGATAATTATTAAATACAAAATACTGATCAAAGCCTACGGATAGGAAGTTGCTGATGCTTAACAGTGTCAGGATCAAAAACGTGGGCATTAATCCGGGAACCGTAATATACAGAGCACAGTTCAGTCTTCCGGCGCCGTCAATCCTGGCCGCTTCATAAATACTTTCATCAATACCGGTCAGCGCCGCCATATAGATGATTGCATTCCAGCCAAAGCTCTTCCATACGCCCAGCAGCGCCTGAAAGATCCAGACGATATTTTCGTTTCCCAACACATTCACCGGGCCTGCATTGCTGTTGAATATGCGCAAAAGCATATTAATCTGTCCTTCGGTGGAGAAAAAAGAAGATGCAATCGACGCTACGATAATCCAGCTGATGAAGTTCGGAAAGGTCACCGCTGTCTGCGTAAAACGTTTAAACTTTCTGCTGCGGATTTCGTTCAGGAAAATTGCATAAATCATGGGGATCGGGCTGAACAATAATCCAAGCATATACATCGCCATCGTATTTTTTAAAACCCGCACGATATCATCCGATTGTGAAAATGCCATTTTAAAGTATTTGAGTCCTACAAATTGCGTATCTTTCAGAGGAATCCCCGGCACATAATCAAAAAATGCAAGAATCCATCCAAACAACGGCACATAGCAGAACATGATAATATAAATCACGAACGGAAGCGCCATCAATAACAGCGCCCATTTTCTCGGCAAGTGAATACCCATTTGCTTTTTTGCACCAGCATTCATATTCCAATACTCCATTTCTCTGTTTTGATAATTCCATTATAAATAACAGGATTTAAAATGTATTTGAACAATCTTTATGTCTTTTTTCAAGATTTCCGCTTTCTTGGATTATTTTCAGATTTTCTTGTATTTTTTGTTGATTGGACCAGTGTGATTTGGGAATTTGTGAACGGACTGTTATGAATGAAAATGTGTGTGCGGGTAAAAGCAAAAACGTTAAGAGACTCTGTATTGCAGGATAGATGCAAAGAAAGGACTGCCAGTTTGACAGTCCCGCCCGGTTAAATATAGTATTAAGAATTGTTTTTCATCCGGTCACAGTAAACCGTACCGTGCGTTCTCTTGCGCGGACCTGATCAAAATCGGCAAAATAAATTCTGCCAAATTCACCTAACTGTAAGACACCGTCTATAATCGGCACACAGACAGAACGTCCCAGTAAAACGGAACGCAGATGGGCGTCAGTGTTCAGGCTCCAGAAGGCTTCTTCATTACGTTCCTCTCCGGCGATTTTAATATGCAGAGGGCCCGGATGCAGGTATTGCCCTTCCGTAGAACAGGTAGGAAAAATTTGGGACAGGCCGTTCACCATATCCTGCAGAACAAACTGCGTTCCCCAATAATTCACGTCGTCCGATTGTTCCTGGATTAAAACGCTGCAGGTAGTATGCTGTGAGAATACGGTTAAAAGGCCGTTTTGGATTCCGGATGCAGATACGGTTTCAGACGCCTGCTCTGTTACGTCATGAAATGTAGGACGGCGGTCAGATTGAATGGTGCATTGGCTGTGGTAACATGACATGGGGTATTCCTCCTATGATTGTGTATTGTTAATTGGATACCCTCTCTTGTCAAGAGCGGGTAACAAATTATAATTTTATTATAGCCGGAAGTGGAAAAATGTCAATAAAAATGACTGAATCAATCAAAATTGGATCAAATCAGTCACTTTGGTTTCGGGATTGACAAGTAAAATAGTAAAATTTTAAATCAGCAAATCAGTATCCTGGCCCCCTGGCCGGTCATAGTATCGTGCATGGCGGGCGTAAGGGCGGGGTCCGTAATGATTCCGGCGGCCTCTTTTACGGGCGCGTAGCTGATAAAGGAATGTCTGCCGAATTTGCTGGAATCGGCTAACACGTAGAAGGCGGCGGTTTTTGACAGAACCCGCTGGTTGATGCTGTTGGTTGCTATATCGGAGGGCATAAAGCCTTCGGTTTCACTGACGGCAACAACGCCCAGAAAAGCTTTTGTAAAGCACATGCTTCGCAGATTCTTCTCAGTCAGGCTGCCATCCAATACCTGTAAAGACTGCCGATAGATTCCTCCCGGCATATAAACGTCCGTAAATTCGGAAAGCGCCTGGGCGGATACCAGGGAATTAGTAATGACGGAAAGGGATGTAAGCTCTTTATTTTCCAGACGCCGGCTTAAAGCCATGGCCATATATCTTACGGTACTGCCGCCGCTTAAAAAGAGAACGTCGCCGTTTTCCACCAGTTCTGCGGCATAAGCGCCGATCTGCTTTTTCTCTTCCGCGTAATGTTCCTGCGTCTCTTCATAAGAATACTTCGGCGAGGAAGGTTCTATTTTCTGAATACCGCCAAAGCGCCGGATCAGACAATGATCCTGTTCCAGCTCAATAATCAGTCTTCTTGCCGTAGATTCGGAAATATTCAAAAGCTCCCGCACCTGGCTGAGTGAAAGCCGTCCCTGCCTGGATAATTCCTCCAGCAGCAGCAAACGCCGTTGTTCCCACTTCTTCATATAAGTCCTCCCTGCGGCCAAAATCCGCAAATAAGTGTATGTATTTAAGCTACTGACTTGATAATAACATAAAAAAAAGAAAGTGGCAATTTACTTCTTTTTGCAATTCCGTTTTCCTGTATATTTACTGAAATTAAACAAAAACATTCAAAAAATGATTAAAACATTCAAAAATGTATTGAAAAAGCGTGTCAGAAATGGTAGGATACAATTATAAAGTCACAGAAAAGATCAGATTTCAACAGGAGGAATTCCATGAAAACAAGGCTGAAGGCTCCGTTTTTTGAAGTGGGAGTTAAAAACTATATTTATGGGGACGACGTACTGAAACTGGCGCAGGCAGCGGATCAGGCGGCCGTAAAATATGATATTGACGTAATTTTTCTGGCGCCTTACGTGGATATCCGAAGAATTTCCGAGAATACGGAACGGCTTATCGTATTTGCGCCGTATATGGATACCCTGCGGCCGGGCCGGGGAATGGCGGACGTTCTGCCGGAAGCGGTTCATGCTGCAGGAGCCGAAGGAGTTGTAATCAATCATTGTGAAAGACCTATGACGCTTCCTGCAATCCGGGAGACGATCCGGAGGGCCGGGGAACTGGATATGCTCTCCTTTGCCTGTGCCGATACGATTGCGGAAGCAAAAGCCATTGCACACTTTAAGCCTGATATTATCAATCCGGAACCTGCGGAACTGATCGGCACAGACTCCGGCAGCAGCGAAGATTTTATCAGGGAATCCATACGGGCGGTGAAAAGTATTGATCCGCATATTCTGGTGGAACAGGCGGCCGGTATCCGTACCGGAGAGCAGGTATACCGGAATATTATTCTGGGAGCGGACGGCGTGGGAGCGGCTTCAGGAATTGTGAACGCAGAGGATCCCCTGGCTAAAGTGGAAGAAATGATAAGAAGCGCCAGAATGGCGTATAATGACAGGGAGGTACAGGGATGAAGGTTTACAGAGAAGTTTTTGAAGTACAGTCAACAGGCATGCGGCCTACGTTTCACACAGTGACCGACAGGGTACGGGAGATAGTGGAAAGATCAGGTGTTAAGGATGGTATTTGTGTGATATACTCCCATCATACCACCTGCTCGGTGATGATTCAGGAATGCTCCTTTGATACGACTTACACAGGACTGGAGTATTTGCAGCAGGATCTGTGGGACATTATGGAAAAAATAATACCCACATGCCGGGTAGAGGGGCAGTATATGCATCCGGGTCCCAAGTTAACGGAATTCTCCAAAGAACATGGAGAAGATAAGCCCGAAACCTTAAACACCGACGGACATCTGCGCTCGGCGCTTCTGGGAAGAAGCGAAACCGTTGTGCTGGCGGACGGCAGGCTGGATCTGGGCAGTTTCGGTCATATTTATTTTGTGGATTTTGATCAGACCCGCGCAAGGACAAGACAGGTACAGGTACAGATTATCGGCGAATAGCGTGAAGAGAATTTCTAAGGCTTCACGCTTGAAAAACGCAAAAAACAGCGTTTTTCATTTGCATTTGAACAGCTAAAAGCGGCATGGAGGGTTAAGATGAAAGAGCGGAACAGAAAACCGAGAATCGGTTTATTGGGATTAATGACGGACGGATATGAAGCAACATTTCCCGGAATTATGGAAAAACAGAAGAAGTATGCCCGATCCCTTGCCGGTATGTATCCGGATGAAGTGGAAGTAATATTTCAGGAGATCGGCGCCAACCGGGAAAGTATAGAAAAAATTACGGCGGATTACAATGCGGCGGGAATCGACGGAATTCTCATTGTTCTCCTTGCTTATTCCCAGGGGGCCTGGCTGTTAAAGGCTATGCAGAATAACAGGCTTCCGGTAGCGGTGGCAGTGCTCCAGACAGACGATGCGGTGCGGCCGGACTTTGAAGAATTTGAACTGACGATCAATCAGGGAATTCACGGGGCCCAGGATAACTGCAATATACTGATGCGTCTGGGGATTCCTTATCAGGTGTATGCGGGAAGCCGTTTTTCGGAAGAGTTCCACCGGTTTCTTGTGGATTTTGCGAGAGCCTGCAAAGCGAGAACCGCGCTGCAGCATATGCGTATCGGAACCATGGGACGCATGCAGGGAATGGGAGATATTCTGACGGATGAGATGCAGCTTTTTGCAAAGCTCGGCGTGGAAATATGCCATGACGACTTGGGGTGCGTATATTCGCAGATGCAGGCGCTTACGGATGAGGAAGTGAAAGCCGTGACAGCGGCGGACAGAGAAGAATTTCAGATAGATCCCAAACTGACGGAAGAAAGTCATGAGACTGCCGTCCGGGAATATCTGGGATTTAAAAAATATTTGGAAGCAGGCGCATACGACGGCTTCACGGCTCATTTTGACATGTTCGGACAGGATGGAAGATTCCGGCAGCTTCCGCTGTATGCGGCATCGAAGCTGATGGGAGAAGGATACGGCTATGCGGCCGAGGGCGATATAATCTGTGCGGCAATGGTCCGTGCGGCTCATGAACTCAGCGGCGCACCGGCCGGTTTTACCGAAATGTACATGATGGATGAAGGAAGCGCTTCGATTCTGTTCTGCCATGCGGGAGAAGGCAATTATAAAATGGCGGAGCGTACAAAGAAGCCCCGCCTGATCGACCGGTATTTGGGGGAAGGCGGATTGGAAAATCCCCCCACCATCATGTTTGTGCCAAGGAAAGGAAGGGCTACGTTAGTCAGTCTTGTTTCCGTTACGGGAGACCGTTTCCGTCTGGTTGTTTCCAAGGGTGAAATGTTAGACAAGGAAGATCTGAAACGGTGCGAAATGCCTTATTTCTTTTTCCGCCCGGATACCGGCGTCAAAAATTGTGTGCAGGCATGGCTGAAGCAGGGAGGCACCCATCATGAGGTCATTTGTCTGGGAGATGTGGCCGAACGGTGGAAAATGCTCTGCGAGATGTCAGGAATCGAATATACGGAGGTTTAAAGTGAAAAAGACAGACTCTCTTTATCTTACAATCGACGTGGGAACTACGGCGGTGAAGGTATGCGCCGTAACGGAAGATTTTAACATTCTCGCCTGTAAAAAAAGGGAATATCAGGTGCATACGGAAGGCAAAAACGTAACCATACCCGCTGAAGAATACTGGAAGTATACAAAAGAAGGTATCCGCATGGTAACGGAAGAATACGGCGGGGAGTCTGTCGCAGGAATTACGGTTACGACGCAGGGAGAAACCCTGATTCCCGTAAATGAACAGGGAGAACCCGTATACGATGCGGTGGTATGGCTGGACGGACGCGCTGGAGAACAGGCGGACGAAATTAACCGGCTGATCGGAAGAGAAGAATTCTATAAAAGGACCGGAGTTCCGGAATGTAATGAATTATGTCCTGTCAGTAAGCTTCTGTGGTTTATGGAAAAGGAGCCGGAGATTTATGATAAAACCAGATATTTTCTTTTATTGGAGGATTATATCATTTTCAGACTGACGGGGCATACGGTTACGGAAAAGTCGCTGCTTTCCACAACGGGGTATTTTGATATAATACAGGACTGTGTGTGGAATGACATCCTGGAAAAAATCGGGTTTGATGTAAATAAGATACCGCGGGCGTCAGACTGCGGCGAGATCGTTGCAGGGGTCGCCGAAAATGCGGCGCAGGAGCTGGGACTGTTAAAAAACACGCCTGTGGTGACGGGGGCTATGGACCAGGTCTGCGGTGCGATCGGAGCGGGAAACAGCGCTCCGGGTATGTTGACGGAAACCACCGGAACGGCTTTGTGTATCGGAAAGACCGTTGCCAAAATGCCCGTAAATCCCGATTATCCGGTTCCTGTTTACAGGCATTACAGAAAAGATCTGCAGCTTTTGCTTCCGGTCTGCATGACAGCGGGAATGGCGCTGAAGTGGTTTAAAGATACTTTCTGTGAAAAAGAAGAGGAAGAGGCGGAGCGTACGGGCCGGGATGTGTATGATTTGTTAAATGATCTTGCAAAAGAATCGCCGGAGCTGGCAGGCGGGATGCTTATGCTTCCGTATCTGGCGGGCTCCTTACAGCCGCGCCAGAATCCGGAGTTCAGAGGCGGATTTCTGGGAGTGGGACTGGACAGCCGCAAATGTGATTTTGTCAGGGCGCTGATGGAAGGCGTAAGCTATATGCTAAAAGAAAATTTGCAGCTGTTAGAGCAGTTGGGCGGTTCGGGTAACGGCTTTATCATATCTATGGGCGGAGGAGCCCGGAGCCATATATGGTGCCGGATTAAAGCCGATGTGACGGGCCTTGAGGTTCGAACCTTAAAGGAAAGTGAAACCGCATCCCTGGGAGCGGCGGTATTGTGCTCCCTGGGTCTTGGAAAGAAAAATCTTCCGCTGCAGACCGAAACGGCAGCTGACAAAATATACAAACCCCGAAAGGAAGCGCTTAAGAAATATCAGGAAGGCTACGAGCGTTATGTTTGCCTTTTAGACAGAGTAATAGGATAGAGTTTCTGCGTTTTTCAGGTAACCGATTGAAAGAAATCTGCCGATAAAATATATAACTTATAGAAGCGGGAAAAGGATTTTCCAGTGACATTCAGGGAGGATGGACTATGAGTATGATGATTGGCGGAGTGAATTCCAATGTAAGAAGGATGACATTAAAAAAAGCGGACGGAACCGTAGTCGGGACAGTCAGCGTAAGCAAGCCTAAAAATGCGGGTACAAAGAAAAAGCGTTTAGCATACAATTTTAAAGAGATTTCCAATTTGATTATGCAGACAAGAACGTCTGTGAATGCGGGGCAGGTTGTATCCAGAGCGTTTTCACAGGTGGTAACTCTGCGTCTAAAACACCGGACCGGCCAGTATGACGACAGAGAAATCCGGAATGCAATTATTCATGCGGAGCAGATGGCGAGAATCGCCAAAAAACGGATGAAACATTTGCAGGAGGAAGAAAGCGCTAAAAAGCATGGCGGCGTCTGTCAGGCGAAGTTGGACGAAGAACTGCAGGAGCTGGAACTGGAAAGCTGCGAAAGTGACAGTGAGTTTGGCCTCAGCGAGGAAGAACTGAAAGAGTTAATGCAGGAGCTTCATGAGGAAATGCAGGATCTGGAGGAACTGGCAGAAGATATGACGGAGGAGCCCGGCCTGGAAGAACTCTCCGAAGAGATGATGCTGACCGTCAGACGGGAGATGGATCCGGAGGATTTGGAACTTTTAAAGAAAAAACACAGAGCCGAAGAGCTCCGGGAAATTATGGAAGCCGATATGAAATATCTGCGGGCGGTATTTGAAAAGCTTGCAAAAGAAAAACAGGAGAATTCCAGCGGCGTTTCTTTAGAGCTTGGAGGAATGGAGATACCGGTGGAAATGACGGAAGCGCCGGTGGCTATGGAAGGCGGCGGGATGGATGTATCGGTCTGAAGAGAGGGTAACGATGTCAAAACATAATTGAAATACAGCGCAGGAATGTGTATAATTATCATAATTAACACACAACAGCCGGGAGATGACACAAATGGCGCACGTACCCTCCAATGCCATAAAAACACAAAATAATCATACAAAAGACATGACGGCAGGAAATCCCTATTCGCTGATGCTGGGATTTGCCCTGCCCATTTTTCTGAGCCAGGTATTCCAACAGTTATACAATACGGCGGACGCTTTCATTGTGGGTCGGTTTTTAGGAACTAACGCTTTGGCGGCCGTTACCTCGTCGGGCACCCTTATTTTTTTACTGATCAGCTTCTTTATGGGAACCGCTATGGGAGGCGGAGTCGTTATTTCCAGATATTTCGGCGCCGGTGATAAGGAACAGGTGTCCCGCGGCGTTCATACGATTATGGCGTTTGGCATAGTAAGCGGCCTGATCCTTACGGTAGTCGGAGTTGCGTTTACTCCGACCTTTCTTGTGTGGATGCAGACGGACCCGGAAGTGATGCCGGAAGCGGTGGAGTATTTCCGCTATTATTTTCTGGGAGCCCTTGCCATGGTTATGTACAATATATGCCGGAGCATCATGAATGCATTGGGGGACAGCAGAAGACCCCTGTATTATCTGATTTTTTCATCTTTATTAAACGTGGTTCTGGATCTGCTATTTATTGCCGTATTTCGCTGGGGAGTCTGGGCTGCCGCTGTGGCGACGGTTATTTCACAGGCGGCAAGCGTGGTTTTTTGTATGATACATTTACTGCAAAAGGGAAATATCTTTACCGTGGAAATAAATAAGATTCGTTTTCACAGAGATATGCTTATGGAAATTGTCCGGTACGGACTGCCTTCCGGAGTGCAGAACTCCGTGATCGCACTGGCTAACGTGATTGTACAGTCTCAGATTAACTCTTTTGGAAAGCTGGCTATGGCGGCATACGGTACTCATGCCAAGATAGAGGGTTTTGCATTTTTGCCGATTACCAGCTTTAATATGGCAAGCACAACGTTTATCAGCCAGAATCTTGGCGCCAGGCAGTATGACCGCGCCAAAAAGGGCGCCCGTTTCAGTATCCTTTCCGCTGTATTGATGGCGGAGGCGATCGGAGTGTGCTATTACCTTTTCGCACCGCAGCTGATCGGTTTGTTTGATCAGACTTCCGGCGTAATTTCGTTTGGCGTACAGCAGGCCCGCACCGTGGCTCTGTTTTATTTTCTGCTTGCCTTTTCCCATTCCATAGCGGCTGTATGCCGCGGCGCGGGGAGGGCTTTTGTCCCCATGTGCATTATGTTGTCTGTCTGGTGTGTGATCCGTATTGCCTACATTGCGGCGATTATGCACTGGATCGGTGAGATTCGGTATATTTACTGGGCGTATCCTCTCACCTGGGCAATCAGTTCCGTGATTTACCTGATTTATTATCTTTGTTCGGACTGGGTTCATGGCTTTGACCGGAATGTGAAGGCTTAACGGAACCTGCACATTGCGATAAGCTGCTGTCTCACGTTTTCGGTATGTCCGATTATAATTGAATTACAGCCTCTTAACGCTGTCCCTGACAACCAGTTCGTTGCACACCTGGATTTTGGTGCGGACTACGTCTTTGTCCGGGTCCGGAATGAGTTCCGCCAGCCGTTTTAACGCGATCTGGCCGAGCTTTTCCTTGTGCACATGAATCGTAGTCAGCGCAGGTGCGGAGATGGTACAGAAGGGAACGTCGTCGAAGCCGATTACGGATATTTCATCCGGTATTTTATAGCCGTGCTGCTTTAGCGCACGGATCGCTCCCAGAGCAATATTGTCGTTATCCGCAATAAATGCGGTGGGAAGGTCCCGGCAGGAAAGAAGACGCTCGTTCATATCTATGTAAGAGCCTTCCACCGTAGGGGTAAGTAAAAATTGATGATCGGGATTGAGCGCAATGCCGTGCCGGGCAAGAACACATTCATAACCCGCCTGCCGGTCCAGAAAGTTTTTAATCCGGATATTTCCCGCAAGATATCCGATATTTTGATGTCCGCATGCAATCAGATATTCCGTTGCCTGCATCATGGATTCCGTATTGGAGTGGTATACCGTGTGAAATTTCATATTTTCCATAGAACAATCTAACATAACCAAAGGGCCTGCAAAGCTCTCAAAAGGCCGCGCGTCTTCCGGAGACATTTCGGTGGCAAGCAGCAGGATAGCGCAGCCTGTTTCATTTAAAAGCTGTTCCAACGCCGCTTCGTAATCCTTTTGTTGTCTGGAGAGCGTACACAGCGTTACCTCGTATCCCAGACGCTGGCTTTCCTTTGTAACGCCCTCGATTACGGCCGTAAAAAAAGGCGTGTCGGTACAGATCGTTCCGCTGTTTTTAAAATTGACAAATTTAATCTTCTTTATCTGCATGTGATCCAAAAAACCATGCTCTCTGGCTGCTTCCAGAATTCTGTCGGATGCCTCTTTGCTGACCGTTCTCCTGCCGCTGATGGCATTGGATACCGTAGCGGGAGAATATCCTGTTAATTCGCTGATTTTCTTTATACTTATTTTCATAAATCCATGTTCCTTTCCCCGTTTCATGTAGTCTGCAAATGACATATTTTTATTTTATATGACAAACCGGATAAAATCAATCGACAATCATTTTTTTACTTCCTCCGCTTTAAGTCAAAGACCCCGCAGCGAGCTGCAATGGTCTTTGACTCTCGCGGCATTCGCCAAATGTCTGCTTCGCAGCCGCTTGGCTCATTGCTTGCGGAAATAAACAAGCATATACGGTTTTGCCGGAAGCTCGATCCTAAAACGCCCCTGAAATGTACCTGCGGCGGTTCTTGTCATTTCCCAGGTATCGATCACCCAGACGGTATAAGGAGTCGTATCGTCGATGTAATAATTCCGGAAGGATGGCCGTTGGATTCCGTAGTAAAAAAGATAACAGGATTTATCGGGGAAAAAGGTTTCCTCGCAGGCGGCCGTTTCATCCCAGGAAAAGCGGGCGGGAGCCAGAGCCGCGGCCGGCAGCTCTTTCAGGAAATCCTGCATAAACCGGATGCGGGACGGACTTTCCCCGTGCAGCCTGCCGCCGTGGGACCACCACAGGACGCCGTCTTCAGACAAAAAGGTTTCTCCGTGTCCGGCGTATCCGCCCCGGCAGACTGCTTCCCAGAATCTGCGCACAAGTTCTTCTCCGCTGATGTTTCCCCAGCCGTGCTGAATATTCCCTTCATAAGCAATCTCATCTACGATGATGGGTTTTTGAAAACGCTGCCGCCATTCATCCACAAGCTCCCCTGTCATAAACCGGCTTTGCCGCTGAATACAGCAGTGCGTGATCCAGGGTCTTGTATAATCGTAAAAAGCTCCGCAGTTATGGATGGAACGCAGGTGATGATACGGGTCTTTTGCGCAGACAATTCCGGCATAGCGCTCCCAGTCCCGTTCCGTTTTGGCGCGCATCAGGTCGTACTCGTTGGCAAAAGACCACCATACATTCTTAAAGGCGGCATATCTTGCGACCACATATTTCCAGTACAGGTCGTCCTGTTCGGGGGTCATCGTGGAAAAACCCCATCTGTCGTAGGGGTGCATAATAATCAGATCCGCCTCGATGCCCAATTCATCCAGACTGCGGACAGCCTCGTCGATTCCCCTGAAATGCTCCGGGTTAAAGGATTCATAATCAAAGCGGCAGCCTTCGATGCGTCCCATAAACTGCATAAAGTTGTCGCTGTTCAGCATGGAACTGTCACAGGGCGTTCCGACGTATGGATAACTGGAAGGCTCATGCAGATTATAATCGTAATGCTTGGGAAAAATACAAAAACGGATTTTGTTAAAATACCCCTCCCTTAAGGTGTCAAGCGTCTGGTTCCATAAGGTTCTTCCCTGCAGCTGCCATACATGCTGTATAACGGCGGGTTAGTGCCGACTTATATTATGTACACCAATTACTTTCATATTAAAAACACATATTTTGCGCTTTTGATTCCGACGCTTATGATGAACGCCTTTTACATTATGATCACAAGATCCTATATTTCCTCCAGTATTCCGGAGGAACTGATCGAGGCGAGCCGGATAGACGGCGCAAGCGAGATCGGCACATTTGCCAGAGTGGTGGTTCCCTTATCCAAACCCATCGTGGTTACGCTGGTTTTGTTTATCGGCATCGCCTACTGGAACGACTGGCTTAACGGAATGTACTATCTGACGGAGGCAAAATATTTTTCCATTCAGAATATTCTGAATAAAATGCTGAATAATGTCAATTTCCTTGCAACCAATTCATCTGTTGCGCAGCAGGCGGGAAATGTCAGCGTTCCCTCCATTACGATACGAATGGCCATTGCTATGGTGGGGATTCTGCCGATAATTATTGTTTATCCGTTTTTGCAGAAGTATTTTGTGAAGGGAATTACGCTGGGGGCGGTGAAGGGGTAGGAAGTAATTGTAAGCAGAATGAGTGACAATTATGCTAAATAAGACTTTTGTATTTTCAATTTTCGACAATCTATGTTTCGGCATTTTCTGTTTGCTATGGGTATATCTGCTGTGGATTTTGGTTGTTTATTCGATTGGTATAAGGGAGCATCGCGGGAGCGATGCTCCTTATTTGCACAAAAAAACCGTTTTTGTAAATTGCCGGTTCCCAAAAACAGGTGATATAATAGCAGATATTCCGGAAACAGTGAGAGAAAGGATCAGGTCACAGTATGGAAAAACTGGCGGAAACGATCAGAAAAATGCACATTTCATTTTTTAAAAAGCTGATTATAATAATGCTGGCCGTGAACATTCCTCTTTTGCTGAGCATTGCTGTTTTCTGCTATCACAGTATGCGGACCATACGGCAGGATACCATCAAAAACGTACAGATCCGCCAGCAAAATCTCATCGATATTGTAGAAAATGACGTGAAGTACGTTGAGCAGCAATTATATCATATTTCAAATATGGACGATTGGAATATTCTGCGCGAAACCAGCCGCGGTCAGATTACGTATGAAGGCGTTTCCGCCCTGAATCAGTTTCGAAGCAGATTTCAGAATGTACTGGGCACTTCCCGTCTGTTTATGGATATATCGGCTAACCTTGAGAATGCTGATCTGCGGTTTTCCGTTAACGAGGGTATAGATGGGTTTGATGCGCAGGAATATGAAGCTTTGCAAAGTGAAGAGGCGGGAGCAGCCCGGTTTAAGAGCAGGGAAGGCAGCTTGTATATTACTTCCTTAAATGCATGGAATTATGATCTGTCAGTCAGTATGGCGGCCAGGATGGATTGGGAAAAAATCAGGAATCTGCTGGCAGATGGGAGAAGCTTTCTGAATGAGCAAATGATGCTGGTATTTTATACGGAGTCAGGAGCCGTAACGATATGCGACGGTATGACGGAAGCGTTATATCGTAAGATTACAGAGGCGGATACCTTTTCACCGGAGGATTCAAAAGAAGTCCAAAAACACATGATTTTGATACATACATCTTCGGCTATGGGTGATTTTGCTATTTACAGTTTTGTTGAAAAAAACGATATTTATGCTGCCATGAAAAAGTTTTATGGCAGCCTGTTCGGTATTATGGCGGGTTCCGCAATAGTTATACTGACTTATGGAATCATTGTAAACAAGATGTTTAAAAAGGTGACGCAGCTGATCGATGAAAATTATGCGAAGGAACTGTACGCCCAGCGTGCCGTATACAGACAGCTTCAGTCGCAGATTAATCCTCATTTTCTGTATAATAGCTTTTTTGTTTTACAGAATATGATCCGGGAAGAAGAAAACGAGAGCGCGTCAGAGTTTACAAAAAGTCTCGGACAATATTATAAATTTATTACCCGGACGGAGCGGCAGGAGGTAGCGCTGAAAGAAGAAGTGGACCATGCGCGCGTGTATCTGGAAATTATGAAAAAGAGGTATGGACGCCGGCTGGAATATGAGATTGTATGTGGGGAAGCAGAATGTCTTCAGATACAGGTGCCGCGTCTGATTTTGCAGCCATTTATAGAAAATGTTTTCGGACACGGAAGTCATTCCGGCCGTGACCCCATGAAGATTCGCCTCCAGGTTTTGCGGGAGAAGGAACAAATATGGATTATCATAGAAGATAATGGGTCCGGCATGGAAGAACAGCGTTTAAAGGACTTGGCCGGGGAATTATTTAAAGGGGATGAAACGAAGGATTCCGCAATATTTAATATTAACAGGCGGCTCAAAATTAAATTCGGCTCCGATTACGGGGTTATACTTGAAAACAGTTCTCTGGGAGGATGCAGGGTCTGCCTGCGCCTGCCGGGCATCGAACAGAAAGGCGCAGGACAGAATTATGTATCGGATGATTGTAGTAGATGATGAAGCCGCGATAACAGATTGGCTGTATCAGGCGGTTTCGGAAGAATTCGGAGGCAGTCTGGAGGTATACCGTGCGTACAGCGGCGAAGAGTGCCTGGAGCTGATGGAAAAGGGCAGTTTCGATATTGTTATGACCGATATCAGTATGCCGGCTTTTTCAGGCCTGGATCTGCTGGCCGCACTGACCAGGTATTATCCCAAAACCAGGAAACTGATTTTGTCGGCGTATGATAATTTCGGCTATGCAAAAGAAGCCATTGAGTTAGGCGTCGCATCTTACGTTCTCAAAAGTGACGGGGATGAGATATTGTTTGCAGCAATCCGCAAGGCGCTGGAGGAACTTCAAGAAGAGCAGGAACTGTTTTCGGCTTCCGAAAAAGAAAAACTGCGTCTGCAGCAGAGCGGGGATGCGGAAAGGCATCGGATTTTAAGGCATTTTCTCAGAGGTATGCAGATTACCGGCAGTCTTAATGAACAGGTGTGTCCCAGATGGATCGACTTTACCCTTCCCATGGACTTTGCGCTGGTTACGCTGCAGGTAGAAGAGGCGCTGCAAAGACGCTTTCAGATTATGGCGTTGGAAGATTCCTTTGCGGAATACCTGAAACCCTATTATCGGTATGAGATGGTAGAAATGGGAATTTCGGATGTGGCGCTTCTGGTACAGGAAACGGAAGAAGTAAAGAAAGGGAATCAGACACATGTGAAGCCGTCGCTGTATGCCGCTTATGAAAATGCGCAAAACAGCTTTTACGGTGTTACACAGCAATATGTGAATATAATTTATACAAAAGAAAAAATTACGGCTATGGCGCTGCCTGAAAAATATGATACTTTAAAAGAACTGATGCAGGGATGCGGCGACTTTGCCTGTTCCATAATTTTGTCGGAGGAAAGTGCCTGGAGGAGTATCCGCGCTCAGCGTACAGACATTAAAAAAGAGATTGCAAGAGTAATAAAATATATTGAAGAACATACGGAACAGGATTTATCTTTGCTTATGCTGGCGGATGTGGCATATCTGAATCCTTCCTATCTGTCTCATTTATTTAAGCTGGAGACGGGAATGACGATTTCCGAGTATATAAAAGAGGTCAGAATGGCCCGCTGTAAAAGAATGTTGGCAGATCCCCGGTATCACATTCATGAAGTGGCGAGAGCGGTGGGATTTGACAACGCATCGTATTTTACCCGTTTTTTTAAGAGAACGACCGGCATTACGCCGCAGTCCTACAGACAACAATTAACAGAACAATAAGTAACGGCAGGCAAGGCGTCGGCCATACATCTGCGAAGATGCATGGCGGGCGCCTTATGTGGTTAAAATAAACCATATAGAGAATGAAACGGTCAAAAAATGAAAAATATTTGAATGAAATGGTTAAAAATATTGAAAAGAGTATACCGATGATGTTAAACTGAAAACAACATTTGATGTTTACCGCCGGACCGGAACCAGCAATAGAGGAGGCTTGTGAAATGAAGAAATCGATTAACAGCCGGCTTATTATGATATTGCTTTTATGTTTTTTACTGCCTTTTCTCTTTCAGACAATTTATGTTTCCGGCCATTTAAGCAGGCTGGTGGAAGATAAGATTTTAAATACAACATATAAGAGCCTTGAGAATTCCACGCTGCTGTTTTCCAATGTATTGCAGACACAGTTTGATATGGTGAATTTTTATAAAAGCGATTCAGGGATAATTTATGCCGCAGGAGCTATGGAGGAAGCCGGAACCAGGGCAAGGCGGCAGATTCAGCAGGAAGTAATTACCAGACTTGTAAAGGATAACAGCATAGAAAGGTATCGTTATCCATTCTACTTTATATTGCTTGATTATCAGGGAAATATGATGACAAATTACACGTATACGCCGTATGGCGGATATGATGAAATATATGATGTCTTGTCGGAAACGGACTGGTTTCATACTCTGAAAGAGAGCTATACGGATGCTACGGTTATGTTCAGCGGTACGGATCTGTTAAACGAACGGGGAACGGACAAGCTGTACGCG
>ERZ779637.379-NODE-379-length-30886-cov-13.131556_pt1 | contig 30886 bp, 28 predicted proteins | sample MGYA00514196_ERZ779637 | MGnify/ENA primary metagenome ERZ779637 (study PRJEB29562, sample SAMEA4376700) | mouse gut metagenome | isolation source: Cecum | study: EMG produced TPA metagenomics assembly of the A DSS colitis mouse model was used to assess the...
CATCTGCGGCATTCCCATCTGCATTTGTTGCATTCCCATCTGATTCATATTCATCTGTGGTGCCGGTCCCGCCTGAGGCGCTGCTGCCTGAGGTACGGCTTCTGATGCTGTATCCCCTAACTGATTCTTTAAGAAAGTATCACACAACTCTTTCGCAAAGTCAATCGGATACAATTGCATGATAGTGGAGTCAACCAGATCATCAATCTGCATACGAAACGCTATCTTGACAAAAAGATTTGCCAGAAACGGCGCTATATCTCCACCCGATTTAAAACTCGAAAGATCAACAAAACTCGCTTCCGGCGGGCTGATATCTATCATTTTATCAAGCATTGTAGACAAAGAAGTTGCTGAAGACCCCATCATCTGATTCATCGCTTCCGAGATCGCGCTCAGATGCAGTTCACTAATCTCACCCTCTACATTGCTGCCATCACCGCCCATCATCAAGTCCGTGATGACTTTAACATCATGTTCCTTCAAGACCAAAATATTAGTGCCATCTAAACCGACCGTGTATTTGATCTGAATAAATACACAAGGTTTCTCATAATCTCTCAGTACATTCTCCCACTTAGCCAGCGTCACCACCGGTGTCGTAATGTTCACCCTGCGGTTAACCAACGATGAAAGCGTTGTTGCCGAGGAACCCATACTGATATTAGCAACCTCACCTATGGCATCTTTCTCCATCACCGACAGGATGGAATCATCCAAGTCGTCATCTGCCGCTGCAGGCGCTGAATTTTCCGCCGGCGCGCTCTCTTCGCCGCCCGGTGTATCCATACCGCTCAAGAGAGCATTTATTTCATCCTGTGATAACATTCCGTCCATGCTTCTAATCCTCCTCTCTTATTACCGACGTTACTCGCACTGCATATTTATCTTTGCTCGAACCCGGTAAAGCGGTAAATTTCTCTATATTTCCAACGTATACTTTCAGATCCTGTTCCACATCGGTATTCAATCGTATGATATCTCCTACCTGTATATTGATGAAATCCGTGACGGCTATATGAGTCCTGCCAAGCAGTGCCTTGACCGGAACATCCACTCGCTTGATCAGAGACTCAATATACTCCTCAAGCTCTTCTTCTTTCTGTTCCTGCATATTTGAATACCAGTACTTGGTATTCAACCTCTCCATAACCGACTCTAATGTAAAGAACGGAAGGCAGATATTCATAAATCCTTCCACATCACCAATCCGCACATTCAGTGTCACGATTGCTATCATATCATTTGGAGAAATGATCTGCGCAAACTGCGAATTCGTCTCTATCCGTTCTAATACCGGATTGACTTCCACTACATTCCGCCATGGTTCACGCATGAGCTGCATAAACGTCACCATCATCTTTTCAATGATCGTCAATTCTATCTCTGTAAAATCCCTGGTCTTGTCGAGCGGTGCACCTTCACCGCCCAACATCCTGTCAATCATCGCATAACCTAAACTCGTAGCCATCTCTACTACAATGTTGCCACCTAATGGCTGAAAGTTAACGATTCCCAGAATGACCGGATTAAAAAGAGCATTGGTATACTCCGAAAAGACGATCGCCTCGGAGCTTACCACGGAAACCTGTACATTCTTCCGCAGATATACCGGAAGGCTAGTAGACAACAACCGCCCGTAGTGCTCGTATATGATCTCTAATGTCCGCAGATGCTCTTTCGAGAACTTAGTCGGCCGTTTGAAATCATAATTCTTGACCTGCTTATTGTTATCATTCATCTCTTCTGCGTCAATCTCACCGCTGTTCAGCGCGGCCAGCAGACTATCAATCTCATTTTGAGACAGTATCTCTCCCACGAAAGTTCACCTCCTGTGGCACGATTTACAAAGTTATTGAATAATAATGTCACTAAACGCCACATTAAAGATAAACTCCGAATTAAACATCGTCTGAATTCTTTCCAGAATATCGGCTTTCATACCATCCTGATTATTCCTTGCATCCTCAGCCGTATAACTGGAAATAACATCCGTGATCTCACTTTTGATCAAACTCTGACGAGATTCCATCTCCTCGCCATATGTCTTATAATCTTCATGCTTGGTATTCATAGACAGTGTGATCGCTCCGACAAAAAAGTGCTGTTCACCTTCTTCACCTTCTGCTTCTCCCTCGTCACTCTTTAACTCTATCGTCATCTTCTCAATGTCATAAGTAGCAATATCTGACATCGGTACCGCTGTCGCACCTGCTTCTCCCTTCGCTGTCAACTCCAGATTCAACGACCTCGTAATGTTATCCACCAACGCCGATGTCTTTCTCGCCGATCCTGTTACGCTGAACATCATAATTGCTGTCAATACGATATTTACGATCAGCAGGGCCAGTATAATAACGGAAATCAGATTTTTCTTCATGACTGTATTGTTCTCCTTTTATATTATTTCCATAAAATTTTCTGGTAACTTCTACTCGCTAATAGGAACTGAGTGAATTATAGATTTTAATCTCCACACGTCTGTTCCTCGTTCTGCCTTCCGGCGTGGAATTATCGGCAATCGGAACATATTCTCCTCTTCCGGCATGTTTGACATTCGCCGGATCCAGGTCCGTAACTGACAGCAGATAATCGAACACCGACAGCGCACGCCCAGAACTCAACTCGTCATTGTTGGAATACTTGGCGCCGGACATAGGTACATTATCCGTATGTCCTTCGATCTCTATCGTACCGGCCGCATATCGCTCCAGCACCAGCCCGACTTGATCCAGAACCGGTTTGGCTTCCTCCTTCAAGAGTGTGCTTCCCGAGTCGAAAAGCAGCGCGCCCTTCAATGTGAGCTGCACATACTGGCTGGTAAACTCGATATCTATCTCGCTGCCCATCTCCTTGTCATCTACCGCTTCCTGAATCTGCTCTGCAAGCGTCTCCGACTCTTCCAGCTGTGCCTCTTCCATCTTCTCTTTCACTGCGGCTACATCCTCATCAACGACCTGCCCCTCATCCATCTTGCCGGTACTGTTGATATACTCATCCAGTTCGTTCAACTGACTGACACCGTTGCTGATCAGAATACCGTCTCCGATCGCCGTAGCGCCTCCGCTGAACACGGAAAACGTTTCATTAAAGGATGCCACCACCTGCTCAAACTTCGCAGCATCGATGGAAGACATGGAAAACAGCAATACGAAGAAACACAGTAACAGGTTCATAAGATCTGAGAACGTGGCCATCCACGCGGGGGAACCTTTTGGCGCTTCTTCCTGCTTCTTCTTAGCCATTTATGCCTCACCTCCATCATCGCCCATAGAACCTCTGTCTTTCGGCGCCAGGAAGGATTTCAGCTTCTCCTCGATAACACGCGGGTTTTCACCTGCCTGTATAGAGAGCAGTCCTTCGATCTCTATCTCCTTCACCATCATTTCTTCAGCATTCTTACTCTTCAACTTAGAAGCAACCGGCGCACAGATCCAGTTCGCAAGCACGGAACCATAGAAAGTCGTGATCAACGCCGTTGACATATTCGGACCGATGGATGCGAAATCTGACAGGTCACGCAACATGTTGATCAGACCGATCAGAGTACCGATCATACCCCACGCAGGACCCATGGCGCCAAGGCCATCCCAGAATCCGATCTTATCTTTATGACGTTCTTCCACACTGGCAAGTTCCGTCTCCATAATCGCACGCACTAATTCAGGGTCTGTGCCGTCTACTACCAGCATAATACCCTTCTTTAAAAACTCATCCTCAATCTCGCCCGCCGCTTCTTCCAGAGAAAGAAGTCCTTCCTTACGGGCAACATTAGAAAGATCTATGATCTTCTGAATAATCTCGGGAACGTTCATTGACGACATCTTGAAAATAAGGCCAATGCTCTTCAGATTTGCTATAAAATCCGGCATGGTACAGCTCGCCATCATACATGCCAACGCACCACCATATGTAATAAGTGCCGAGGGCGCATGCAGGAATCCCAATACCACCGATATATCCTGACCAACCAGCATACCAAAAATCATCAATGCAAAACATAGAACCAATCCAATAACTGAAGCTATATCCATCTGTATTCACCCGTCTTTACACTAATCTGCAAAAATATCCTTTCTATACGATTTTACTAAATTTTTTATCTCTTGTCTACTTTCTTTTACAATTAATTTCCGCCCTGTCGTAAAGGACAAAACCGTATCCGGTGTCTCCTCAGCCAACTCCAGAAGATCCGGATTGATCAGGACTTTAACCCCATTGATCTTAGTAACTTCTATCATCTTTCCCTTCTCACGCCCCTCCCTGACCCGCCGCCGTATCTTTAATGAACGTCACCGGCCGATACGACAACTATATTCAACTTCACAATTTTATCACATATCCATGAAAACTGCAAAGCAAATAGTAAATTCATTCAAAAAATATATAACAGTTCAGCCTTCGGCTTCACTGTCACGCGTGGTTACCATGTAACCACCGTTCCGTATTCGCCTCGGACTAAGAGGCGAGAGTAAAAGCGTACAGACCGCAATTATCACTGAAAAGAGGGATTTTCATAACCAAAAATCCCTCTCTCCAATACTTTTAATATCCTATATCCAAATTCTGTTATACAATTATCTCTTCAGATTGACAAGCTCTTCCAGCAAAGTGTCCGAAGTCGTAATGATACGGCTGTTCGCCTGGAAACCACGCTGTGTCGTGATCATCGTCGTAAATTCGCTTGACAGATCCACATTACTCATCTCCAGAACACCGGATGTCATAGACCCCTGATTTGCCGTGATATCCACGCCGACACCATTGAATTCACCTGAGTTCTGTGTTGCGGAGTACAGGTTATTACCTGCCTTGGCCAGACCGGAAGGATTGGCAAATTCTGCTACCGCGATCTGTCCTAACAGCTTGGAAAGACCGTTATCATAATATGCGGTGATCTTGCCGTCCTGTCCTACCTCGATTCCGTTCAGCTCACCCTTCTTCCTGCCGGCTCCCAGCGTACTCTGCTCTTTGGAACCGTTCAGCATCTCCAGCGTACACATGCCGCCGTTACCGAACTTATTAATCGACGAGAAGTCGATGTCAATGTTTGTGAACTGAGACAGGTCTATGGTCTTGCCATCCATGGAAGACGCCGAGCTGTTGAAGGTAAGCATCGCCGAATCCTGTCCCTGTCCGCCAATGTAGGAGAACTTACCGGTCTCATGATCGAACACGATCATATTGCCCTTGTTGTTCTCCGTCAGAGTAATCTGCGCAGAACCGTCCGGACCAACGAAATCGATAGTATAAGTCTTACCCTCACCACTCTTGATATGATATACCTGCTCAAGGATCGCCGCCTGATTATCTGCATTGTTCTCCAAAGTAACGCCGAAATTGCTTGCGCCGTCATACGTAGATGCCTTAGTCGTCTTAAAGGTCGCTTCGAAGCTTATGGTAATGTTCTCCGGCGGATTTCCCGGCGTCGCAACGATATTGCTCACGGTATCCAGCCCTTTCATGTCCTTCAGAGCTGCCGCCCAGTCAGTTACCTTCTCGGATGTCCCATCGTCTTTCTTCTTATAATAACTGGAATCAGCCGTATTATAGATCAGATTATAGGGTTCCGCCTCGAGCTGCGCCTTCGTCAGCGTCACCTCTCCGGTTACAGTGACATCTGCACCCTCAGCCACATCACCGGCAGCTGCAGGCGTCTTCACCTTAATATTCTTACCTGCGGCAACTACCATGGCATTCTTATTGAAATCTGCCAGGATCTCCTCCATAGCCATATTGATCGTAAAACTATTGTTAGCCGCATCATACTTCGCATTCGGATCCATCGTATATTTACTGGTCGTAACCTTATTCTCCGTGGAACCAAAGGTTGCGATCTGCTCGATATTGCTCAGCCCGTACAGCTTCACCAGGGAAACGCCGTCGGGATCAAGAATATCATCCAGCTGTACCCGGAATCTGTCCTCTTCACCGATGCTGTGGAAGCTGAACTTCGCCGTATACTGATAACCCTGTGAATCGAAGAAAGTCATGGTACGGATCAGGCCGTCCGGGCTGTTAAGCTTGGTGTCCTTCATATCCAGGGTGCCGGATACATACCCCTTCGTCGTCCACTCCGGATCGGAGTTCATATTGTCAGGATGCATGATCCTCAGCGCCGATACGATATCCTGCCTGATATCCCCTGTCTCAGGATCCACCTGCCATCCCATGACCGTATAACCGGTATTGGCCATTACCAGGTTACCCGCACCGTCTACGGTAAAGGAACCGTCTCTCGTAAAGAAGTTCTGCGAACCGTCGCTTACCACGAAGAAAGAGCTTCCCTCGATCATGATATCCCACGGATTATTCGTTGACTGTGCCGATCCCTGCTTCGCGATCGCCGTGGAGATGGCACCCGTCTTAGATCCCAGACCGATCTGCCTTGGATTGATACCGCCGCGTCCGGTGGCTGCATTGGCCCCGGATGCCGACTGCGTTGTCTGGTACAGCAGATCGCTGAACACCATATTCTGTGATTTGTAAGCTGTCGTGTTAACGTTTGCAATGTTATTACCGATAACATCCATTCTGGTCTGGTGTGTTTGAAGTCCCGCCACACCAGAGAACAATGATCTCATCATAGTAAAATGACCTCCTTATATCTGTTCTGAAACCGTTACGGGAATCCTGTTTCCATGAACAAGATCCCCTCTGTCCATTCTGTCAGTCATGGACATAAGCCTCCTTAAAGGTCCGGCTGTTACATGATAACGGCTCCATCAATATTAGTGAATACATTCTCGCTGGTTTCTGTCTGATCCATCGCCGTGATGACCGTCTGATTCGGTACGTTCACAATAAACGCCAGTGAATCGACGATGACCAGTGATTCATTGATCCCCTTCGCACATGCCTTGGCTGTCCCCATATTCAGGCGTTCCACCTGCTCCTTCGTCAACTCAATATTTCTGTCGACCAGCCGGTTCGCCGCATGCTTGGAAAACTTGACTTCACTGTCGGTACGGATCCCGTCTGTTTTGCCTGACAGGATATCCTGGAAGCTCAGTCCGTTCTGCTTTAAGTTCTCCGTCTGCTGCCTGCCTGTATTTAAATACTGATCCTGCAGCCGCTCTATGGGAAGATATTGATTACCCTGAATCTTCATATTCTCTCTCCTCCTTGAGAAGACCACACCGTCGCCGGCATGCTTCATCGGCAGATCCGTCTACCGCTTAGGCCTTGTCTGTATCTCCATCGCCGTCCTGTGGCGGTTTAGGATCTCCGTCCCCGTCACCATCGCCTTCTTCTCCTGCAAGCTTGACGATCTCTTCCATCTTTTCAAAATACTTCTTTGCAGTCTCAATTTCCTCGTCTGTCAGGAAAGATTTCTGGTAATCATCCATACTGTCGAAGATTTCTTTCATCTTCTCAACATTCTCCTTATCCGATATGGACAGAATGCCTATCTGCGGCAGCTTTCTGTAGATATTCAGGAATTCAGCACCTTTCGTGTAAGCCTCCAGATATTTCTTATCTACCACTCTGTCCAGATCATCCAGAGAATAAGGTTCTCCGCCTATAGATAAATATGCCTTACCATTCTCATAAATGATATAGTCCACATTACCCTGTACGATCTTCTCTCTGCCTGAACTGTCTGTCACTCTCATCAATACTGTCTGCCCTACCAGAGATGATGCTCTGGAAAGTTCCAGCGTTGCACTCATATTCTGCATCTGCTCCAACTCGGAGAAGGTTGCAAACTGTGAGATATACTCCGTATTCGATGTGGGTTCCAAAGGATCCTGATATTTCATCTGCGCCACCAAAAGCTGCAGGAAAGCATCCTTATCAAGACTTGAATTGCCTGTCTTGCTCACCTTATCCTTCGCCAAGGACGATGCCGATGTATTGTCTACAAATTTACCGTCTTTTACTTCCTGTATAACTCCCATTTCATCGCTCCTTTCTTATGCCGTATAATCAACCGTACTGCCGTTTGCCTGCATCATCTCCACCGCGATACGCTCGGATTCTTCCATCTCCTCCAGAGCTTCATCCTCTTCGATCTGATCCAGATTGATCATCCGCCGTCTGCCCTTGCCGGACTTGGCCTGTTCTTGTTGTTCCTCGCCATTATCCTGGGAAAACTGCTGTCCGTATGCATGATTGGCAACCGTAACTTCCACTGCATCCACCTTGATTCCCTGCTCTTCAAACTGGTTCTTAAGCTGGATCAGCTGTGTCTCTATCACCGCACGTACCGTCTCATTCTGCGTTGTGAAATGTGCCGTCAGGCCGCTCTCTCTCGCCATGATCTGTACGTTGACCGTACCCAGGCTCGCGGGGTGTAACTGCAGCTCCATCGTCTGCGTCTCCGCCTTCAGATTGATCTTCATGTACTCCATGATCTGGTTCATGATCTCTTCTGTCTGCATCGAACGATATTCCAGATTGGCGGCTTCCGGTATCTCATTTACCTGTTCCGGTATCTCCGGCATCTGCATCATGGTCTGGCCTGCAGAATTGCCTTCTTTACCGCTGTTTGCGGAGGCATCCTGCTGCATCTTATGATTCTGTACTTCGGCTTTCGGTGCGCTTACTGCAGATTCCTGAACACTCTTATTACCACTTGCATCATCTACAGTCACCTTCACCTGCACGGTCTCACCGTCCTTCTGGACGGAAACAGTATAGTCTTTCATACCTTCCAGTTCCGGTGTCAAGACTTCATCCGGCATACCTGATTCTCCTTGTTCGGAGATCAGCTGCTTCATAATTGCAGTAAGTTCCTGCTCATTTAGTCCCAGTTCTTTCTGCAGATTCTCCTGGCTTTCTTCTACGATTCCTAACAGATTCTGTAAACTGCCATAAAGTGATTCGTCCGTCAGCAACGCTAACTCATCCGTATTGCCGGACATACTCAACAACAGCTGTCTGAGATTATCAGGGTCGAACAGCTGAAGTGCCGTAAGTCCTAAAACTGCCATGGCCTCTTCCACTTCTTCCCGTGAAACGCCCAGTTCATCTGCGATATCCTGAACCAGCTCTTCTCCGGCTGTCTCCAGTTTATCCGCGACCGTATCCTGCGTATTCGTCTCTGCATCGCTCGAAATACTTTCGGAGGCATTCTGCCCCGGTCCATCCGTTTCCACCTGGTCGGTCTTAGGCGATGTCACTTCTGTCTTTACCGTATTTACCGGCATAACTGTCTGTCCGGCAGCGATGCTGCTCCCTGCCGCCTGCTGACTTCCTGCGCTGCCACTATATTTCGTCATAACTTGACCGAAACTTTCCGAAACAGCCTCATCCGCCTTACTTCCTGCAAGATCTGTCTGCCCCTTCGCATAAGCAAACAAGGCATTTACATTATTAACATTCATGCTCCTTCCTCCTTTCCTGTATTCTCAGGGTTCTTTCCCCTGGATATTTATATATAATGCATACAGTGCAGACCGATCCTCAATCTGTACCGCAGCAGTATATATCACCTTCCAACAGTAAACGATATGCATGTGTGCATCTTATACTTACACCGTACTTTTTACAGAACATTGGTGTCCGAAAAGGCATGCGGTACAAATTTGCTATATCGTTTACTATAGTTATATATCGGCATTTCAGCAGATCTCCATAACCAAAATCCTAATAAAGTTAGATCGTCTCAGCTCATGAATCCGGATCCATGATCCTCGTTAGCCTGGACGCGATCTCGGCATCCATTGCCCCCAAAATCTTACCACGATCCTGTGAGCTCATCTGGCTTAATATTCTTGCTACCAGATCCAGGTCATCCGTCATCGTTTCAAAGATCGCAGCCGCCTGTTTCGGCTTCATATCCACATAAGTCTGCGCATATTCCTGCGCCTCCTTGTCCTCCTCAATCTGCTCCACTACCTGTTTATACAAATACTCCGCCGTTGTGGGGTCCATCGATTCATAATATTTCTGATACTCCTCTGCTCCCGGTCCCTTTTCGGCGTAGACTACTTCATTGTAAAACTCCGTTCTGATCCTGTCAAAATCAATCTGTGCATCTTCAAAGGTTCTCAGTCTCTCGATTTCCGCGCGAAGCTGTTCCATCTCTTCGGAATCACTGTTGCTTGCCGACTGCGCACGTTCAAGCTCAAGCTCAAGTTCCGTAATATAATCCACTGCCTCCCGCAGACTTGTATAGCCGCCGTAAGACTCTTCCTCCGTGGGTGTCGTTGCTTCCTCCGGCAGGATCATATTGATCACAGGTACATCCTTTAAGACCGGCGCTAACACATTAGAGCCGAATCCGCCAACATCCAACTTCACGAGCAAACATAAGATAGCCAGCCATATAGCGACGATAACAACCGTTACCAAAAACACGGAGATACCGCCCGGCTCGTCATCCCCCGCAATCTGTTCAGAAAGCTCCCGGGCGCGTTGCTTTGCCTCCTTCTTCTGAGCCTTCTGTTCCGCTTTCAATCTCTTGCGCTCTTCTTTTAACTTCTTTGTATCAACCTCAGCGTCCGCTCCGGTATTCACATTCACAAGCTCTTCTGCCATTATTACCTCCATGCCGGAGCACTTTTTCTATGACCGCAAGCCTGATTTCAAATTCAGTTCTGCGATTCCGAGTTCGTAGCTCCGGCCCAAACTCATTGCCCTTTTGCTTTGCCGCGTTGCCCATAAGTATAACTGGTAAGTTCATCTACCGCCTTATGTTCTGCGGCATTTTCTTCACGTACAAATTCCACGAACGCTTTCTCACGCAGCTTCTCATGCATCTTACGCTCCTGCATTACTTCCTGCAGCTTCTTCCTTGCCTCTTCCACAACCTTCTGTGCCAGGGCAACCTGTTCGCGCTGTCTGTCTATCATCTCATCCATGATCAACACGGCATTCCTGTTATCCTTCAGATCCATAATGTGCAATCTGTCGCTGCGCATCAGGCGCCCTTCCTCCAGATAAGCTTCTTTCCTGTCGATCAGAATCTGTAATTTCTCCTCTTCTTCGTTCAAATGCATCTGTGCCCTGCCAAGTTCCATCTTAGCCTGGCTTTCCAACTGATATTGGATATTCAGGAGGCTCTGCATTCTATATATAAATTTCGCCATATTCGGCCACTCCCTGCCATATATGATCTGCTAAGGTATTCACATACAAGCCTTCCAGCCTACTCTGCAAAAAGTTCCCGCAACTTTCCGACCGCCTGCTCATAGTCAAATTTGGCATCCACTTCCTGCATCAGGTATTCATTCACCGCATCAATCTTGGCAATGGCGTAATCGATCTTGGGATTGCTTCCGTTCTTATAGGCGCCGATATTGATCAAATCCTCCGCCTCATTATAAGTAGCCAGTACGTTTTTCAGCTTACCGGCGAGCATCTTATGCTCCTTATCCACAATCTGAGCCATACAACGGGATATACTCTGCAGTACATCGATCGCCGGGTAGTGATTCTGATGCGCCAGTTTACGATTCAACATGATATGGCCGTCCAATATGCTTCTGGCCGTATCCGTGATCGGTTCATTCATATCGTCTCCATCTACCAACACCGTATAGAGTCCCGTGATAGAACCGGTCTGGGCACACCCTGCCCGCTCAAGCAGCTTGGGCATCTCGGAATATACACTTGGGGGATATCCCCTGGATACCGGCGGTTCTCCGCTGGCCAGACCGATTTCTCTTTGTGCCATGGAAAAACGCGTCAGAGAATCCATCATGAGCAACACATCTTTCCCCTGATCCCTGAAATATTCCGCGATCGCGGTAGCCGTCTTAGCCGCTTTGTTTCTTTCCAATGCCGACTTATCAGATGTGGCTACAACAACAACCGAACGTCTCATGCCCTCTTCGCCCAAGTCACGCTCCACAAATTCGCGCACTTCTCTGCCACGCTCGCCTATCAGCGCGATCACGTTAATATCCGCCTTGGTATTACGTGCAAACATGCCCATTAACGTTGACTTTCCTACACCGGAACCGGCAAAGATACCGATACGCTGCCCCTTGCCGACAGTCATCAGTCCGTCTATCGCTTTTACTCCCAGCGGTAATACTTCCGCTATGATCTTCCTGTCCATGGGATCCGGCGGCTGTGCTTCCACACTATATGGAGTACCGGCCAAATAACTGCCGTCTATCCTTCCTAAACCGTCAAGCACCTTGCCAAGCAGATCATTGCTCACCGGTACAGTCAATGGCTCTCCTACATTCTCTACAATACAGCCAAGTCCTATGCCATCTGTCTTATCACAAGGCATCAGCAGTGTCTTACGGTCTTTAAACCCTACCACTTCCGCCATGATCGGTTTATACTCTTCCTGCGCCGGATAGATTCTGCACAGGTCGCCTAACTTCGCTTCCGGTCCGGCAGACTCGATCGTCAACCCGACTACATTCTCAACCCGTCCTTTACGCTTAAAAAAGGTTTCCTCCACTATTCTGCTGTATTTCTGTAAATCAATTCCCCTATTCATAAACAGTCATCATCCACGCTTCTCATAAGATAACACACGCAATCTATTGGTCAGTTCCGCCAGCTGCGTATCTACACCACAATCAAAAATACCGCCGTCCGTTTCGATCATACATTCCCCCTGTCTTAGGGCGATGTCCTCAATGATCTCTACGGTACCTCTGCCGGCCGCAGCACCGTCTGTCAGTGCCTGCTTCTGCATATTGACAAAAGGATAATCCTCTTTAGAAACGTGTACAATAAAATTCCTGCTGCTCTCCACCTGTCTTAAGGTGGAGTCTACCAAATGCACCAGGATGTCTCTATTGTCTGCCAGTTCAATTCCAAAAATATGACTGTAAACCTCAGTGATCACATCGATAAACTTTGGCTCCAGTTCTTGGATCAGCTGTTCGTATTCCGCTTCCAGCCGTCGTTTCTCTGCCATCAGTTCTCTCTTCATCTCTTCCGCTTCCGCGATTCCCTGCCGATAGCCCTCTTCGTGGCCTTCCTTCTTTCCCTCTTCCATTGCCCAGCGTCTCTTAGCTTCGATCTCGCCATCTGCAGCCGTCTTTAACTCCTCAACCTGTGCCATGGCATCATCAAGTATGGCCTGTGCCTGAGCCTTGACCTCCTCCAGATCAGGAACTTCTTCCGCCGCAGCCTTGATGATTCCACTTCCATTCCCATCGGTACCATCGAACAAGTCATCAATTGCTTCCCCGCCAAGACCACTTACAAATCCGGACTCTTCGCCATCTTCCTCCGATCCGCCTCCCAGCACTGCTCTTCTCAGGGCCTTCTGCTCTTCGATCCTTTTCTCTACGAGAGCATTGGAATCAATAACATGCTTCTCATCACCGGACACCACGACCCAGCTTGCTTTATATATATTCCTAGACAACGATCTCGTCACCTCCACCTCTGGAGATAACAATCTCTGCGGAATCCTCCAGCTTCCTGATAACATTTACAATCTTCTGCTGTGCTTCCTCTACATCCTTCATACGTACAGGACCCATGAATTCCATATCTTCCTTGATCATGGCTGCCAAACGTTTAGAAAGATTATTGAAAATTGCATTCTGTACCTCTTCATTAGATCCCTTAAGCGCGGTTGCCAGATCTCCGTTATCCACATCACGCAGCACTCGCTGAATTGCTCTGTCGTCCAAAAGCAGGATGTCTTCGAACACGAACATCTTCTTTCTGATCTCGTCCGCAAGTTCCGGCTCTTCGATCTCCAAAGTCTCCATGATATGTTTCTCTGTACCGCGGTCTACCGTATTCAAGATCTCTACAACGGCATCCACACCGCCGATGATCGTATAATCCTGATTGACCAGCGACGACAATTTGGATTCCAACACCTTCTCCACTTCTTTGATCACCTCCGGACTCGTTCTGTCCATAATGGCGATACGCTTGGCAACATCAGCCTGCCTGTCAGGCGGAAGAGCCGAAAGAATCAGAGCCGACTGTGCTGCCGACAAATAAGATAAGATCAAAGCGATCGTCTGCGGATGCTCATCCTGAATAAAGTTGAGCAGCTGCGACGCATCTGTCTTCCGGATAAACTCGAATGGCTTTACCTGCAAAGATGCCGTCAGCTTGCCGATCACATCCATAGCTCTGTCGGCGCCAAAGGACTTCTCCAGCACCTCCTTGGCATAATTGATACCGCCTTCTGCAATATACTGCTGTGCCAGACATACCTGATAAAATTCCGAGATCACATCATCTTTTACCTTCGGTGTAATATTCCTGGTATTCGCAATCTCCAGCGTCAATTCCTCTATTTCGTCTTCCTTCAAATGCTTAAAAACATTGGCAGATCTCTCCGGCCCTAATGCGATCAATAAAACAGCAGCCTTCTGAAGTCCGCTGATATTTCCAGCTTCCTTAGCCATTTATCTTACCCCCAGTCTTCGTTCAGCCAGTTGCGCAACAGATTTGCCGCCGCCTCCGGATTCTCATCTACAAATTTATTGATCAGTTTTCTCTCCTCAGATTCATTCTCTACCGTGATATCCTCCAACTGCATTTCAGGCGTAGACTGCAATAATGTCTCCACGGAGATCTCTTCTTCTTCCTCCGCATGTTTCTCTCCGCGCATGCTTCGAAGTACAACGAAAGCAAGCAGCGCCAAGATCACAATGATCAACACGATCTGTATGATATCTGTCACGGTAATAGCAGGGCCTTCCGCATCAAAGAAAATATTCTCACTGTAAGCCACAAGAGAAATACTTTCCGCCGAAATACCGCTAGCATTAGCTACAGCTCCTACCAAGTCTTCCTCTACTTCTATCCTGGTACGTCCAGCATTAGCTAACTTATATTCTTCCCAGGAGACTCCAGCCAGATCTCCCCGTGTTTCGGCATCCTCTTCCCGAATGATATTGTACTGGACCATGGAAGCCATCAATGAGGATTTGCCATAATCAATAGCCCCTGCCGGTGTTGTCTTCTCAGTGATCTCTTCATCCGGAAGATAATCTCTGGATTCTTCAGATTGTGAAGAATTCCCACCGCCATTGTCGGGCAGCACATAGGTACTGTCATCGTCACTGTCATTGGAATCCGTCCCCGGAATCCCCGCTACAGTACTCTCATTCTCTGCACTGAAGATCTTCTCCTGCGCGATCATGCCTTCTGTCCGGCCTTCCGGTGCACTGTATTTATGCGACGTTGATTTCGTAGATGAGAAATCAAGCGCCAGATTAGTCGCTACTTCCACATTATCAAACTGTTTCGTTCCAAGCAGAACCTTCCGCACCTCGTGGATGACCCGCTTCTCCGCTTCAGCTTTCACTGAAAGCTGCGCATTGGCTGCACCCGTTACGCTATAGTCGTCTTCTGCCGTAAAGAGCGTGTTGCCTTCTATATCCTGAATCACAATATGATCCGTCGTTTCATTGCCGATCGCCGTTGCTATTGCACGTGCAAGTCCTGCCGCACTCTCCGTGCTGAACTCATCCTTAAGTTCCAGCAAGACCCATGCGTGAGACTCTTCTTCCGTGGCCAACAACGTACCGTCATTCTCCGGAATCGATAATTTGACTCTTGCAGTCTTGATCGCAGAAAATCTCTCCAGCATATCATTTGCCAGATATTTCTCCAGGTAGACCACATTCTTCTTCTGCTTATCAGCCTCAGTGGTGGAAAAACTGCCTTCCGTTACTTGGTCGATACCGTAACCGACGGCCTGAATATTACTGGTTCCCAGAAGCATACGCGCATCAGCCTGTTGGTCGCGCAGGATTCTGAACGTCAACGCATCTTCCGAAACCGTATATTTCATCTCTTCTCCATCCAGAAGTTCTTTCACTTCAGCCGCCTCGGCCGCCGTTTCACATTCTCTCAACAATACATACTGAGGCTTGGTCAGCATCGTCACCACCGCAACAAGCGCAACGATGACAACTGCCATGCCGCATATCAACAATGTCTTCTGCTTGGCAGTAAAACGATTCCACCATGCCAATATTTGATTACCTAATTCTCTTAATCTGACTAATAACTTATCCACCGCAATTTATCTCCTTCAGCCTTCCCCTTATTCTCACAAAGATATTAGATCTGCATCTGAAGAAGTTCCCTGTAAGCATCTAAAACCTTATCTCTGATCGCAACCGTATACTGCAATGCAGTGGACGCTTTCTGCAACGCAATGCTGAGGTCATGCGCATTCTCGGTCTCTCCGAGCATCCACTTAACCTCTTCATTCTCCGCATCCGACAGATAATCATTCGTAGTATTCAAATTGTCGATCGCCGTATGTAATAGACTTTCAAAGCCTGTTTCCTTATATGTGTCCGGTCTATTCGTAACTGCAGTCCTAGCAGCCTCCTTGACTGCCTCCGAGGACACATTGCGAAGCGCTGTAATATCCATAGCCATCTTTCTTCCTCCAAATTATAAGGTTCTCAATGATCCATCCTACTGGTTGTTCAGCAGATTTAATCCCGTAGTTGCAATACTCTTACTGGCACTGAATGCAGTCGCGTTTGCCTGATAAGCCCGACTGGCGTCGATCAGATTCGTCATCTCCGTAATCGTGCTGACATTGGGATACATCACATAACCGTTCTCATCCGCATCCGGATGAGAAGGATCATATACCATATTCCCTTCTGTCCATCTATCCTCATAAACTCCCGTCACCTTAACACCGGTACCGTCATAACGTCCCCTTGCCTTACTCAGCACCTGTCGGAAAGGTGCCTGGGAATTCTTCTCCTCGAAAACCACTACTTTCCTGCGATAAGGCGTACCGTCCTCCGTACGGGTCGTATTTGCATTGGCTACATTCTGCGAAATGATATCCATACGATATCGTTCCGCTGTCATACCGGTTGCGTTAATGTCAAAAGCTGTAAACATTCCCATAGTTTGTTCTCCTTATTCCCTCAATCACACAAGCTGTTGTCATGCCCGTTCACGGCACCATCATTATTTCATGACCATCTGCAGATTCTTGAACTCCTGTCTGATCGATGCCGTCAGACCCTGGTATACTATCTGATTCTTGGCCAGATACACTGCTTCCGTATCCGGATCCACATTATTACCGTCTACACGATAGGAATACCCCGAATAATCGCTGTATGTAACAGGACTCAACCGTCCAAGATCCTTGTTCAGCCTGCTCATCTTGGCATCCATTGAAATATATCTGGACTGTCCGAGTGCCTTCGCAAGCTGCGTCTCAAAACTGACGTCGCTTCTCTTAAATCCTGGTGTATCAGCGTTGGATATATTGTTGGAGATAACATCATTGCGAATCCATGACGCATCTGCCGCCCTATCCAGCACATTAATATAATCAAATGCATTGGTACTTGTTAATGTACTCATATAATCATAGCCCTCCTATAATAGTAGAATCCATAATCCATTATAAAGGTATTAAGAAAAAAAACAAGGTTTTTCGATTCATTTTTCACAAATAATTAACAGCAAAATCTGGAAGCCGCATATTTGGCTGGCTTCCAGATTTTCCTACATCCGTCGTCAGAAAGGCCCTTTGCTATATAGAAGTGATATAAAAAAGGATTCACCCGGCATTAAACGCTCAATTGTAAATCCTTTTACATCGCATATCTCCTGTATTCGTTTCTGTTCTGCATCAGCCACTGCTTCAGATTCCTGCTCAAAACCGTCCCTGCTCTTTGAGCTTCTCTACTTCCTCGAAGACCACATCATTCAATACCTTAATGTAAGTCCCCTTCATACCGGAAGACCGGGACTCGATCACGCCCGCACTCTCAAACTTGCGCAGTGCATTGACGATAACGGAGCGGGTGATACCCACCTTATCCGCGATCTTACTCGCCACGAGAATTCCTTCCATACCTCCAAGCTCGTCGAATATATGTGTGATCGCTTCCATCTCGGAAAAAGACAGCGTGCCGATCGCGGATTTCACCACCGCCAACTTACGATTCTCCTCCGCGTTCTCCTCACTCACAGCCCGCAGCATCTCCAAACCAACTACCGTGGTTCCATACTCGCACAAGATAATATCATCAATATCATACTGTGCGTCACATTTATATAGAAACAGCGTTCCCAACCGCTCACCTGATATCTCGATCGGCGTGATCACAGCCCTGTACCGCTTCGTATCAATGCTCTCAAATCCCAAAGTCTCCAGATTGACATTCTCCTTCGTAGACAACACAGAAAGCAGCCTCTCATTCAACATAGGATCGATAAAGCCTCCCACATGATCTACGATCAACTCCATAATGGATTCCACCATATCCAGATCACCGAGTCCCAACACTTTGCCCTTCCTGCTTATGACAAGCACGTTGGAACCGAGAATATCCTTCAATACATCGCAGATATCATTGAACACGACCTTACCTGAATTGTTGTTATGCAGAAGCTTTCCGATCTTCCTCGTCTTATCCAGTAACTGAACACTGCTCATAAACCCAACTCCTTATACTCTCGCCCAAAAAAAACAGTACGCTGTCATGGATGTATAACAGCATAAATATCTGAACCGTAATACAAATGTTCCAAATAGTTACACAATTCTGTATAAAATGATTTTATCACAACATTCGAGTATAATCAATGGGCATCGCTCATATTTTGTATCTTTTGTCTGGAATATTCATTATAATCATGGAATTTTCTGACATTCATATTTTAACGTTCATTACATTACGTCAAATACAACATTTTGTCAAATCTCTGTCCCTGTTCACACAAGCAACGCATACCTCCGTCAGCCTCAACTTCCGCTATGCTTCCTGCTTCTTTACATCTTTGACAAATCCGCAGTTTTCATCCGAACATACCAGCTTATTTCCCTTCTGCAGCATGATGGCGCCGCACCGGTCACATTTATCATCTACCGGTCGCTGCCATACCATAAAGTCGCAATCGGGATTATTGATACAGCCGTAATACTTCCTTCCCTTCTTAGTCTTCTTCAATACGATATCCTTACCGCATTTCGGACATGCCACTCCGATCTTCTCAAAATACGGCTTCGTATTGCGGCAGTCCGGGAAGCCGGGACATGCCAGAAATCTGCCGTGGGGACCGTACTTGATCACCATCTGCCTGCCGCACAGATCACAGAACTCGTCAGAAAGTTCATCCGCTATCTCCACCTCATCCAATTCCTTCTCCGCCTTATCCACTGCTTCTTCCAGATCCGGATAGAAATTAGATATCACGGTCTTCCACTTTACGCTTCCCTCTTCCACACCGTCCAGCAGTGCCTCCATCGTCGCTGTAAAGTTCACGTCCACAATGGATGGAAACGCCTCCTTCATCATGTTGTTCACGACTTCTCCCAGTTCCGTCACATAGAGATTTCTGTTCTCCTTAACGATATATCTTCTGGCAAGGATCGTGGTGATCGTAGGCGCATAGGTACTGGGACGCCCTATTCCCAACTCCTCCATGGCTCTGACTAAGGATGCCTCCGTATAGTGCGGCGCCGGCTGCGTAAAATGCTGTTTCTCCACGAGTTCTTTCAACGAAAGTTTCGTGTCCTTAGTGATTCCTTTCATCAGCGTGTTATTCTCTTCCTTCTCATCCTCCTGCATATAGACACTCATAAAACCGTCAAACTTTACTTTTGAGGCAGCCACCGTAAACCTATGACCGGCGGCGTCAATCTTCACCGAGGTAGTCTCATAAACCGCAGGAGCCATGCGGCTTGCCACAAAACGCTTCCAGATCAGTTGGTAAAGTCTGAACTGATCTCTGGACAAAGATTCCTTGATCTCCACCGGGATTCGGTCGATCTGCGTTGGGCGGATCGCTTCATGGGCATCCTGGATCTTCCCGCCGCTCTTATGCTCCTGTTCCGTTTCTCCCGTATACGCCTCCCCATATCTGTCTGCTATAAAGGCCCCCGCAGCTTTCGCTGCTTCGTCAGATACTCTTGTAGAATCCGTACGTAGATAAGTAATGATACCTGCCGTACCATTCCCCTTGATATCAACACCTTCATACAACTGTTGAGCAAGGCGCATCGTCTTCTGGGTAGAAAAGTTCAACACCTTGCTGGCTTCCTGCTGCAGCGTCGACGTCGTGAACGGCAGGGGTGCCTTCTTGATCCTTTCACCACTCTTTACGGACGATATTTGATATACAGCCTGATCTAACTGTTTCTTGATCTCTTCCATTTCTTCCAATGAAGAGATTGTCTTCTTCTCCTCCACTGTCCCATAATATTTCGCAAGGATCGGTTTCTTCTCACCCTCCACCATCAAGGAAGCGTCTAGTGTCCAATATTCCTCCGGTATGAAGGCGTTGATCTCCTCCTCCCGGTCACAGATAATACGCAGCGCCACGGACTGTACGCGCCCGGCGCTTAACCCTCTCTTTACCTTTGCCCATAAAACAGGTGATATTTTATATCCCACCATACGGTCAAGACAACGTCTGGCCTGTTGGGCGTCCACCAGATCCATATTGATCTCTCTGGCATTCTTTAAAGATTCCTTGACTGCAGTCTTAGTGATCTCATTGAAGGTAATGCGATAAACCTTCTTATTCTCCAGTTTCAGTGCCGCAAGCAGGTGCCATGATATAGCCTCCCCCTCGCGGTCAGGGTCCGTCGCCAGATATATCTTCTCAGCCTTCTTCACTTCCTTGCGAAGATTTGCCAGAATGTCTCCCTTACCCCGGATCGTGATATACTTAGGTTCAAAATCATGTTCAACATCGATACCCAGCACACTGCGTGGCAGATCCCGCACATGCCCATTGCTGGCTGCAACCTCATAGTTTGTTCCCAAAAATTTCTTGATCGTTTTCACCTTAGCCGGTGATTCCACAATTACCAGATACTTTGCCATAGAATATTCCCCTGTCTCTTCCTTAATTAATATACAATACTGAAAGTAGATCTCCAGCTTAACATATTGACACTGGCCGTGCACAATAGTGATTTCTACTTATATATATAGTAAACGACATAACAAATTTCTGTTTCCGTCTCTTGCAGGAGCCATATACGGCAGCTCCTGCAATGCCGAAAACGAAATTTCTAATGTCGTTAACTATAGTATGCTATTTCTTAAATAAGACTCGTCAACGTGAAACACTATACACTATATTTTTTACGCTGGCAAGGGGAAAAAAATTAAAAAAATTTAAACTAAGCGGTACTTTTCCAGTTTATTCCTTTTTAAAATAGTACTTACCATCAGCCTGCCCGGCATATCCCTCTGCGTACAGCTGCAGAAGTTCATAACACAATTTCGGCACTGCAATGGAATCTCCATACGCTTTCTTGTATGCCTCCTGGAGCCGTTCCATAGACTGCGGCTGAAAATCCAGAATCTTAAATACTTTGTCCCGGATCCCTGACAGATGCAAGATCGGCTGCCGGCCGATGACACTTTGATCCATATACCCGGTCAAGCCTGCCTGCAGATCTTCCAAAAGTTCTTCCGGACTCATCACCAGCTGCGCGCCCTGTCTGATCAGCCTGTTGCATCCCTCACTCAAAGCATCAGTAGCCCTTCCTGGCACTGCATATACTTCACGTCCCTGTTCCAACGCCATATCAACCGTGATCAGCGTTCCGCTGCGGCCTTTCGCTTCAATGACCAGAACACCGTCGCACAAGCCGCTTATAATGCGGTTCCTGGGCGGGAAAAGTACTGCTCTCGGCTCCATACCGGGCGGATATTCGGAACACACGCCTCCCTTGACTAACAGCTGCTCATACACTTCCCGGTTCTCCCGGGGATAACAGACATCCACACCGCACCCCAGCACGCCCAAAGAATATCCACCTGCATAAAGAGCCGCCCGCTGTCCTATTCCGTCAATCCCTCTGGCCATTCCACTGATGATCTGCACACCTGCCTGCGCCAACACTGTTCCAAATTCTTTTGCCATATATCTCCCATATTCTGTGCAGTTCCTGGCACCGATAACGGCAATGGACCTGCCCTCATCAACCGGCAGCCTCCCCGCATAATACAACGCATATGGGGCATCACCTATCCGCAACAGCTTACGAGGATAGGCTGATTCTTTAACCGTGACAAAGGAAATCCCCCGTGAGAGTATCCTTTCATATTCTTCAAGTATCCCTTTGATCTCACTGCTTTTTGCCAGCGCCTGCAGTCTTCTTGCCTTGTCCTGATATCTGGCAGATACCTTCGCTTCCAAACGTTCCTTCCTTGCCGTATCATATATGATCTGCGCTGTCCCGAACTGCTCCAGCCCCCTCAGGAAGCCCCTGCTGCCCATCCCTGCCGCCTGATACAGCCAATGCACATAAGCCTTCTCGATATGTTCATCCGTCATCCCTTATCCCTCTTCTTTCTATATATCCTGGCCGCCATTATACCGATAGCAGATAGCCTCTGCCAGGTGCTCTTCCCTGATTCCTGTACTCCCCTCCAGATCCGCTATTGTACGTGCCACCTTAAGGATCCTATGATACCCTCTGGCCGACAGGCGCATGACTGAGAACATACGCTCCATATAATTTCTTTCCTTCTCCTCCAATCTGCAGTACTTCTCCACGTCTGCAACTCCCATATCCGTGTTAAACCGCAGCTTTGTACCCGCAAAGCGGTCTGACTGCATCTTTCTTGCAGCCAGGACTCTTTCCCTGATCTGCGCGCTGCTCTCTCCTGCCGGCTTCTCTATCATATCCCGAAATCTCAGCGCTTCCACCTCCACGCAGATGTCGATCCGATCCAGGATCGGACCGGACACCCTGCCAAGATATCTTCTCACTTCATAGGGCGCACAGCGGCATCTCGCCATATCCGGATAATGACCGCAGGGGCACGGATTCATGGCGCCCACCAGCATAAAATCCGCCGGAAACGTATAAACACCGCTGCTTCTCGCAATCTGTATCAGCCTGTCCTCCAAAGGCTGACGAAGAATATCCAGGGTCTCTCTCCTAAACTCCGGCAGCTCGTCAAGAAACAATACACCGCGATGGGAAAGGCTGATGATCCCCGGAACCGGAACTCTGCCGCCTCCCGCTAAGGCCTGACTCGTTATCGTGTGATGCGGATTCAGAAACGGCCGCCTTGTGATCAATACTTCCTCTGAGGAACGCAGCAGCCCCGACACACTGTAGACCGTTGATACCTCCAGACTTTCCTGTAACGACAACGGCGGCAGGATTGAAGGGATCCTTTTCGCCAGCATCGTCTTACCGGAACCCGGAGGTCCGATCATTAGCAGATGATGGAAGCCTGCCGCTGCCACCTCGGCCGCTCTCTTCACGGTCTCCTGACCGCTGATATCCGCAAAATCAGGAGTTCTGTCCCCGTCTCTCTCTTTCCACAAAGACCTCACATCAATCTGCTTCGGTTCGATCAATCCTTCCTCGCCTTTCTCCAGGCCTTGCAGATACGCCACTGTTTCCGTTACACTTGCCACACCAATGATCTCAATGTCTCCCACCACAGCGCCCTCCATGGCATTATCGCAAGGCAGGATGCATCTTCGCATCCCGCTTTCCTTCGCCTTCGCAACAATAGGCAGAACACCCCTCACCGGTTTGATCTCTCCATTCAGTCCCAGTTCTCCCAGCAAGACCGTTCTCTGTGTACTCTCCTTTGAAAGCCTTCCTAAACAGGTCAGGATTCCCACCGCCACCGGCAAGTCAAGCATCGTCCCTTCCTTGCGCAGATCTGCCGGGGACAGATTCACATTGATGCACATCGGCGGCAGCGTGATTCCGGAATTCTTCAGCGCGACACGCACCCGTTCTCGCGCCTCCCGCACCTCCGAACTTAAGAGCCCCACCATCTGAAAACAGGGTAACCCTTTCGACAGATCGACCTCTACCTGCACCAGACAACTGCTGATGCCGCAGACCGTCCCTGATGTTATCGTACTAAACAATATTCTGCCTCCTTCCTCCTGAAACCAATTTGTATCCTCTAAAAAAATTCCGTGATCTTCGTGGTGAATGACCGTGAAATGATTCGTGAATTGAACAAGAATGGGGATTACCACCCTTTTTATATCATATACGATAGAAATAAGCAATTCTCCGCCAACATATCTGCTATAGAACTTTCTGTCCGTCATGCAACGATACAAGTCTTCTCAAACGCTATATATAGTTCATTTTCAAATTAAACATAAAAAAAGCACAATATCCTGTATTGTGCATATTACCCAACCGTCTTACACTACGCTCCGTTCGGAGCCCAGCGGAACACATTCCGGAAGAACCTCTTTCCCATTCCATTTATCCATGAGGTCCTTTCGAATTTCATGTCCACCGGTTTCCCCTCTTCTTATATCCCTTGTGTCCTTTACGACATCTCATATGCCTCCCGCAGCTTCTCTAATGCCCTTTTCTCGATTCTCGACACATAACTTCTGGAAATGCCGAGCTTGCGCCCGATCTCCCGCTGGGTCACCTCATACTCACTCGTCAGCCCATAACGCAGGATGATGATCTCCCGCTCCCTTTCATTCAGCTTTTCATGGATCAGCCCTGACAATCTGCTCAACTTGTTTTCTGCCTCCAGCCTGTCAACCACATCCACCTGCTCCTGTTCCATGATGTCAAGAAGGTTGATCTCATTGCCTTCCCGATCTGTCCCAATCGGCTCATAGAGCGAGACTTCTCTTGAAGTTTTCTTTCTGGCACGCAGAAACATCAACAGTTCGTTGTCGATACACCGTGATGCATAGGTGCTCAGTTTTCCCTTGCCTGAATCAAAGGAGTCGATCGCTTTGATCAATCCGATCGTTCCGATCGATATCATATCTTCCGTCTCTTCGTCTACATTCTGATACTTCTTGGCTATGTGGGCAACCAAACGAAGATTATGTTCGATCAGAGCTTCCTTGGCCACTGCACGCTCCGCTTCACTGCCCGTCTCCATCCTGTTTAAGTATATGGCCTCTTCCTTCGCAGTTAATGGTTGCTTAAATGTTTTCAAAAGAAGCCCCCAAAGTCCATTTACTCTATTCTATGAACCGGTGACATCTTAAGTGCCTTTCCACCTGAAAATAGCCCATGCCCTGGTGCGGTAGTTTCGAGAATGACTCTAGTATAAGCTACACCAATTATCGCCACCTTACACGCTTAGTGTGGGCTATACTAGTACTCCGTACTGAAAACCCTTGTGCAAATATTTCGGTCTATTTTCCCGATTGCACAAGCCCAGAATACTCAACGTAGCCCGCTACGCCTCCGTTTCTGAACTTGTACACTCGAAAAAATATCCTCGAAAATTTGCACAGGAACTTCAAGTACGGAGTACTAGACAAGCAGAAATTCAGCCATAACATAATTGCTTACGTCAATCCCCAGAGTCGTGAGCTTAATATGATCTGACTCGCATACGAGCAGATTCTGTCTGTACATCTTACGCAATACTTCACCGTACACTTCCTCGATCTGCCGGCCAAACTGTTCCTGAAACGCCCGCCTGCTCACGCCGCACATCATGCGAAGCCCCAGAAACATAAATTCCTCCATCTGTTCCTCACCGGTCAGGATCTGCCGCACCGGAAAGCCGCCCGTCTTCCCCGCAGATGCCTGCCCGTCTTCCTTCCCGGTCGTTTTGTCGGATTCTTTCTCCAAACCGGTAACATACGCTACATACTTCTCAGGCTCTGTGGGATTACTCCACCGGATGTTATCCACCATGGAAGCCGCTCCCAGACCAAATCCTACATAATCCCCTCGCTGCCAATATACTTTATTGTGTCTGCACTCAAACCCTTCCCTGGCATAGTTCGATATCTCATAGCGATGATAACCGCAAGAAGCAAGACAAGAATCCGTCAGCAGATACATTTCCCGGTCTTCCTCCTCCGTCGGAAACCGGTATTCCCCCTGTCTCTCATATAAAGGGGTACCTTCCTCCAGGATCAGACTGTACGCGGAAATATGTTCCGGACAAAGCGCCGCAACCCGCCTAAGCGTCTCCTCATATGACTTAACGCTCTGTCCCGGCAGCGCCGCCATCAGATCGATATTGATATTCCCAAACCCGGCCTCTCGCGCCATCTTATAAGTCTCAAGGAAAGCCCGGTAGTCATGAATCCTTCCGATCCGCGCAAGCTCCCTGTCATCTGCGGACTGCAGACCGATACTGATACGATTAATACCAGCCGTTATATATTCTCGCAGCTTATCTGCCGTCACCGTTCCCGGGTTTGCTTCTATCGTGATCTCCACATCTGCCGCCATATGATAACGATTCCGCAGTGTCTCTATCACCTCTGTCACTGCTGCAGCCCCCAGCAGCGACGGCGTTCCGCCTCCCCAGAAGACAGAAATGACCTGGTGGCCGCTGTAGCGGTCTGCTTCCAGTGTGATCTCTTGCTTCAGTAAGTTTACATAACTTTCTATATCCCTTACTTTCTGTCCGCCCGGCCCTTTTCTGTCCAGCCCGGATCCTTCGTCCGTCATCGCAGTACTATCCGTCAGCAGGCCGCTGCCGACAGGAAAAGACAGGAAATCACAGTAGAGGCATTTCCTGACACAATAGGGAATGTGAATGTAAATGCTCAACTCTCTCATCTTCTATTTATCATCCAGCTTTAACACACTCATAAAAGCACTCTGCGGAATTTCCACATTACCCACCTGCCGCATACGCTTCTTACCTTCCTTCTGTTTCTCTAACAGTTTCTTCTTCCGGGTGATATCGCCGCCATAACATTTAGCCAGTACATCCTTGCGCATGGCCTTCACAGTCTCTCTGGCGATGATCTTACCGCCCACCGCTGCCTGGATCGGAATCTCAAACAGGTGTCTTGGAATCTCGTCCTTCAGTTTCTCGCACATCTTCCGGCCCCGCTCATAGGCGCTGTCAGCATGGACGATAAAGGATAACGCATCCACCTCGTCATGATTGATGAGAATGTCGAGTTTCACCAGTTTAGACGTTTCATACCCCTTTAGTTCATAGTCAAAAGAAGCATAGCCCCGGGATCGAGACTTAAGCGCATCAAAGAAATCGTAGATGATCTCATTTAACGGCAGTTCATACTTAAGCAACGCCCTCGACGCCTCAATATATTCTGTGCTGATATAGCGTCCCCTTCTCTCCTGACAAAGCTGCATGATCGAGCCTATGAACTCGGTGGTCACCATGATCTCCGCGCTGACTACCGGTTCCTCCATATAATCAATCTGTGCCGGGTCGGGCAGATTCGACGGATTGGTCAGTTCGATCATCTCTCCGTCCGTCTTATGCACCCTGTAAATAACACCCGGAGCAGTGGTCACCAGATCCAGATTGTACTCCCGTTCCAGCCGCTCCTGTATGATCTCCAGGTGCAGAAGTCCAAGAAAACCGCAGCGGAACCCAAATCCCAGCGCGATAGACGTCTCCGGCTCATAACGCAGGGAAGCATCATTCAGCTGCAGCTTCTCCAGCGCATCCCGCAGATCCGGATATTTCGCACCGTCCGCAGGATACATGCCACAGTATACCATGGAATTGACCTTCTTATACCCCGGAAGCGGCTCGTCGCAAGGACGGTTTAAGTCCGTTACCGTATCTCCCACTGCTGTATCCTTGACATTCTTGATGGAAGCGGTCAGGTATCCTACCATGCCCGCCGAAAGCTCCTCGCAGGGAATGAACTGTCCGGCGCCGAAATATCCCACTTCCACCACCTCAGCCGTAGCATTCGTTGCCATCATCCTGATGGGAGTGCCTTTCGCCACCCGTCCTTCCATGATACGACAGAAGACGATCACGCCCTTATAAGGATCATATACGGAATCAAAGATCAACGCCTGAAGAGGGTTGTCCGGACTGCCTCCGGGCGCAGGGATCTTCTCCACCACGGCTTCCAGCACTTCCTCAATACCAATTCCATTCTTGGCCGAGATCAACGGCGCATCCTGCGCCTCAATACCGATCACATCCTCAATCTCGTTCTTAACACGCTCCGGATCCGCACTGGGAAGGTCGATCTTATTGATGACCGGAAATACATCCAGGTCATGATCCAAGGCCAGATACACATTGGCCAACGTCTGCGCCTCGATACCCTGAGCCGCATCCACCACCAGAATAGCGCCGTCACATGCTGCCAGCGAACGGCTGACCTCATAGTTAAAGTCTACGTGGCCTGGTGTATCGATCAGATTAAATATATATTCCCTGCCGTCCTTGGCATTATAGATAATGCGCACCGTCTGCGCCTTGATCGTAATACCGCGTTCCCGCTCCAATTCCATATTGTCCAGAACCTGGGCCTGCATCTCCCGGCTGGTCAAAAGTCCTGTCTTCTCTATGATCCTGTCCGCCAACGTTGACTTTCCATGATCGATATGGGCTACAATACAAAAATTCCTGATTTTGCTCTGGTCTATGGATGCCATAATATCCTCCTGACAAACCTTGATTTCATCCTGATCGTTTACCTGATATAACACTGTACCTGCAATCTTTCACAAACTGCGGCACAGGAAACAGTATATCAAATCGTTGAAATGCTGTCTACTCTTGGCATGCAGTTTTCTGAATGACGAAGGCCGGATAGTATTACTATTCACAGCCAATATCAGCTGGGTGCGTTACCGCTATCGCTTGGGCTCCTCCCCGCTCAGGACCAGGCTAAGTACGTGTGCCAGCGGCTCACAGGCGTTCTTCATCTCCTCCACGGTATTGTTCTGGGCCCCCAGCTCGATCAGCAGCGTTTTCGGGCAAAGATGCATATTATAACGGTAGGCTTTCAGATAGATCCTTCTGGCAAGCCCCGGATAATATTCGTTGCAGGCCGCCTGCATCTGAAACGAAAAGGCCAGATTATCATCCAGATACGGATTCTCCAGATATTCTATCCCCCCTTTGGCCGTCCGGCTCAAACCGTTAAAAAACATGATCTGAGCCGTAGGTTTACCCTGCAGGTCCATGACCAGCCTCCGGCTCTCCGGCATGGCGTCTCTGTGCAGATCGATCACCACCTCGATCGTAGAATGCTCTGCCAGCAGCTGTTCTATGACGGGCAGGGCATTGCCGTAGGCATAATCTCTGGACTCTTTGTCAAAACTTTCCGTGTGATGCAGTACATTATACCCGTAACGCTGTCTGAGAATAGAGGCCAGATGTTCTCCCACCCCTACGATACTGGTAGATTCATCTCCCGGAATCGAATCTGCGAACGCCTCCTGGGCATGGGTGTGGTAGATCAAAATCTGCGGTTCGTCACTTCCTCCCTGCAGACGCATGTCCTTTGAGAGTAGTTTCTCCGCGCTCAGAAGCTCAGCGCCTGCTTTCGTAGAGCTGTCCACGGCATAGAATGCTTTGATCAGAGCCTCATAGTCCTGCAGTTCTTCCCACCGGTAACTATAGCTCTTACTCCGTATCGGCACAAACCCTTTCGGCGTATTATCCGAGATCTGCTCTTCTTCATGCTCTTCATTCTGCTGCGCCGCCTGATTCTCCAGGAACATACCGTTCTCCGCAAGCAGCGCATCGGCAAGCCCTTTTTCCAAATGCATCGCATCTTCACCGTATTCAAGTTCCCCCTCGGCGATCGCCTTATTGTCTTCATCGCTGCCTTCCAGCATCATCAGTCTGTCATAGTCGCTCTCCGCCGAAAAGATATCTTCCTCCTGCGCTTCCATCTTGTACAAAAATACAGGATATTCGGCAAGCAGTAAACGGTCCTGCAGGTCGCCAGCGATCTGTTCTCCCGTCCCTTGATTCATTCTATGTATCCCGGGGAGATATGGCTCCAATAGGATTCCCTGCAGCCACCCCGGAAATGATCTTTCTTTGTCTTCCTGGTCTTGTACAGTTTGCATAACCTCCGATAGAACAAAAAATGCAGACGCTATAACGAGTGTTATTATAATAAGTCGCATTAAAATTTTTTTCATATTCATACTAAAAATTATATGCGATGCAAATACGACTTCATGCCATAATATTAGACCGTATCGAGCGCCTTATTGATACCGTCACAGATAATATGGCTGATCTGCTGTATCTGCTGATCCACATCCTTTGTAGTGACGTACATATTATTCAGTTCTTTCAGCGCTACCGGCCGCTCTCCCATAGCATCGCCTACGATCGTAGCAGCATCTACCACTGTCGGCACCCCCAGAGCGAGCACCGGCACGTTAAGACTCTCCTGTGTAATGGCATTGCGATGGTTTCCCACCCCCGATCCCGGATGAATGCCGGTATTCGTGATCTGTATCGTCCGGTTTAACCGCTTGGTCGAACGTGCCGCCAGCGCATCGATCACGATCACCATATCCGGCTTGGTCTCTCCGATGACTCCCCTGATGATCTCGGCCGACTCCATACCCGTCTTTGCCATGACACCGGGAACCAGGCTGCTGATCTGATGCATCTTGGAACGATTATATGCTACTTTACCGTACTCCCGCACAATATGCCTGTTCACCAGCAGATTATCCACCACATTCGGTCCCAGGGAATCCGCGGTGACCTCACGATTTCCCAGTCCCACCACGAGAATCGACTGCTCCTTGTCCGGATCCGGCAGCACACTCTTCAGTTCTCTGGCCAGAATGGCCGATATCTCCTGATGATACTCTTCCTCCGGTTCCGTCATGGTCGGCGCCTCCAAGGTGATATAGACCCCCATTGGCTTTCCCAGCATCTTCGCGCCATTCTTCGTCTCAATGATCACCTTCGTAATGTGAACATCGCTTGCCTTGTCATAATCTTCCTCCACGACGACCCCGTGCAGGCCTTCCGCCTTCTCCTCCATGCTCTCTCTGGCTTCCAACGCCAAGTCAGTCCTGACTGTTGACCAGCTATCCATATCCTTCTCCTCATTTCCCGCATTTTATCTTACTACTATTAATATGCGTATCTTCTTAAATTGCTTTTGTATCTCTTTACACCGCGATCATGTTCTTACGGGATGCGCAGCCGGTGGCACATTCCAGACGCATGAGCAGTGACTGTCTTTTGTATTTTTTGCAAAAATAAACAAATTATGTATTGACATCAGGATTCTCATAAACTACAATAATATGCGTGTGTTTCCATTAAAACGTCCGTGTCCG
>ERZ779637.380-NODE-380-length-30793-cov-11.316221_pt1 | contig 30793 bp, 29 predicted proteins | sample MGYA00514196_ERZ779637 | MGnify/ENA primary metagenome ERZ779637 (study PRJEB29562, sample SAMEA4376700) | mouse gut metagenome | isolation source: Cecum | study: EMG produced TPA metagenomics assembly of the A DSS colitis mouse model was used to assess the...
TTCGTGATACAGACATCGCTACAGAGATGGTTAGATATGCGAACAACAACATTCTGCAGCAGGCAGGTACATCTATGTTGTCACAGGCTAACCAGAGCAACCAGCTGGCATTATCTCTGCTTGGCTAATCGTAGATATCTTAAGGATATTGGTAAGTTAATAGTTTATTATTTTGTGGAAAGGTCGATAGTGTTATCGGCCTTTTCTGTAAATATTCTGATTAAGAAAATGTGTTCCAAAATCGGGAAAATATCTAAAGTAAACTGAAAACTGCCCGATATATATTACAGGTAAAGCAAGTATGATTGCTTACGTAACTGTAGATAGTTGGAAGGCAGCGTACGAGCCTGGGACTTATTACAGGAAGCAGACAAGTGGCAGGGAAGCCACATCAAATTCAAGGAGGAATATATTATGGTAGTACAGCACAATATTACAGCAATGAACTCTAACAGAATGCTTGGTCTTACAACCAAGGCACAGGCTAAGTCCACAGAGAAGTTATCATCCGGTTATAAGATCAACCGTGCGGCAGACGATGCAGCAGGCTTATCCATTTCTGAGAAGATGAGAAGACAGATCAGAGGACTTACACAGGCATCTGCAAACGCTCAGGACGGTATCTCTTGCGTACAGACAGCAGAAGGCGCATTGAATGAAGTACAGGATATGCTTCAGAGAATGAATGAACTAGCTGTTAAGGGAGAGAACGGCACACTGACATCTGCAGACCGCAGCTATATCCAGGCTGAGGTTAAGCAGCTGATGAGCGAGATCGATCGTGTACAGAGCACAACCACATTCAATGAGCAGAGCCTTCTGGATGGTTCCTTCTCCAACAAGGGTCTTCAGGTTGGCGCAGAATCCGGTCAGCATATCGGCATTACGATCAAGAACATGAACACCAATGAATTGATCGCAAATGCGGTTGCAAAGGGAACGACCTTTGGCGTATCTAATTATGAGAAAGATGCGACGAGCACAGACGCGGATAACTACGATGGAAATCTTGTAGACGGAAAGAAGACATTTGCTTCTAAGCTGTTGTCTAAGTTTTATGATTTTGACTCAGCTAGTATTGTTGACACAGACATTAAAGGCAAGATGGGTACTATGGATAACCAGCAGCAGGAAATGGCTAGCGCTTTGACCGATGCACCTACAGCAGCAGACTTTGCAGCATTGAATGCGTTTGCGAAGAGTGCGATCAAAGATGTATCTCAGCAGCGTTCCGATCTTGGTGCGATTCAGAACAGACTGGAGCACACGATCAGCAACCTGGATAACATCGTAGAGAATACCACTTCCGCAGAAGCTCAGATTCGTGATACAGATATCGCAACCGAGATGGTTAGATATGCGAACAACAACATTCTGCAGCAGGCAGGTACATCTATGCTGTCACAGGCTAATCAGTCTAACCAGTTGGCACTGTCCTTACTTGGTTAATACTGAGAATTACATTTACTACGTTATAGCAGAATATGACAACGGCTGGCATATGTCAGCCGTTGTTTTTCGATGAGCAGGACTGTGGATATGATGAAGATTTTGTATATTGATGGGTTTCAAACGGAAAAAGCGGGAGTAGATATTGTACAGGCATTGAGAGATATGGGGCACGATGTGCAGACCTATTCTGACGAGCCAATGATCGTAACTGTACTGCATGAGGCGGTCGTGCAGGAATTGAAAAACTATATCTGTGCCCATGAAGTAGAATTGCTGGTGTCGATTCATTTTATCATGTGTGCGGAGCTGGCGGCATGGCAGATGGGGATTCCGTATATTTCTGTCCTATGGGATGCTCCCTATACGGAGATTTACAATCCTTTGGGAAGAATGGGGAATGTCTGGGTGTCTACATTTGACAGATTGGACAGAGACAGGCTGCTTGCAGCCGGAATACAGCATGTACTTTATCAGCCTCTTTCGGTAAATGCGAAGGAAGTAACGGAATGGAACAGAGAGATACAGAAAACATTGAAGGGGAATTATATTCATGATATAACCATGGTGGGCAGCTTATATGATGAAAATTTATATGATAAGAACCAAGAATTGATCCCGGCAGTTCTGGAGCCGTATTTCAACAGTATTTTTGAGGAAGCTGCTTTTCAGTGGGACGGCATCAACCGGGTATATGGCAAGACCGGTGCAGAGATCTTGCAGTATATTAAGTTGGTAAATCCGGAGTTTTGCGTGCCGAATAAACAGGACATTGAGGATGTCAGGGTATTTGAGATATACTATTTGATCAGAAAGCTCGCTAATATAGAAAGGATCGCGGTATTAAATCTTCTGGCAGAGAAGTATTCGGTCAAACTGTATACAACCAGTGAAGCAGCCAGGACAAAGCTGTTGAATGTAGAACTGGGCCCGGCGGTTCTTTATGGTAAAGCAACGGCTTTGGTCTATGCGGGAAGTAAGATAAATCTCAATATTACATTAAAAGGGATAGAGGGAGGAACTCCGCTGCGAATCATGGATATTATGGCGGCCGGTGGATTCGTGCTGACTTCATACTGTGCGGAAACGGCAGAGTTGTTTGAAGAGGATCGGGAGATCGTGATGTTCAGGAATCCGGAAGAGCTGATGGAGAAAGTAGACTATTATCTGACACATGACAGAGAGAGACGTCAGATTGCGGAAGCCGGGCAGAAGAAAGTGATGCGATGTTATACATATGAGAAGAAGATGAGGGAACTGCTTGACTGGATGACCGAATCAATCGGATGAATTTCAAAAATCTTGAATCAGATCTCTAAACTTAACGGCGTGCAATCCGATATATATAATAAGTAAAGGGGACTGTCTTCTGAGATCATCACAGTACAGTTGCAATTTTACTGATAGAACTGTAATGAGACCAGGGCTGCGTACGAGCCGGGATTTCATTACAGATAAGAGAATAAGTGGCAGGGAAGCCACATCAAATTCAAGGAGGAATATATTATGGTAGTACAACACAACATTACAGCAATGAACTCTAACAGAATGCTGGGCCTTACAACAAAGGCACAGGCTAAGTCCACAGAGAAGTTATCTTCCGGTTATAAGATCAACCGTGCAGCAGACGACGCAGCAGGATTATCCATCTCCGAGAAGATGAGAAGACAGATCAGAGGACTTACGCAGGCATCTGCAAACGCTCAGGACGGTATCTCCTGCGTACAGACAGCAGAAGGTGCATTGAATGAAGTACAGGATATGCTTCAGAGAATGAACGAGTTGGCTGTTAAGGGAGAGAACGGCACATTGACATCTGCAGACCGCAGCTATATCCAGTCTGAGGTTCAGCAGCTGATGAGCGAGATCGACCGTGTACAGAGCACGACCACATTCAATGAGCAGAGTCTTCTGGATGGTTCCTTCTCCAACAAGGGACTGCAAGTTGGTGCAGAATCCGGTCAGCATATCGGTATCACGATCAAGAATATGAATACCAACGAGTTGATTGCGAATGCACTTGCTAAGAACACAACATTTGGTACGGCAAATGTTGAGGCTAAAGGTACGGATACTGTTGTTGGCGGCGGTGGTGCCGCTAAGTATGAAGAAGGCAAGGATAATGTACTTAAGTCTGATATGTTAGCTAAATTCTATAAGTATGATACAGATAAGGTTGTAGACACAGAGGTAAGAGCTAATGGTGCTGCTAACTTCATTGCAACTCCGGATGCGAGCTTAACCACAGACGCCGCTCCTACCGCAGCTGACTTCGCAGCATTGAATGCATTTGCGAAGAGTGCGATCAAGGATGTATCTCAGCAGCGTTCCGATCTTGGTGCGATCCAGAATAGACTGGAGCACACGATCAGCAACCTGGATAACATTGTAGAGAATACCACTTCCGCAGAAGCTCAGATTCGCGATACAGATATCGCAACCGAGATGGTTAGATATGCGAACAACAACATTCTGCAGCAGGCAGGTACATCTATGCTGTCACAGGCTAATCAGTCTAACCAGTTGGCACTGTCCTTACTTGGCTAATACTGGTAGATTTGGTATTATTGTGAAAGTACTCAATATGGGTTGGCATACGCCAACCCATATTTTATGATATAAGAAACTTCTGCAGGCAGAATTCTTTTTCATGATATAGGGAATTGCTTTGTATCAAATGAACTCGTACAGTTTTGTTCTGCCGGATAAAAGTAAGGCTGTGCAGCAGAGCGGAAAGGAAAGTGTAATGGAAACAATGGTCAGTATTATCATTCCTACCTATAATCGGGCAAATGTGATAAAGAGGGCGATCGACAGTGTCTTACGGCAGACATACGACTCCTATGAAGTAGTTGTTGTGGATGATGGTTCTACCGATGAGACCGAATCAGTGATAGCCGGCATTCAGGATGCGAGGATTCGGTATATAGCTTTGAAGGAAAACCAGGGGGTTGCGCATGCCAGGAATATAGGAATTCGAGAAGCCAGATATGACTACATTGCTTTTCTGGACAGCGATGATGAATGGCTGCCGGATAAGTTGGAGCTGCAGATGAGATTGTTTCAGAATTCTCCGGAAGATATCGGAATGGTATATTGTCGGATGGGCGGCCTGACAAGGGATGGGAAAGAAAGATTTGTGTGCCCTGCGCAGCATTTTTCGAGAGAATTGTTGGAAGGAGAAATGTTTCGATTTTTATTACGGCAGAATGTGATCGGAACCCCGACGGTGATTGTTCGCAAAGACTGTCTGGATCAGGTAGGAGGATTTAAAGAAACGATACAGTGCCTGGAAGATTGGGAATGGATCCTGCGCATAGCGGGGAAATGGAAGATTGGATTTGTTGATCAGGTACTGGTTGAAGTCCATAAAACGTCAGGCAGTGTTTCGACGAATACGACGTGGCATTTGATCGTAAGATGCTATCTGGTCTCCCTGTATCGCCGGGAGATGACGGAGACAGGCATCATAAGTGATGTGCAGAATGAAATTCTAGATGTGGCCGGGGAGATAGGCATATTCGATGAGATCAGTGAGCTGCTTAGTCGGGAGATTGAATTATAAGAATCAGGAATACGTTAGAAATGGGGATAGCGCCAATGAGGATCTTATATGTATATGGAATGGCTGAGACGAAGGATATACCGATAACATTACGGAAAATGGGGTATAAAGTAGAAGAATACCCTAAAGTGCAGGAAAATTCTATTCTGAATGATGAGGAGACAGAAGCGATCGTCGCCTACGTCAAAAGGCACAGGATTACACATTTAATGTCTATTCATCTGATCTATAATCTTGCCCTGTCTGCCTATAAGGCCGAGATCAAATATGTTTCTGTGATCTGGGACGCACCTTATATCAAGATTTTTTCTCCATTCGGCAGATTGACCAGTTCTTATTTCTCGGTGTTTGACAGATTGGATCAGGAAAGGTTTCGGAGTGCCGGAATACCACATACAATGTATCAGCCGCTGGCTGTCAATAAAAGTGATGTGCTCGCATGGAGCAGGAATGCCAGGAAAGTGCTGGCAGGAACATACATTAATGATATTTGCTTTGTGGGCAGCTTATATGAGGACAATCTGTTTGACGAGCGCGTAAAGAATATGCCGTCTGTTATTGTAGATTATTTTAACAGTATTTTTGAGGAGGCGGCATTTCGCTGGGACGGGGTCAACAGGGTTTATGGCAAGACAGGCAGGGATATTTTGCGCTATATGGAAATGATCAATCCGGAGTTTCATGTGGACAACAGGCTTGATATAGACGATACTTCCTTGTTTGAAATCAGTTATCTGGTAAGAAAGATCGCGAATATTGAGAGAGTGGCAGTATTAAGTACATTGGCGGAGGCTTACCATGTGGTACTACATACCGTGAGCAAGGTTGAAGAAGGGCAGTTGGGTAATGTGGAAGTCAGGCTGCCGGTAAAGCCGGGAAAGGATGCGGCAGTGGTCTATGCCGGCAGCAAGATCAATCTGAACCTCTCTCTGAAAGGGATTGAAGGCGGTACGCCGCAGAGAGTGATGGATGTCATGGGAGCGGGCGGTTTTGTCATGACAAACTATTGTGAGGAGACGGCAGAACTTTTTGAAGAGAATAAAGAGATCGTGATGTTTAAAACCCCGGAGGAACTGCTTGAGAAAGTAGAGTATTATTTACAGCATGACAAAGAGCGGGAGCAGATTGCCCGGGCAGGACATGATAAAGTGTTGGATCATTATACTTATGAAAAGAAACTGGAGAAGTTATTGTCCTGGGTGGAAGGTGATTCATGAAAATATTGTATGTACATGGGAGCAGTAAGATAGAGGGTATCATCAATGCCCTCCGTAGGTTAAAGATAGAGCATGAGGTATATCCGGTAAGAATACTGGATACTTTTACGAATGAACAGGAGGCCGATAAACTGGCAGCTTACAGCAGGCAGAACGGAATCACACATCTTATGTCGATCCATTTGATCGATACGCTGGCGGCTGCGGTGCAGAAGGCCGGAATTAACTATATAGCGCTTATCTGGGACGCGCCGTATTATAAGCTTTTTACGACGCACGGAAGGATGGATAATTGTTGGTATTCTGTGTTTGACCGGGTCGAGGCACGGTATTTTGCTGACGCTAAGATTCCTCATGTTCTGTATCAGCCGTTGGCTGTGGATGACGACCAGATACGGGAATGGGATCGTCAGGCAGGAGCGGTTCGTGAATACCGGGAAGAGATCTGTTTTGTGGCAAGCCTATATGATGATAATTTCTATGATGAGTTTTGCAACAATCTTCCACAAAACTTACAGGATTATTTTGTCGGACTGTTTGAAAATGCGGCATTTCGCTGGGACGGCGTCAACCGCATCAGCGGGACTGTAAGTAATGAACTGGTAGCGTATATCCGTGCAGTGACACCGGGATTTCAGATGGTGAATTTCTTCGATATCCCGGACTCGGTCTATTTTGAGAACGGATATGTAACGCGTAAAATTGCGAATATTGAGAGGATCTGTGTCCTGAATATGCTGGCGGAGAAATATCCTGTAACATTGTATACTACGAGTAAAACGGCAGAGCATAGACTGGACAATGTTAAGATCATGCCCCCGATCTGCTCGGAGCAGGATTTGCATCATGTGTTCCAAACCAGTAAGATCAATTTGAATATTTCCCTGAAAGGGATAGAAGGGGGAACTCCTCAGCGTATTATGGATATTCTGGGAGCCGGCGGCTTCGCCTTGACAAACTATTGCGCAGAGACTGCAGATCTGTTTGAGGAAGACAAAGAGATCGTTATGTTCAGGACGCCGGAGGAGCTGCTGGACAAAGTGGATTATTACCTGCAGCATGACAGAGAACGGGAAGCGATCGCACGGAACGGACATAAGAAGGTAATGCAGTACTATACCTACACGAAGAAGATTAAGAAACTGCTTGCCTGGGCAGGTGGTGAAGAAATTCGGGAGTGATAGATCCTATTTTTGGAAATATATAGGCTAAAGTAAAAGCAGAAGAGGCCGATATATACTATAAGTAATAAATTTACTTAAGGCGGTGTGATGGGGAAGATGGAAGCGTACGATCCGGAAGACTCATTGCAGCGAAGCTAATAAGTGGCAGGGAAGCCACCTATCATTCAAGGAGGAATATATTATGGTAGTACAGCACAACATTACGGCAATGAACTCTAACAGAATGCTTGGCCTGACAACAGCTGCACAGGCTAAGTCCACAGAGAAGTTGTCATCCGGTTATAAGATCAACCGTGCTGCAGATGATGCAGCAGGCTTGTCTATTTCCGAGAAGATGAGAAGGCAGATCCGTGGTTTGACACAGGCGTCCGCTAACGCTCAGGACGGTATCTCCTGCGTACAGACAGCAGAAGGCGCATTGAATGAAGTACAGGATATGCTGCAGAGAATGAACGAACTGGCTGTTAAGGGAGAGAACGGTACTCTGACATCTGCAGACCGCAGCTATATCCAGGCTGAGGTTAAGCAGCTGATGAGCGAGATCGATCGTGTACAGAGCACAACCACATTCAATGAGCAGAGCCTTCTGGATGGTTCCTTCTCCAACAAGGGTCTTCAGGTTGGCGCAGAATCCGGTCAGCATATCGGTATCACGATCAACAATATGAGCACCAATGAATTGATCGCTAAGGCAGTGAATGACAAGGTTACCTTCGGTGTGGCTAATATTGACAGTACTGAGAAAGGTGCCGGCGTTGCGCTTGGTGATTTATCGCTGGCTGGAGCAACAGATTCGAAGAAGTATATCGCAGGTGATAACTATCTGACGCTGGATATGCTGCGGAAGTTCTATGCATTTGAGAAAACTGATGTTGTTGACACAACCCTTACGGGTACGGCAGCGGCTGGTAAAGTTCAGATTTCTTCATCTACAACGCTTGACACCACGAACGCGCCTACAGCGGCAGATTTCGCAGCATTGAATGCATTTGCGAAGCATGCGATTAAAGACGTATCACAGCAGCGTTCCGACCTCGGTGCGATCCAGAACAGACTGGAGCACACCATCAGCAACTTGGATAACATCGTAGAGAATACCACATCTGCAGAAGCACAGATCCGTGACACGGATATCGCTACAGAGATGGTTAGATATGCGAATAACAACATTCTGCAGCAGGCAGGTACATCCATGTTGTCACAGGCTAATCAGTCTAATCAGTTGGCACTGTCCTTACTTGGTTAATACTGAGAAGCATAGATCTCAGTCGGAAATTTGAGATTTCCGACGCGTGTCATCGCAGTAAACTGCTCTGACATGGATGATCGGTATCATAAGAAATAGAAAGGCTGGCCATGTGCCAGCCTTTTTGACTATCGGTGTCAGAAATCTGAGAGTAAGGATTCCGTGCGCTGCAGCCATGTGTGCTGTGCTGCAGCCTTGCGATAGGCATTCGTCCGCAGCATTTCTGTGTTCTGCGGATCGTCAAGGATAGAGCGGACGAGAGCAGGCAGTCTGTCCAGGTATGCCAGAGAATAGAATTTGATATCGACATCATCGATAAAGGTTTCTCTTAAATAGGCGCTGTCATCCGTGAGCGCCACTGCGCCCTGCAGCATGGCTTCATAGATTCTCTCACTGGAACCGTCTTTGAACCATGCCAGCTGATTTAATACGATCTTACTGTCTTCCATGAGGCGGATACCTTCTTCGGTGGAGCAGCGCCCTTTGTAGATAAAGTTAGGGTACTTCAACAGATCGGTCTTTTCAAATCGATCGCCATATACAGTGACGGTTATTCCGGCATTGACAAGCGTCCTGAGAATTTCTCTGCGAAACAGTGCGCCGGTATTTGTGTCAACGAAGCAATGTGCTTGAAGGAAGCTTTTCAATTCGTCCTCGTTCAGACTGGTCTGACCAGATCGCAGGCAGTGTTCAACGGTATCCTCGAAGGTTCGTTCCGGGTTTCGGATCAGTTCTTCTGTCAACTGTGAATCGAAAGAATCATAAGAATAACCGTCATCATATTTGTAGGCGCCGATAAAGAGGACATCAATAGAGCGTGCGGCAAAGGGCTTTAGTGCGGCAAAGGGTTTCAGACACTGTCCGGCAGTGGGAAGGAACAGAGTCTTCCTCACAGTGGGATAGAAGCGACTGATGTAGAGTTGGTGATTGCGGTCTGCACAGGCAACAACACCGTTTTCGGGCGCATGGTCCAGAGTGTCGGCATAGTACATCGGATGATCTACGATGATGTTGTAGCAGGGAATATTCCATAGGTCCCAGAGGCTTTTGCCGCATTCAAGCATCATTTGGAAACAGACATTGTTGAAAACGACGGCAGCATCCAGACCGTTTTCACGGAAAAGGAGCAGCCCTGCAAAACTATCTTCCATAGTGGACTTGTCATAGCGGAATACCGTACAGCCCAGTAGTTCTGCACTGGCAGCATACTGCTTGGCCATATAGTTCAGAACGGGAATGCTCCCGCCCATGAAGACCGTGATCCTTCGAGGAAGGGCAAGATAAAGTCGCCGGTATTCTTCAGCTATTTCCGATTGTCCCATATGCTCCAAAATGGTGATGATATTGGACAGCGTGTTCCTGTTCGTCTCGCAGATGGCAAGAGCTTCTTCCAGGAAAGACAGGGCGGTCAAATATTCTCCGGCATCTGCGTACAGACCTGCCAAAGTGTTCAGCCATATCTGCGGCGTACCGGACAACTGCTTGAAATTCTGCATCATATAGACGATTGCTTTATAGGAGACCCTGCAGTCAAGGAGATAACGAATCTCCTCTTCGGTGGCGATGTTGTTCCCTATATGCTCAACAATGCTCAGCAGAAGTCGGAAATGCCGGATCAGTGTACCGAGATCTTTTGAAAATTGCAGAAGGGTAGGCAGTTCTTCCTCCTCTTCGATTCTGCATACATTGAGAATATGCTCGATGAGAATCAATTCCTGGTTAAAGTCAGACAGCTGAAGCGACAGATCGGGACGTTTATCCAGCGCGGAACACAGATACTGCCAGGCATCGGTGACGCTTCCTGTATGCAGCAGAGACTGCAGCTCGTTTTTGAGACTTATTGTCTCGGCTTTTTCCTGGATAAGACCGACAGGTGCTTCATAATAAGACAGCTGATTGTATTTTATCCATACGATCAGTAACTGCTCCGACAGAAAACCGAATACTCTTTTATGGTAATCGTCATAACCAGTGACGTCAATGCGCGTCTCCAGCACGGCGAAAATAGAAAACAGCCATTTGCAGTAGGTGTGGAATAACGCTTTGGGGGCAGCAAATAAATTCCCTATATAGCAGGAGGTATCGCTGATCACGTGCTGGAAGGTATCGAAATATTCAGGATACAACTCCTGTATGACTTCACCTGTCATATCCAGATTGCGGACATCGTGGGAACGGCTGTAGACTGTACGGTAATCATAGGCGCCGGCCTGCGGCCTGGACAGAATCACGTCATAGCGGGAAAAGATGTGCAGATAATCGGCTTTGGTCATCAATGTGCCGTTTTCATTCAGGAAATATCGGCGATAATGGCACAGACCAAGATAGTCTGCATCGTTTACATTTTTCCAGATCCAGTATAAGCCGGTCAGTTCGCTGTAGTAGGGATTCAGTGTGGATATAGTATCGCCCGTATCGTCACCCTGATATCCCAGGTCGTCATGAAGGGCACGGCCGACCTGAAGCGGGATGTAGATCGGATCTTCCGGCGGAGTAAAAGGTACATGGGTCATTGTATAGATAGATACAGACATTTGGCGCCTCACTTATTTGCGGTTTACTTTTGTGCTGTTTTTTATTATATTATAGATAGTGAAAAAAAGCGATATAAGATTGGAATTTAAAATGAAGATATTATATGTGTACGGCCTTTCCACGGAGAAAAACATCGTACAGACTTTGCGAAAGTTACAATGTGATGTTATGGAATATCCGGAGGTTCAGGACACGTCCAATATGGACGAAGAGAAGATCAATGCGTTGGTGGCCTATGTGAAAGAGCATGGCATCACACATCTGATGTCGATCCATTTGATCTATAATGTTGCGGTAGCTGCCTACTGGGCAGGGATCAAGTACATATCCGTAATCTGGGATGCTCCTTATCTGAAGGCATACACTGTTATGGGGACGCTGGATAATATCTGGTATTCCGCCTTTGATAAACTGGATGCCGAGAGAATGCGGCAGGGGGGATGCCCACATGTTATGTATCAGCCGCTGTCGGTAAACAGAGAGAATATACTTGCGTGGAAGAAGCGTTTTCTGGCCAAGAGAAGATATATCCATGATATCAGCCTGATCGCCAATCTGTATGAAGACAATGCTTATGACCGATGCCTTGACCTGCTTCCGGAAAATATGCAGGCATATTTTCGCAGCATCTTTGAGGAAGCAGCTTTCAAATGGGATGGAGTCAATCGGGTTTATGGTAAGACGGGGCAGGAGATCCTGGAATATATGAAGCTGGTGAGCCCGACACTCAAAATTAACAATCCATATAATGTAGAAGACGTACGTTACTTTGAGGCAATGTATCTGATTCGGAAGCTGGCCAATATCGAACGTGTGTGTGTTCTGAATCTGCTGGCGGAAGATCATGATGTGTATTTGTATACCTACAGTGAAGTGGACGAAACGTTAATGCCTAAAGTTCATCGACGGCCACCCGTACAGGTGGGAGAGGCCACTTCCTTTATCTACGCAGGTACCAAGATCAATCTGAATATCGCATTGAAAGGGATCGAGGGCGGTACGACGCAGCGTATTATGGATATCATGGGGGCGGGCGGATTTGTGCTGACCAATTACTGTGAGGAGACAGCAGAGTTGTTTGAAGAAGACAAAGAGATCGTCATGTTCCGGACGCCGGAGGAATTGATACAGAAGGTGGATTATTATCTGGAACATGAAGAAGAGCGGGAGCAGATCGCGAGAGCAGGTCATGAGAGGGCGATGAACGATTATACTTATGAGAAGAAGATCAAGAAGCTGTTAGATTGGGTGACAGAGGATGAGGGAGGCGTATAGTGACCTATGAAAAAGGTTAGTATTGTAGTTCCCTGCTATAATGCTGTGCAGTATCTGGATAGATGTATCGATAGTCTTGTCAATCAGACTATAGGTATTGAGAATCTGGAGATCATCCTGGTGGATGATGCTTCTACGGACGATGGGCAGACATGGGCCAGAATCGTAGAGACGGAAAGAAGGTTTCCGGATTCGGTCATGGCAGTTTCCCTGTCGGAAAATCTCAAACAGGGTGGTGCAAGAAATGTGGGAATATCCTATGCCGGGGGAGAATATCTAATGTTCTGCGGAAGTATCTATGTTGAAAGAATGGATTACATCAAACTCGAGATCGCAGAGCAAAATCGGAGTATTCCTTCGGAAAACTCCTAAATTCTGCTCGCGTCCTCAGCGTAAAACGCTTCGGCATGGAGGTAAAGATGAGTGAACAAGTGAGATGGGATTTGGTCCTGAAAGAGCGGTTCGATCAATTGCTGTCGGGAAGGCAGTATGATGAGATCCGCACGCTGCTTCAGACGGATAAGCAGATCATAGATGAGATCAATGATCTGGCGATCGCCAGGGTCATGCTTTCTGTATGTGATCAGGAGAAAGAGGCAGGGCAGCAAACGGTTTATGATAAAGTGAACAGTCTGGAAGAACTTGTCCGCCGCTATACGATATTAATGTTTTATCTCAGAAGATTTGAATTTGATATCATGGACGACAGCATGGCAGCTTTTCGGCAGTTTCTGTCGATGAATCACGTATCGCTTCAGGAATTGTTTGCCGTTATGTTCTGTGGAACCTGTGATAAAGAAAAGGTTCTGCAGATCATTAAGGATAAGATGTTAAGTGGGGAAATAGTGATATGAGTAAAGTTGTCAGAGAGAACGAAGTCTGTTTTATCATATGCAGCAACGATCAGTTGTATACGGAAGAGTGTATCTATTACATTGCGCATCTGCATGTCCCGGATGGATATCAGATCAATGTTCTGACGATCGAAGATGCCAAGTCCATGGCGGCAGGCTATAACGAAGGCATGCATGCGTCTGATGCAAAGTATAAAGTATATCTGCATCAGGATGTCTTCATCGTCAATAGGAATTTTATACAGGACTTTCTGGATGTATTCAGGCAGGATGAAACGATCGGCATGATCGGTATGATCGGAGCGCCCAGACTGCCGGCGAGTGGGGTCATGTGGGAAGGCCCCAGGAAGGGGGCATTGTATAAGTGGACCGCGCAGCAAACGGAGGAAATCTGGATGTCAGACGATGCGCAGACAGAGGTCGAAGTGATAGATGGATTTCTGATGATAACTCAGTACGATATTCCATGGAGAGAAGATCTGTTTGATCAGTGGGATTTCTATGATTGCTCGCAGAGCAAAGAATTTGCCAGACGCGGCTATAAGGTGGTGGTGCCCAAATTGGGAAAACCCTGGTGCATTCATGACAGCGGTTTCGTGAGTCTGATGAACTATGATAAGGAACGGCTCAAATTTATCAAGGAGTATGGGCAGGAGATACCCGCTTTACAAGATAAAGAGGTTCTTAAGGCAACGGTGATCCTGACCACCTGTAACCGTAAAGTTCAGCTGCAGGATACTTTGGAATGGCTTTCCGATATGGAGGGCATTTCCAATATTGTCATAGTGGACAACGGTTCCACGGATGGTACGGCGGATTGGCTTGCATCCAGGTCCTACGAGTATCTGTGGTTTGATGAGGGCATACAGGGCTATGGCAGGCTGTGGAATACTGTATTAGAGAATTTTGCGGTAGAAGAGCATATTATCTTTATGGAGGCCGGCGTATACCCGGGAAAGGAAAGTCTGCCGGAGCTGCTATCTGCTTTGTGCACTGATAGTGTGGGTGTTGCGAATCCGGTCACTAATTATTATGGTGACGACGGTAACGCGATTACCGGAAGGGATGCGCTTGCTATGTTTGCGAGGGATGAACGGATTCGACATAGTGGTAATGCGTCCTGTCGGACATTGTCTTCCAACTGGCGGATCTGGGCAGCGAGGAAGGAATTGTTTGAGAACGTCGGGCTTTTCCGGGAGGAACTGCAATCTCCGGACAATGTGCTGACAGATTATGTACTCCGCATGATACAGAATAATCTTGGACAGGTGATCTGCCAGCGGGCGTGTGCATGGGAGAGTTTCAGTCAGGGAGAAGAGATTTATGCCGTAGCCTGGCAATGGCAGGCAGAAGACAGAACCTTTATGAAAGCGGCCTGGGGGATGAATTATTTTAATCTGCGTCCCAACAGGACACTGGTGAAGTATATTAAAGAACCGTCCGAACGGGAATTCAAGGTGCTTGAAGTGGGATGTGATCTGGGTGCGACGCTGTTTGAGATCAAGTCCTGCTATCCGAACTGCCAGACCTATGGTCTGGATATTAACGAAGCGGCAGTGGACATAGCCAGGCATATTGCCAGAGTGAAGTATGGAAATATCGATGAATTGTCCATTCCTTTTAAGGAGAAATTCGACTATATCATCTTCGGCGATGTACTGGAGCATTTGCGGCATCCGGAGGAAGTGGTCAGGATGTGCCGGGAGCTGCTGCACGAAAATGGATATATAATTGCGAGTATACCTAATGTGATGCATATTTCCGTGATGGAAGAGTTGATCGAAGGAAGATTTCGCTACAGCGATACAGGGCTGTTGGACAGGACGCATATTCATCTCTTTACCTACTACGAGATCATGTCACTCTTTCAGGAGGCTGGATATGAAGTCAAGGACATCAACGGAACCGTGTTCAATCTGTCTAATCGGCAGCGGGAGATCATGAATATCCTGCTCAAACTGTCGAAGAATACAGAGGCCTGGATGTATGAGACGTTCCAGTATACGGTTAAGGCACAGAAACGTTGAGGATACAAAATGATCAGAAGTACTTTTCATGGGAATTGTGTTGAAACAGGTATGAGGTGCCGGTAGGAATGATCGAAAGGAAAAGATATGGATGCCGATCAGTTGAAGCAGCAGGTCAATGATCTGCTGAAGAATGGTAAATACGATGATATCAAGCCGCTATTGCTATCATATAAAGATACGACAGAGCACGATAATGACCTGGCCATGGTCTGCTATCTGTGCACGATCTGTGAGCGTGAGCAGGCAGCAGGGGAGCAGGTGCTCTTCTCAAAGATTTCCGACATGGATGAATTGCTGGACCGCTATACCGCATTGAAGTTCTATCTGAGAAGGATTGATTTCGATGTTTTGGACGAGATGGAGCCGTTCTATCGGTTTCTCTTACAAAATCAGATTTCTTCCTATGAGTTACTGAGAGTGATTGATTTCAGTGTCGTGAACAGGGACAAGGTGCTGCGGGCGATCAATGAAGGGGCGCTTTCTGATCGAATGCCGGATGCAGACAGTGTGGATACAGCAGATGAAGACAATGAGCTTGGCAAGGATGTTTCCGACACATTCTGCTTTATCATCTGTACGAATAATGCAGTGTATTCGCAGGAATGTATTCATTATATCAACCATTTGCGTGTGCCGGATGGCATACAGGTCAACGTGCTGACAGTTGAGGAAGCGAAGTCTCTGACTTCGGCCTACAATGAGGCAATGCAGTGTTCTGAGGCAAAGTATAAGGTGTACCTGCATCATGACACTTTCATAATCAATCCGGATTTTATAGAAGAATGTCTGCGTATTTTCAGGGCGAATCCACAAGTCGGCATGATCGGAAACGTGGGGGTGGGAAAGATGCCGCCCACAGGTGTGATGTGGGATGCGGACCGGTATGGAATGTTGTATGAGCAGCATATCTATGAGACTAAACTGCTTTCCAATGCGTTTTCGGATGAATTGCCTTATATGGAAGTGGATGCGATAGACGGCTTTCTGATGGTGACACAGTACGATATTCCCTGGCGGGAAGACCTTTTCTGTAAATGGGATTTTTATGACTGCTCTCAGAGCATGGAGTTTTGGCGCAGGGGGTATCAGGTGGTGGTGCCCAATATGAAGAGGCCATGGTGCGTGCATGATTGTGGGTTCATCAATCTGCAGAATTATGACGGGGAAAAAGAGAAGTTTATTGCGGAATATTTGGCAGATGCAGAAGAGTGGCAAAAGTCCTCAGCGCAAAGCGCTTCGGAATGGAAGAAAAGATGAAACTGATACTATATTCCTGGAATGCAAACAATGAGCAGATATTGGCGGATAATTTGAGCGGGCTGGGGTTCGAAGTCGTGTGGTTTCGTAAGGAGTGTAAGCACTACACCCGTGACATGGAACTGGCGATGGAGCTGCTGCCCTTTATCCATGCGCATGGTGCGGAGGCGGTTGTTTCCTTCAACTATTTTCCGATGCTCTCCATGATCTGCAATACCTGCCGAATCCCTTATTATGCGTGGGTATATGATTGCCCGCATTTTACGCTATATGCGAAGCAGATTGCACTTCCATGCAATCGTATCGGTATCTTCGACCGGGAGATGGTCAGACATCTGCGGGAAGATCATGGGATAGATACGGTCTATCATGTGCCGTTGGCAGCGGATGTGCCATATTTTGACGGTATCATTGAGCAGGCATCAACGGAAGAGAAGGAAAGATTTCGATGTGATATTTCATTTGTGGGCTCACTGTACACGGATGCACATAATTATTATGACAGGTTGTTCGGGACGGCGAGTAAGGCGGCTGATGAGTCCGGCATTCACAGGCAGTGCTTCGCATATCATGAGGATCACTTAGGGCAGGCCGTCCTTGATGGCCGCATAGACCTGCACATGATGCAGACACAGATGGAAAAACTGGGCCTGATGCTGGGAGAAGATTACGATGCAAAGCCGGAAGAGATCCTTCTGGCAGCAGTCCTTGAGAAAAAGGTGACGGTGGAGGAAAGAAGGATTCTCCTGACACGGATGGCGAATTATTCTGCGGGAAATTCCGGAACTGGGAATAAACCGGATGCCGATACAGGCAAAGGTCTTGGCGGTCAATATGATTTTCGATTATATACGGGTTCTGATACATGTGCATTGCCTGCACTGGATCTGTTTCATCGCGGTACAGTCGATTATCGTACGCAGATGCCTCTTGTCTTTGCAGGCAGCAAGATCAACCTTAATATTTCCCTGCGGTCCATCCACTCGGGAATACCGCTGCGGGTGTTGGATATCATGGCTTGCGGCGGCTTCGTGCTGTCTAATTGGCAGCCTGAGATCGCGGAATATTTTGCGGAAGGGACAGAGATCGTTACGTTCGACAGTCTGGAAGACTGCCTTGCTAAGGCGGCGTACTATTTGTCCCATGAGGAAGAGCGCAGACAGATTGCTGCGAACGGAAAGAGAAAGGTAAGAGAAGCTTTTTCTTACCTAATAGGGCTGGATAGGCTGTTTAGCCCTCCAACTCTTTGATCTTGTCCAATGCCATCGGAAAATCTCCACAATTGCGGTAATGCATCAACGCAGTCGTGACATCTCCCATCATCTCGTTGATGAGACCGATGTTGTACGTGGGGATAAAGGAGTTGGTGCCGCTTTCCCTTGCCACCGGGCAGTGAATGGCTTTAACGAACTCCATCATTGCCTTGACATACTGGCCGTTGGCAAGATAGATGCGTCCCATCATACAGAGGAAATCGGCGGTTGTTGCGAAGGCATCGTAGACGGCTTCCAGCTGCAGGGCATCCGCCTCTCTGCCGGTATGCAGAAGGGCATTGGCGTAAGCGATGATCATCATCTGCACCCATTCTTCTTCCGGATCTACGTCATAATTCAACGCTTCTTTATAATATCGATAAGAATTCTCGTAATCGTAGATCATATTGTAGGATTGGCCGATCTGAAAATAGAGATAGGGATTTGCCTTGTCCTTTTCCAATTCCCGGAATAAAAGTGTATTATTGCGCTCCACTTTGGGCCGAAGCGCTTCAATGCTGCCAAGATAGCCGACATGGTCGACCAAGATCGGCGCGTCATAACTCTCGTAGCGGGGTCCGGTCTGCTTATGAACGAGCTGTTCATGGATCGGCGCGTCAAAATGGAAGAAGCCGCGGTGAAAGAAACGGCCCAGGCGGTCACGGTAGACGGTGTCGGTCTGATTGGAGAAGTAATGGTTGTCGATGGCGATACGACCGACCGCTTCCGGGTGATGCTCCATCAGAACGGATAGCCGGTCAAGATCCAACTGCGTAATGATCTCATCACAGTCCAGCGACAGGATATGATCGTGACTCGCCTGTGAGACTGCGAAGTTCCTCGCTGCACTGAAATCATTCACCCATACAAAATCCAATACCTGGTCTGCGTACCGGGCTGCAATCTCTTTCGTCCGGTCTGTAGAGCCGGTGTCTACAACGACGATCTCCGGTTTCACAGCGCCGGTGGCATGGGAGCGAATGGCAGCAAGGCATTTCTCGATATACTTTTCTTCGTTTTTAGCGATCATGCAGATAGAAATAGGATAGGGCATGGTAGTCTCCTTTGAATCTATTGAGCGATATAAGTTTGCTGTAAATGCACTGTAAAGCGCAGGAATATTGCCAGGATCTGCTCATGTCAGAAATTCCCGAACTCTGTCTCTGAAAGTATGTCCCGATACAACTTTGTCGTGTCCGTTCTTAGCGATACAAGCCCGCTCATCTTCGTGGTTTAAGTAGTAGCCAATCTTTTGCAGCAGGTCTTCTTTGCTTTCATAGTAGACGAAGTCTTCTCCGGGAATGAAATGCTCCAGGAAATCTGCCTGGAAGTTGGAGAGCAGAAAGCCGCCGCTGCCCATGATGTCGAAGGCGCGCAGCGGGATGCCGCTTTTGATGCTGCGCAGGGAGATGTTCAAGTTGATCCGGCTCTGCTTGAAAACAAGCGGCATCTGCCGATAATACTCTACCGTGCCGTGATTCCGCAGATTCTTCAAGGTGACATTGGTGTCATGTGTAAACAGATCCAAAGTATGGTATTGGGCTACGGCAGAAAGCAGGTCGATTCGTTCCAGACCCGTGATCTTCCGGTTGATCATATATTGGGCATACAGGTATTCCCGGCTTTCCACACCGTCAGGGTTAGGATCCATGGGAAGAGCCTTGTATAAGTCGTCCATTACAGGAGAGAGTGATTCCTGGATGAAATTATAGCCCTGCACCTTCATCTGGGCGGCCATAAGAGCTTCCAGATAACCTTTGGCATATTCCGACAGGTTTGTCATGCGGTCGTAGAAATTATGCTGCTCGGTGTAGAGGGAGCCTACGAAAGAGACATCATAGAGTATGGCAGACTCCATCATGTCCAGTCGCGCGGTATTGGCCGCCATCGGCATATAACGGACTGTCCGGATACCGGCATTATGGAACTCCATATAGAGTTCCCGGTCAAAGACATAGATCTCGTTGCAGGGATTGACGGCGGTATAAGAATAGAGCATCACATAGGGGCTGTCATAGATCCAGGAGATATAGCGGATCGCCTCTTTGTTACATACTTGTGAGATTACGGGGAAAAAGTTAAAAGAAAAAACGACATCCGGCGTCTCTTTGTGCAGGACAGCGGACAATGCGCTCTTAGTCTCTGCGTCCTGCCTTCCGTCCCTGTTGGAAAAGGGAAAGCAGATGAAGGTATGTCCTTCCGCGGTAAATGCTTCTTTGATATCTTCGTTTCCGAAGCTGGCCCACTCTATAAACAGGATTTTCATATTGATCCCCCATTCTTGCTTGATCTGTGCATTCGGGCGTCGCACAGATTTGCATCCGGACTGATGCTTGGCTTAGTGTAATTCATCTCCGTGGCGATATCGATGGAGCGGACATGCCCAGTTCGTCCTCTGCGGATCAATATGATTTCCAGATAGTCATCCGCAGATTCATGTATTTCCATGGCAATCTCTGTTTGCATAGACTCAAAGTGTGTGGAGAATAGATCAGGGTGACTGTCGCAGCTGCTGCAGTCGTGCCTGCGCTGCCCCGTAATCCCCGCACCGCAGGTACGCTTTCTGTGCCTCCTCGGGATACCCGGCACATTCATAGATAACCCCGATGTTATAGTCAGCCTTATAACTGTTGACACCGTCCACCGCAAACTCTTCCATCGTGGTAGCCTTTTGAAATTCGGCGATGGCTTCATCGAACAGTCCATTGTTCATATAGATTAGCCCCATCAGGAAGACAAAGTCGGCCCGTTTCGCAAACTCATCATAGATACTAAGCAGATTCAGGGCATCCTGGCGGCGCTTTAAGTCAAGCAGCGTATAGCCATAAGACTCTACCATTGTCTGGACGTAATCCATGGCCGGATCCACATCCATGGCCAGCCCCGCGTCAAAATACCGGAGGGCTTTATCGTAGTCGTGGAGCCTGCGGTAGCTCTGTCCCAGCTGAAAGTAGAGATAGGGATCTGCTCCCTGAAGCTGTAATTCTGATTCCAGCAGTGCAATATTGCGTCTGCACTTCTTAAGCATCTCTTCTTCCGTGCCGTCATAACCGACATGGAGTACGATGATGGGTGCGGGGTAGACGTATTTCCGGGGCTGCGTAGGGTCTGGTTCAGCCGTCAGAAGGGTGCCTTGAACTGCCTGCCTGACAAGAGTGTCATCTTCGGCAATTCCTTCATAGCCGGGCCTCGGCACCAGCTGCTCGTGCACGGCCCCCTCGAAATGATAATATCTTCGGTTGACAAATCGACTCACTCGAACCTGCTCAAAGGCAGTCTGTCCGTTCTCCGTGAAACGATTGCGGATAAGGATACGCCCTGCGAAAGAAGGAGACTGTTCCATATATTTCTGAAGAGCCGGTTGGTCGATCATCTCCACATATTCATCACAGTCCAGAGAAAGTATCCAGTCGTGGGAGGCTTTTGATATGGCATAATTCTTGGCGGCGCTAAAATCGTCACACCAGTCGAAATGATAAATGCGGTCGGTGTATTTCCGGGCCAGTTCCAGAGTTCGGTCGTCAGAGCCGGTATCTACTATGACGATCTCAAACCCGTAAGGCAAAAGACACTTGCAACATTCTTCGATATGTAATTCTTCGTTTTTGACAATGATACAGACGGAAACAGGTAACAAGGTGAACCTCTTTCTTATAGTTAACGACATTAAAAATTTCGTTTTCGGTCCTGCAAAAGCTCCCGTATATGGCTTTGGCAGGAACCGGAAGCAGAAATTTGTTATGTCGTTTACTATAATTATAATTCTTTCAGTCTTTTGACCGCAGGGGCATAATCTCCGCATTTTCTGTAATAAAGCTTCGCTTCCTCCGGATTGCCTATTGTCTCGTAGATGGAGGCGATATTGTAGTTGGCGCGGTAACTGTTGACGCCTTTGCGGGAGCAGGTAGAAAGGGTGGTAGCTTTCTTAAATTCCTCGAGGGCTTTGCTGTAGTTGCCCTTTTTCATATAGATCATGCCCATCAGGTAGACGAAATCTGCCCGGTGGGAGAAGAGTTCGTATTTGTCTCGCAGCTTCATGGCGAGATCGTACTTGGCCAGCTCCAACAGACAGTAGCCATAAGTCTCTGCCATACTTTGCACGAAGGCGGATTTAGGGTCAGCATCCAGTTCCAATCCTTGCTTATAATAGTGGGCAGCCTTCTCCATGTCGTTTAAGGAGATATAGTTTTGGCCCAGCTGGAAATAAATATAGGGACTGGAGCCCTTTACTTCCAGGTCGTGCAACAGCATCTCCAGATTACGGGTGGCACGCATCCGCTTATCAGATTCCGTTACATAGCCTTCATGGTAGAAGGTGAGGGGCAGCTGGAAGGATTTCGGTTCCCGGCCATCCAATGTGCAGACCTGCTCGTGGATACATCCCTCATAGTGACAATACTTTCTATTAAAAAGCCTGCCGATCCGTTCCGACATGATAGAGCGCACCCCCTGGATAATATAGGGATTGTTGCGGACGATCATACCGACGGAGCGGTCATTGGCATCAAGTGATTCCTCCAGTTCGGCCAGATTGACATTCTCCAGGTATTCATCGCAGTCGATGACCAGTACCCAGTCGTTGGAGGCCTGTTGAATCGAGAAATTCCTGGCAGCGCTGAAATCGTCACACCAGGAAAAGTGAAATACTTTGTCGGTGTATTTCTGCGCGATCTCTATGGTCCTGTCCACCGAACCTGTATCCACCACAACGACTTCAAATTTGCAGGGACGCAGCCTCTTTAAACATTCTTCTATATGGTTATCTTCATTCTTTGCAATCATGCATACAGAAACTGGAAGCATGGGCTCACCTCTTTAATCTTTTCCTATTCTATTTCATATTAGCATTTTCTGTATGCTACGACAATATGATTTTTATTTATACTTTTTGCACAAAAAAATGTCTAAAAAGACAACAACCTGCCGATGATGACGAAATACCGTTAAAATATCGGATTGGGTGCTTCCTTTTCAAAGAAGTTTGTGGTAAACTGTGTATAAATAACCAGAATCATACGTTAATATAGGAGGGATTACAATGACTAAGGCAGAGATTTTGAAGGCAGAAATTTTGAAACAGTACAAGAGTGTCAGGCAGTTTGCCATTGAGATGGAGATTCCGTACTCTACGTTGGTTACTGCTCTTGACAGAGGCATCGAAGGAATGGCTTATGGTACTGTGATCAGAATGTGTGACAAACTGAACCTGAATCCTGTTGACTTTACCCCGCTGAATCAGAAAAGTGTGCTGGGAAGTAAGATTATGGAGAACCGCGTAATGCAGTATTATGTGAAGCTGAATAAGACGGGACGCAAGAAAGCTCTGGAACTGATGGAAGATTATGCACAGTTGGATAAGTATAAAGCAGTTGAGGAGAACTGATGAAATGTGGTTTGTGAGGAGGATGGCATGGGGCACAAGTATGATTATCTGATCGTCGGAGCGGGGCTGTATGGTGCAGTCTTCGCACATGAGATGAAGAAGCAGGGCAGGCAGGTACTTGTGATCGACAGGCGGGCGCATATAGCCGGGAACATCTATACGGAGCAGGTGCTTGATATTCAGGTACACAAATATGGCGCACATATTTTCCACACTTCTGATAGGAGAATATGGGAGTATGTGAACCGGTTTGCAGAATTCAATCACTACATAAATTCACCGATCGCGTATTATAAGGGAGAGTTGTATAATCTCCCTTTTAATATGAACACCTTTAGCAAGATGTGGGGTGTGGTGACACCGGCCCAGGCCAAAGCGAAGATCGCAGAGCAGATCGGAGCGCTGCAGATCACGGAACCGCATGATCTGGAGGAGCAGGCGCTCTCCCAGGTGGGAACGGACGTCTATGAGAAGCTGGTCAAGGGATATACCGAGAAGCAGTGGGGCAGGGATTGCAAGGAACTGCCGTCTTTTATCATTAAACGTCTTCCTCTGCGGTTTACATATGACAATAATTATTTTAATGATCGTTATCAGGGCATTCCAGTAGGCGGGTATACCGCTATGGTAGAGAAGATGCTGCAGGGTGTTGAGGTGCGGACCGGCATTTCTTACCGGGAGTTTGCGGTGGAGCAGGAGACGGAAGGCGGTATTTTGGTGAGTGACCATGCGGGGAACACTTACCGCAAGGTAGTCTACACCGGGATGCTGGACGAGTATTTTGATTATTGTCTTGGACATCTGGAGTACCGCTCATTGCGGTTTGAGACAGAGCAGCTTCCGGAGTGTGATAACTACCAGGGCAATGCGGTAGTGAATTACACGGAGCGAGAGATTCCCTATACGAGAGTGATCGAGCACAAGCATTTTGAGTTTGGTACACAGCCGGGCACGGTCATCACAAGAGAGTATCCGGCCGAATGGCGGGAAGGAGACGAGCCTTACTATCCGGTCAATGATGAGCGCAATTCCGCCTTATTGAGTAAGTACCAGGAACTGGCCAAGAGCAGGCCGCAGATTCTGTTTGGCGGGCGGTTGGGACAGTACCGCTATTATGATATGGATAAGGTGATCGCGGCGGCGCTTGATGCGGCGGCGCAGGAGGCCTGAAACTAATGCTTTATCAGTCGGATGCCTTGCAGCAGAGTGCAGGAGGCCGTGAGTAATAACACGATCGCAACCGCACAGGTGAAAATTTCCACTTGTGCGGATGGACGCTCCAAGGAGCATCCAACCTGACTTCCGCATTCGCAAAACTCGCGCTTACGCGCTTATGCGTCTGCTTGCGCATCCGCATTTTGCTCATTTGGAAGTGGGTTGCTGATCCAATGCCTTGCCTGCATTACCATAAATGGCATGCAGACTGGTCATTGGATCGCAACCGCACAGGTGAAAAATTTCCGGGCAGAGTATTGACAATCAGAAATACTCTGCCTATAATACAAAAAGATAGTTTGAGTATCAAAGTATTGGATGTTCAAATAAAGTATACAGAGTGTGATCTGCATGAAGGATTCGAAAGAAACAAAGAAAAGAATGTAGGCAAAGAAGAATCAAAGAGTCAGGTCACGATATGAATGACAGGAATAAGATTTTAAGAAATCAACAGGAGGCATTATGAACTGGAACGAGGCTGTTAAAGAATTGGATAGCAGGAGAGCGAAAGCACTCCTTGGCGGTGGACAGAGCCGGATCGACAAACAGCATGCCATAGGCAAGATGACGGCGCGGGAGCGGATTGAAGTGCTGCTGGATCCGGGAACCTTTGTGGAAGTGGATGGCTTTCTGGAGTCCAGGATCGATGATTTCGATCTGGATAAGAGAAGGGTGCCGGGAGACGGCGTGGTGACCGGGTACGGAGAGATCGACGGCCGGCAGGTATTCGTAGCCAGTGAAGACTTTACTGTGATCGGCGGTACGCTGGGAGAATACCATTCTTTTAAGATCTGTCGTATCCAGGATATGGCGATGGAGATGAAGGCGCCTCTGATCTGTATCAATGACAGTGGCGGTGCCCGTATCGAGGAGGGGATTTCTTCTCTCAGCGGTTACAGTGGTATGTTCCTGCGGCACACGAAGGCATCCGGCGTGATCCCGCAGATCGCGGTCATTCTGGGACCTTGTTCCGGCGGCGCCTGCTATGCACCGGCCATCTGTGATTTTATATTTATGGTAAAAGATATCTCCAAGATGTTCATTACCGGGCCAAATGTGGTGAAGACGGTCATCAACGAGGAAGTATCGGTGGAAGCGCTGGGCGGTGCGGAGGTACATGCGAAGAAAAGCGGTGTATCTCATTTTACTTATGATACGGAGAACGAGTGCTTGATGGGCGTACGCAAGCTTCTTTCTTATCTGCCGGGCAACTGGACAGAAAAGCCGCCGGTGATCAACAATATGGAACGACAGAGCATATTGCCGAAAGTTGGTAAGGTATTTGGCAAAGTGGAGAACGGCCGGGTGGCTTCTGTCATGAAGGCGAAGGCGGCCAAGATCAGGGATATCGTGCCGGATAACTCCCGCCATGCCTATGACGTCAAGGAAGTGATAGATTGCATCGTGGACGAAGCCAGCTTCTTTGAAGTACAGAAAGAATTTGCGACCAATGCGGTGGTGGGCTTTTGCCGGATGGAAGGAAGGGTAGTGGGTATCGTGGCTAATCAGCCTAATTCCATGGGCGGTTCGCTGGACTATCATGCTTCAGACAAGATTGCCAGATTTATCCGGTTTTGCGACTGCTTTAACATTGCGCTGATCACTTTGATCGACGTGCCGGCATTCCTGCCCGGTACGGCACAGGAGCACAACGGCATCATCCGGCATGGGGCGAAGATTCTGTATGCTTATTCGGAAGCGACAGTGCCTAAAATCTCACTGATCATGCGTAAGGCCTACGGCGGTGCTTACATCGCCATGAATTCCAAGGAGATGGGGGCGGACATCGTCTATGCGTGGCCCATTGCGGAGATTGCGGTGATGGGGGCTGACGGCGCCGTAAATATTGCTTTTAAGCGTAAGATCAAGAGCGCAGCGGACCCGGAAGCCATGCGGGCACAGTGCAAGAAGGAGTATGAGGAACGGTTCTTAAATCCTTATGTGGCAGCAGCTAGAGGATATGTGAATGAGGTCATCAAGCCGGAGGAAACCAGGACAGCGCTGGTGAGGGCATTGCGAGGGCTGAAGAATAAAAGTGTTGAGGGGCCGAAGAAGAAACATGGCAATATCCCTCTGTAAGCAGTGGGAAACGAAGATAAAAGAGACAGGCGAATCGGCCTGTCTCTTTTGACAAAAGAAAACAATTCTGGTTCTGCGTCAGCAGTATCCGTTAAACATCATACCGCTGTAGGCGCTTGTGATATACGGACAGGCAAAATTCTTGCCCGGGTTCTTGTAAGCTACAATGGTGTTGTTGACATAGTTCATTGGATCAAGAGCAACCTGATTGGACTTACGCAGAATAGAAGAGGTGAAATTCTTCATGGGAGAGAATGCTTCTTTCGCATCGTCACTCATCGCGGTCTCACGCAAAACGTTGTCGTCTACTTCCAGCCTGCCATCCAGGTTCAGATTCAGGCCGACGGTAGTAAGGTCACTTGCATATGTTCTTGCTACACCGCTCATCTCGTTATAAAGGCGTGTGCTCTTGGGCTGCTCGTCTTTGTATTCGGATACGGCGTTCAGGAAAGTATTGTAACCGTCCACCAGCGTATTGACATTCTCAGCCAGAGAATCCACATCTGTCTTAAGGCCAATCGAGGTGAACTCGCAGCCTTCACCGCTTACTCCGGTCAACTGTACCTCATAGGTGCGGTCTAAGGAGATTCGGTTGGAAGCGGAACTGCGCTCCTCTCCGTTTACCAGAAAAGAAGCATTAGAAGGCGGTGTAGATATATAGTCAAGACCAAAATAATCTACTGCGCCGGAGGTCTTACTCGTCCGATTATCCGATATGGTGAAAATACGGGAACGGTTGTTCTTAACACCTGTGGAATTAGACTCCAGTCTCAGATAGGAGTAGCCGTCTGCATCCGTGGAAGCACGGGCCGTGATGCCCACATTGGAATTGGTGATCAGCCGTGCAAGCCGTGACTGTACGGTATGATTTGTATCCGTAGATCTGATGCTGAACTGAAATTCGTAATTCAGATCTTCGATCCTGACATCAAAGGAATAGGTGTCAGCGGGCAATGCTACGGGTTCCTCGGCAGGGAGGAACTTCCCCATATTGATCTGTGGAGTTGCCAGACGGTCGACTTCAATATCATAGGAAGGCGCGCTGTCGCTCTGCTCTATAGGGCCGATATAAATTGCCGTGGCAATTTCTTCGTTGCTGGAATATGCAATTTTCTTATTTAAGAGTTCTTCCTCATCCAATCCACCGAGAGAAGCAATAGTATTGCGAAGCTCTCTTGCATTTTCCTTCACGCTGATGGCAAACTGTTGTGAACTCCTGCTGGTATCCAATATAAACAGCGGAGATTCCTTGTTCATTTTGACAATGGAATTATATACACGACGCAGTTCACTTTTCTTGTGGGAATCATAAGGCGAACTGGACTTCGGTGCATAAGAAGTCATATAGAAATTATAGACATTGGATAAATTACCAATTGTGCTTGACATTAAAACCCTCCTTTCTTCCTTGAAATGAATCAGGATCCGTCCTGATCCATCGATGTCCTCTACGAGCTGTCCTTAGCCTGAAAGACATCAGATGTGGGTGCGTATTATATTGTTGATACGGCTTAGAACGCCTGACATTTGTCTGAATGCTCTAAAACGTTGTATTTTGTAGGAGCGATGTAGTAACTGTTGCCGTAGCTTTTCTCATATTTTATATATCGAACATTTTCGGTAAAAGATAAAGAGATTTCAAGTAAATTATGAAATAAAAATAAAATTTGCAAATATTATTTCCCCAAAAACTGGTTGACTTCAGAGGTTGTGTGTGCTATATTATTTGCACGATATAAGATTCAGGTCTTTTTTTTATGCTTAAAATTAATGGATCGGATGATTGACGAATACATGTGGAGGTAGCAAGATGCGTACGAGAATCACTTTAGCATGCACAGAGTGCAAACAGCGGAACTATAATACAACCAAGGACAAGAAGACTCATCCTGACAGAATGGAGACTAAGAAGTATTGCAGATTCTGTAAGAGACATACTCTGCATAAGGAGACAAAATAATCGTGGGTTTTATGAGAATGGAGGATTAGTATGGGAGATTCTGCAAAATCAGAGAAAACATCCAAACTTGTAAAATTCTGGAATGGTGTGAAAGCTGAATTTAAGAAGATAACTTGGCCTGATAAGGATGACCTTTTGAAACAATCTGTTGCGGTTGTTATCATTTCTGTTGTTGTCGGAGCGATCATCGCAGTGTTGGATTTCGGTATGCAGTATGGGGTGGACTTTATTACGACACTGAAATTTTAAGACGCTTTGAAAACAGGTTCTGAGAAAGGAATGGTATTAGTATGGCAGAAGCAAATTGGTATGTTGTTCATACTTATTCCGGGTATGAGAACAAAGTAAAAGCCAACATTGAGAAAACGATCGAGAACAGACATTTGGAGGAAGAGATTCTGGAAGTCAGAGTGCCCTTACAGGATGTCGTGGAGATGAAGAACGGTGCGCGTAAGACGGTGCAGAAGAAGATGTTTCCGGGCTATGTTTTGATCAATATGGTCATGAATGATGATACATGGTATGTCGTAAGGAATACCAGAGGCGTCACAGGGTTTGTCGGACCGGGAAGCAAGCCGGTGCCACTCACCGAAGCGGAGATGAAGCCGCTCGGTATTAAGACAGAGAATGTGAGCGTTGACTTTGCGGAAGGCGATACCATAGCGGTGGTTGCCGGTGTCTGGAAGGATACGATCGGCGTTGTCCAGAGGATGGATTTCGGCAAGCAGACAGCCACGATCAATGTCGAGCTGTTCGGCAGAGAGACGCCGGTGGAGATCAGTTTCGCGGAAGTCAGAAGAATGTAATCGATATTTATTCCGCCTTGGCGGATTAGATATATTGTGGGAGTGTGATTTCGATGATGCCGCAGTCGAACGGATCTGTTGACGCAGAATACGCTCCGATTGAGAGAAGCAGTAAGGAATCCGCCGCATCGGCTTCTTTTGGATCGAGAGATCCGGTAGAGGAAGTTGTTAAAGCTGGATGCCCGGACAGGTGAAAGACGAGATCATACGCCCGTACCACATTATATTAGGAGGTGCCACTATGGCAAAGAAAGTTACAGGATATATTAAGTTACAGATTCCTGCTGGCAAAGCTACGCCAGCACCGCCGGTTGGTCCTGCACTGGGTCAGCACGGTGTTAACATCGTTGAATTTACGAAACAGTTCAACGCGAGAACAGCTGATAAGGGTGATGTGATCATCCCGGTTGTTATCACAGTCTATGCAGACAGAAGTTTCAGTTTCATCACGAAGACTCCCCCTGCAGCAGTTCTTTTGAAGAAAGCATGCAATATCAAATCCGGTTCCGCGGTTCCGAATAAGACGAAGGTTGCTACGATTTCCAAGGCGAAGCTTCAGGAGATCGCAGAGACCAAGATGCCCGATTTGAATGCCGCAAGCTTGGAAGCAGCGATGAGCATGATCGCCGGAACTGCAAGAAGCATGGGTATTACAGTAGAAGAGTAATGGAGGATTTGACATGAAACATGGTAAGAAATATACAGAGGCGGCGAAGCTGGTAGACCGTTCCACTCTCTACGATACAGCGGATGCCATCGCTCTGGTGAAGAAGACAGCGACAGCTAAATTTGATGAGACTGTAGAGGTTCATATTAAGACCGGTTGTGACGGACGTCATGCAGAACAGCAGGTCCGTGGCGCGGTAGTACTGCCGAATGGCACAGGTAAGACTGTGAAAGTGTTGGTATTTGCGAAAGGCGACAAGCTTGCTGAGGCTGAGGCTGCAGGTGCCGATCACGTAGGCGGCGACGAGTTGATCCCCAGGATTCAGAATGACGGATGGTTGGACTTCGATGTTGTTGTAGCAACACCCGATATGATGGGCGTTGTAGGTCGTCTTGGTAAAGTCCTTGGACCGAAGGGCTTAATGCCGAACCCGAAAGCCGGTACGGTGACGATGGATGTTACGAAGGCAATCAACGATATTAAAGCCGGTAAGATCGAGTACAGATTGGATAAGGCCAACATTATTCACGTTCCGGTAGGAAAGGTTTCTTTCGAGGAGTCCAAGCTGCAGGAGAACATTGATGCGTTGATGGAGGCTATCGTTAAGGCAAGACCGTCAGCATTGAAAGGTCAGTATTTAAGAAGTATTACATTGGCAACCACTATGGGTCCTGGTGTAAAGGTTAACACGGCCAAATATTAATTTTTATAAAAAGGATTCCTGTCGGAGACGGTGGGAATCTTTTTTCATTCCCGCGAGCAATGAGCCAAGTGGCTGCTTGCAGACATTTGGCGACTGCCGCGAGGGTCAAATACCC
>ERZ779637.381-NODE-381-length-30771-cov-13.686808_pt1 | contig 30771 bp, 26 predicted proteins | sample MGYA00514196_ERZ779637 | MGnify/ENA primary metagenome ERZ779637 (study PRJEB29562, sample SAMEA4376700) | mouse gut metagenome | isolation source: Cecum | study: EMG produced TPA metagenomics assembly of the A DSS colitis mouse model was used to assess the...
CTGGCAGAGTATGATGTGAAGGCGACTTTTTTTGTGGTCGGGAAAGAGGAAGAAAGATATCAGCCGTTATACAAAAGAATTGTGGAGGAGGGGCATACGCTGGCGATGCATTCCTACAGCCACAAATATAATGAAATTTATCAGTCGAAAGAAAGTTATGTGGAGGATCTGACGAAGCTGCAGGAATTTCTCTACGATACGACGGGTGTCTGGTGCAGGTACTGCAGATTTCCGGGAGGCAGCAGTAATACGGTAAGCCGTGTGGACATGCATGAACTGATAGGCTATCTGGAAGAGCAGGATATGAGTTATTTTGACTGGAATGTGTCTTCGGGAGACGCTTCGTCAGCTTACATCAGCCCGGAGGCCATAGTCAGAAATTCGACGGTTAATCTGGGGGAATTTCACGAGGCGATGATATTGCTGCATGATGCGTCCGATAAGGATTCGACGGTGGAGGCGCTGCCGAGGCTGATCGAGCAGATTCAGGCGATGGAGGATACGAAAATCGTGCCGATCACAGATGATACGGGGGCGATTCATCATATAAGTAACGATTAAAGAATGGAGGATTAGGGAATGGGATTTTTTTCGGATTTGAAGGACGACTTATCCCAGGCTGTCAATGAACTGATGCCGGAAGAAGAGCTGGAAGCAGCTCTGGCGGCGGAAGGCTTGACCGGGGAAAAGGTACCTGCGGATGCTGCGGTATCGGAGACGCCCTCTGCAGATGATGCGCTTGAGTCTTTGGACTTGAGTGGAATGTTGGATAAAATCGAGGAGATGGGAACACCTGAACTTGAGGCGGCGCCCGAACCGAAGGCGGAGCCGGAACTTGAACCGGAGTTCGTCGAGGAACCTTTGGAAGATGAAATTCTGGCGCCCGAACCGATGGCAGAAGAGGCGGCGGCAGAACCTGTGGCAGAAGAGCCGGCAGTCGTGGAGGCTGTAATAGAAGAAGAGGAGGCAGAACCGGTAATGGCAGAAGAGGTATTAATCGAGGCGGAAACGCCTGCGGCAGAGAAAGATCAAAACAGTGGAGGAAAAGGAAAGAATATGGAAGTACAGGCAAATCGTGTGGCGGTAGACGAGACAGCGGTTGTGACGGAGGGCATGACAATAACGGGTGATGTTGTTTCAGAGGGTTCCATGGAACTGATTGGTACGGTCAATGGTAATCTGGACATTCTTGGCAAGCTGAATATCACCGGTACAATTCAGGGTAATTCCAAGGCGGCTGAGATTTATGCCGAGGGCGCGAAGATTACCGGCGAGGTGAACAGTCTTGGCAGTGTGAAGATTGGTCAGAGTTCCGTGGTGATTGGAAATATCACTGCCACCAGTGCGGTGGTTGCCGGCGCTGTCAAGGGTGATATCGATGTGCAGGGTCCGGTTATCCTGGATACCACAGCGATTGTGATGGGCAATATCAAATCCAAGTCCGTACAGATCAACAACGGTGCGGTGATTGAGGGTATGTGTTCCCAGTGCTATGCGGATGTGAATCCGACATCCTTCTTTGAGGAGTTCAAGAAGAAAAAGTAAATCCGGTCGTACAGGGGAGATCGATATAATATGAAGCGTATACTCTTGAAGTTAAGCGGAGAAGCCCTTGCGGGCGAGAAAAAGACGGGTTTTGATGAGGAGACAGTGAGAGGGGTAGCCGTACAGGTAAAAGAGCTTGTTGACGATGGCATTCAGGTGGGCATTGTTATCGGCGGCGGTAATTTCTGGCGCGGCAGGTCCAGTGAGAATATTGACAGGACGAAAGCGGATCAGATAGGCATGCTTGCCACGATTATGAATTGTATTTATGTATCGGAGATATTCCGTTCCGTAGGTATGATGACATCGGTGCTGACTCCCTTTGAGTGCGGCTCCTTCACGAAGCTTTTCTCCAAGGACAGGGCGAATAAGTATTTTTCGAGAAATATGGTGGTATTTTTCGCGGGCGGTACAGGACATCCCTATTTTTCCACGGATACAGGGGTGGTGCTCCGGGCTGTCGAGGTGGATGCGGATGTGATCCTTTTGGCGAAGGCGGTGGACGGCGTTTATGACGACGATCCGAGAAATAACCCGGACGCGAAGAAGTATGATGAGGTTTCGATCGATGAGGTGATTGCGAAAAACCTGCAGGTAGTGGATATGACGGCTTCCATTCTGGCACGGGACAATAAAATGCCCATGTGGGTGTTCGGGCTGAATGAGGAGAATAGCATCGTAAACACTGTCAAAGGCAAATTTAACGGCACAAAGGTGACTGTATAACGGATGTAAACCTAACGGTTAACCGATGTAAACCTAACGGTTAACATCTCAGATCTTATAGTCAGAATCGCAGGAATTACAGCGTAATTCTTGAAAGTATTGAGTTATGATGTATGTAATGGAGGATTACAGTATGGATGACAGAATGAAGCCCTATGAGGAAAAGATGCAGAAATCTTACGATTTTCTGGTGAATGATCTGGGAGCGATCCGTGCAGGGCGTGCCAATCCGCATGTTCTCGATAAGATTAAAGTGAATTACTATGGGACGCCCACGCCGATTCAGCAGGTGGGTAATATCACGGTTCCTGAGGCGAGAGTTCTGCAGATTGCACCTTGGGAAAAGGGTCTGATCAAGGAGATTGAGAAGGCGATCATGGCGTCGGATGTGGGAATCACGCCCAGCAACGACGGTTCTCTGATCCGCCTGGTATTCCCGGAGCTTACGGAGGAGCGCCGTAAAGAGCTGGTGAAGGATATCAAGAAGCGGGGCGAGGAGAATAAGGTGGCAATCCGCAATACCAGACGGGACGGCAATGACGCGCTGAAAAAGCTGGCGAAATCCGAGGTTTCCGAGGATGAGATCAAGGAGCTGGAGGAGAAGCTGCAGAAGCTGACCGACAAGTTTATCAAGGAAGTGGATAAGCTGGTGGAGGAGAAGTCAAAAGAGATTTTAACGGTTTGATATTTAGAGGGGCTTACAGAATGGACGATTCTGTTGCCCCCTTTCCGTTTCGTGGTTTACATAATGTACTTTTTGCGGTTTTCTCCAACAATAAGTTTACATGAGTGGAAACGGCACGAATGGAGACAGGAAGGGTGGAAAATAGTATGGCTGATAGGACGGCGGAGGGAAAAAAGATGCCGCAGCATGTAGCGATTATCCTGGACGGCAACGGCAGATGGGCGAAGAGTAAGGGAATGCCCCGAAATTATGGGCATGTGCAGGGTGCGAAGACCGTGGAGGTGATCTGCGAGGAGGCTTACCGCATGGGGATTCAGTACCTGACGGTATACGCTTTCAGCACGGAAAACTGGGATCGGCCGGCGGACGAGGTGGACGCGCTGATGGGGCTTCTCAGAAATTATATGAAAACCTGTCTCAAGACGGCGGCAAAAAATAACATGTGTGTCCGTGTGATCGGGGATAAGTCCCGGCTGGATGAGGATATCAGAAAACGGATCGGGGAGCTGGAGGAGGCCACAAAGGAAAATACGGGCCTGCACTTCCAGATCGCCATCAATTACGGCGGCAGGGACGAGATTGTCCGCGCCGTAAGGAAGCTGGCTGACCGGGTAAAGGATGGGACGCTTGCGCCTGAGGAAATCACGCAGGAGCGGCTTGGGAATGCGCTTGATACGGCGGGCATCCCGGAGCCGGATCTTCTGATAAGAACCTGCGGCGAGCAGCGGATTTCCAATTTTCTGCTCTGGCAGCTTGCCTACACAGAATTTTATTTTACACCTGTGGCTTGGCCCGATTTTTCAAAAGAAGAATTGGAAAAGGCGGTGGATGCATATAATAAGAGGGACAGACGCTACGGTCTGGTGAAAGAATAGGGGGCGCCTGTATGTTTCGTACAAGATTACTGAGCGGTATTGTTTTGGTGGCGGCTGCGCTGGGGGTGCTGCTCAAAGGCGGCGCGCTTCTGGCGGTGGTGCTTTTTCTGGTTTCCGTGATTGCCTATCAGGAGCTGACGGCGGCCTGCAAGGTGCGCGGGGAGGAAATGACGCCAAGCGCGCCGGTTATTGTGGGCGGCGTGATGACGGTTGTATATTATGGGGCGGTCTGCCTCGCGTCGGCAAGGGATCTCAGCGCGGTTTTTCCGGCTATGGTGATAGCAATCGTGGCGGCTTTTCTTGCCTTTTTGTTTGTCTATGTCTTCACTTTTCCGAAATATCATGCGAACCAGATCATGTCGGCCATGTTTTCTTTTCTCTATGGGCCGGTGATGCTGTCTTTTCTCTATCTGCTCAGAGAAGGGCTTGACGATGGCATTTATCTGGTGTGGTTCGCGTTTCTCGCCTCATGGGGGAGCGATACCTGCGCCTACTGTGTGGGCGTGCTGATCGGAAAGCACAAGATGACGCCGAAGCTGAGTCCGAAAAAATCTATAGAGGGCGCGGTGGGCGGTATTTTGGGTGCGGCGCTTTTGTTTGCCCTATACACCCATTTTGTGATTAACCAATATACCGCGATGACGTTATCGCTGCCGCTTGCGGCGGGATTGGGCGCGGTGGGTGCGCTTGTTTCCATGGTGGGGGATCTGGCGGCTTCGGCGGTAAAAAGGGATCACGAGATTAAGGATTACGGCAAGCTGATTCCGGGACACGGCGGGATTATGGACCGTTTTGACAGTGTAATTGTGGCGGCGCCGATCGTGTTTCTGGGTATTGTGCTGTCCACGGGCATTCTGTGAGAAACGGCAGGTTTTGCAGCGGAGGATACGAAAGAAAAGAGTGGAGAAAACATGAAAAAAATAGGAATTTTGGGTTCCACGGGTTCTATCGGAACACAGACGCTTGACATTGTCAGAAAAGAAAAGGATTTGGAGGTCGTGTCCCTGGCGGCAGGCTCCAACGTATCGCTCCTGGAGGCGCAGATCAGGGAATTTCGGCCAAAAATCGCCGCGCTCCGGGAGGAAAAGGCGGCGGCGGATCTTCGGACGCGAGTACAGGATCTGCCTGTCCGCATTGTGAGCGGTATGGAGGGGCTGTTGGAAGTGGCTGCGGCGGAGGAGATGGAGGTATTGGTTACCGGCATTGTGGGTATGATCGGTATCAAGCCTACCATAGCGGCCATCGAGGCGGGGAAGGACATTGCCCTTGCCAATAAGGAGACGCTGGTGACGGCGGGACATATCATTATGCCGCTGGCAAAGAGAAAAGGCGTTTCAATTCTGCCTGTGGACAGCGAGCACAGCGCGATTTTCCAGTCGATGCACGGGGAGAATCGGGCGCGGGTGGAAAAGATTCTGCTCACGGCGTCCGGCGGCCCTTTCAGGGGAAAGAGCAGAGAAGAGCTGGCGGATATGACGGTGGAGGACGCCTTAAAGCACCCCAACTGGTCTATGGGGAAGAAGGTGACCATCGATTCCGCATCGCTCTGCAACAAGGGGCTTGAGGTGATGGAGGCGAGGTGGCTCTTTGATGTGTCGCTTTCGCAGATTGAGGTGGTGGTGCATCCCCAGAGCATTCTGCACTCTGCGGTGCAGTACGCGGACGGCGGGATTATGGGACAGATGGGTGTGCCGGACATGAAGCTGCCCATTCAGTACGCGCTGTTTTATCCGGACAGGCGGCCTATGGATATTGGAAGAGTAGACTTATGTAAACTTGGAAGCCTGACCTTTGAGAAGCCTGACACAGAGACCTTTCAGGGGCTTGCGCTGGCCTATCGGGCGGCAGAGAGGGGCGGATCGCTTCCCACCGTATTCAATGCAGCAAACGAGAAGGCGGTTGCGTTGTTTTTGGATAAGAAGATTCGGTTTCTGGAGATACCGGAGCTGATCGGGGCCGCTATGGATGCCCATCAGGTGACGGAAAATCCGACCGTGGAGGAGATTCTGGCGGCGGAGACGGAAACCTACGAGTATATCAAAACGAAGTTTGGAGAGTAGCGATTTGATCAGGACAATTATTCTATTTATCATTGTATTTGGAGTGGTAGTGATTTCTCACGAGCTGGGGCATTTTCTGATCGGCAGGAGAAACGGTATCCGCGTGGTGGAATTTTCCGTGGGAATGGGGCCGACGCTGTTTTCCTTTGTGAAACACGGCACGAAATATTCTTTAAAGCTTCTGCCGCTCGGCGGTGCATGTATGTTTGACGGCGAGGACGGCGTGGAACGGGAACAGGAGCGGGAGCAGGAAACCGGGACTGCGGATAAGCCGGAGGGAATCGCCTTTACCGAGGCGGGCGTCTGGTCGCGGATCGCCACGGTTTTTGCAGGGCCTTTCTTCAATTTTATTCTGGCTTTTGTGGTCGCGGTGATACTGAGCGCGTTTTCCGGGGCAGACCTGCCGACGGTGGGTACGGTACAGGAAGGCTCCGCGGCGGCGGAGGCCGGCCTGCAGACAGGAGATGTGATCACGAAAATCGGACGCGAACCGATCCATTTTTATCGGGAGGTCTCCATGATCTCCGCTCTGAACAAGGGGGAGGAGATGGAGATCACCTACAGGAGAAACGGGGAGAAGGCCGTGACTACGCTTTTCCCGAAGTATGATGAAAATGACAAGCGTTATTATATGGGAATAACCAACGGCGGAGAGTATCTTCGGTGCAATCCTTTGCAGGTGTTCCAGTATGGCTTCTATGAGGTGGAATACTGGGTGAAGATCACTTATAAGAGTCTGCGGATGCTTGTGCAGGGGCAGGTGACGAAGGATGATGTGTCGGGGCCCGTGGGCATCGCGCAGCTTGTGGGGGAGAGCTATGACGCGGCGGAGGAAAACTACGGCACGCCATACGCCATTCTGACCATGCTGGAGATTGTGGTGCTTTTGTCCGTCAATCTGGGCATCATGAACCTTCTGCCGCTGCCAGCGCTGGACGGCGGACGGCTTGTGTTCATGTTCGTGGAGGTGCTTCGGGGAAAACCCGTGCCGCCGGAGAAGGAGGGCATGGTGCATTTCGCTGGGCTTGTGGTGCTGATGGTATTGATGGTGTTTATTATGTACAATGATATTATGAGGCTGGTGCGTTAGTGCCGGCCTTTAATGTTATGTGCCGGCATGCATACGGATTTCATAGCGTGTGGGCGTTCCGTTTTTTTGCTTGCGATTCTTCAAAAGCTGTAGTATGATAGGCGTATCGGGTTCTGTTCTTGAATCCGTAAATAATTACAGGGCGGGAATCCCGCGTTTTTTCCGATTTTATATGATAGTAACGTATGTTATTAATGGAATGCCGGACAAAACGGGTTGTCAGGAAAAGAAGAGCCGGGTCGGAATGACAGGCGGCGGCAAAAAGGGAGGTGCGTTTGGCGCGTGCGGTATTGGACAAATGTATATTGGAACAAAGGCAGGGAAGCCGAAAAAAATCAGGATTCGGTGGCGCTGCAGCAGGTGTTGACGAGCAAGGGGCGTGTGCTTTTGGCGGTGGTGTGCGACGGCATGGGCGGGATTGCTCGAGGTGAGGCCGCCAGCGGTTATGCGGCGGAAAGACTCAGAGAATGGTTTTATACGGAGCTGTTTGCCATGATGCGGAAAAATAAGCGGTATTGGGTACTGCGAAGGTCTTTGGACAGGATGGTGTTTCACATGCAGGGGCAGCTTGCACAATATGCCGGGCGGGAGGAACTTTCGCTGGGAACGACCATGACAGCGTTTCTGGTGTGGGAAAGGACATGGCTGTTATGGCATTTGGGGGACAGCAGGGCGTACCGTCTGCGGGAGGAACGAATAGAGCAACTTACGGAAGACCATGCGCAGGATGGCGGAAAACTGACGAAATGTCTCGGCAGTTTTGGCTATTTTACACCCCAGCACGGAATGGGCGTGTTAAAGCCGGGGGATGGGATTCTTATCTGCACGGACGGATTCAGGCGGCGTGTGACCGGGGAGGAATTGCAGGCGGTGATGAATCCCCGGGCCCTTTCGGGGGAGGAGCAGATCGGGCGGCGGCTTAAGGAGATCGGGGAGACGTGCATGAAGCGGGGCGAGACGGATAATCTCTCAGCGGTTTACATAAAGGTGGGGAAGTAAAGGGTCTGCGTATGATTATATGATTTGCATAATAGTTATAAGATTATGTAAGTTTTGCAATTATCCATATACGCTATGAAAAAGGAGAGAACAAAGAAAGAGAAAAGGGGAAAAAGGAAAGAGAAAAGAGAGTGAGGAGAGGCATGAGCGAGGAAAAACAACTGGGAAAATATAGAATCATTAGGGAGCTGGGTCACGGCGGCGAGGGCAGCGTCTCTCTGGCAGAGGATGAAAGCCTTGGCAGGCTTGTGGCGGTGAAGCGGCTGCGGGAACAGGAAGAGAAGAAGGAGGAAAAGGAGAAGGAAAAGGAAAGGAGGGAACCGGAGAAAGAACCGGAGAAGAGGGAGGAGCCGAAACGAGGGGAACGCATCAGGGAGGAAGCCGCGTTTCTGCGGGACCTGCGGCATCCGATGCTGCCTGTGGTATATGAACTGCTCTGGGAGGAGGGGTGGTATCTGGTGATGGAGTATGTGGATGGAATAAGTTTACATAACTACATAAGAAAGCAGGGGCGCGTGGAGGAAGCGCAGGCCCGGCTGTGGGCGGCGGCTCTGTTAGACGTTCTGGATTATCTCCACACGAGAGAAACACCTGTTATTTATCGAGACCTGAAGCCGGATAATATTATGGTATGTCGCGACGGCGGCCTGAAGCTGGTGGATTTCGGGGCGGCGGGGCTTCGCAGTTTCGGGGAAGGGAGCGGAATGCGGATGGCCTTTTCCGCCGGATTTGCCGCGCCGGAGCAGCGGGGAGAGGACGGGCGGGGCATCCGCGCGGATGAGCGCAGCGATTTATACGCGTTCGGAAAGACGCTCTACTATATGGTGACAGGGACGGTTCCGGGGAAGGGATCCGGCATGTCCTTTCCCGTGTCGTATTACAATCCGCTTTTGTCGGAAGAACTGGAGGAAATCATAGACCGCTGTACGAGGGAGGAGCCGGAGGCGCGCTATCAGGTGGCCGGAGAAGTGATGCGGGATCTGAGCCGGAAGGGCGGCAGGAGATCAGGAGGCCGCAGGGCAGGCGGAAGGAGGCGGGACTTTGTGCGGCATGTGGAAAAACAGATTTGTCTTACAGACTTTTATCGTTTATAATAAGGTGAGAAGTACTAAATCTCACCTAAGAGAATGCCTAAAAAGCGGCATTCCCTGTGAGGATTTGGCATTGTACAAATAGTATAAATAGGATGAATAGAACGAGAAAAGTATGGAGGCAGACGTGGGAACACATAGAGAGCAGACGAAAGTAATAAACATTGGGGATCGGAAGATCGGCGGGGGGAATCCGATTCTGATTCAGTCCATGACGAATACGCCCACGGAGGACGTGGAGGCGACGGTGGCTCAGATTCTGCGGCTGGAGCAGGCGGGCTGCGAGATTATCAGGTGCACGGTGCCAAACGTGGAGGCGGCTTTGGCGCTTGCGAAAATCAAGGAACGGATTCATATTCCGCTGGTGGCGGACATTCATTTTGAGTATAAAATGGCGATCGCGGCGATGGAGAACGGCGCGGACAAAATTCGCATCAACCCGGGCAACATCGGCGGGAAGGACAAGGTGGCTGCAGTCGTGGAGGCGGCCAAAGAGCGGCATATCCCGATCCGCGTAGGGGTTAACAGCGGCTCTCTGGAGCGGGAGCTTGTGGAGAAATACCGCGGCGTGACAGCGGAGGGTATCGTGGAGAGCGCGCTTGACAAGGTGGGCATCATCGAGGATTGTGGATATGACAACCTTGTCATAAGTATCAAGTCGTCGGATGTAATGATGTGCGTCAAGGCCCATGAGCTTTTGGCGGCAAAGACGAACTATCCCCTGCATGTGGGGATTACCGAATCGGGAACAGTGACAAGCGGCAATATCAAGTCTGCCGTGGGACTGGGCATCATTTTAAATCAGGGCATCGGCGACACGATCCGGGTGTCGCTGACGGGCGATCCGGTGGAAGAGATCAAATCCGCAAGGCTGATTCTCAAAACGCTGGGCCTCAGAAAAGGCGGCATCGAGGTCGTGTCCTGTCCTACCTGCGGCAGAACGAAGATTGATCTGATCGGACTTGCAGGGCAGGTGGAGGAGATGGTGCAGGATATCCCGCTTGACATTAAGGTGGCCGTTATGGGCTGCGCGGTGAACGGTCCCGGGGAGGCGAAGGAGGCCGATATCGGCATTGCGGGCGGTATCGGGGAAGGTCTTTTGATCAAAAAGGGTGAGATTGTGAGAAAAGTGCCCGAGCAGGAGCTTTTGGACACGCTGCGGGAGGAGCTTTTGCACTGGAATGAGTAAGGCATTTTTCGAGGTATTTCCTACGTTAAAACTGGATACGGGACTGCAGGATCTGTTTGAGGGCGTTGCTGTGGAGAAGGTCACCAGCACCAAACGGAAGGACTTTCTGCGCGTTTACATCGCTTCCGACCACCTGATTCATAAAGAAGATGTGTTTCGGGTGGAGCGGGAGATCGGAAAGCAGTTTTTCCCGAATATGCCCATTGTCGTTAAGTTTTATGAACAATTTACGCTCTCTTCGCAGTATGACCCGGAGAAACTGATGGACGCATACAGGGAGAGCATTCTGCTGGAGCTGAAAGAGACGTCCCCCGTTGAGTACAGCCTGTTTAAGCGGGCGGATATTGCCTTTTCACAGGACAAGCTGCTGCTGACGCTGGAGGACACGGTGTTTGGCAGAGAAAAAGGCGGAGAGCTTGCAAGGATTCTGGAAAAAATATATAACGAGCGTTGTGCGATTCCCGTACAGGTAGAGCTTGCCTACAAGGAGAAGGCGGCGGGCAGAAACCGTGAGGAGGAGGAACAACGTCTGGCAATACAGGTGGCGGAGATTTCGGCGAGAGCGGGTTTCGCCGTGCAGATGAAGGGCGCCGGGCTGTCGGCGGGCGACCCGATCGGAGGTGCGGGGCGATCTGAGAACGCAGGGCAGTCCGGAGGCGCGGGACAACCCGAGGGCGTGGGACAATCTGAAAGCGCAGGGCAGTCCGGGGGCGCGGGTCAGTCGGCTGCACCCGGGGGTTCTGCCTATGGGACTTTGTCGGGCAGCCGCGGGGGCGCTTCCCCGTCCAAGAAGTTTTCCGGCGGCAGGGACAGAGAGAAGGGTGACTTTAAGCGTCCACTGAAACGCTCCGACAATCCTGATGTGATTTACGGCAGGGATTTTGAGGAGGAGGCTATGCCCATCGAGGACATTATCGGTGAGATGGGCGAAGTGGTGATCCGTGGCAAGGTGATCCGGAAGGATAAGCGGGAGATCAAGAACGAGCGGTCTATACTGATCTACGATATCACGGATTATACGGACACCATGACGGTAAAGTTTTTCGTGAGAAATGAGCAGGTCAATGAAATAACGGATGTTATGAAAGAGGGGACGTTTGTCAAACTCAAGGGTATGACCACGGTCGATAAGTTTGACCATGAGCTGACTATCGGTTCCCTTGCGGGCATTAAGAAAATCCCTGACTTTACGACTTCCCGCGAGGACAGGAGCGTCAGAAAACGGGTGGAGCTTCACTGCCATACGAAGATGAGCGATATGGACGGCGTTTCCGAGGCGAAGGATATCGTGAAGCGCGCCTATAAGTGGGGGCATCCGGCGATTGCCATCACCGATCACGGGGTCGTGCAGTCTTTTCCCGATGCGAACCACGTGTGGGAGGATCTGTGGAAGGCGGAGAAGGGCCGCTGTAAGGAGGCGGGAGAGCCGGAACCGGACAAGCAGGGATTTTTCAAAGTCATTTATGGTGTGGAAGCCTATCTGGTGGATGATCTGCATGAGATAGCCACCAATGAGAAAGGACAGGATTTCGGGGCGGATTTTGTTGTATTCGATATCGAGACGACCGGTTTTTCCCCTACAAAAAACCGCATTATTGAGATCGGCGCGGTAAAGGTCAGCGGCGGTAAGATTGTGGATCGTTTCTCCACCTTTGTGGATCCGCTTGTGCCGATTCCCTTTGAGATCGAGAAGCTGACAGGAATAACAGATGATATGGTAATGGGTGCGGAGCAGATTGACACGGTGCTGCCGCAGTTTCTTGACTTTTGCGGCGACTGTATTCTGGTGGCGCACAACGCCCAGTTCGATATGAGCTTTATCATGGAAAACTGCGACAGGCAGGGCATTTCTCATAACTTTACTTACGTGGACACGGTGGGGATTGCGAGGATCCTTCTTCCCGGGCAGAAAAAGCACACGCTGGACGCGGTGGCGAAAGCCCTCGGCGTGTCGCTGGAGAACCACCACCGGGCGGTGGACGACGCGGAAGCCACGGCGGAAATTTTCGTGAAGCTGATTCCCATGATGGCGAAGGAGGGGATCCATACGCTTGCACAGATGAATGCGAGGGGGAAGGCAAGTCCCGATATTATCAAAAAGCTGCCGACCTACCACGCGATCATTCTGGCGAAGAACAATGTGGGACGCATGAATCTTTACCGGCTGGTGTCCGAGTCCCATCTGACCTATTTTTCGCGAAGGCCGCGGATTCCGAAGAGCCTGCTTGCGCAGTACCGGGAGGGGCTGATTCTGGGGAGTGCCTGCGAGGCGGGTGAACTTTACCGGGCGCTTTTGGAGAAAAAGTCAGACGCGGAGATCGCGAGACTGGTGAATTTTTATGACTATCTGGAAATACAGCCGCTGGGCAACAACCGCTTTATGATTGAGTCGGATCGCGCGCCGGATATCAACTCCATGGAGGATATCATGGAGGTTAACAGGCAGATTGTGCGGCTGGGAGAGCAGTTTCACAAACCGGTTGTCGCTACCTGCGACGTGCATTTTCTGAATCCCGAGGATGAGATCTACCGGCGCATCATCATGGCGGGGCAGGGCTTCCCGGACGCGGACAATCAGGCGCCTCTGTATTTGCGCACGACGGAGGAAATGCTTGACGAGTTTGCCTATCTTGGCAGCGACAAGGCGGAGGAGGTGGTAATCACCAACACCAATCTGATTGCGGATATGATCGAGGTCATGTCCCCGGTGCGGCCTGACAAGTGTCCGCCGGTCATAGCGGACAGCGACAAGCAGCTCACGGATATCTGCTACAACAGGGCGCACGAGCTGTACGGGGAGACGCTGCCTAAGATCGTGGAGGACAGGCTGGAGAAGGAGCTGCACTCCATCATCTCCAACGGATTTGCGGTGATGTATATCATTGCGCAGAAATTGGTGTGGAAATCCGTGGAGGACGGCTATCTGGTGGGCTCCCGGGGGTCTGTCGGAAGTTCCTTTGTGGCGAATATGGCGGGAATCACGGAGGTAAACTCCTTAAGCCCCCATTATCTGTGTCCGAAGTGCCACTATTATGACTTTGACTCTGATGAAGTGAAAGCTTACGGCGGCGGCGCGGGGTGCGACATGCCTGACAAGAACTGTCCGGTCTGCGGAACGTCGCTTAACAAGGAAGGGTTTGACATTCCCTTTGAAACGTTCCTTGGCTTTAAGGGAGATAAGGAGCCGGATATCGACCTGAACTTTTCGGGAGAGTACCAGAGTAAGGCGCACAAATATACGGAAGTGATTTTTGGCAGCGGGCAGACTTACCGGGCGGGAACCATTGGCACGCTGGCGGACAAGACGGCTTTCGGGTATGTGAAAAATTATTTCGAGGAGCGGGGCAGTCATAAGCGGGTCTGCGAGATTAACCGCATTGTGACAGGCTGTACCGGCATCCGCAGGAGCACCGGGCAGCATCCCGGCGGTATTGTGGTTCTGCCTGTGGGGGAGGACATCAACTCCTTTACCCCGGTACAACATCCGGCCAACGATATGACGACGGACATCGTCACCACCCATTTTGACTATCACTCCATCGACCACAACCTGTTAAAACTCGATATTCTGGGGCATGATGATCCGACCATGATCCGTATGCTGCAGGATCTGACGGGGATTGACCCGACGACGATTCCGCTGGACGACAAGGGGGTCATGTCGCTTTTTCAATCCACAGAGGCGCTTGGCATCACGCCGGAACAGATCGGCGGCTGTAAGCTTGGGTGTCTCGGCATACCGGAGTTTGGCACGGAGTTTGTTATCCAGATGGTAATCGACGCCAAACCCAAATGTTTCACGGATCTGGTGCGTATTTCCGGGCTTTCTCACGGCACGGACGTGTGGCTCGGCAATGCCCAGACGCTGATCGAGGAGGGGCTGGCGACGATCTCCACGGCGATCTGCTGTCGTGACGACATTATGATTTACCTGATGCAGCAGGGGGTGGAGCCGTCTTTATCCTTCACCATCATGGAGAGCGTGCGAAAAGGCAAGGGCTTGAAGGACGAATGGATTGAGGCGATGAAAGCGCAGGGGGTGCCGGACTGGTATATCGGCTCCTGCAAGAAGATCAAGTACATGTTCCCCAAGGCCCATGCGGCGGCCTATGTTATGATGGCGTGGCGCATTGCCTACTGTAAGATCAATTATCCCCTCGCCTATTACGCGGCATATTTCAGTATTCGCGCGTCGGCGTTTTCCTATGAGATCATGTGTCAGGGGCAGGCTCATCTGGAGCACGTGATGGAGGATTACAGGCGCAGGAGCGACGAGCTTTCCAAGAAGGAGCAGGATACGCAGAAGGATATGAAGATCGTGCAGGAGATGTACGCGAGAGGCTTTGACTTTGTGCCGATTGATATCTTTACGGCGCAGTCGAGGCTGTTCCAGATCGTGGACGGAAAGTTGATGCCGTCCTTAAACAGCATCGACGGTCTGGGGGAGAAGGCGGCGGACGCCATCGTGGAGGCGGCAAAGGACGGACCGTTTTTGAGCAAGGATGATTTCTGGGAGCGGACGAGGGTTTCCAAATCGGTAACGGATCTGATGAGCCGGCTCGGACTGCTTGGGAATATCCCCGAGTCCAACCAGATTAGTATATTTGACCTGGTATAACATTCAACCAGAGCGAATCTGCCGGGCAAACCGTGCTTGCACGAGTTTGACAGGCAGATTCGCTCTGAGGGAGCGCCCGCTCATGAGCGGCGAGGAGCGCTGAAAGCGCGTTTTTGCGAATGGCGCGGGTTGAACCGATTGAGCAAAGCGCAATCACGAGGACTGCTTTGCAGCCTCGGAAAAACTATGGAGGAAAAAGTATGAGAAAAATCGTTACGATCGGGAGAGAGTTCGGCGCGGGCGGCGGTGAGATCGGCAGGAGGGTGGCAAAGGAGCTGGGTATCGAGTATTACGACAAGGATATCATTTTAAAGACCGCCGTTTCCGGGAAAAGCCTGACGCCCGAGCAGGTGCGCAGGTGGGACGAGCGGGTGCCGAAAAATTTCGGCTTTGCCCAGAGCCTGTTTGATTTCTACAATAAGCCGCTGGAGGAGGAGCTGTGGCAGGCGCAGCGGGATGCCATCAGGGAACTGGCCAACAAAGAGAGCTGTGTGATCGTCGGGCGAAACGGCGATTATATCCTGCGGGAGTTTGACCACTGTCTGAATGTGTTTGTCCACGCCGGGTTTGACTGGCGGGTGAGGCGTATGACGAAGATGATGGATCAGGTGTCTGCGGATCAGGTAGCCAATGACGTGCGGGCGGTGGACAAGGCGAGAAAACGCTACTGCGAGTATTATACGAAGCAGGCTTACGGCGACGTGAGAAACTTTGACCTGACGGTCAACACGGAGAAGCTGGGTATTGAGAAGGCTGTGGAGATGATTCTTGCCGCGGCGGCGGACTTATAAGAACATTACAACACACACGCACGTCAGTTTTTGCATCAATTTACGATTATTCCGTGTGAATTGCAGCAAGGAATGCACTGGCGCTGGCACCGACGCCATACAGCATGTGCATGGCGCGGATGTGAAAAGTAATGCAAGAACGAACATACTTGTATATTTGTATACAAAGTTCTTGACAAGGAATGGAAAAGTTCATATACTTAAGAAAGCGGGAAAAGACGGTGTCGATGCCAACAGTACACCGTTTTTCTTGTTAATAAAGTATTTAGCGGTTCCTGTGGGTATGCCTGCCGGCAAACTCGGCATGACGCTTTGGAATGGAGGAAGGTATGAAAAAATTTTTAGCAATGGTTTTGGCAGGATGTATGGCTCTCGGTGTGACGGCGTGCGGCGGTGGCAGCGCGAACAGCGATAAGGTGTGGGTTGTGGCGACGGATACGGTGTTCCGCCCCTTTGAGTTCACCGATGAGAATGGTGATTTTGTAGGCATTGACGTGGATGTCCTGGCGGCGATCGCGGAGGATCAGGGATTCAAATATGAGCTGAAGAGCCTTGGCTGGGATGCCGGTGTGGCAGCGGTGCAGGCAGGTCAGGCGGACGCGCTGATCGCAGGCGCTACCATCAAGCAGGAGCGTATCGATTCCGGCTGGATTTTCTCCGACGGTTACTATGACGCGACACAGACCTTTGTCGTTGCGGAAGGCAGCACGATTGCGAGCTTTGAAGATCTTGCGGGCAAGAACGTGGCGGTAAAGAACGGCACGGCGGGCATGGACTTTGCGGAGAGCTTAAAGGATCAGTACGGTTTCACCACCACAGTATTCGAGGATTCGCCGACCATGTATCAGGACGTGATCTTGGGAAACTCTGCAGCTTGTGTGGAGGATACGCCGATCATGGCTGACTCCATCAAGACGGGCGGTCTTGCGCTGACGATTCCTGAGGGCATGGAGAGCGACGGCGCGCCTTACGGCTTTGCCATTATGAACGCTGAGAATCAAGAACTCCTCGACATGTTCAACGCGGGTCTGAAAAACATTAAGGCGAATGGCAAGTACGACGAGATCATAGCAAAATACTTGGAGAAATAGCAGTGTGAAAAGTGCTTCTAAAGTCGTTCCGCCATAGGGCGGAACGACAAGAAGCACTAAGCTTCACACGAGAGAATGCCTGAGAAACGGACATTCTCTGCATAAAGGGAGAAGAGTTTTATGGTAATGATAATTCAGACATATGGGACAATGCTTTTGAAGGCGATGGGGCACACACTTCTGCTGTGCCTGCTTTCCCTGGTGTTTGCCTCTGTGATCGGTATGATTTTCGGGCTGATGAATGTGGGGCACAACAGGCTGCTTAACTGTATCGGTACGGTTTATGTGGATGCGGTGCGCGGTGTGCCGCTCATCGTGCTTGCCTATTTTATCTACTTCGGCATTCCGGCGGGCATTCAGAGTCTTGGGTTTACAAACTTTAAAATGGATGCCCTGCAGGCAGGGACGATCGCCCTTTCCATGAACTGCGGCGCGTATATGGCGGAGATCGTCAGGGCGGGCATTCAGAGTGTGGACAGAGGGCAGATGGAGGCGGGCAGAAGCCTTGGGCTCTCCTACGGCGCGGGGATGGCGCTGATTGTGGTGCCGCAGGCGGTGCGCACGATGATTCCGTCGATCATAAACCAGTTTATCATTACCTTGAAAGATACGTCGATTCTCTCCGTGATCGGATTTCCGGAGCTTACGAACGTGGGTAAGACCATCATGGGCAATACGTTCAAGAATTTGCAGGCATGGGCTATTGTCGGCATTATGTATCTGATAGTCATTACGATACTGAGTAAGGTTTCCAAACAGATTGAGAGGAGGATCAACCGTGGCAGATAAGGCGGATGTCAAGATTTCGGTGAAGAATTTAAAGAAGAACTTCGGTTCGCTGGAAGTGCTTAAGGACATCAGTCTGGAGGTGGCCGAGGGCGAAGTGGTTGTGCTGATCGGTCCTTCCGGCAGCGGGAAGTCCACCCTTCTGCGGTGTCTGAACCAGTTGGAGAAGGCGACCTCCGGGCAGATCGTGATCGACGGTTTTGACGTGACCGATAAGCATACGGATATCAACAAGGTGCGTGAGAATATCGGCATGGTGTTCCAGCATTTTAATCTGTTTAACCATCTGAATGTCTTAAGGAACATGACGCTGGCGCCGGTTCATTTGAAGACGCTCTCAAAGGAGGATGCGAATAACAAGGCGATGCAGCTTTTGGAGCGGGTAGGGCTGTCCGATAAGGCGGGCGCCTATCCCAGCCAGCTTTCCGGCGGACAGAAGCAGCGCGTGGCGATTGCGCGTGCACTGGAAATGAATCCCGATATCATGCTTTTTGACGAGCCGACAAGCGCCCTTGACCCGGAAATGGTGGGAGAGGTGCTGGCCGTGATGAAGGAACTGGCGAGGGACGGCATGACGATGATTGTGGTTACTCATGAGATCGGGTTCGCGAGAGAGGTGGCAAGCCGCGTGATCTTTATGGAGGGCGGTTATATCGTTGAGGAGGGAACGCCGGAGGAAGTGCTGGATCATCCGAAGGAGCCGAGAACGATTGACTTTTTGAGTAAGGTGCTGTAGTGTGAGAAGTACTTCTAGTCACTCGCAGCAAGGGCTGCTTCGTGAAGAAGTACTATGTCTCACACAGGAGAATGCCTGAAATACGGCATTCTCCGCGTTGATTTGAGTCACAGCAGGGCTGTGACATGGCGGTTAGCGCAAGAAAGCGGTTTTTATGCGGCTTTGGGAGAATGTAGAGAAAAAATAAGATTTTTTTAAAGAAAATTGAAAAAAGGGCTTGCATTCTTTCCAAAAATATAATAAGATAAGCAAGTGTCAAACAGATGGCTCGTTGGTCAAGCGGTTAAGACGCCGCCCTCTCACGGCGGAAACAGGGGTTCGATTCCCCTACGAGCTGTTGACTGTTTTAGAACAGCCCAACCCTAAAGGATGCCGGAAACCTCAGTTTATGTGGTTTGCGGTATTTTTTATGTGCAGACCCGCATATGGAAGTTTACTGTTTCACAGCATGCGGGCTGCGCGACGAGTAGGGTGCGTGAGCAGTTATACAACGGTAACGCTTCCCTGTGAGAATTTGACCCTGCTAAAAAATGTAACCCTTGTCACAAAGAAATACATAAAAAATGAGGAACTGGTTGATCTTTCCGATATGGATCAGGAACTGGAATTGGTGTCGAAGGAGGATCGTGCGGGTGATATGCCGGTATTGGCGGAAATGTATGAACTCAAAACGTCGAAAGAGATTTATGAGTATCTGAAGGATCATATGGAAAAATATAATCAGAGCGAACCGGAGCTGATGGAGTGGATGGAGAAAAAAGTGATGATAGAGAAGTTTTACGGTGGCAGCAAGGAAGAAACCATCAATTATATAAGAGATTATTATGGACTTGACTAATGAGAGATATCGCGGAAAATAGGGAAGGGAAGAGCATTGGCGGAAAATGAGAAAGAAGGGTGTAAAATGATTATTCTGCGTACTTTGCTGGAAAACAATTTATCCCGCAACAGATCGCTCACCGCGGAGCATGGTCTGTCCTTTCTGGTGGAGGCGGGGGATAAAAAGATTCTGTTTGACTGCAGCGCGGGGAAGGCGGCGCGCAAAAACGCGGAGAAGATGCATGTGTCGTTGAAGGACGTGGACTATGTGGTTTTAAGCCACAGTCACTACGACCACGCGGGCGGCTATCCCGATATGGTTTTTCACGGCGTATGTGCGCCGCTCGTGACGGGGCCGCGGTTTTTTGAAGAAAAGTATGCCCGCGACGGCGACAAATATACTTATCTGGGATGCGGCTTCGGGCCGGAGTTTCCGGAGAAGAGAGGGATATCCCATCTTGTCTGTGAGGATAAGTGCAGGCTCTTTGACGGCTGTTACGCGGTGGGAGGTTTTGAGAGGACATATGCCTTTGAGAAACCGCCTGCCCGTTTTGTGCGGCGGACGGCGGACGGGATGGCGGCGGATGACTTCCCGGATGAGATCTGTCTGGTGATAGAAGACGACAGGGGGCTGATCGTCATTGCAGGATGCAGCCATCCGGGCATCTTAAATATGATAGAAACGGTGCGAAGCCGCTTTGGCAGGCCGGTTTATGCAATATTTGGCGGCTCCCATCTGGTGGAGGCGGACGAGGCGCGGCTCAAAGCCACGATGGATAAGCTGCGGGATATGGGGATCGGCATGGTGGGATTTAACCATTGCACCGGGGATGCGGCACAGGAGAGGATGCGTGCGGAAGAGGAAGGCGGCACGGTTTACACCCATCTGAAAACGGGGGACTGTATTTTCCTGTAACTATTCAGCCTTCGGCTTCCTGGTTACTGAATCCGGTCTATTCCGGTTTTGCCTTCGGCAAAGAGACCGGATTCTTCGGGGTTTTTACATGTTTTACGAACTTTGCAGCAAGTGCAAAGTTCGGGGCTGAACCGTAACGTTTTTTTATGAAACCGTCTCAGACAGGCGCGTCCGCCTCTTCCGGCAGGACAGCCGTAATCAGGTAGAAGGGCAGGCACAGCACCAGAAAGTAAACGTAGCGAAATTCCGTGGCTACGGGTGTGGCTGCGAGCACGGAGAGCAGCAGGGCAACGCCCGGCAGATAGCAGATCAATTTATGGTAGTCCCGGCGGATGACGGAGACGCTTATGCTGAAAAGCAGAACCCAGCAGGCGACGCCCATACTCCAGAGCGTGCCGTAGATGGGCACCATGCTGCCCAGCTTGATGGCGATTTCCTTTGTCTTGATGACCAGGGGCCCGCCGATCAGCGGGGTGTGCGAGACGCCCAAATCCGTTGCGCTGACGCCCTCGGCCTCCGCCACCAGATAGAAGGAGTCGGGATACCAGTAGCCGTAGGTCTGGTTCACATAGGCGGTCAGATAGTCGCCGGGATAGCGAAGGCCCAAATCAATCCAGAGGTTTAAGAACTCGTCTTTGTGGGAGACCAGATAATCCTGATTGCCTGCTCTGACGAGTTCTTTGATGTTGTCCGCAAAGGTGGGATTGTAGAGGTCGCGGATGTAGGTCAGATCCACCACCTCCTCGATCAGAGCGCGTTCTTCCTCAGTGAGATATCTGTCATTGCAAATAACAGCCGTAATTTGTTGCATGGGAATGCTGACCGACTCGATGAAGTCGGGCTGCTCTACGCGAAACGCACTCATAATCGGATACTTTACGACCGCAGCCAGCAGGAGCGCGGCAAAAAGCGGCGGGTAGACGGCCTTTGCCTTATGGCGGAATCCGAACAGAAGAAAGGGCAGGACCAGAAGAAAGGCATACCAGCCGTTGGAGCGGAAAAGACATATCATAACACCTGATATGAAAAGAACGGCCAGATTTTTGAGGCATATCTGATTTTGTACCGACAGACGAAGGATGGCGCAGCTGAAAAAAAGCACTGCCGCCGCGAAGGGAATATCCTTCCAGACCGTGACGGAAAAGACGGCATGGTAGGGAATCAGCGCATAGAAAGCCGTAATCAGCAGCAGTACGAAAGGTCTGATTTTGTGGGAGCGCAGCGTGGAGATAAAGTAGGCCACGCTGCCCGCAAGCAGGCACATCTGGAAAAAGGTATAGACGGATACGGCGATTACCATATTTTTTGTCAGCGCGTAGCCGATCTGGTAGAAGAGGCCGAACAACAGCGTGTGAACCCAGGGATGATGATTGGACCAGGGAATCACGCCCAGAATCTGTTCCAGCTGGTTGATGCTGTCGGGGGTCATAATCCCCGGATACTGATAGAGATAGTAGGGAAGCCAGCAGAGCAGGCAGCACAGAAAAGTGCAGAGCGCCGTGTGGCTGCGGACGAAATTCGCAAACGCGGAAAAACAGGCGGAAACACGCGGACGGCTGCCCTCGTAAGTGAAGAGCATATCCTGATAGCGGGTCAGCAGCAGGAGATACAGCCTTTTGCGGTTGCAGGCGTAGGAATATAAAAAGTGAAGCAGATAGTAAAACAGGCAGACAAAGCCCGCAAAGATCACAGTCATCACGATGAAGCGGTAAAGGGGGCTTGTGAGAAGCTCTATATAATGGGGGTAATCCACAAGCATATACAGGGAGGTAAAAATGACCGCGGTGAGCAGGGCCACGCGGTTGGAAACCTGCAGAAGATCCATTCGGCGGTTTACGTGCCGGTAGAAAAAATATACCAGAAGAAAGAAAACAAAGGTGAGAATATTGCCCGGTTCCATGCGCGACGCTTTCATCAGCGCCCAAGTGGTGATAAAGCTCTGGAACAGATGCAGCAGTAAAAGGCGGTTCCGTTTTTTCGTCATGTCTTTTTCCCCCGTCATTGAAAACTAATTATAGAGTAAAGGATATCCGCCGCCCTGTCAAATAGTCCGCCTTTTAAAAACACTTGCAATGGAAGAAAAAGGGTGCTATAATACAGAAGAATTAAGAATAGTTACAAAGATAAAGAGTGGACTTGCGAGTCCGCTCTTTTCCGTGCAGGAGTGTAGTATAAAAAATCACACCGATGTGCTGATTTTTACACGCAAATTTGTGTAGGGGCGTCACAAATTTGTCTGATGGCGCACGAACTTGTTCGGGCGGCGCAATATGGGAGATTTGCGTCGCCCCGTCGCGAAAACGCTCCGGAATGGAGAGTGTTATGTCAAAACGGGAGACATATGAGGAGAAGACGGAACACCTTCTTGCCCCCATCGTGGAGCGGTATGGTGTGGAAATTTATGATGTGGAGTATGTGAAGGAGGGGAAGGACTATTATCTGCGGGCCTATATCGACAAAGCGGGAGGGGTAAACATTCAGGACTGTGAGAATGTGAGCCGTGCCCTGTCAGACGCGCTCGATGCGGAGGATTTTATACCGGATGCCTACATTCTGGAGGTCAGCAGCCCGGGGCTTGGCCGGATTTTAAAGAAAGACCGGCATTTGGAGAAGAGCCTGGGAGAAGGGGTGGAGTTAAAAGCCTATAAGCCCATAGACGGGCAGAAAGAGTTTTCCGGGATCTTGAAGGCATTTGACGCCGGGACTGTCACCATTGAGCAGGACGGCGCCGCGCGTACATTTGAAAGAGCCGATATCGCTACGGTCAGACTGGCATTGGACATTTAAAGCGTTTGCTTATTTTATAGGAAACATAGGAGGACAATGGAAAATGAATAAGGAATTAATGGAGGCGCTGGAGATTCTGGAGAGAGAGAAGGAGATCAGCAAGGATACGCTCTTTGAGGCCATCGAAAATTCGCTGATTACCGCATACAAAAACCACTTCGGCAAGGCGGACAACGTGAAGGTGGAAATCGACAGGGAGACTTGCGATTACTACTGCTACGCGGAGAAGGAGGTCACGGAGGAAGTGGAAGACCCGGTGATGCAGATTGCTCCCGAGGACGCGAAGGAGATTGACCCGGACGCGAAGGTGGGCGATATCGTCCGCGTGGAAATCCGCTCCAAGGAGTTCGGCCGCATTGCCACCCAGAACGCCAAGAGCGTGATCCTGCAGAAGATCCGCGAGGAGGAGAGAAGCGTCATCTATAACCAGTATTTTGAGAAGGAGAAGGATGTGGTGACGGGCATTGTCCAGCGTTACATGGGCAAGAATATCTCCATCAATCTGGGCAAGGCGGATGCCATCTTAAATGAGAATGAGCAGGTGCGCACCGAGCACTTCCGCCCGACGGAGAGAATCAAGGTTTACATTCTGGAGGTGAGAAACACTCCCAAAGGGCCAAGGATTCTGGTGAGCAGGACGCACCCTGAGCTGGTAAAACGCCTTTTTGAGTCCGAGGTGACGGAGATCAAGGACGGCACGGTGGAAATAATGAGCATTGCCAGGGAGGCCGGCAGCAGGACGAAGATCGCGGTGCGATCCAACAATCCAAACGTGGATGCCGTGGGCGCATGCGTTGGGCTGAACGGCGCCAGGGTGAACTCCATTGTGGATGAGCTTTGCGGGGAGAAAATCGACATTGTAAACTGGGATGAAAACCCGGGCAACCTGATTCAGAACGCGCTGTCTCCGGCCAAGATCGTGGCGGTGTTTGCCGATCCCGACGAGAAGACGGCCAAGGTGGTGGTGCCGGATTACCAGCTTTCCCTCGCCATCGGCAAGGAGGGCCAGAACGCGAGACTTGCGGCCAGACTGACCGGGTACAAGATCGACATCAAGAGCGAGACGCAGGCTAAGGACGCGCCCGGCTTCCGCTATGAGGATTACGTCTACGACGATGAGGAGTATGACGAGGAAGATTACAGCGAAGATGACTACGCGGAAGAGGGCTACGACGGAGAGTACGGGGAAAATGACGGGAACGGTTCTGAAATGTATGAGCAGGAAGCGTATGTAGAGGAAGACGGCGAAGAGGCGTAAGTTTAAAGTGAGGGCGGTATGGCGAAGAAAATATCCCTGCGTCAGTGTGTGGGCTGCGGAGAAATGAAGGATAAGAAAGAGATGATGCGCGTGCTGAAGAGCGCGGACGGGCTTGTATCTCTGGATATGACCGGGAGAAAGAACGGCCGGGGCGCTTACCTTTGTAAAAACGGGGCGTGCCTGTCGAAAGCCAGAAAGAATAAGGGACTGGATCGGTCCTTCAAGATGCGCATACCGGATGAAATATACGAAAATCTGGAAAAGGAGTTTGAGGAGGGCAGGCATGAAGCAGATACCGGGGAAGGATAAGGTATTATCTATGCTGGGACTCGCCGCACGCTCCAGAAATGTTGTCAGTGGCGGATTTGCAACGGAAGCGGCTGTCAAGGGCGGTACGGCAGCGCTGGTCATCATAGCTGAGGATGCGTCGGGTAATACCAGAAAAAAGTATAGTAACATGTGTGATTTTTATGAGGTTCCCTGTGCGTTCCATGGGACGAAAGCTGTGCTGGGACATTCCATGGGCAAGGATGAAAGATCAGTTCTTGCGGTGACAGATGAGGGATTTGCAGATTCGATACGGAAGCATTTAGGAGATTCGGAATAGTTGGAGGTAGTAAGTATGGCGAAGATGAAAGTACATGAGCTTGCGAAAGAGGTAGACAGGAAAAGTAAAGAACTGATCGACTTTCTTCAGGCTAAGGGATATGAGGTAAAGGTGGCGCAAAGTTCGATTGAGGACGAAGCGATCGCCCTGGTGAGAAAGGAATTTGGCTTTTCGGGAGAGAAGCCTGCTTCAGCCGTGGAAGAGAAACCGCAGAAAGCGGAAAAAAAGCCGCAGAAAACGGAATCCTCCGCGAAGGAGAATGCCGCGCCGGCAGCCGGGAAAGAGAAGGCAGCAGTGAATGCCACACCTCAGAAGCAGGTGGCAGAAAATGAAAAGAAAGAAAATAAAAGCGAGACGCCCAAGAAGAAACGGATCATCTTCGTGAGCAATCCTCACAATTCCAAGATGGGAGGCAGGCAGAATCAGAACAGCGGGAACGGACAGAACCGTGGTGGCGGAAACGGCAGACCGATGTCTAACGGCGCCCGTCCGGTGCAGCCCCAGAATACGCCCCATAAGATCATACGCCCCACGCAGAAGCCGATTCCTGTGACGGCGGAGCCCTATGATGTGAGGCAGAAACAGCAGCAGGAGAGAAGGCTGGAGCAGAGGCAGCAGGAAAAGCGGGAAAACAATAAAAATATGGCAGCCGGGACGCAGCCGGCAGCCGGACAGGAGAAAGCGGGAAGTGCAGGAGAAAATCGCAGACCTGAGCGTCAGGGCAGACCGAATTATAACGGCGGTCAGGGTGATCGTAAAAGTGGCGGCGCTCCCTTCTCTGGCGGCAGGAACGGTGGCGGTGGTGACCGCCCTCAGAGAGGAAATGGCGGGCAGGACAATCGATTTAAGAAAAATAACGGTCCGAAGGACTTTATCGCTGAAGCGCCCGGCAAGGACGCGGAGAAGCACAGGGACGACGAGAAGCGCAGAGTAAATCAGGAGAGGGATAAGCGGTCGAAGAAAGACCATATCTATGAGGAGGACGACGCTGCGGCAAAGAACCGCAATAAGGCAGGGCGCTTTATCAAGCCGGAGAAAAAGCCCGCGGAGTCCAAGGAAGAGCAGATCAAGGTGATTACGGTTCCGGATACGCTGACCATCAAGGAGCTGGCGGATAAGATGAAGATCCAGCCCTCCGCGATTATCAAGAAGCTCTTTTTACAGGGACAGATTGTGACCTTAAATTCGGACATCAGCTTTGAAGAGGCGGAAAATATCGCCATTGAGTATGAGATTATCTGTGAGAAGGAAGTCAAGGTCGATGTGATCGAGGAACTTCTGCGCGAGGAGGAAGAGGACGCCTCCACGATGGTGGCGCGTCCCCCGGTTATCTGCGTGATGGGTCACGTAGATCACGGAAAAACTTCCCTGCTTGACGCGATCCGTAAGACAAACGTTACGGATAAGGAGGCGGGCGGCATCACGCAGGCTATCGGCGCGTACACGGTAAGCGCGAAGGGGCAGAGCATTACCTTCTTAGATACGCCGGGGCATGAGGCGTTCACGGCCATGCGTATGCGCGGCGCCAACTCTACGGATATCGCGGTGCTGGTGGTGGCGGCCGACGACGGTGTGATGCCCCAGACGGTGGAGGCCATCAACCACGCGAAGGCGGCCGGGATCGAGATTATCGTTGCGGTCAACAAGATTGATAAACCCAACGCAAACATTGACCGTGTGAAGCAGGAGATGACGGAGTACGAGCTGATCCCGGTGGATTGGGGCGGATCGACGGAGTTTGTGCCGGTTTCCGCAAAGTCGGGAGAGGGCATTGAAAATCTGCTGGAGACGATTCTGCTCACGGCGGAGATTTTGGAGTTAAAAGCGAATCCTGACAGAAACGCCAGAGGTCTGGTGATCGAGGCGGAACTTGACAAGGGAAGAGGTCCCGTTGCCACAGTGCTGGTGCAGAAGGGTACGCTCCATGTGGGCGACTTTATTTCGGCGGGTGCGAGCCACGGCAAGGTGCGGGCCATGATCGACGACAAGGGCAGAAGAGTGAAGGAAGCGACACCTTCTACGCCCGTGGAGATTCTGGGCTTATCCGACGTGCCGAGCGCGGGAGAGGTGTTTATCGTCCATGAAAATGACAAGAGCGCGAAATCTTATGCGGAGACTTACATGGCGCAGCATAAAGAGGAGATGCTTGCAGATACTAAGACGAAGATGTCCCTTGACGATCTGTTCAACCAGATCCAGGAGGGCAATCTGAAGGAGCTGAACCTGATCGTCAAAGCGGATGTGCAGGGCAGCGTGGAGGCTGTGAAGCAGAGCTTGATGAAGCTTTCCAACGAGGAAGTGGTGGTGAAGTGTATCCACGGGGGCGTGGGTGCCATCAACGAATCGGATGTGTCGCTGGCTTCGGCGTCCTCCGCAATTATCATCGGCTTTAACGTGCGTCCGGACGCGCAGGCGAAGACCGTGGCGGAGAGAGAAGGCGTGGATGTGCGTCTCTACAAGGTGATCTATCAGGCGATCGAGGATATCGAGGCGGCCATGAAGGGTATGCTCGACCCGATCTTCGAGGAGAAGATCATCGGCCACGCGGAGGTGCGCCAGATATTCAAGGCGTCCGCCATCGGCAATATCGCGGGTTCCTATGTGCTGGACGGCGAGTTCCAGAGAGGCTGTAAGATCCGTATCCGCAGGGGCGATGAGCAGATTTACGAGGGCGAGCTCGCATCCCTGAAACGCTTTAAGGATGACGTGAAGGAAGTGAAGGCCGGTTTTGAGTGCGGCCTCGTGTTTGAGGGCTTCGACAAGATGGAAGAGCTGGACATCGTTGAGGCGTACATCATGGTGGAGGTGCCGCGCTGATTACGGATATAACAAGTGTTATGTGTAGTGGTACGATGGAAAGGACTGAATATCATGCGTAAAAACAGTGTCAAAAATACCCGCATCAACGGGGAGGTGCAGCGTGTGCTGGCGGAAATGATCCGAGGCGAGATCAAGGATCCCAGGATTGCGCCGATGACCTCGGTGGTGGCGGTGGAGGTTGCCCCCGACTTAAAAACCTGCAAAGCGTGGATCAGCGTGCTTGGCGATGAGAAAGCGCAGGCGGATACGCTGGCAGGGCTTAAGAGTGCGGAAGGGTATATACGCGGACAGCTTGCCAGAACCATCAACCTCCGCAATACACCGCAGATTCATTTTATTATGGATCAGTCCATCGCTTACGGGGTGAATATGTCGAAGCGGATTGAGGAAGTGGTGGCCTCAGACCGGAAGGCCGTTTTATCTGATAAGAGGAGTGAAAATGAAGAGGATTGACGAATTAAGGGATGTAAAGACAGTGGCGATCGGCGGGCATATGCGGCCTGACGGGGATTGTGTGTGCTCCTGCCTGGCGCTGTACCATTATTTGAAAAAGGAGCTGCCGAAAGCGCAGATTGACGTTTATCTGGAGGAACCGCCGGCTCCGTTCCGGGTATTAGAGGGAATTGAGGATATTAAATCCAATTTTAATAACGATGAAATCTATGATGTCTTCTTTGCGCTGGACTGTAACGACGAGCGTCTGGGAGATGCGCTGCCTATTTTTAAGCGGGCAAAAAGGCGTGTCAACATTGACCATCATGTCAGCAATACGGGCTGTGGGGATGTGAATGTGATAGAGCCGGAGAAAAGCTCTACGTCGGAGCTGCTTTATGAGCTGATGGAGCCGGAGCTGGTGGATATGGAGATCGCCAAGGCGGTTTATATCGGGATTGCCCACGACACAGGCGTATTCCGCTATTCTAACACCTCTCCGCGCACGATGCAGATTGCGTCGGAACTGCTTAAATTTGGATTTGATTTTTCTGCTTTGATAGAAGAAACCTTCTACGAGAAGACTTATTTCCAGACACAGATTATGGGCAGGGCGATTCTTGGAAGCGTGCGCTTTATGGACAATAGATGTATTGTCAGCATGGTGAGTCGGCGCATGATGGATTTTTACTGTGTGGGTCCGAAGGATCTGGACGGCATCGTCAACTATTTACAGGGAGTAAAGGGCGTGGACTGCGCCATCTTTATGTACGAGACGGGCACGCTGGAATACAAGGTGAGTATGCGCTCGAACGGTCTTGTCAATGTGGCGGAGGTGGCTGTGAAATTCGGGGGCGGCGGTCATGTGCGTGCCGCGGGATGCACGATGAACGGTACATATCACGACAACATCAACAACCTGTCGCGGGAGATTGCGGCTCAGCTTGGCTGGACGAAGGAGCAGGCGTAGCGTCTGACATGTCATAAGACTGAGACAGGGCGAGACGGCGGTACGTCAGAGCCAGAAAGAGACAGGAAGAATTATGTACAACGGCATTATGAATGTTTATAAGGAGGCGGGTTTTACGTCACATGACGTTGTGGCGAAACTCCGCGGCATCAGTAAACAGAAGAAGATAGGGCATACAGGGACACTCGACCCGGACGCGGTCGGCGTGCTTCCTGTATGTTTTGGTTCGGGCACGAAACTGTGCGACATGCTGACGGATTGGGATAAAGAGTATATCGCCGTGCTCAGGCTGGGAGTGGCGACGGACACCCAGGATTTATCGGGACAGGTGTTGTTTCACGCGGATAAGGAGACGCTTTCGGCACTGACAGAAGAGCGGGTGCGGGCGTGTGTTTTGGATTTTATCGGTGATTATGAGCAGATTCCGCCGATGTATTCGGCCCTCAAGGTGAACGGTAAGAAGCTCTATGAGCTGGCAAGGGCGGGAAAAGAGGTGGAGAGGCCCCCCCGCACGGTACATATTCGTGAGCTGGAGATTCTGGAAATGAACATTCCTACGGTCAGGTTCCGGGCAGTCTGCTCGAAGGGCACATACATTCGGACGCTCTGCCACGATATCGGAGAAAAACTTGGCTGCGGCGGCGCGATGGAAGCTCTGACGCGAAGCAGGGTGGGAATATTCAGAATTGAGAATGCGCTGCGGCTTTCGGAGATCGAAATGCTGCGGGATGAAGATAAAATATCTGACGTTATTATTCCGCCTGACGCTGTTTTCGGAGACTGCAGGGGAGTGACGGTGATGTCTGCGGCGTGCAGGCTCCTGGAGAACGGGAACAAAATCCCCGCCGCAATGTTTGCGGCGCGCGATTTGCCGCGGGACAAAGAACGGCTGCGGATGTACGACGAGGCCGGGCGGTTTTACGGTATTTACGAGTACCATGCAGGCGCGGGGGAAGCGCGTCCTGTGAAAATGTTCTTGGCAGATAAATAATATCATGCGTTACCAGAATCATTTCAGGAGAACATACAGTAATTGCGGGAGAGAGCAGGGCATGACGCGACAGAAGCAGAAGCCGGTTAGAGAGACAGAAGTGGGACGGACGGTATGCGAATTGTAGAAAACACAACAGAATTTCAGCTGGAAAATAAAAGCGCCGTGGCGCTTGGGAAGTTTGACGGGATTCATCTGGGCCACCGCCGGCTCCTTGAACGGGTATTGGAGCAGAAAAAACGGGGGCTTTTGACGGTGGTGTTTACATTCGATACCTCGGCGGCGTCCTTTTTCGGCGGAGAGACGAAGGAACTGTCTACCAGAGAGGAAAAAAGAGAGATGTTTTCCAGGCTGGGCATCGATGTATTGATTGAGTTTCCGTTAAACCGGGAGACGGCGGCCACGAAGCCTGCGGATTTCGTGACCCGTTATCTGGACGGGCAGATGCGGACGGCTTATCTGTGCGCGGGGCCGGATATTTCCTTTGGGAAAGGCGGCGCGGGGAACTACGCGCTTCTGGCGGAGTATGCCGGAACCTGCGGGTATCAGGTGGAGCTGATCGACAAGGTACGTGTGGACGGGGAGGAGGTCAGTTCCACCAGAGTGCGGCAGGCGGTTCGGGCAGGTGAGATGGAGACGGTTTCCGCCATGCTGGGCGCGCCCTACTGTGTGAGCGGGAAGGTGGTTCACGGCAGACAGCTCGGGCGGAAACTCGGTATGCCCACGGCGAACCTTTTGCCGGACATAAGAAAGCTTCTGCCTCCAAACGGCGTTTACTATTCCCGGGCAAGACTCGGGGATAAGACATACCGGGGGATATCTAACGTGGGATACAAGCCTACGGTTTCGGAGGATAAAATTCTTGGCGTGGAGACTTATCTTTATGATT
>ERZ779637.382-NODE-382-length-30735-cov-15.869035_pt1 | contig 30735 bp, 28 predicted proteins | sample MGYA00514196_ERZ779637 | MGnify/ENA primary metagenome ERZ779637 (study PRJEB29562, sample SAMEA4376700) | mouse gut metagenome | isolation source: Cecum | study: EMG produced TPA metagenomics assembly of the A DSS colitis mouse model was used to assess the...
AGGCAATATCCTCACCCACCGTCAGCCCGATAAACTGCCCGTCCGTGTCCTGCAGGACCGTGCCCACGATCTGGCTCAGCGTAAATATGCTCTCCTTTGCCGGGTCCTTTCCGCCCACCAGAAGCGACCCTGTGCTCTCCCCGGGATAGGCGTAGGGAATCAAACCGTTAATACAGCTCCCGACAGTACTTTTGCCGCTGCCGGACGCGCCAGCGATCAGCACCTTCTCCCCCGGATAGATATCCAGATTGATGTTGTAAAGCGTGGGGCTTGCCTGCGCCAAATACTGAAATCCGTAGTCCTTAAAAGAAATGAGAGGCTCCGCCATGTCGTTTCTCCTTATAGTATTTTTTCTGACTCTGCTTATACGCGCAAAAACAGATTCGAGAGAAGTTCCCCCGAATCTGTCTTATGTTTTCCCTTAGTCCTCTTTCTCCAAAGACCCCTTCTTCACCACGGTCTTCGCATAGCCGAGCAGAAGCAGCGTTCCCACTATGCCAGTGGTAATAATATTAGACACCGCAGCCATCAGTCCCTGCGCAAACAGCTTCTCAACCGGCTCCGCATAAATCAGGATATCCAGAACGGGCGCTACCAGTCCCCACGCAAGAACATGGGCGATCACCTGCGCCACATTAAAGCGGATCAGCTTCCCTTTGTCAATCCCTTCCTCCACGTTCATCTTCATGGTCAAAAGACCAATCACCAGACCTACGAACGCGGAAGCAATGATCCAGCTCCACCACGGACCGTAGCTCGTCGCGTCAATCAGCGTGTGACCGATAAAACCGATGACAACGCCTGCAATGGGTCCGAAGAGTGTTGCAAACACCGCCTCAATCGCATATTGTAAGCTGATGTTCGTGTTCGGCACGGGCGACGGAATCGCAACCTTGCCGAGAACAAAGAACAGTGCCGCGCCGATACCGATCGCAACGACGCTCTTTACAGATAATTTTTTCATAAAGAGTCCTCCCTCATATGTATTTGTTTTGGTTTTCAAAACCACCTCTATTATAGACTTCGAAAGGATGGAATGTCAACCGCCGTGATTCCAGTTGCCACGTTCAGCCACGCTCATTCGCAAAACGCGCTTTTGGGGCTGAACTAATTTTTAAAGCTATGGATCGGCGCGGGAATCCTTCCCCCGCGGTTCACAAACGCCTCACAGGAAAAACCGTTTACCGGCATCACGGGCGCATAGCCGAAGAGCCCGCCGAACTCCACCTTGTCCCCAACCTTCTTGCCGATGGCGGGAATAATGCGCACCGCCGTGGTCTTCTGGTTCACCATGCCAATCGCCATCTCGTCCGCAATGATACCCGCGATCGTGGTGTTCGGCGTATCGCCGGGAATCGCCAGCATGTCAAGCCCCACGGAACAGACACAGGTCATCGCCTCCAGCTTCTCTATGGTGAGCGCCCCTGCCGTCACCGCGTCGATCATGCCCTGATCCTCGCTGACGGGGATAAACGCGCCGCTCAAGCCGCCCACGTAGGAGGACGCCATCACGCCGCCCTTTTTCACCTGATCGTTTAAGAGCGCAAGCGCCGCCGTCGTTCCCGGCGCACCCGCATATTCCAATCCGATCTCGCACAGGATATCCGCTACGCTGTCGCCGATCGCCGGCGTGGGCGCCAAAGACAGATCCACAATACCGAAGGGAATGTTTAACATCCGGGACGCCTCCTGCGCCACAAGCTGTCCCACTCTCGTCACCTTGAAGGCGGTCTTCTTGATCGTCTCGCAGAGCACCTCAAAGTTCTCGCCGCGCACCCGCTGCAATGCGGTCTTTACCACGCCCGGACCGCTGACGCCCACGTTGATCACCGCGTCCGCCTCCGTCACGCCGTGGAACGCCCCCGCCATAAAGGGATTGTCGTCCGGCGCGTTACAGAACACCACCAGCTTCATGCAGTCGGCGCTGTCCTGCGCCTCGCTGATAAGCGCCGTCTCTTTGATAATATCTCCCATCAGCCGCACGGCGTCCATATTGATGCCCGTCTTGGTAGAGCCCAGATTCACGGAGCTGCAGACCCGCTCCGTTGCGTGCAGTGCCTGCGGAATCGAACGGATCAGCAGCTCGTCCGCCCTCGTCATCCCCTTTGACACAAGCGCGGAATAACCTCCGATCAGGTTGACCCCTACCGCCTGTGCCGCCCGATCCATTGTTTTCGCCAGCGTCACGAAATCCTCGCTCCGTCTGCACGCCGCGCCTCCCACAAGCGCCATCGGCGTGACGGAGATTCTCTTATTGACAATGGGAATGCCGAACTCCTTCTCGATCGCCTCACCCGTTTTGACCAGATCCTTCGCCGTCTCGGTGATCTTCTCGTAAACCTGCCCGTTCACCTTGTTCAGATCGCCGTCAATACAGTCTAAAAGGCTGATTCCCAATGTGATTGTACGCACATCCAGATTTTCCTTGGCGATCATTTCATTGGTTTCAGCCACCTCAAATAAATTTATCATGATTGATATGCCTCCCTTAGACTCGCAAACCCGTGCTTCGCACTTCCTGTCCGATTTCATCGGACGTTTGCTCGTTATCGGTGCAAGAAAAGCAAATGCCGCTTCGCGTCGCTTGCTTTTCTTTTGCACCTTCTAGATCCTGTGCATCTGGTCAAATATCTCTTCCTTCTGGCACTTGATGACGACGCCGATCTCCTCACCCAGCGCGTTCAGTTCATCCACGATCACCCCGAAATCCTTGTCCGTCAGGTTCGTGTCCACGATCATCATCATGTTAAAAAAGCCCTGCACAATGGTCTGGGAGATATCCAGAATATTGATCCGGTTTTCCGCCAGATAAGTGCATACCCGCGCAATAATGCCTACTGTGTCCTTGCCCACTACCGTGATAATTGTCTTTTTCATGTCGTCCTCTTTTCTTTCACCTTCTCAGCCGCCTTTTTCGCGGCAGTTATTTTGTCCCGAATATTCTGTCCCCGGCATCCCCCACGCCCGGGCAGATATAAGCATTCTCATTCAGACAGCGGTCGATATGTCCCACATAGATCTGCACGTCCGGGTGATCCTTCCTCATCCGCTCCACACCCTCCGGCGCGGCGATAATGCACATAAACTTGATATTTCTGCCCCCGTGTTCCTTGATGAAACGGACTGCCTGCGAGCCGGAACCGCCCGTGGCAAGCATGGGATCCAGCACAATGATTGTCCTCTGCTCGATCGGCTCGGGGAGCTTACAGTAATACTCGTGGGGCTCGTGCGTCTCCGGATCTCTGTACAGTCCGATATGCCCCACCTTGGCGCTCGGCACCAGCGCAAGAATGCCGTTTACCATGCCAAGTCCCGCGCGCAGAATCGGCACGACCGCCAGCTTTTTACCCGCGATTCTCGGAGACATACAGGTCTCAATCGGCGTCTCCACCTCCACGTCCTTAAGCGGCAGATCCCTGAGTGCTTCGTAGCCCATCAGCATTGCGATCTCCTCAATGCATTTCCTGAATTCGTTTGTGCCCGTGTTAATGTCCCTGATCTGTGAAATCTTGTGCTGAATCAGCGGATGTTCCATCACAAATACGTTTTCCATTTTCTCCTCCGTCTGTGTCGTCCTGTGCCAAAATTTTATTTCTACCCTCCCATAGATCGTAGCGATTTCCTTGCCGTATGTCAATCATAGATTTGCAATCCGTTTTCCTTCCCTGCTGCCGACAACTCCTTAAGCATCCCACGCACTTCCTCCTCCGTGACCCTGCCCTCTATCGGCGCATAATCCCCCATATCATAGGCGTCGTAGACGGCATCCACTTCTTCCGGCGACGCCTGCTCACCATTGATATAAACCGGGCCTCCCCAAACTCCTCGTCCTCGTCGAACATGCCGTTGCCGTTTTTGTCAATATAGTTGACGCTTTCGATCCACATGGGCGTCTCCATCTCACCACGCTCATTGATCCGCATATAATAGGTGTTCATAATTGCCCCTGCCTGATCCGCATTATAGTTTCTCATGTTGTTTTTCCGGGGCGCATAGTCATACCCGCTATTCCCCATAGCGCCGTATGCCCAGTGGTTCATCAGCATGGACAAGCTGCCGTCCTTATAAGTATACAGATTGACAAAGTAACCGTTCCTGCCCGAGACTAGCTCCGGGATCTCATCCTCGTCCACATAAATCAGATCATATAAAAATTTACCGCCGTACTCCGTCTCCGAAGCCGCCCATCCCTCCATGACTGACAGGTCCAGCGCCGCCTCATATGCCTCCGCCCAACTCTCAAATTCCCCGTTTTTCTTTCCTCCCGTGAGCAGGTCGCGGATACCGGCAATGCTCATCGGCGCTTTTGCCTGCTCGGACAAATAATCCGAGAGCTCCTCCTCGCTGAAAAAGCTCCAGTATTCTTTCTCATAGCCAAACATATCGCCATAATAAACGACTGCAAACTGTGTGTTGCCGTAAGTTACGATGGTCACGATATCCGTAAAGCCGTCGAAATTGACGTCCCAGAAAGACACCGCGTCCAGACTTTGAAAAGATTTCCCCGCTGCCTTCGCCGGTACATAGGGCTTAATGCCGCACAAAACTTCCCCGTTTCGCATCACCTCCATCCGAAACTCCGGCTGCGTCACAGAAGGCGCGTAGGGAACGAACCAGACCATTCCCTCGCATCTGTTCAACTCCACCTCAAAACACTGCCCTGCAATACAATCCTCCCCGAACATCTCCTTCTTTTCCCTGTTCTCGGGGCTGTCCGTATCCGTATTTGCATCGGCGTCCGCAGACTCTTCCGCCCCTGCCGTCTGTGCCTCGTCTGGCGTTTGGCTTTCTTCCGTCTCCTCCGCCGTCGTCTCATCGGCATTATCCGTCTTTCCATTGTCTGCTGCCGCCGCTTCTTCCGCCGCATGGTCTCCGCCCGCCGCCTGTTCCCGCGTCCCTGTGATCTGGTTTCCGCAGCCGCCGAGAAGCATTGCCATCATAACAGCTATAACCATCCTTTTCGTATGTGTTTTTTCATCCTAACCACCTGCATTTTCCAGCTGCACAATGAAACCAAAAAATTCCCTTCATCCGCCGCACACATTGCTCAGGCATATAATTCCTGCAAATCAATCAAAATCAGTTCCGGGCGCTCCTCACACAGAAAACCGCTCCTTGAAATAAACCCGTAACGGTAACTAGCAAGTCCGCTCTCCCTGATCTGCTCGATTTCCCTTTCAATCATCTGCTCTGTCAGCGGCTCCTTCCGAAACTTAGCCTCGTAAAAAATATAGCCATTTTCATCTTTTGTCACAATGTCAAACTCTCCGTTTTTCTTATGAACCGGGTCGTCATAATAAAATTTCCCTATTTTTTCAAAGGGAGCTTCCGTTTTCCCCGCCAGATTCATCCTGATCAGATACTGTCTGCCAATATCTTCAAACACCCGCGGTACATGTCTGGTCTCAAAATCCTCTTCAATATATTTGTCATAAAACACCTCCGGATCCATAACGCCCATGCGGGAAGCGTTGCGAAAAATATATTTGTAATAAAAGAGTGACAGGTTGTCACTGATATAATATCCCGCCTTTCTCCGATTGTCCTCATCATTGATCGGCGCTTCCTTTCTCACTACCTCCATCCGCATCAATTTATCCAGCACATCCACCAGAGTCGGACCGCTGGAAACATGAGACTGGTCATAAATATCCTTATACTTGCAAAATCCCTTTGCAAGCGCCTCAAACACCTCATTGGCATTTGTTATTTTTGAAATTTCTGAACTCAGATACATGGAAACCTCATTTTCCAGTCTTGCTCCCGGAGAGGCAATCAGCTCAATCACGTTTTCCCTGACCGTTCTGTTCCCGTCAATCAGGCGGTTGTAGTATGGGATACCGCCGAATACGCTGTACAGTCTTACCTTATCCTCCTCAGAAAAATTTTCGTAGAAAAAAGCCGATTCATAATAATCCATCGGTTTTAATTCAATGGTCAAGTCCACCCTGCCATAAAGCGGATTCTGTCTGGACAGTAATTCCTTCATTGTGTCCACATAAGAGCCGCAGATAATAAGCTTCATACCAGATGTGTCCCGATTCTCATCCGCCAACACCTGCAAAATGCTGTCCAATCCCTTTATGGCTTCGCGGATATAAGGATACTCATCCAGAACCAGAATCATCTTTTCCTGCCGTGACTTCACAAACAAAAACTTCAACACTTCTTCCATGCTCTCAAATGCCGGTTTCGGATAGTCAAAGGTTTCGGAAATGATTTCCGCCAGACTATCCACATTGTTTTTTTCCGTCGTCTGTTTACACTCATAATAAATGCTCCTGACCTCCGATTCCCTCAAGCACTGTTTGATCAGCTCGCTCTTACCGATACGCCGCCTTCCATAAATCAAGGCAACCATCTGATCGTCAGACGCTATCATTTTGTGTATCTGCTTTCTCTGTTTTTCACGTCCATAAAATTTCATTCGGTCACCTCCGACTCGGTTTGTATCGAACTAAATATATTGTAATAAAGAATTTTTTTTTTGTCAAACACAAAGAAACACCCCCGACCCGTCTCAGATCGGAGATGTCCCTCTTGCGCTGTCTATCTTTTATTTATTTCCCCTCCATTGCCTCGCGGAACTTATCTCCCGCCACCGGCTCTCCCGCCTTTTCGCCAAACCGGAACATAATACCGCCCTTTCCGTCAGACTTATATTCGACGGTCCATGTCTCCCAGCTATATCTGCTCTGCGCCCGGATGCCCACCGGTCGTCCCGAAGGCTTGATCAGACCTGCCTCCTGCATCGCGTACCACGCGTAATCGTCAACTCTCGTATTATTTATTTTGCTTCTTGTACTCCGAGGGCGACTGCCCCTTCACTTTCTTAAACACTTTGGAAAAATATTTTTCATCCCGAAAACCCACCTTATAGGCAATCTCGTAAGTTTTCAGATAGTTTTGCCGCAGGTAAGTGCAGGCATGTTCCACGCGAATTTCATTCAGATAATCAACGAAGCCTTTTGACATCTTTCTCTGAAAAAGGGTGGAGAGATATCCCGCGGATATGCCGACCTTCTGCGCCACATCCGAGAGCATCAGGTTCTCGTAATAATGCTCCTCCACATATTCTCTTGCCAATTCCACCAGATAGTTTTTTTCTTCCGCTGATTCCATCCGGGTCTGCTCCGCCGTCCCGAACAGCTCATCCGCCGCGCAGTTCGCCATCTGCAGCATATCTGACGACCTCACAGGCTTTAGCAGATACTCCCTTGCGCCCAGCCGAAGCGCCTGCTGACAGTATCTAAATTCATCATAGGCACTGAGTATCATCGTATATGGCAGCACGTCCGCGCGCCTTGCCTCCTGCATCACCTCGATTCCGGTCATTAACGGCATCTGTACATCCAGAAACATAATGTCCGGCTTGTCCCTGAATATAATATCAAGAGCTTCTTTTCCGTTGGCGGCAAGATATATTTTGTCAAAGCGATCCGTATGCAGTTGTATGTATTTTGCAATGCCGTTGCGGATCGTATCCTCGTCATCCGCAATCAGTAGCTTAATGCTCATTTTGCCTGTTCTCCTTTAGTCCGCAGGGAACCCTGATAATCACCGTCGTTCCGCAGCCTACCCGGCTCTCGATCCGCAGCTCATAATTCTCATGGTAGATAAGTTCCAGCCGTTCCTTCACATTCCTGATCGCATATCTTCCGATCCGCTGACTCGCGTACTTGCGGTTATCCGCTTTATCCCAGATTGCCTTAAGCTGCTCCCCGCTCATACCGACGCCGGTATCCGCGATCCGGAATACCATATTCAAACCGTCTTTTATTCCGCTCACGCGCAAAGTATAGCTTCCATCCGCGCACTCAAATCCATGCACAATCGCGTTTTCCACGAAGGGCTGTAAAATCAGCTTGGGAATCTCCTCCTCAAGAATTTCCTGTGCCAGCACTATCTCATACGTAAGCCGCCTGCCAAACCGCATTTTTTGTATATGCAGATATCGTTCCAAAAGCTCCGCCTCTATCCGCACAGTCACGATACCGTCTCCCCGGTTCAAGACAAGACGAAACAGCTGCGAAAGCGATAAAATATCCTCCGCGATTTCATCATTTCCCGATTCTGTCGCCTTCCAATACAGAGAATCCAGCGTATTGTACAAAAAGTGCGGATTAATCTGCGCCTGAAGCGTGTCCAGCTCGCTCTCCCTCTCCTTAATCGCAAGCACATAGTTTTTATCAATCAGTTCCCTGATATCGTCAACCATTCTGTTAAAGCAGGCGGAAGCCTCACCCACCTCATCCTGCGTCATCACTTCTACCTTCTGACTGAAATCCCCCCGCATAAAGTTCTCCATGGCAACCCGCAGTGCATACAGCGGTTTGGAGACAAGCTCGGAAACCACAAACAGCACCGGATACAATCCAAACAAAAAACCGATCAGCAGCGCCAGAGGCGCAAAAATAATTGTATCGCTCAGATCCTTCCAGCCTACCCGGCGCACCACTTCGTAGACAACAGTCCCCGTCTCTTCGTCCTGACACCGATAGATATGATAATTTCCCAGAACGGTCTTTTTAACCTTCTCCCGCTCCACCATTGTCAAACTTGTCTCCGCAATGATTCCGGAAAGCTGTTCGCCCTCTATATCCCCGCAGCGTACAAGCTCTGCCCCGTACTCGCTCATCACCACCACGGATTCCTCCGCATGACTCAGGGAATTTTGACAGATCTCATCAAAAATTTCCGCGGAAGAACCGATCACGAGATATCCCAGTTTATTTTTCCTCGCCATATCATAAATCTCACGGTACATCACTATTTTTTCATTCTGATTCACCTGATAGGTGTCGCTCTGTCCGTTTTGACAATGTCCCACCCTCTGCCAGAGAAACTTTCCCTTTTCCTGCACGGCAAGCGCATAGATATCCTTCCGCCTCACCTGTCCGATATCCCCCAGATAGGAGGAGGAGCGGTCGATACAGTTTAAATAGGGATTGATACCGTTTTCCGGATACAGGGCAACGCTTTTGATCTGTCCGTCGATTGCCACCATATCCTGAATGATTTTCATCGGAGCACGGTTTTGCCAAAGTCTGGCATCCCGGTTCAGTTCCCCCGGCTCATCCGATGTCAGTATCTGCTTAATTTCATCATTGATACTGATATAGGTTCCCATCTCCATAATGTTTTTCTGTAACACGCTGATACTGTCCGATAGGTTCTGCACATTTTGAACACAACGGTTTTCTTCACTTTTCACCGCTGACCGGTAATTATGCGCAAGCAAAAGAATGCTGATCAGGAGCAAAATAGGCGTAATGATGACATAACTGTAAAAAACCAGCTTCCGCCTTATACTCAGTTTCGCCACCCAATTTTTGATCCGTCTCATAACGTTCTCCCGCTTTGCTGAGATAAAATTTGATTTATTTTATCCCTTCACCGCCCCATTGCAACCCCCTTTGTAATATGCTTATTTAAGATCACATACACAATAACCGCCGGTGCCGCTGTCAGCGCCATCACTGCAAACTGCACCGCGTAATTGGAAGAATACTCACCGGTAAACTCCAGTACGGAGAAAGGCAGCGTTTTCCAAGTCGGTGTGCTAAGATAAGTGCTTGCCATCATAAATTCATTCCAGTTATTTAAAAATGTCATAATTGCCACCGTTGCAATCGATGGCTTTAAAAGAGGGGTGACGATCTGAAATACGATTCTGTATATCCCGCACCCGTCCATCACTGCGGCTTCCTCCAACTCCTTCGGCAGAGACTGGATGAATCCCGTCATCAAAAACATGCCCTGCGGAAGAGAAAATGCCACATAGGGAATCAGAAGCGCCCAGAGCGTGTCCGTCAAATGCAGAGTGCTGTATATCTTATAATTGGGAAGCAGGGTTGCGTGAATCGGAATCATCATTCCCATAACAAGCAGCGTGCTCACCAGACCGCTCAGTTTCCATTTCATCCGCTGACATGCAAATGCCGCCATAATGGATATGATGACAACGAGAACCACCGCCATCGTGTTGATCAACACACTGTTTCTCAAGTAGTGAAGAAAGTTGCCGTCCACAAACGCCTTCACGTAATTGTCCCATCGTATCTTTTCGGGGATAATAAGCAATCCGTTTGTGAACATCTCGTTGCTGCTGCCCAGCGAAAAATCAACGAGCCAGATGCGGGGAAACAGCTGAATGACCGCAACCAGCACCAATACAATCCATAAAATAATCTTACCGATTTTCATATTGTTTTCTTTCATGCCATCACCCCCTATGCTTCCTGCTTATCCCGGAATATGGTGTTAAGCGCCACTGTCGCCAGCACACAAATAATGATAAACACTACGCCAATCGCATTGCCGTACCCGTATTTAAACGCTTTGAACGCCTGCTGGTACAGATAGTTTGCCGCGAACTGCGTGCTGTTGTTCGGACCTCCGTTTGTCAAAAGATATACCGTCTCCATCTGTTTCAATGCGGAAATGACCGCCATTGTCACATTGATCTGAATCACCGGCTTCATTAACGGCAGCGTAATCCGAAAAAAGGTTGTCCACCAGCTCGCCCCGTCGATGGACGCCGCCTCATACAGCACCAGGTCGATATTTTTAATGCCCGTATAATAAATCAGCATTCCCCAGCCAAACCCGTGCCAGATTAATACAAGCAGCACAGACCAAATGGCGTTCTGCTGGGAGAGCCAGTTGATTTTTCCTGGATGCCCGAAAGCCTTAGCAATATTGTTCAGCAGACCAAAATCCGGATTATAGATGAATTTCCAGAGATAGGCAATAACCGCTACCGAAATGACATTCGGTATAAAATAGATACACCGGAATATTCCCTCCGCCTTTCCCTGCAGCTTATCGAGCACCGCTGCGACAATAATTGCCAGCGGATGCTGAATGCATATAAACCCTACAGCGAGCAGAAGCGAATTCTGCAAAGATCTGCCAAATGCGCTGTCATGGAATAGATCTATATAGTTGCTAAAACCGATCAGCCGCGCCTCCCCCATACCCGAATAATCCATAAATCCGTAATAGACGCTCAGACAGATCGGCGCCAGCACCGCAAACAGAAACACCAGAATCCCCGGCAGTACCAGACTGAAAATCACAGGCTTGTTACTGTACAATTTTTTCATAGGAATCTCCTTTCCCACAGATATAAAAATTGTCTCACTCTGCGGCAATAAAGAGGATGCCGCAAAATTATTTCCTTTTGAGACATCCTCTTCTAAAATTACTCAATGCATCCGCATTTATTTACATGCCGCACCGATTGCCGCAAGGAAGTCGTCCACGGATGTAGAACCGTTGGACACGCCCTGAATCTCACTCTCAATCGCCGTCTTGAATGCGGAAGGACCGCAGTCGTTAATCGGGGTGCCGGAAACGCTGGTTGCATTCTTCAGGATATCCATAATCTGTTTCTGCAGCTCAGTCTCACTGCCGGTCAGATATGGCGTCTGATCCTGTGCAGACATACCCACGCCATTCTCCCAGCCATATTTGGAGAGCTTATCCGGCTGATACATATAGTTCAGGAACTTAATTGCTTCCTCCCTTACCTCAGAGCTTGCGGATACCGCATAACCGCCGCCGTTCCATGCCGCGATATCGTTTGCGCCGCCTTTGCCGCCGCTTACTGTCGGCATCGTGAATGCACGGATGTTATCACGGATTTCAGGTGCGATATCCTCATTCAGTGCCATGGAAGCGTCCCAGCTGCCCATGCAGTACATAGCCGCCTGCCCGTTGGTGAAAAGGTTCATTGTCGTACCGTAATCCTGAGAATCATATCCCACCTGGAACATACCGGCATCCGCAAATTTTACCAGAATCTCTGTCGCCTGCTTAATCTCCGGCGCGGTAAAATCACCTGTGGCAATCGCATTGCTGACAATATCCGCGTAGCTGATTCCGGAAACCTTCACCAAAATATCTGTCAGGAAACATGCCATCGGCCAGCCGTCTCCGCCATCCATTGCCACTGGCGTGATGCCTGCCGCCTGAATATCTTCACAGAGACTCAGCAGATCGTCCGTAGTCGCGGGCACCTTCCAGCCGTTGTCATCAAACATTTTCTGGTTGTAGTAGAAAAGCATGATATCCGTATTTCTCGGCAGTCCGTACAGCTTGCCATCCTTTTTAAAGCCTTCCAGAGAGCCTGCAATAAAGCCGTAGTCCACGTAATCCTCTTCATTCAACTCCGCCAGCACCCCGGCATCCAGAACTTCGTCAAGGAAGGCAGGCTGTCCCCAGATGCTGACCACATCCGGCATACCGTTCATGGCATACGCCTTGAATTTTGTCTTGTATGCCTCCTCGTCAAGCGCCTCCACTTCAATCGTAACATTTGCATTTTCCGCCATGTACTCATCAATGATCGTCTGCTCCACAAGCCCCTGTCCGTTCTTGCGGTCGGGCAGATTGGAAAACAACTTGATGGTAACATCTCCGCCTGCGCTCCCCGCATCTGCTGCCGCATCGTCCTTTGCCGCGCCGCTGTCGTCTGTCTTGCTGTCTGCCTCTTCCTCTGCCACACTCGACGTGTCCGCCGAGGCAGGCGCACTGCCTTTGTCACCGCCGCAGCCCGCAAACATTGACGCCGTCATCGCCGCCGTCAGTAAAGTTGCCAACACTTTTTTCTTCATGATTGCATCCTCCCGTTTTCTGTTGTGTTTTGATGGTTTCATCCTACCATCCCGGAAAACGGGTTTACAGATATCTATTTTTCAAAATGGTGGAATATTTTCATTTTGACGCCTCACGACAACCCGGCATTTTAGGCAAAGAAAAAAGGGAGACGGTCCTCATCTCCCTCAGGTGTTTCCCCTGAAACAACAATCGAAACATATAATACTTCTACCGCACCTCAATCACTTCCGACACCTCGCTTCGTTTCGCCACATACAGCGGAAAATCATTGCCGTTATAATCCGTGTCCGACATGGTGACCTCCACCCGCACCGACTCGTATGCCAGCTCCGGCAGGTTGTTTTCCTTGCTCAGGTGCCCCAGCACAATCGCCTGCATATTGTCATGCAGAAGGCGGCTTAAGAGCTTTCCCGCCGACTCGTTGGACAGATGCCCCCTCTCTCCCAGAATCCGCTGTTTCAGATAATAGGGATAAGGACCTACCTGCAGCATGTGCACGTCGTGGTTTGCCTCCAGATACAGAAGGTCAAGACTGCGCAGACACTCCACCGTATAATCATTGTAACAGCCAAGGTCAGTGAGAATCCCGATCCGACGCCCGTCGTGATCGATCCGGTACGCCACCGGGTCCGCCGCGTCATGGGATGTTCGCACGGGATAGAGAGATATATCCTTGATGGTGCATCTCTCATCCGGCGTGACGACCCGAAAGAGCGACTCGTCGATCTGCCCCAGAGAGGAGGTATTTTTGATTGCCTCCAACGTCCCCCGCGTCGCGTAAACCGGCACCCCGTATTTTCTGGAAAGCACCCCCAGCCCGCTTATGTGATCGGCGTGCTCATGGGTGATACAGATCGCGTCGATATCCTTCATGGTCAGTCCCAGCTCGGCAAGCCCGGTTTCCGTCCGTTTGCCGCTGATTCCCACATCCATCAGAAGATGGGTGGTATCGCTGCCCACATAGACGCAGTTCCCGCTGCTGCCGCTGGCAATACTGCATAGTCTCATAATTATGTAAACCTATTGCGGCTACGGACAAGTTCCATAGCCGCCTTTCCCTTTTCGTTATTTTTTCCAATAAATCTCGATCACGTCGCCGCTCTTGATGCTCTCCATATACTGTGCGCCCCTGCCGTTTAGGTTGGTCACGATGCCGCTCCCCTCAGGCTTCGACAGGTCAAAATCAATATGCTCGAACACATCCACAAACACATAATTCTTTTTGCCGGTCAGTTTGATCTGCTCGCCGTTCACCGTCACAATCATGGAAACGGGCACATGCTTGTTTAATGCCTCTTCCCTGCGCCGTTCTTCCTCCGCCTTCGCCCGGGCGGCAGCCTCCTCCTTCGCTCTCGCCTTTGCCTTCGCTTCCTCCTCGGCGCGCTTCACGCCGGGACCCATCACGATCCTTGCTCCCTTAGGCTTCTGCGTCTCTGCCGTCTGCCCGTCTTCCGGGGTCAGATTCTTTGCACCGCCCTCAGAGGCATCCCCGTCCCGGTCTGCCTCGTCCGCCGTTGTCTCTTCCGAAGAGCCGTCCCGCTCCTCTTCCCCGGCTTCCGTCCGTGCCGTCTTTGCCATGGAGAATCCCGCCGTCCCTGCGGGTCTGTCATCATCCGCAGTTCTCTCCTCCGTCTTCGTCTGCTCATAGAACTCCACGTCGGAAAGCTGCAGCTCCTCCATCGTCCAGATCACCGAAAAGTTTTCATATACCTTCGTGTCCATATCCGCGATCTTATTGTTGACATAGATGTTCATGTTCCAGTCGATTGTCACATCCATGAACTCGGAAATCTGGCGCACCGTATAGTAGCCGAGAATCTCGATCTCGTCGTTTTCCTGAATCTCATAATACTCTGACTGCAGCTCCCCGTTGACGCTGGCAAACTTGGGCAGGTCCACCTTTTTCTCATTCACCTCAACCCACATCTTGGAACCAAACTCCGGCAGTTGTCCGAGGGTCATCTGCGCAGGCTCCCCGGCAGTCGATTCCACCACCCGTATCTGGTCGTTGGCGTGAATCTGGGTATAGATATCCGCCTCGTTGCCGTTGACGGTAATCCGCGCCGCCTCTCCCGGCTCTCCTCTGGCAATACGGGGTTTCCCGTTCACCGTAAAGTTCAGTTCCTTTCCGCGCTTCGGGAACAGTCCGTCGCTGGCAAACTCCGCCTGCATTGCCGCATCCACCACAGCCGCCTTGCTGTTGTCATAAATCTTGACACGCTGGTCATTGAAATATACAAAGATAAAGTTGTTGCTCTGCTCGTAAAAGCTTAAGCAGATACCAATGGGCGTCACCATCAGGGAATCCTTTCTGGCGTCTTCCTCCAGAAACTCTATGCCCATCATCACTTCCTCGCCTCTGACCGCCACACGCTCGTTCTGAAGCTCCAGCTTTGCCGCCAGGGCCTGTGTGTAACCCGGCAGCCTGCCGCCGCCGCCCACAACAAACACAGCGCTGACAGACTTATCGCCGTTGAGCTCCTTAATCTTGGCCGCCACCTGACTTGTCATGTTCTCAATCACATCAGACACCACGCGCTCCACTTCCTCTTTGGTGATGGTCTGCTTCAGTCCCATGATGTCCTTATACTCAATCACATCTTTCACACCGGTATCCCGCTTGATCTGCTCCGCCGTGGAAAAGTCTACCAGACAGTGTTTCGCCACCACTTCCGTGAGGGAATCTCCCGCAATGGGAATCATACCGTAAGCGATGATACTGCCGTCCCTTGTGACGGAAATATCAGAAGTGCCCGCGCCCACATCCACCAGCGCAATATTTAACATGCGGTACATCTCCGGGATCGCCACTTGGATCGCCGCAATCGGCTCCAGCGTCAGATTCACCACCTCAAGCCCTGCAACAGACACCGCCTTATAGAGCCCGTCCACCACGTCCTCCGGCAGGAAGGTGGCGATCAGGTCCGCGCCGATGGTCTTCGCCTTGTGCCCCTCCAGGTTCCCTATCGTGTAACCGTTCATATAATAGCGCACAACTGAATATCCTACGCAGTAAAACTTCATATCCAAATCGTTCTTTTCCAGAAATTCCTGATACGCCCTCTCCACGCCCATGGAATCCAGCGCGTAAATATCCTCTCCCGTGATTTCCCGCTCGCTCTCCATCTCCTGATCGACACGCAGCGTCACCGTCTGCAGCACACGGCCTGCCGCCGCGATGCAGACATCCTTGAGCGGTCTGCCGATCCGCTCTTCCAGCTCCGCCTTGACTTCCTTTATGGTGCCGCCCACCTTGTAGATATCGTGGATCTGTCCGTCCAGCATGGCTCTCGTCCCGTGCTCCCGGATGCTCTGCGTCACCACATGAAATTTACCGCCCGTGCGGTAACCCACCGTACCTACGATACTCCTTGTCCCGATATCCAGACCAAACACCAACTGTCCCGGAAATTTCATTGCTTCTGCCACTGGTATTCCCCCAATTCTTTCTCTATTTGTGTATAAACTTCCTCAAGTGTCCCGTTGTTCTCTATCACCACATCACAGTGTTTCCGAAAATCCTGCTCCGAAAGCTGCTTTTTTAATATGGCGTCTATCTTCCCGTCCGTATAGCCCCGGCTCTCTTTTAGCCTTCGCCGCCTGACTTCCTCCGCCGCGTGGATGTACCACAACTCGTCCACAACCTCGGCGTAGCCCTCCTCAATCAGAAGAGCCGCCTCTATAAACAGCAGCGACAGCTTACCCGCCGCCCGCTCTTTTTCGATCTGCGCAAGCAGATACGCTCTCACCGCCGGGTGCACGATCCCGTTTACCTTCCGCAGCAATTCGCCGTCCCCGAATATCCGCGCCGCCATCTTCTGCCTGTCAATTCGACCCGACGCGTCCAGAATCTCCGTTCCCAAAAGTACCGTCAACGGCTCATAACATGCCTCTCCCGGCTCCTCCAGCCGGTGCGCCGCCCGATCCGCCATAATGACGCGGCAGCCGGGACATCTCTCCAGATATGCCAGCACTTCCGATTTTCCGGCTCCCACGCCGCCCGTGACTCCGATTACTTTCATATGTTCACTTCTCGCATTGTTATTTTGCCTCATACCAATCCGTTCCCGTGTGCAGATCGATTTCAAGCCGCACGGAAAGTTCCGCCGCCTGCTGCATCTGTTCCGTCAGAATCCGGCGAACCTGTTCTTCCTCTCCCGCCTCCGTCTCGATCAGCAGCTCGTCGTGCACCTGCAAAATCAATCGGGATTTCAGGTTCTCCCTGTGCAGGCATTCCCACACACGGATCATGGCGATCTTCATAATATCCGCCGCCGTTCCCTGAATCGGGGAGTTCATTGCCACCCGCTCGCCGAAGGAACGCTGCATAAAGTTGTTAGAAGACAGTTCCGGAATGGGTCGTCTGCGCCCGTACATCGTTGTGACATAGCCCTTTTCCTTCGCCTCCGCCACCATATGATCCAGAAACCGCTTGACCCCCGGATAGGTCTCGAAATATTGCTCGATATATGCCGCCGCCTCTTTCTTGGAGATGCTAAGGTCCTGACTTAAGCCAAAGGAGCTGATGCCGTAGACAATGCCAAAATTCACCGCCTTGGCGTTTCTCCTTTGCAGATCCGTCACTTCCTCAAAGGGCGTGTGGAACACCTTGGAAGCGGTAATCCGGTGAATGTCCTCCTCCATCCGGTACGCCTCGATCAACTGTTCGTCCTCGGACATATGCGCCAGAATCCGCAGCTCGATCTGGGAGTAATCCGCATCCATGAAAAGATACCCCTCCCGCGGCACAAACACCTTCCGGATCCGCCGTCCCAGCTCCATACGCATAGGGATGTTCTGCAAGTTCGGCTCCGTGGAGCTGATCCGCCCCGTGGCGGTAATGGTCTGGTTAAAGGTGGAATGAATCCTGCCGTCCGCGGCAATGCACGAGGAAAGCCCTTCCGCATAAGTCGACTTTAATTTCATCAGTCCCCTGTATTCCAGTATATCAGATACAATCGGATAATCCGGCGCCAGTTTTTCCAGCACGTCCGCCGCTGTGGAATACCCGGTCTTCGTCTTTTTCCCGCCCTTGATGCCCATCTTGTCAAAGAGAATCTCCGCGAGCTGCTTGGGGGAATTGATATTGAACGTACAGTCCGCCTGTTTATAGATCGCCTGTTCCAACTCGACGATCCTCCCGGTCAACGCCTCGCCGTAAGCCTTAAGCTCCGCCGGCTGCACCGACACGCCGTACTGCTCCATGTCATAGAGCACCCGGGACAGTGGCATCTCTATCTCGTAAAAAAGTCCGTCCATGCCCTGCTCGGTCAGCTTTTCGTCAAGAACCCGCGCCGCCGCCAGACAGACATACGCCTGATAGCAGGCGTACTGCGCAAATTCCTCCGGGCTCTTCTCATAAGCCTGCGCATAAGTTCCCTTCCCGCAAACCTGCGTCCTGTCCGGAATCGTCAGCGACAGATACTCGCCCGCGATATCCTCCGTCTGGTAGTCGCTCTTAAGCGGATTGATCAGGTACGCCGCAATCAGGATATCAAAATATCTTCGTTCCCGATAAGGCTGCAACACGTCCTGCGCGCCCGCCTCATCCCGCCACATACTCTCTCCGACAGGCTCCTCGATCATGTCGTAAACCGATTTCACATCGAAGACACATAGTTTACATAACTCATCTCTGTTTAAAGCCGTCAGCCGCTCCCGCAGCCAGTCTTCCGTGACCTCTCCCTGACAGGGGATAAACGCCACCTTGTCTTCCGCCGGCGCAAGGGCGATACCCATACAACCGCCCGGCTCTTTCCCGTCCCGAAAAACCGCAAGCCCGATCTCACGACCGCTCTCCGCGCCCTTTTCCCTCTCCCCGCAGGCGAGGAAAATCGCTTCCGCATCCTCCTGTTTCGTCACGGTTTGAAAATAAGTTTCCTGCCTGTTGGACACCGCCACGTCCTTAGAAAAGCGGGACAATATATTTTTAAACTCGAGCTGTTTGCACAGCACGTAAGCCTCTTCTGTATAGAAGTCGCCAATCTTTGCCTGCTCGAAATCAAAGGCGATCTCCGCGTTCACGTTAATCGTGGCAAGCACCTTGCTCAAATCCGCCAGTTCCCTGTTCGCAAGCAGGGACTCGCGAATCGACTTCTTGGAAATCTCCTCCGCGTGGGCATAGATATTCTCAAGCGACCCATAAGTCACCATCAGCTCTGTCGCCGTCTTCTCCCCCACCTTCGGCACGCCGGGAATGTTGTCCGACGCATCCCCCATCAGTGCCTTTAAATCAATAAACTGAATCGGGTTTACCTGATATGCCGCCTCCACGTCCTTCGCGTAATAATCCTCCACCTGCGTCCTGCCGCCCTTGGTCTTGGGAATGCGGATGCGGATATGGTCTGTCGCCACCTGCAGCAGATCCCGGTCGCCTGACACGAGGGAAACTTCCATCCCTTCCCGCTCCGCCCGCTTGGCGATCGTGCCAAGAATGTCGTCCGCCTCCAGACCTGCCTGTTCCACCACACAGATTCCCATGGCATGAAGCAACTCCTTCATCACCGGAACCTGTTCCCGCAGCTCCGTAGGCATGGGTTTTCTCGTGCCCTTGTACTCCTTATAAATCTCGTGCCGGAAAGTGGGCGCGTGGACATCGAAAGCCACCGCCAGATAGTCCGCCTGCTCCTCCTCCAGAATCTTAAACATAATATTTAAAAAACCAAAAATCGCGTTCGTGTGGAGTCCCTGCCCGTTGGTCAGTTCCGGCACCCCGTAAAACGCCCTGTGCAATATGCTGTGTCCGTCTATCAAAACCAGTTTCAAAGCCATATATTTGTAAGCCTCACTCTTTGCCCTTCACAATTCTCATTACACTAACCGCCATGTCACAGCCCTGCTGCTGCGCTTTAGAAGCAGCGTTTTCAGACCGATACAATAACTAACGCCGCGATGATCACCACCACAACCGCCGCCTCCAATACCAGAAGAATACGCCGCAGGGCACGATTGATGCGAATCCTGTCATCCGCGTCCTCCAGCTTCCATGTAAGCGCCTTCTGCAGATTAAAATTATTGCCCAGCTCAAGCTGTTCCAAACCCTCGGCTACCAGAAACTGAATGGATAACTCTTCCATACATTCCGGGCATTCCTCGATATGCTCAACAAACTCCGCCAGACCCCTTCCGTCCAATTCATCATCTAGGAAGGACGGTATTTTTTTCTCTGCCTCTTTACAGTTCATTGCCCACGCCTTTCCACTCTGCCCATACAGATTTTATTATATACCATTGTAGGTGTCTTGGAAAGAGATTTTTCTCAACATGAACCGTCGCCCTCATGCACACCATACGCAAACAGAAGGACCCCGGTATTCACCGGCATCCTTCTGTCCTATGTCCTTTTCAATTTTATTCTATGCTGCAGCCTCATGCGCTTTTCCCGCCGCATCTCCGCTTTCTGCACCCTTTCCGTAAGTCTTCTGTGCCGCCGCCCTTACTGTGCCGGAGCGGCTTCCGTCTGCGCGCCTTCTGCCGGAGCCGATTCCTGCGCTGCACCGTCTGCCGTTTCCGCAGGCGCCGCCTCGGGCGCCGGTTCCGCCGGCGGCGCTGCCACAGCCGCAATGCCGTTTCCGTCCACCGTGTAATCCGTGCCGTCCACATTTACCGTCACGTTTCTCTGCAATGCGCCCGTCGCCGGATCGTAATAATATACGTTGCCATCGGGTCTGGTCACCAGTCCCCTCTGCATCACCGCATTCTCGTCAAAGTAATAATCCTGCCCCTCGATCGTCACGTCCTCGCGCAGCGCGTGTCCGTCCTTCGTGGCGAGGAAATATCTGCCCGTCTCGTCCTCAAACCAACAGCCCTTCTGCACAAAGCCGTTCTCGTCCAGATGATACTTCTTATCCTCCCAGCCGACCCAGCCATTGCGCTGCATCCGGTATCCCGCATAAAATACCGTCTGGTCGCCGCGGGGCGCAAAGCCGTCCGCCACGATCAGGGACGCGTAATCCTTAAACTGATAATTCATATCCACTCTCGTAGGAATCCCCGCCACCTTGCCGTGGGAAGTGTTCTGCCAGAACGCCGCGCCGCCGTCGTACTCAAGAGCGTCCGCGTACTGTGCGATCCACTTGTCATAGCCGATATTGCCGATCTTATCCCGGAACATATTCCGGCTGGAATAAACCACCGGGTAATAACCGTTCGCCTCAATGATCGAGCAGAACGCGTTGATCAGCTCCTGTAACTGCGCCTGCGACATATTTTTGTGACAGGGCGCCTCCACGTCAAAGACCACCGGATAATTTACCGTGTAATTGCCGATCCACTGTATGAGCTGGTTCGCCTCGGCTCTCGCCTGATCCGCGTTCGCCGCGTAGGAGTACAGATATACACCTGTCCGCAGCCCCGCCGCGTTCGCGCCCCGCATATTCACGTCAAAGTAAGGGTCAACGCCCGAGTTCGTGCTGCCCGCCTTGACAAAGACAAAGGATACCCCCGAAGAGGGGACCTGACTCCAGTCGATACCCAGATTGTGCTTGGACACGTCGATCCCTCTGGCAATGGAACTGCCCGCTCCCACAGCCTCCGCCTTCAACCCCGGCGCAAGCGTCAGCGCGCCCGCCAGACAAAGCGCGGTCACCTGCCTGATTCCCCGTTTGAATCTATGTAATAATGCTTTATTCGATTTTATCATTTGTACTTTTTATCCGGCTGCTCCGTTCCGAATATTTCCCTTTCGTTTTTTATCATTCCTGTTTTCTTTTGTTTCTTTCCTGAGGACTGATCCGCCATGCGCAAATTTGTAACAATTATATTGCATTTTATTACAATTTGTCACATTTTGTAACAATCCTTAACAACTATATCATGTTTTAGGGGGATTGTATAGGGATATTTGCGAAATTTTGGAGGAAATTTTTGGAATTTAAAAGCAAGACAGCACACAAGAACAAAAACATCTCCGACATAAAGAAAACTGCGAAATCTCTCCCGCAGCTTCCTTTCACGTATGAATGGGGTTTCATACGTGTTCCCCTTTTACAGGTTACATAATATCACATTTTTCGTGGTTTGACTAGTGTATGTCATCGCGCAACTACCGCGCAATCATCGCGTAATCGCAATATTTATAAGTTAACATAATATTTTCCCATCTTCCTAGGCACGGGATGACACCAGACTGACGATTCCCACGATGATCAAAATCGGAAATGCGATGTAAACCAGTCCCGAAATCAATAGAATTATCAAAAACAACGGCGCAAATACGAAGCAGACGATAACCTTCGTAACGCCCCATGCTGCACGGAAAGCAAACACCGCCAGTTTGCCGAATATTGCCAACATTAACATGCAGAATAAAAATGTAATCATCTTCTCTCCTCCTTCAAGATAACTTTCATCGCTAAACTTATTTTTCGTCGTTTTCTGTGTCCCCGGTACGCTGCGCCAACTCCCTTCCGTGGAATTTTGACACGTCCCGCACGCCTATGGCGGCGCAGTAGACTTCCTGTTCTTCGATTTTTTCTAGGAAGCGGCATAGGGAAATTCTTTCGGTTATGGTCATGTTCACTCACCCTTCCGTATTTCCGTTCACGACTGTTATAACTATATTTTAATAAACGGACATGATAACATAAACCCTTATAAAAGCAGAAAACCTGCGCCTATTTCATCCGTTTTTGCGAAATAACCATTGCCTTCTCTCCGGCGTAATTCTCCTTGCTTCCCATGACACCTTTCGCTATAATAATCATATACATTTTCGCTTGGAAAGGAACTCATTTCATGGGTAAAAAATCTACAAAAGAGAACAAAAATATATACTTTCAGAGCAGGGAAAACGCCGGGCTGACACGCGCACAGGCAAGCGAACTCATCGGCTGCATTTCCGAGAGCAAAATCGAGAAAATAGAAAATGGCACGACCTCTCCCCAGCCGGAAGATGTCGTTCTCATGGCTGAGGCATATAAAAATCCCCGCCTCTGCAATTATTACTGCACCCACGAGTGCCGCATCGGGCAGGATTATGTTCCGGAAGTACAAATCAAAGGGCTGCCTGAAATTGCCCTTGGGCTGCTCTCTTCTTTAAATGCGCTGGATAAATGTAAAGAACGGTTGATTGAGATTACGGAGGATGGTGAAATCACATCGGACGAGTACAGCGATTTTAAGAAAATCCAGGAGCAGCTTGAGAAAATTTCTGTTACTGTGGAGTCGTTGAAGATGTGGGTGAGGGATAATGAGGTGGGGGAAAACTAAATGAAAATAGGAACAGAGCCACCCCTCCACGGAAATGCCTCTGTCCATTATCCACCTTTATGTATTTTTCACTTAACTGCTACTTCGATACTCTATTCTCATTTACCCCATGCTCAATGTAGTGATTATAATACTTAATCAAATCATCACCAAAGGCATCTTCCAAATCTTGATTATTGTTTTTATAAACCGTAATGCAAAACTGTGCAGACGATTGCCGTCCCTCCTTGATACCATCTTTTATAAAATGATTATATAATGCTTTCGCATTGTCGCCGCATGTCTCATAAACATCGGAGTTATTAGTAGCATAATAAGATGCATTAAAAGCAGCATTATCGTATGAGGTATCAGAGATTATCACCGTCTTCTTTGCGCCGGCAGTTGCTGTCTGTGTACTCACCTTTGCCGCAGTAGTCGCAGAAGCAACCGATGTTGCGCTCGCATTATTGCTCTTACCAGTATCCGCTGCAGGCTGCGTACTTGTCTTAGGCACTTCCATGTTAACACTTGTATTAGCATATGGACAAACGCCATTCTCATGTAAGTGTGCCGGATATCCACCACAATGATAATGATACGCTCCCAAACCACTCACATTCTTGTTGTCCTTGTGACCGCCATTAGCATCCGTCCTGCCACTATGCGCCTCAGCCACTATGACCATCATGCAATCCGTACTCGGAATAGCCATCACAATTGTTACAGCTACAAGGAACATCGCCACCATTTTTTTAATCACTTTCATAATTTCATTTCCTCCTGTCTCTGCCATCATAGTCAGGTATACTGCCTGTCCTTCTTATGATTACGTATTGTATTCTATTATAGTATACTCTGACATTGTAATATAAGCAAGAAATATTAGGCAAACGAAAAAATGCAACCAGCCCCCAATTCCATTTGCTTCTCCCCCCAATCTCTGCTATAATAACACCCATGATGGCACGTAAAACATATCAAAAAACGTTATGTCTTTTTTACATACTGACCTTGCTCCTCTGGAGCGTCTGCTCCGGCGCGTCTTCCGTCTCGGAGATCACGGATGCGGTATGCGGTATGCAGGGTTGTTATGTAAACCACTCGTCTGCCATCACTTCCACATCCAGGCATCTGCCTGCCCAGAAATATCTTTCCGCGCGGGCTTCCGGTACGACGGAAACACTGTCCACCGCCAGAAACCGCAGCGCGAGAACGCTGTCACGCGCCGTAAGGCATCTCTCGGCACATCTTTTCTCCGGCAGTCCGTCTGCAAATCAGTACGCCCTTTCCGGGCTGTTTTTGACGCATAAAATACCATCGCACAATCTTTGCGGTATCATCATCGCAGATTATATTCACAGACAAGACGGTCAAAAATAATTATCTTTTTTCACACGTTTTACCAATGACATAACACACACAAAGAAATATCCGTTTAGGCACGATCTGTCCAAAATCGCGCTGCTTTTTGCCGTGCGCTTTTCAAGGGTTTTAATCTGCCTGAATTAATGAAACATATCAAATAGGAAAAATTGTGAAAAAGGAGATTATATAGATATGAATATAGGAGTTTTACTGTTGGTTATCGTTGGCGGATCCGCCGGCGCACTGTCAACGCTTTACATTGTGTTTTCCCTCTTCGGAACGCTCGGTTTTAAGATTTTCAGAAAGGTAAAATACGGAACTTCCCTCTTCAATTAGAGTGAACCGTAAACAACGTATACCCCATAAATAGCTGCATATACTATTTATGGGGTATTAGTGTGAAAGAAAGTAGAGGACAGCCGATAAATGGCACACTTAAACAAACTATCATAGGGTAGCTTTGCAAAAGAATATATGTTTGGATAAAAATCAGGAAACTAATTGCGATTCGGAAATAATTCCTTCTCGCAGCAAAAGTTTTTTAGCCTGTTTGATGGTCTTAACCTTTTGCTTCTCAGCAAGGGCTTGCGGCATATCGATTTTGTATAAGTCAGAGAGTTGAAATACTTTCATTGCTATTTGTGCCGCCAGCCAAAGGCGGCGGAATGGAGATTTTTATGGAACATTTAAGACACTATACAATAATCGGTATCATTTTTGTTCTGGTGACAGGCACGCTGTCCCACTTCCTGTACGACTGGTCCGGGCAAAATCCTGTTGTCGGTCTTTTCACGCCGGTTAACGAGTCCGTCTGGGAACATATGAAATTACTGTTCTTTCCCATGCTGCTTTATTCCCTCATTATAATTTTGAAATACAGACGGCAATATCCTCATATCGCTTCCGCGCTGTTCTTCGGCATATTGACGGGCACGGTTCTCATCCCGATTTTTTACTATGCCTACACATCCGTCCTCGGCACAAATTATCTTGCTCTGGATATCGGGGTCTTTATCCTGAGCATTGTCATCAGCTTTTGGCTCACTTACAAGCTTACACTGTCACACAGGCTTGAAAACCACACTTTTGTCTTAGGACTCTTGGTGTGCGTGCTACTGCTCTGTTTTCTGCGGTTTTCCTACCATGCGCCGCATACGGTCATTTTTCAGGATCCTACAGTGGATAGTTATTTAGAAAACGCCCATGCCGGGCAAACAAAAATAAGACATTAGTATAATCTAATGTCTCATTCCAAATATTACTGCTGGTGGTGGGACTTGAACCCACACGTGGTTGCCCACAACAGATTTTGAGTCTGCCTCGTCTGCCATTCCGACACACCAGCTCTCATTATACCCGGCTGCAATGACCGCCTGCCTGAATCATCATCTGCAACCAAGCTATATCTTACCATAATGCCGGGCTGTTGGCAAGATTTATTCACAGGAAATCACAGAGATTTTTCCCGCTCCTATCAACCTAAACCCCCAGCTTACCATACACCTCAAACCCATCCAGCGTCGCGAAGTAATCCTTCGGCGTCTCCGCCCTCCTGATGAGCTGCACGCTGCCGTCCTCCTTCAGCAAAAGCTCCGCCGACTTCAATTTCCCGTTATAGTTATAGCCCATAGCGTAGCCGTGCGCGCCCGTGTCGTGGATCACCAGATAGTCCCCCTTCTCGATCTCCGGGAGCATCCGGTCGATGGCGAACTTATCGTTGTTCTCGCACAGCGACCCAGTCACGTCATACATATGGTCGCAGGGCGCATTCTCCTTGCCCAGCACCGTGATATGATGGTACGCGCCGTACATGGCGGGACGCATGAGATTTACCGCGCAGGCGTCCACACCGATATATTCCTTATGAGTGTGTTTCTCGTGAATCGCCTGTGTCACAAGCGCGCCGTAAGGTCCTGTCATAAAGCGCCCCATCTCGGTATAGATCGCGGTATCTCCCATGCCCGCAGGGACAAGTACCTCGTCAAACACCTTATGCACACCCTCGCCGATGGCTCTGATATCGTTCGCCTCCTGGTCGGGCTGGTAAGCGATGCCCACACCGCCGGAAAGGTTGATAAAAGAAAGCTGCACGCCCACCTTCTCCTTGATCTGCACCGCCAGCTCAAAAAGCTGTTTCGCAAGCTGGGGATAGTATTCGTTTGTCACCGTATTGCTTGCCAAAAACGCGTGAAGCCCGAAACGCTTCACCCCTTTTTCCTTCAAAATGCGGTACCCCTCAAAAAGCTGCTCCGGCGTAAACCCATACTTGGAGTCGCCCGGGTTGTCCATGATACCGTTGCTCATCTGGAACACGCCGCCGGGGTTGTAACGGCAGCTCATGGTCTCGGGAAGTTTCCCCAGAATGCCCTCCACAAAGTCGATGTGCGTGATGTCATCCAGATTGATGATGCCGCCCACCTTCGCACAGTATTCGTACTCCTGTGCCGGTGTATCGTTGGAAGAAAACATAATGTCGTCTCCATTGATTCCAAGAGCGTTGCTCAGCATCAGCTCCGTCATGGAAGAGCAGTCGCAGCCTGCGCCGTACTCGTGCATGATCTGCATCAGAAACGGATTCGGGCAAGCCTTCACCGCGAAGTATTCCTTAAAGCCTTTGTTCCACGCAAACGCCTCCTGCACGGCTTTTGCGTTCTCCCGAATGCCTTTCTCGTCATAGATATGGAAAGGCGTGGGATAGGTCTTTACAATCTCCTCTATCTGTTCCTTTGTCACAAAAGGTAATTTACTCATTTTCGTTTTCTCCTCCCGTAATGTTCTCTATCTGCCAGTCGATCGGCTCCACGCCGTTTTTCTCCAAAAAGGCGTTGCACTGGCTGAAATGCCTGCACCCGAAAAATCCCCTGTACGCCGACAAAGGGCTTGGATGCGGCGCTTTTAAGATCAGATGCTTTGGATTGGTCAGCATCGGAATCTTGCTCTGCGCAGGGCGTCCCCAAAGCAGATACACGATCGGTCGATCCTGCTCGTTCACCGCCCGAATCACCGCGTCCGTGAACTCCTCCCATCCCTTTCCCTGATGGGAATTTGCCTGATGCGCCCGCACGGTAAGCACCGTGTTCAAAAGCAGCACGCCCTGATCTGCCCACTTCTGCAGATACCCGTTATCAGGTATGTAACAGCCCAGATCATCCCGCAGCTCCTGATAGATATTCTGCAAAGACGGCGGAATCTCCCTCTGATCCGGCAGCACCGAAAAGCTCATGCCGTGCGCCTGATGTTCATTGTGGTAAGGATCCTGCCCCAGAATCAGCACCTTCACTTTACCTAACGGCGTAAAATGAAAGGCGTTAAAAATATCGTCCGCAGGCGGATAAACCACCCGTTTACTGTACTCCTCTTTCACGAACATGTAAAGGTTTTTGTAATAAGGCTTACGAAATTCACTGTCCAGAGCCTGCGCCCAGTCGTTTGCCAGCATCGCCATAATATGTTCTCCTCTTCTCTTTCGTTATATGCGCCCCTGCGCATAAAAAGGGCATAGAACCGCCTCTGTCCTGTTCCTATGCCCCTTTGCATACCCGAATCCACAATATATAAATCTATACGGAAAATGCCACATTTTCGGCTTTCTCCTTCGCTATAATCTCACCGAGATACCTTTTTCCCGCAGATACGCCTTCAAATCCCGTATTTCCATCTCCTTGAAGTGAAAGAGCGATGCCGCCAATGCCGCCTCCGCCTTCCCCTCCGTAAACGCCTCGTAAAAATGCTCCATAGTGCCCGCGCCGCCGGAAGCGATCACCGGGATTGACACATTCTCCGCAACCGCTCTCGTCAGTTCCAGATCATATCCCGCCTTCGTACCGTCCCCGTCCATACTGGTCAGCAGAATCTCTCCCGCCCCCAGCTTTTCCGCTTTCATAGCCCATTCCACGGCGTCGATCCCCATATCCACGCGACCGCCGTTTTTGTAGATGGTAAAACCTGTCCCATCGGCGCGTCTCTTCGCGTCGATCGCCACAACCACACACTGGCTGCCGAATTTATCCGCCGCCTCACTGATCAGATTCGGATTCATGATCGCCGCCGAATTGACGGATACTTTGTCCGCCCCCTCCCGCAGAATCGCTTTAAAGTCGTCTACGGTACGGATGCCGCCGCCCACCGTAAAGGGGATAAACACCTTCTCGGCAACTTTTCTCACCATCTCCACAGCCGTGTCCCTCGCGTCGGAGGAAGCCGTGATATCCAGAAAAACAAGCTCGTCCGCTCCCGACTTGTCGTAAGCCGCGCCGACCTCAGCCGGATCGCCCGCATCCTTAAAATTGATGAAATTAACACCCTTGACAACCCTGCCGTTTTTCACATCCAGACAGGGAATAATCCGCTTTGTGTGCATCGCCGCTCCGTCCTATATTTTCAAAAAGTTCTGCAATATCTTAAGTCCTGTCTCCGAGCTTTTCTCCGGGTGGAACTGGCAGGCAAACACATTGTCCCGCTCCACCGAAGCGTGAATCAGCGTCCCGTACTCCGTTGCCGCCTTCACGATCTGCGGGTCATCCGCTTTCAGATAGTAGGAATGCACGAAGTACACATAAGCGCCCTCCGCAATTCCCTGAAACAGCCGTCCCGGATTCGGAAACGTCAGCGAATTCCATCCGATGTGAGGGATTTTTAAGTCCTCCCCATCAGGAATGCGCACGATTTTTCCGGGCAAAAGTCCAAGCCCTTCCACTCCCGGCGCCTCCTCGCTGCTCTCAAACATCAGCTGCAGACCGAGGCATATCCCGAGAAAGGGAATCTTTTTATCCACCGCTTCGCGAATCACGGAAACCAGTCCATAACCGTGCAGCTTTTGCATGGCGTCGCCAAACGCGCCCACGCCGGGCAGAATCACGTGATCCGCAGATAAGATTTTTTCCCTGTCCCTTGTCAGCACAGCCTCGTGTCCGAGCAGCGCAACCGCCTTCTCCACGCTTTTGATATTTCCGGCGTCATAGTCAATAATCGCTACCATCATTCCAACCCGTCTATTCTCTCAATAATCTCCTCTTCCTCCGGCAGCACATCCTGTCTGCCTGCAGGAACCTCCTCGCCATACACCGCGCCGTTTATAATCGCTTCCAATCTCTGCGAATAGGTCACATCATCCTCCGAGGCAAGGATCTCCAACGCATCCGCCTCCGATACGCCGAAATCTGCCGACAGCCTCTCCAGAATCTGCGCGTAGATATCGCTGACCTCGCCTACCACATTATAGCTCTCCGCCTCCGGCAAAACTACCTGATAGCGTTGTACCCCGGTAATCAGCGCATTCAGCGCTTCCAGACGCATGTCGAGGTTTACATAATTTTCATAGGAAGTTAGTTTCCGGTTCATCTGCAAAATCAGATTACTTCTCTGGAACAAAACTTCATCCTGCTCATCTAACTTCTTTCCATACAAAAGATCGTACACTTGAGCATAATCCTGATGATCATATGCCATATGCGCCTCTTTCTTTTCCGTATAGTTTGGCAGGAAGGAAACCAGCAATACAATACATGCCGCAATCGTACCGCAGAACACAAATACCGTTATCACTTTCTTTTTGGAAAGTTTCTTCTCCGGCTTTGCAAAAAGATCTACTTCTTCCTCTTCTTTTTTCTTCTTTTCTTTCTTCTTTTTCTTCTTTGCTTTCTTGTCTTCTTCGCCCTCGGCGCCTTCTTCTCCTTCGCCCTCTCCCTCTTTGCCTTTCTTGCCCTTTTTCTTATCTTTCTTTTTCTTCTTTTTGCCCTTCTTATCCTCTTCCTTCAGTTCCTCCAAGATTTCCTTATTCTCGTCGGTAACTGTTCCCGTCTCGCCATCGCTATCCGCCAAAACCTCCGCCGCAACAGGATCTTCGTCCTCGTCCGTCTCCAGCAGGAAATTCATAACTCTTGCAAAAAAACCGGGCTTCTTCTCTCCCTCTTCCTCCGCTTGCGGTTCCTGCTCTGTCGTTTCTGCCAGAAGCGCCTCCAGTTCATCCCCGGATTCTTCGGCTGCGGCTTCCTCGTCTCCGCTCTTCTTCTTTTTCCCAAACAGTTTCTTGCGCTTCTTTTTCTCTTTCTTCGGTTTCCCTCCGCCTTCCCGCTCCGCGATCTCTTCCGGCGTCAGCTCGCGGATACTCTCCGCCTCTCTCGCCGCTTCATCATTTTCAAAGAAGTCGAAACTGCTGTCTCCGCCGTCATCCGCTCCTTCCAGCATCGCCAATATATCGTCATCCGGTGAAACGCCCTGATCGGACTCCTCCAGCAAATCGTTAATCTCCGACAACGCTTCATCATGCTCCATCCCTGACAACAGCGAAGAGAGATCTTCATCACTCTCCCCTGTTTCTTCCAAGGCAAAATCATCCGCTCCGCCTTCCTCGTCAGATAAATCGCCGCTCAAAAGACGGTCAATATCCTCCTCAGACATCAACCCGTCCATCTCATCATCCGCGCTTTCCGATTCCTCCAGAGCCAAATCATCCAGCGAAAGGTCGTCTAACGCCATCTCGTCCTCGCCGCTCTCACCAAGATCGAGTCCGTCCAGCGTAAGGTCATCTAACGCCATCTCGTCCTCGCCGCTCTC
>ERZ779637.383-NODE-383-length-30669-cov-14.659404_pt1 | contig 30669 bp, 32 predicted proteins | sample MGYA00514196_ERZ779637 | MGnify/ENA primary metagenome ERZ779637 (study PRJEB29562, sample SAMEA4376700) | mouse gut metagenome | isolation source: Cecum | study: EMG produced TPA metagenomics assembly of the A DSS colitis mouse model was used to assess the...
GCCGTCGTCGCTGACAGCTTGCTTAATATACCAGATCATCCCCCGTTTGTCAACTACTTTTTTCCTCTTTTTTCAAGTTTTTTTCGATTTCGTCAGCATTCGCCTTTTCCGCCCGGGTACAGGAACACAATTTGCATGGTTTTCCGCATGATTCCGGATTTACATGGCTGCTTTTTCCTATATACTATATTATATAAACGAGAAACTGCCGAAAGGAGATGGTTCCCCATGCGATTTACCAAGATGAACGGCGCGGGCAACGACTTCCTGATCCTTGATAATAGAGAGGAACGCCTGGACCCGGACCAATTCCCCGCCATTGCCCGTACACTCTGCCACCGCCGCCTCTCCATCGGGGCCGACGGCCTGATGGTGGTGGAGGCGCCCCGGCAGGGCGGCGACTACCGGATGCTCTTCTACAACGCCGACGGCTCCGCCGGGGAGATGTGCGGCAACGGCGCCCGCTGCATCTGCCGCTACGGCTATGAAAAAGGGCTGGCCGGGGAGCGGCAGACCGTGGAAACCCCCTCCGGCCTTGTCACCGGACAGCGCATTGACCGGCGCAGCTACCGCATCCGCCTCACCGATCCCACAGTCATTGACCTGGACCGGCCGGTGGAGGCCCTGGGCAGGGTGTGGCCCTGCGCCTATGTGGAGCTGGGCAGTCCCGGCCTGCCCCACGCGGCGGTCCCCTGCCCCGGCCTGAGCGGGAAGACCATGGACGGTCTCCGGGACCTGGGCCGGGCTCTCCGCAGCCACCCCGCCTTCCCCAAGGGGGCCAACGTGAACTTCTACGACATCACGGCCCCGGACCAGATCGTGGAGCTGACCTACGAGCGGGGTGTGGAGGACTTCACCTACGCCTGCGGCACGGGCACCGGCTCCGTGGTCCTGGCCCTGACCCTGCTGGGGCAGGTCAGCGGAAAGGACGTGGCGGTATCCGTCCCCGGCGGAACTCTGCGGGTGACCATTGAGGGCCAGGAGACCATCTGGCTCACCGGCCCCACCAACGTGGTGTGCCAGGGGGAGGTCCTGGACGAGGATCTGCATATATAATGTGTGTCTGGCCTGCGGGCCATACCGACAAAACGAGGAGGAAAGAAAAGTGAGTAAAGAGCTGAACAAGAAATCCATCACCAAAAACTACGCCTTTCTGGCTGTGATGCTGGCGGCCATGGTCCTGGGGTGCATTGCGGGCTGGCTGTTCCCCGCGGCCGTGGACGGAGACGGGGGCGTGATCTCCGGCACCGGAGCCACGGTCCTTAAGCCTCTGGGCACGGTGTTCATCAATATGATGTTCTGCATCGTGGTCCCCATGGTGTTCGCCTCCATCTCCAGCGCTGTGGCCAACATGGAGAGCCGCCAGCGGGCGGGGAAGATCATGGGCGTCACCGTGGCCACCTTCGTGGTCACGGGGGCCATCGCGGCGGTCATCATGTACCTGCTCATGCGCCTGTTCCCGCCGGTGCTGGTCCCCTGGACGGAGATCCCCGCCGAGGAGGTGGGCGAGCACGCCACCATGGCCCAGATGGTGGTCAACTTCTTCACTGCCGAGGACTTTGTGAGCCTGCTCAGCCGCCGGGCCATGCTGCCGCTGATCGTCTTCTCCCTGCTCTTCGGCTTTGGGGTGAACCTCAACGGCGGCCGGAGCACCCCTGTGGGCCGCTTTCTGGAGGACCTGTCCGGGGTGATGCTCAAGGTGGTCAAGATTGTCACCTACTACGCCCCTGTGGCCTTCTTCGGCATCTTCGCCGATCTGGTGGCCACCTACGGTCCCCAGATCACCGCCAACTACGGCCGGGCTCTGCTGGTGTACTACCCCCTGTGCCTGGTGTACGTGTTCACAGCCTTCCCCCTGTTCGCCTGGTTCGGCGGCGGCCGCCAGGGACCCCGGGTGATGCTCCGCCACATCGCCAAGCCGGCCATTGTGTCCCTGGGCACCTGCTCCTCCGTGGCCACCATCCCCGCCAACATGGAGGAGGCGGCGGACACCGGCATATCCAGGGATGTCAGCGACATGGTGCTGCCCCTGGGTGCCACCATGCACATGGATGGGTCCTGCTTCTCCTGCGTACTGAAGATCGCCTTTGTGCTGGGGGTGTTCGGGGTGCCCTTTGAGGGCGTGGGGATGCTGGTGAAGGTGGTGCTGGTGGCGGTGCTCAGCTCCGTAGGCATGAGCGGCGTCCCCGGCGGCGGCTACATCGGCGAGTATATCATCTGCTCCATCTTCTTCCCCAACCAGATGGAGCTGGCCTACCCCATCCTGGTTGCCATCGGCAATCTGGTGGATCCCCCCGCCACCATGATTAACGCCGCCGGCGACTACGTGGTGTCCTTCATCGTCTCCCGGTTTGTGGACGGGAAGGACTGGCTGGACAAGGCCCTTCGCTCCCGGCGGGGCTGAGCGGAAGTCCTTGACTTCCGCCCCCGGCGGTGGTATGATACCGTCATACAACTGCATAGGACAGTGTTTGCGAGGGAACTGAACAAGTTGAAAAAGGTTAAGACCTGACCTCTGGACCTGCCGGCTAATACCGGCGTAGGGAAGCAATTTCTTACGCCGTACTGCGTCTGAAAGAGCTTCTGAACATTCGGAAGCTCTTTTTATTTTTGCACAGGAGGAAACCACCATGTCCATTATGCGGACCGCTCTGGCCCGGGGAACGCCCATCTGGGACGCCTGCGCCGCCACCCCCTTTCTCCGCGAGATGCAGCGGGGGACCCTGTCCCCGGACCGCTTCCGGGTGTATATGATCCAGGACAGCATCTACCTGAAGCACTACGCCCGGGTCTACGGGAAAGCCATCTTCTGCGCCGCCGCCTGGCGGGACATCCAGACGTACTACGAGGCCCTTCACTTTGTCACAGACACGGAGTCGGCGGTCCGGCGGCGGTATCTGGCCCAGTTCGGCATGACGGACAGCCAGGCCGAGCAGGTTCCGCCCCTGCCGGAAAACCGGCAATACATCGACTTCCTGCTCAGCGCCGCCCAGCGGGGGGAGCCGCTGGAGATGCTGATGGCCGTGCTCCCCTGTATGCTCAGCTACAGCTATATTTTCCAGAAGCTGGCGGCGGATCCGGCCACGGTCCAGTCGGTTTACTGGGACTTCATCCAGGACTACGCGGACGGTCTCTATGCGGACAGCTGCAAGGCGTGGTGCGCCTTTGCGGACGAGAAGTGCGGCGGCCTCTCCGCCGGGGAGCGGGAGCCCCTAATCCGCGTCTTTGAGCGGGCCAGCCTTCTGGAGCTGGCCTTCTGGAACATGGCCTATCGGGAGGGAAACCCATGAAAAAAGAAGGGAGCGCTATGATGAAAACAGCTCTGACCATTGCCGGGTCCGACTGCAGCGGCGGCGCGGGCCTCCAGGCGGATCTGAAGACCTTCTCCGCCCACGGCGTATTCGGCATGAGCGTGATCGTCTCCGTCGTGGCGGAGAACACCCGCCGGGTCATTGCCGCGCAGGATATCCCGCCGGATATGATTGCCCGGCAGATGGACGCGGTCTTTGAGGACATGCCGGTGGACGCGGTAAAGGTGGGGATGCTGTCCTCGCCGGAGTGCATGGAGGCGGTGGCCGCCAAGCTGCGCCAGTACAGGCCCCGGCACGTGGTGATTGACCCGGTGATGTACGCGAAAAACGGCTGCCCCCTCATGGACCCCAGGGCGGTGGGGACGCTGGTGGAGACCATTCTGCCCCTGGCCGGGGTGCTGACCCCCAACATCCCCGAGGCGGAGCGGATCACCGGCCTCTCCATTCGCTCCGGGGCGGACATGGAGGCCGCGGCCCGGCAAATCCACGCCATGGGCTGCGGGGCAGTGGTGGTCAAGGGAGGCCACCGCGCCCAGAGCGCCCTGGACGTGCTCTTCGACGGGGAGACCGTCCGCCGCTACGAGGAGGCCAGGATCCACACGAAAAACACCCACGGCACCGGCTGCACCTTCTCCGCCGCCATTGCCGCCCAGCTGGCCAGGGGCGAGGCCCTGCCCCAGGCGGTGGCCCTGGCCAAGTCCTACGTGACCACGGCCATTGCCCACGCCCTCCCCCTGGGCGGGGGCTGCGGGCCCACCAACCACTTCTACCGCCTTTATCAGCGGGGACTGGAGGGGGTCCGGTGACGGCGGACTACACTCTCTGCCTGGTGGCGGACTGCGGCCTCCTGGCCGGGGAGGCCCTGCTCCCGGCCGTGGAGCAGGCCATCCTGGGCGGCTGCACGGTGGTGCAGTTCCGGCAGAAGGCGGGGGGCCGGTTCCTCCAGCAGGCGGCGGCGGTCCAGCGGGTGACAGACCGGTATAATATCCCCCTCATTGTCAATGACCGGACAGACGCGGCGCTGGCCCTGGGCGCCGCCGGCGTCCATGTAGGCCAGCGGGACATGCCGGCGGCGGCCGCCCGGCGGATCCTCGGCCCGGACATGCTGCTGGGCGTTTCCGTCGCATCCGTCCCGGAGGCTGTGCGGGCCGTGGAGGACGGCGCGGACTACCTGGGGGTGGGGGCCATGTTCCCCACCGGGACCAAGGCGGACGCCTCCCTTGTGTCCATGGCGGAGCTGGCCAGGATCCGCCGTGCCGTCAGCGTCCCTATTGTGGTGATCGGCGGCCTCTGCGCGGAAAACGCGGGGGCCTTCCGCCCTCTGGGCGTCAGCGGCGCGGCGGCGGCCTCCGCCATCCTGACTCAGCCGGATGTGCGGGGGGCGGCCGCCCGCCTGAAGGCGGCCTTCCTGGGCCGGTGACAGCGGAGAGGGGAACAGGCTCGTCCTGTTCCCCTCTTTGCATATCAAAAAAGTGGCTTCGCCGCTTTTTTGAGCAAGCTTTCACTCCGCTCTGCGCCTCGCTGTACGCCTTCGGCGTACAGCTCGACGCTCGCTCCGTGCAAAGTGTTTTTCCCACGTACATGCCGCGGGAAAAACGATCAGAACTTATTTCGCGCCTGCGGGCGCGAAACTCCTGCGGAGGGCCTTTTTGACAGTCTGAGAGGGGAACAGGCTCGTCCTGTTCCCCTCTCCAAGCTGGGATTTCCTGATGTATCGCCGGCGCCCCTGAGAAGAAGATGTCAAAAGGAGGCGCGGAACAATGGCGCTATGTACGCTATAGAACCAGAGCCGCTATCTGGTACACGGCGTAGGAGGCCAGCCACGCCACGCCCAGCTGCCAGATAAGGGCCAGGGCGGTCCAGCTGCGGCTGTTCATCTCCCGGCGAATGGTGGCGATGGCCGCCACGCAGGGTGTGTACAGGGCGCAGAAGGCCAGGAAGGCCAGGGCCGCCGCCGGGGAGAAGGTGGCGCTCATGGCGGCCCCCGCAGCCGCGTAGTCGGTGAGAGAGAAGCCGTAGAAGAGGCTCATGGAGCTGACCACGGCCTCCTTGGCGATGAGGCCGGTCAGCAGGGCCACCGCCGCCTGCCACGTGCCGAAGCCCATGGGGGCGAACACCGGCGCGGCCAGGCCGCCGATCTGGGCCAGCACGCTGTCCGCCGTGTTCTCCACCATCCGGAGGCTGAAGCTGAAATTCTGCAAAAACCACACGGCCACACTCATGAACGCGATGACGGTGCCCGCCCGGGTGAGGAAGTCCCGCACCCGCTCCCATACGTGGAGCCAGATGTTGTGGAGGGTGGGCATCCGGTAGGGGGGCAGCTCCAGCAGGAAGGGGGCCGGCTCCCCCCGGAAGACGCTCCGCTTGAGGATGAGACCGGAGACAATCGCCATCACCGGCCCCAGCAGGTACAGACAGAACACCACCAGCCCGGCCCTCTCCGGGAAGAAGGCGGAGGTCATCAGCCCGTAGATGGGCAGCCGGGCGCCGCAGGACATGAAGGGCACCAGCAGGATGGTCATCCGCCGGTCCTTCTCGTTCTCCATGGTCCGCGCGCCCATGACCGCGGGCACGGTGCAGCCGAAGCCCATGAGCATGGGGATGAAGGCCTTGCCGGAGAGGCCGAAGTGGCGCAGGGTCCGGTCCATGACAAAGGCCGCCCGGGCCATGTACCCGCTGTCCTCCAGCATGGAGAGGAAGAGGAAGAGCAGCGCGATCATGGGCAGGAAGGTGAGCACGCCCCCCACGCCGGAGATGAGCCCGTCCACGATGAGCCCGCTCAGCCACGCCGGGGCGCGGAGGGCGGCCAGCCAGCCGGCCGCGCCGGGACAGAGGACCTCGTCCATGAACCAGGCCATGCCGTCGCTGAGCCACTTCCCCGGCCCGCTGAAGGTCACCAGAAACACCAGCAGCATCATGGCCAGAAACAGGGGAATCGCCAGATACTTGTGGGTGGCCACGGCGTCGATGCGCTCGGTGAGGGTCCGCACCCCCTCCCGGCTCTGCCGCCGCACCGCGGAGCGGACCACCCGCTCCACGAACCGGTACCGGCTGTCGGCCAGCAGGGTCTCCCGGTCCCCCAGGGGGCTGGCGGCCTCGTACTCCCCGGCAATGGCGTCGATTTTGTCCAGGGTGTCACGATCCAGCTCCAGGTCCCGGGCCACCTCGTCGTCGCCCCCCAGCAGCTTGATGGCGGCCCAGTGGGCGGGGATGCCCTTGGCGTAGGCCCTGTCGTGGATCAGCTCCCCGATGCGGTGGTGGATGGCGTGGGTGAAGTCGTCGTAGAGATCGTCGGGCTCCAGGGTGAGGCCGGTGTGCATCTGCCGGTGGGCCTCCTGGACCAGCCTGTCGATGTTCACCCCGTCCCGGGCGGAGATGGGCACCACCGGCACCCCCAGCTGGGCGGAGAGCCTGCCGCAGTCGATCTGGTCCCCCTTCTTCTCCACCTCGTCCATGAAGTTCACCGCCAGCACCACCGGCCTCTCCAGCTCCAGCAGCTGCATGGTGAGGTAGAGGTTCCGCTCCAGGTTGGTGGCGTCCACGATGTCGATGATAGCGTCGGGCCGCTCCTCCAGGATAAACCGCCGGGCCACCAGCTCCTCCATGGAGTAGGGGGACAGGGAGTAGATGCCCGGCAGGTCCACCACCGTGAAGCGCAGCTCCCCCAGCCGGGCCTCCCCCTCCTTCTTCTCCACCGTCACGCCGGGCCAGTTGCCCACGTACTGGTTGGACCCGGTGAGGGCGTTGAAGAGGGTGGTCTTGCCGCAGTTGGGGTTGCCCACCAGGGCCACAGTCCAGGGGCGCTGATCGTGGGAGCGGGGGTCATAGGTGCTGGGGTGGTGCTCCTGCTCGTGGCGGTGGGCCCGGTGCATGGCCTCCAGGTCCCCGGGGTGGGAGCAGCCCGCGCCGCCCCTCATGGCGCAGCGGGCGCAGTCCCCGTGGCAGGCAGCCCCCAGGTGGTAGGCGCTCTCGGACACGGTCTCCCGGCCCGGGCTGGCCACGGCCGCGGCCCGGACCTGGATCTGGGCGGCGTCCTCCCTGCGCAGGCTCAGCTCGTAGCCCCGCAGCTGGAGCTCCATGGGGTCCCCGAAGGGGGCCATCTTTACCAGCTTCACGGTTGTGCCCGGGGTGAGCCCCATGTCGATCAGCCGCCGCTTCACCGCGCCCCGCTGGTTGCCCACCCTCTCAATGACGCAGCTGCCGCCCACGGCCAGCTGGTCCAGTGTCATTGCCTCCGATTGGCTCTTCATTCCTATCAGATCCTTTCTCCGCAGCCCATGGGGCCGGCTTTTGTCCTGCTAATCTTTGTTAGTATATACTAACCGCAGTATCCTGTCAAGGGGAAACTACGCATATTCAGGGAAATCAATTTTTGAAACACAGGAATTCATATGCAAGAACCGGTCTGTGCAGGGGCGAGCATCGCTCGCCCCTGCACAAATCCCGAAAGGCTCCATCTGCCGCTGTAAAAATGGATTTCCCTGGCCTTCCAGATATTACTCCTTGCGCATCTCTGGGCAGATCCGTTAGAATGGGATAAAAAACGCCCCAAAGAAAGGAACTGCCTATGAAACGCCTCCTCACCCCGCTCCTGATTCTGTGTGCCCTCCTGACCCTCACCGTCCTGGCCGCCGGCGCGGACAGCCGGTCCGTGTCCATCACCCTGGAGGGCGCGCCGCTGGACATGCCGGAGGCTTACATAACCCAGGAGGGGGTCACCATGGTCCCCCTGCGGGTCCTCGCCGAGGCCCTGGGGTTCCACGTATCCTGGGACAGCGCAAGCCGCACCGCCTCCATCAGCCGGGAGGCCCCGGAGGCGGTGCCGGAGGAGCCGAAGCCTCCCCTCTCCGCCCTGGTGGTGCTGGACCCGGGCCACGGCGGCAGCGCCAGCGGAGCGGTGTACGGGGGCGTGGCGGAGAAGGATCTGAATCTGGCCATCGCCTCCCAGGCGGCCCGTCTGCTGGAGGAGGCCGGGCTGACGGTGCTCATGACCCGCAGGGATGACCAGGACGTCTCCCTCTACCGCCGGTCCGGCCTGGCCAACACCTACGGGGCGGACCTGTTTGTGAGCGTCCACTGCAACGCCAGCCTCACCAACCCGGAGGCCCGGGGCATCTACACCGCCGCCGCGGACCGGCAGGGTGAGGGCTGGGTTCTGGCGGAGGTTCTGCGGCAGACCATGATGGCCGCCGCCGGCGCGGAGGACATGGGCACCGAGCCCCGGCCCAATCTGGCGGTGCTGCGCACGGCCCAGGTGCCGGCGGCCCTGGTGGAGTGCGGGTACATGTCCACCCCTGCGGAGCTGGAGCTGCTGTGCCAGCCGGACTATCAGCTCCAGCTGGCACAGGGCATCGCGGAGGGGGTGCTCACGTATCTGGCACAGTCCCGGTAGGCTCCGCATAGGATGGGGTACGCGGCGTGTCCGCGTGTCTGATTTGAAGGAGGAATCCTCTTATGGAGGACCTGACCACTCTGGACCGGCTCCCGGTGGGCCGGCGGGCCACGGTTGCCGCCCTGGCCACCCCCGGCGGTCAGCGGCGGCGGATGCTGGAGCTGGGCTTTGTGCCCGGCGCGGCCGTCACCCCCGTCCAGGAGAGCCCCTGGGGCGATCCTGTCGCCTATTCGGTCTGCGGCGCGGTCATCGCCCTGCGCCGGGCGGACGCCCGGCTGATCGCGGTGCGGTGAGGCGCGGTACATGATTTTTCCTCTTCTTTTGTGAACAGGCGCCGCCTTCGGCGGGCCTGCGGGAAAAGAAGCAGCAGAAAAACTTTAGAGGGTATCAGCCCTGCTGCCGGCAGTCTGACGTCTTGCTTCCGTTAGACTGCCGGCAGTAAACGGTTCAGCCTCTAAAGTTCTTTTTTGATTCTTTTTTCTTTCAAGAAAAAAGAATGGCCATCTGGAGCTTGTACTGAAAAATTATCAACCATCCCCTAAAGCTCCTGCCGCCCCTCCAGGGCCCGCATGAGGGTGGCGTCGTCGGCGAACTCCAGATGTCCGCCCACGGGGATGCCGTAGGCCAGGCGGGTCACCCGCACCTGAAAGGGTCTGAGCAGGCGGGCCAGGTACATGGCTGTGGCCTCCCCCTCCGTGTCCGGGTTGGTGGCCATGATGACCTCCTGCACGTCCCCCCGGGCCACCCGCTCCACCAGGGACTTGATCTCCAGATCATCCGGTCCCACGTGGCTCATGGGGGAGATGACCCCGTGGAGCACGTGGTAGCTGCCGTTGTACTCCCTGGCCCGCTCGATGGCCGCCACGTCCCGGGGGTCCGCCACCACGCAGATGGTGGTCCCGTCCCGCTTGGGGGAGGCGCAGATGGGGCACAGCCCCCCGGCGGTCAGGTTCCGGCACACGGGGCAGCAGGTCACGGAGGACTTGGCCTCCAGTATGGCGCTGGCAAAGTCCTGGACCTCCTCCTGGGTGAGGCTCAGCACATAGAAGGCCAGCCGCTGGGCGGACTTGCCGCCGATGCCCGGGAGGCTGGCGAACTGCTCCACCAGCTTCTCCAGGGGCGCGGGAAAGTACTCCATGGCCTACCCCCTCAGCTCCCGGATGCGGCCGGGGATGTCTGCGGCCTGATAGACCGCGCTGCCCGCCACCAGCACCGCCGCCCCGTTTTCCACGGCGGTCCGGGCGGTGACCGGGTCAATGCCCCCGTCCACCTCCAGCTCGCAGTCCAGCCCACGCTCGTCGATCCAGGCCCGCAGCTGGGCCAGCTTGGGCATCATGTCCGCCATAAAGGACTGGCCGCCGAAGCCGGGTTCCACGGTCATCACCAGCACCATGCCGCACCTGTCCAGGAAGGGCAGGGCCGCCTGGGCGGGCGTGGCGGGCTTGAGCACCACCCCGGCCCGCTTCCCCTGGCCCCGGATGATATCCAGGGCCCTCAGGGTGTTCTCCTGGCTGTCCGCCTCCACGTGGACCGTCACGATGTCCGCGCCCGCCCGGCAGAACTGCTCCACATACCGCACCGGCCGGTCAATCATCAGGTGTACGTCCAGGGGCAGGTCCGTGGCGGGGCGGATAGCCGCCACCACCGGAATGCCGATGGTGATGTTGGGCACGAACAGGCCGTCCATCACGTCCACATGTACATAGTCCGCCGTGCTGATCCGGCGGATATCCCTCTCTAAATTTGCAAAATCCGCTGAGAGGATGGATGGAGCGATTTTTATCATGATCCCACTTCCTTTTCTTCATGGATCCGGCCCAAACCGCCCGGACAGGCGGAGAGGAGCGCGCCGGGACAAAGCACCCCGGCGGGGTCTTCTTCATAGGATACCGTAAGCGGCAAGGGCGTCCCCTGCGGGGCGGCAATCCCTTCCCACGCCGTTCCCTGCCCTCGCCCGCGCCGGGGGCGCGCCGCATTATATATAGGAGGCCGCCGGAGCCATATCCGACGGCCTCCAGTCTGCGTAAGCAGATCCAGTATATCAAATTTACAGAGGAAATGCAACGCTCTTCCCCGGCCCGTTTTGGGGGAGCGCCGCCGCGGCGGACAGATCAGATGCCCATCTCCGCCTTGACCTGCTTGAAGCACTCCACGGCGAAGTCCAGGTCCTCCCGGGTGTGTCCTGCGGACACCTGGGTGCGGATCCGGGCCTTGCCCTGGGGCACCACGGGGTAGCTGAAGCCCACCACGTACACGCCCTTCTCCAGCATCCGGGCGGCGAACTCCCCGGCCACCTTGGCGTCGTAGAGCATCACAGCCACAATGGGGTGGCTGCCCTCCAGCACGTCGAAGCCCAGCTCGCTGAGCTTGGCGCGGAAGTAGGCCGTGTTCTCGTGGACCCGGTCCCGCAGCTCCGTGGAGGCGGTGAGCAGCTCGATGGTCCTGATGCTGGCCGCGCAGATGGCGGGGGCCACGGTGTTGGAGAAGAGGTAGGGCCGGCTGCGCTGGCGCAGCAGGTCCACGATCTCCTGCCGTGCGGCGGTGTAGCCGCCGGAGGCTCCGCCCAGGGCCTTGCCGAAGGTGCCGGTGAGGATGTCCACCCGGTCCTGCACGCCGCAGAACTCCGGGGTGCCCCGGCCCTTCTCGCCCATGAAGCCCACGGCGTGGCTGTCGTCCACCATCACCAGGGCGTCGAACTCGTCGGCCAGATCGCAGATGCCCTTCAGGTTGGCGATGTAGCCGTCCATAGAGAACACGCCGTCGGTGGCGATGAGCTTCACCTGGCAGCCGGCGGCCCTGGCGGCCTCCAGCTGGGCGCGGAGATCGGCCATGTCGTTGTTCTTGTAGCGGTACCGCTTGGCCTTGCACAGGCGCACGCCATCGATGATGGAGGCGTGGTTGAGCTCGTCGGAGATGATGGCGTCCTCCGGCCCCAGCAGGGTCTCAAAGAGGCCGCCGTTGGCGTCAAAGCAGGAGGAGTAGAGGATCACGTCGTCCATGCCCAGGAACTCCGCCAGCTTCCCTTCCAGCTCCTTGTGGATGGACTGGGTGCCGCAGATGAAGCGCACGGAGCTCAGGCCGAAGCCGTACTGGTCATAGCTGGCCTTGGCGGCCGCGATGAGCTCCGGGTGGTTGGAGAGGCCCAGGTAGTTGTTGGCGCACATGTTGACCACCTGCTTGGCGGCCGTGGTGTCGATGCGGGAGCGCTGGGGGGTGGTGATGATCCGCTCGCCCTTCCAGGTGCCCGCCTCCTTGATGCTCTCTAATTCCTTGCGGTACTTTTCCAGTGCTGTTTTCATGGCTGCTCCTCCTCAATCAATTTTCTTTTCCCTTAAAATTCCCTTGTAGGGTCCATCCGTGCAGGTTCCGGCGGGGAGAAATCCCAGGGCCTCGTAGTAGGCGTTGATGCCCCTGTTGTCCACGTAGCAGTCCAGCCGCAGCCGGTCCAGACCCCGCCGGCGGGCGTGGTCCTCCGCCTGGGCCAGGAAGAGGGCTCCTGTCCCCCGCTCGTCCACGGCGGACACCAGATGGTGGACGTACACGGCGGGCAGGCCGTCGGGCCAGCGCTCGTCGGTCTCCAGCAGCGCCCCGGCGCAGAGGATTTTCCCGTCCGACGCCCGGGCCAGTGCGAAGAGCACGCCCTCCCGGGCCCGCTCCTCGTAGTAGTCCTGGGGGTAGATCTCCAGATAGTCGGAGGTGTTCCAGGACTGGAGGCCCTCCCGGTCCATCCAGGCGATCCGCTCCCGGACCAGCTCGATCATCCGCGGCGCCTCCTCCGGGCCCATGGCCCGGAATATGCAGTTGTCCATGTGGTGCGCTCCTCCCTTGCTCGGTTACTTGCTCCAGTCCAGGATGACCTTTCCGGACTTGCCGCTGTTCATGGCAGCGAAGCCCTCCTCAAACTGGGTGTAGTGGAACCGGTGGGTAATCACCGGGGTCAGATCCAGGCCGCCCTGGACCATGTAGCTCATCTGGTGCCAGTTATCCATCTTCCGGCCGTAGATGCCCTGCATGGTCAGGCCCTTGCAGATGATGGTGTTCATGTCCATGGGCACGGGCTTGTTGGAGATGCCCAGGAGGCTGATCTTGCCGCCGTTGCGCATGACGGAGATCATCTGCTGAAGTCCCGCGCCGTTGCCGCTCATCTCCAGGCCGATGTCAAAGCCCTCCACCAGGCCCTGCTTCTGCATGACCGCAGGCAGATCTTCGCTCTGGACGTTCACCGCCGCGTCCGCGCCCATCTTCCGGGCCAGCTCCAGGCGGTAGTCGTTCACGTCCGTGATGACCACGCGGCGTGCTCCGGCGTACTTGCAGATACCCACGGCAATGACGCCGATGGGGCCTGCGCCGGTGATGAGCACGTCCTCGCCCACCATGTTCCACATGAGGGCGGTGTGGGTGGCGTTGCCGAAGGCGTCAAAGAAGGCCACCACGTCCTCGTCCAGGCTCTCGTCGATGATGATGACGTTGCTCTCCGGGATGCACACGTACTCAGCGAACGCGCCGTCCCGGTCCACGCCCACGCCCTTGGTGTCCTTGCACCACTGGATGTTGCCGGTGTGGCAGTTGCGGCAGCGGCCGCAGGTGATGTGCCCCTCGCCGCTGACCCGCTGGCCCACGTGGAGGCCGGTGACGCCCGCGCCCAGCTTGGCAACCTCGCCCACGTACTCATGGCCGATGACCATGGGGGGCTTGATGTGCTCCTGGGCCCAGGGGTCCCAGTTGTAGATATGTACGTCCGTGCCGCAGATGGCGGTCTTGTGGATCTTGATGAGCACCTCGCCGGGGCCGGGCTCGGGAACGGGGACCTGCCGGAGCTCCAAGCCGGGTCCGGCAATAGGCTTGACCAGTGCGTCCATGAGCTGTGACATGATTGTCCTCCTTATAAAAACAAACAGTTTGATTTTCGTGTTCCTGACACGGACAGTATAAACCGGAGGCCGCCAAATGTCAACGAAAACTTAGGGAAAACGGGAAAGAAATTTGCCGCGCCCTCCTGCAGCGATACGGGAGGGCGCGGCGGGCGCGTCAATCTAAAAATTCCATGGGGTCCACGGCCTGGCCGTCCTTGACCACAGAGAAGTGGAGGTGGGCCCCCAGTCCGGCCTCGGACAGGGATGTGTTGCCCACGGAGCCCAGGGTATCCCCCAGGGCCACGGTGTCGCCGGCCAGCACGGCCGTCTCCGGCTGGAGGCTGGCGTAGGTGGTGACATAGCCGTTGTGGTGGTCCACCACGATGGTGGTGCCCAGGCGGCCGTCCGCGTCCACGGAGAGGACCGTGCCCGGCGCGGCGGCGGTCACGACGGACCCGGCGGCGGCCTGGATGTCGATGCCGTCGTGGGTGCGCCAGTCGCCCAGGGTGGCGTCATAGGTCAGCTGGTCCACGGAGAAGACGGCAACTGTCTCGCCGTTCAGGGGAGAGGCCACCTCCATGGGCTCCTGTACGGCGGCCGGGGCCGTGTCCATGGTGGGCTTGGCCACGTCGTCGGATACCGGCGCGGGGTCCGGCTCGGGCGCGGCGGGCTGGGGCGCGGGCCGGGTGACGATGACCGGCTCCTCGGAGATCACCGGCTTGGAGGGCTCCGGGGCCGGCGCGGTCACGCTCTGGGCCGGTCCGGGGTCTGTCCGGTCCACGGTCTGGGTGGGTTCGGTTTGGGTGTCGTTGTTGTTCAGCAGGGCGAAATAGCCAACCACTCCGGCTGCGACTACGCAGACGAGCAGGGCTATGTAGAAGCCCATGCCGCCGAAGAGGGAGGAAGCCTGCCGCTTACCTCTGTTGTCCATGAATATTCTTCCTTTCATCTTCCCGCCGCCCGGCGGGGCGGTCGTAATCGGAGGCGGGAAAAGCCTCCAGCCATATTGTGGGCGGCTGGAGGCTTTTTTATGCAGGACGAATATCTTTTTGTTGGGGTTTTTCTCTTCTTTTTTTGAAAAAGAAGAGACGCGAAAGAAAGCTTTAGAGCGCCTGCCTGGCTGCCCTACTTCCCCGCCTGGGTCTCGCAGTAGAGGCAGCGGTAGATCCGCTTCTCCCGGTCCCGGAGCTTGAACACCTGGGGCAGCTCCTGCTCCACGGAGGTGATGCACCGGGGGTTCTTGCACCGGATCACCCCGGTGATGGTGTCCGGCAGCTTCAGCAGGCGCTTCTCCACCCGCTCCCCGTTTTTGATGATGTTCACGGTGATGTTGGGGTCCACGTAGCCGATGATATCCCAGTCCAGATCCAGCTCCCGGTCAATTTTGATGATATCCTTCTTTCCCAGCTTGGCGCTGGTCACGTTCTTGAGGATGGCCACCGAGCAGTCCAGCTTCCCCAGCCCCAGGATCTGGTAGAGCTCCATGGCCTTGCCGGCGGCGATGTGATCAATGACAATGCCGTTTTTGATGGAATCAATCGTCATATTCTCTCTCCTCCTTTACTCCAGTCCCAGCAGCTTCATAATCAGCGCCATGCGGATATACCGGCCGTAGAGCACCTGCTTGAAGTAGCAGGCCCGGGGGTCCCTGTCCACCGCCACGCTGATCTCGTTGACGCGGGGCAGGGGGTGGAGGATGGAGAGGTCCTCTTTGGCCCCCGCCAGCTTGTCCAGGGTGAGGATGTAGCTGTCCTTCAGGCGCAGATAGTCCTCCTCGTTGAAGAACCGCTCCCGCTGCACCCGGGTCATATAGAGGATGTCCAGCTCCGGCATGACCGCCTCCAGATCCGTGGTCTGGACGTACTCCACGCCGCTCTTTTGCAGGACCTCCTTTTTCACGTAGCTGGGCAGCTTCAGCTCCTCCGGGGACACGAGCACCACCCGGGTCCCCTTGTACCGGCTCATGGCGGAGATGAGGGAGTGGACCGTGCGGCCAAACTTCAGATCCCCGCAGAAGCCCAGGGTCAGGTTCTCGAACCGGCCCTTCTCGTGGTGGATGGTCAGGAGGTCCGTAAGGGTCTGGGTGGGGTGGTTGTGGCCGCCGTCCCCGGCGTTGATGACCGGCACCAGGGAGTGCATGGAGGCCACCAGGGGCGCGCCCTCCTTGGGGTGGCGCATGGCGATGATGTCGCTGTAGCAGCTGACGGTGCGCACCGTGTCGGCCACGCTCTCCCCCTTGGCGGCGGAGGAGCTGGCGGCCTCGGAGAAGCCCAGCACCTGTCCGCCCAGGCTGAGCATGGCGGACTCGAAGCTCAGGCGGGTGCGGGTGGAGGGCTCGAAGAAGAGGGTAGCCAGGATCTTTCCGTCGCACTTGTGGGCGTAGGCGGCGGGATCGTCCATAATCCGGGTGGCGCAGGCCACCATCTCGTCAATCTCCTCCACGCTCAGCTCCAGGATATCAATCAGGCTCCTTACGTTTTCCATCCTACCTTCCTCCCTTCATCCAGCTCTCGTCCGACGGGTTGTCCCGGAAGGCCAGCAGCCGGGCCACGTCCTCGGGGCGGATGTAGCTCTGCCGGGCGGCCGCCTGGGCAATCACGTCAAAATCGGTCAGGCTGACATTGCGCACACCGGCGGCGGCCAGGCGCTCCAGGCCCTTTTTCATGCCGTAGGTGAAGATACTGACGACGCCCAGCACCTCCGCCCCGGCCTCGCGCAGGACGTTCACCACCTCGATGACGCTGCCGCCGGTGGAGATCAGATCCTCCACCACCACCACCTTCTCGCCGGGCTCCAGCTTTCCCTCGATCTGGTTCTGGCGGCCGTGGTCCTTGCTGCCGGAGCGGACGTAGCCCATGGGCAGGCCCAGGATGTGGGCGGTGATGGCGGCGTGGGCGATGCCGGCGGTGGAGGTGCCCATGAGGACCTCCGCGTCCGGGTACTCCCGGCGGATGGTCTCGGCCAGGGCGTTCTCCACGTGACAGCGGACCTCGGGGGCAGTGAGGGTGAGCCGGTTGTCGCAGTACACGGGGCTCTTGATGCCGCTGGCCCAGGTGAAGGGCTCCTCGGGCCGGAAGAACACGGCCCGGATTTTGAGCAGGTCCTGAGCAATGGTCTGTGAGATATTTTCCATAAAGTACTCCTTTACATAAATTTTATCGGTTGATTTCCGGGTTGTCTGTGCGGCCTACCAAATAGTCTATAGAAACCTTGAAATAATCCGCCAGCGTAATGAGGCACCGCACCTCCGGATAGTTCAGCCCTTTTTCATATGTGTATACCGAAAACCGCGTAACACCAATGATATTCCCCAGCGCTTCCTGTGTCATGCCCTGTTCAGCGCGCAGCTGCTTGATTCTATCTGAAAATTCTGCCATATTTTTCTCCAATGTATTGACAACGTGAGATGATCTCGATATAATAAATTTAATATGCGCGATATTTTGAAATTATATAGATATTAGAGGTGCAATTATGACCCAAATCATCGAAACCCTATTTTCCGCCCTGGAATCCACCGTCCAATCGGAGGCGGAGGCAAAGGCCATGGCTGAGGTGGATGCCATCGTACAGAGCCGGCTGAACGATCAGGATCTGTACCGGATCTGGACCGCCGCATCGGAGATGCAGCGAACCAACCAGCTGGACAGCTTTACCCAGGGGTTCCGGCTGGGGATGCAGCTGACCCTGGAGGGGCTGGGCGAGGTCCGTCCCGGGGAGTGAACTACAGCAGCACGTTCCGCAGCTCGTCCATATCTGCGGCGATGTACGCCGCGCCGGCCTTTTCCAGCTCCTCCCGGCTGCCGTAGCCGTACAGCACGCCCACGGCCTGCAAGCCCGCCTCCCGGGCTCCCTCAATGTCGTGCCGGCGGTCCCCCACCATCACTGCGGAGGACAGGTCCTCTACCCCCGCCCAGCGGAGGGCGGCGCGGACGACGCAGGCCTTTCTGGCCCCCTCCTGGTTGTCCGGGGGCGCGCCGCAGATGCGGTCAAAGTACTGGGCCAGCCCGAAGTGCTCCAGCACCCGCACCGCCATATTTTCCGGCTTGGACGTGGCCACCAGCAGCCGCTTCCCCGCCCCCCGCAGCTCCGCCAGGAGCTCCGCTGCGCCGGGGTAGGGGGCGTTCTCCAGCCAGCCCCGCCGGTTGAAGTACTCCCGGAATGTCTCGATGCCCACGGCAATCTGCTCCTCGCTGAACTGGTAGCGGAGCCGGAAGGACTCGTCCAGGGGCGGGCCCACGAACTCCAGCAGGCTGGCCCGCTCCTCATGGATGCCGAAGTGTTCCAGGGCGCAAGTGATGGAGTTGATGATTCCCTCCTGAGAATCGGTGAGGGTGCCGTCCAGGTCAAACAGTATTGTGTTCCACATAGTTCCAATATCCCAAATATTTTATATTTTTTCTCTTCTTTTCTTTGTGAACAAAGAAAAGAAGCAAAAGAAAAACTTTTTATCCCACTGTGTCGATAGAATGACCCGCAGGGTCTCTAAAGTTCTTTTTGATTCTTTTTCTTTCAAGAAAAAGAATGATTACTTACCCACGAACTCCGCCGCGCACCGCCGGTAGGCCGCCACAGGGTCCTCCGCCTGGGTGATGGGCCGGCCCACCACGATGTAGTCGCTGCCCAGCTCTCTGGCCCGGGCCGGGGTGGTCACCCGCACCTGATCCCCCACGTCCCCGTCCGCGAACCGCACCCCGGGGGTCACGGTGACAAACGCCTGCCCGCAGGCCCCGTGGACCTTCCCCGCCTCCAGCGGGGAGCAGACCACACCGGCCAGTCCCGCCTGGGCGGCCCGCCGGGCGTAGTGCATCACCACCTCATCCAGAGGCCGCTCAATGAGCAGGTCCTCCTCCATCCGCTCCTGGCTGGTGGAGGTCAGCTGGGTCACGGCGATCAGCAGGGGCCGGGACCCGTCAGGCCGGGTCACCCCCTCCAGGGCAGCCTCCATCATGGCCTTGGTGCCGGCGGCGTGGAGGTTGAGCATGTCGATGTCCAGCCCGGAGAGCACCGCCATGGCCTTTTTCACCGTGTTCGGTATGTCGTGGAGCTTCAGATCCAGAAAGATCTTGTGGCCCCGGGCCTTGATCTCCCGGACAATGGCCGGGCCCTCGGCGTAGTAGAGCTCCATGCCGATCTTGACAAAGGGCTTCTCCTGGGTGAACTGGTCCAGAAAGGTCAGGGTCCGCTCCCTGCTGTCGAAGTCCAGCGCGATAATCACGTCCTTACCCATGGTGTGCTCCTCCTATAATTTCTTTCAGACTTTGCATTCCATATTTCTCCATTACCCCCGGCAGGTCCCGGACCATATCCCGGCAGGCGAAGGGGTTCACCAGATTGGCCGCCCCCACCTCCACTGCGGACGCGCCCGCCAGCATCATCTCGATCACGTCCTCCGCCGAGCTGACCCCGCCCATGCCGATAATGGGGATGGACACCGCCTCGTAGACCTGATACACCATCCGCACCGCCACCGGGAACACCGCCGGCCCGGACAGGCCCCCTGTGCCGTTGGCCAGCAGGGGCTTCCGCCGCCTCAGGTCCAGCCGCATGCCCAGCAGGGTGTTGATGAGGCTCACCCCGTCGGCCCCCGCCTCCTCGCAGGCCCTGGCCACGGCGGCGATGTCGGTCACGTTGGGGCTCAGCTTCATGTAAACCGGCTTTTCCGTCACCGCCTTCACCGCCCTGGTCACCTGGGCCGCCGCCGCAGGGCTGGCCCCGAAGGCCATGCCGCCGCCGTGGACGTTGGGGCAGGAGATGTTCACCTCCAGCCACCCCACCTGCTCCTCCCGGTCCAGCAGGGCGCAGGTCTGGGCGTAGTCCTCCACCGAGAAGCCGCTGACGTTGGCCATCACCGGCTTGCGGAACACCTGCCGCAGCCGGGGCAGCTCCTGGGCAATCACCTGGTCCACACCGGGGTTTTGCAGACCCACCGCGTTGAGCATCCCCCCGCCGGTCTCGGCGATGCGGGGGGTGGGGTTGCCGAACCGGGGCTCCCTGGTGGTGCCCTTGAAGGAGAAGGTCCCCAGGCAGTTGATGTCGTAGAGCTCCGCAAACTCCTGGCCGTACCCGAAGGTTCCGCTGGCGGGGATGACAGGGTTCTCCAGCTCTATGCCGGAGAGCGTCACGCGGGTGTCTACCATATGATCTCCTCCTTTTCCAGCACCGGTCCGTCCTTGCAGATGCGCTTATTGCCGTACTTGGTTTTGCAGGTGCAGCCCATGCAGGCCCCGAAGCCGCAGCCCATCCGCTCCTCAAAGCTGAGGAGGCCGGAGGTTGCCGTCGCGTCGTACACCGCCCGGAGCATGGGCAGGGGACCGCAGGCGCAGAAGTAGTCGTACTCCTCCGGCAGGGCGGCGGTGACGAACCCCTTTCGCCCATAGCTTCCGTCCACGGTGGTCACGATGGTCTCCACCCCCAGGGCGGCGAAGGCCTTCTCGCAGAATACCTCGCTTTTGGTGTTGAAGCCCAGCAGCGCCGCCGGCTTCTTCCCGGCGGCCAGCAGGGCCCTGGCCAGCCCGTACAGGGGCGGGACCCCCACGCCGCCGCCGATGAGGAGGGTCCGCCGGCCGCACTTGGACACGTCAAAGCCGTTGCCCAGGCCGCACAGCGCGTCCAATTTCTGCCCCGGTCCCATGGCGGCCAGTGCCTCCGTGCCCCGGCCAACCACCTTGTAGATGATGGTCAGGCTCTCCTGGTCCCAGTGGTACACGGAGATAGGGCGGCGCAGGAACAGTCCCTCCAGCCGGAGGTTGATAAATTGTCCCGGCGCGGTGATGGCCCCGGTGTTTCCCGCCAGCCGCATCTCCCACACATCCGCCGTCAGGGGGCGGTTGTATGCAATCGTATAGAGTACCTCTCTCATCACAGGCCCTCCCGCCACACGATCTCCCCTCCGGCCATGGTCAGCCTGCACACGCCGTACAGCTCCATACCCGCGAAGGGGGTTGCCCGGCCCATGGACTGGAAGGTCTCCGGGTCCACGGCGCGGGCAGTCTCCAGGTCAAATACCGTCAGGTCCGCCGGCTCCCCTACGGCCAGGGGGGAGCCCAGGCCGAAGCGACGGGCCGGCCCGTCGTGGAGGAGCTCCACCAGCCGGGCCAGGGGCACGAGGCCGGGCCGCACCAGATGGGTGTACAGGGCGGCAAAGGCGGTCTCCAGCCCCACCACGCCCATGAGGCTCTTCTCCAGACCTCTCCCCTTCTCCTCCCGGGTGTGGGGGGCGTGATCGGTGGCGATCATGTCGATGGTCCCGTCCAGCAGGCCCTCCAGCAGCGCCGCCCGGTCCTCCTCCCCCCGGAGGGGGGGATTCATCTTGAAGCGGCCGTCCTCCTGCAAATCTTTGTCGGAGAGGAGCAGATAGTGGGGCGCGGTCTCGCATGTCACGTCCACCCCCCGCTCCTTGGCCCTGCGGATGAGGTCCACGCTCTCCCTGGTGGAGATGTGACAGACGTGGTAGGCGCAGCCGGTCTCCTCCGCCAGGGCCAGATCCCGGGCGATCTGCCCCCACTCGCTCTCGGAGCAGATGCCCCGGTGGCCGTGGGCCCGGGCGTAGGCCCCGTCGTGGATATAGCCGCCGCAGAGCAGGGCGTTGTCCTCGCAGTGGGCGGCGATGATCTTCCCCAGCCGCCTGGCCTCCGTCATGGCGGCGGCCATCATCTCCCGGCTCTGGACCCCCCGCCCGTCGTCGGAGAAACCGGCCACATAGGGGGCCATAGCCGCCATGTCCGCCAGGGTCTCCCCCTGCTCCCCCCGGGTGATGGCCCCGTAAGGGCGGACGGCCACCACAGCGTCCCGGGCGATGGCGTCCAGCTGGATTTGCAGGCTGTCCAAGTCATCGGGCACCGGGTCCAGATTGGGCATGCTGCACACCTGGGTATAGCCCCCCCGGGCGGCGGCCAGGGCGCCGGTGCGGATGGTCTCCTTATAAGAAAATCCCGGCTCCCGCAGATGGACGTGTACATCTACGAAACCGGGAAATACAGCAAAATGGGATAGATCAATGGAAACAGCGCCGGGGAGGGAGGGAATCTCCCCCGCAGCAGCGGCGATGCGTCCGTTGGAAACGGAAATGTCAACCGGGCGGAACTGCCCGTCCGCAAACAGCATGGCATTTTTGAGGATAACCACATGCGCTCCTTTCCCGGCCTGTAGGCCGGCCCTGCGGGCGTTATTCGTTTTATTATACAGGCCGGGAGAGGAAATGTCAAGATGGTTTTTTGTTAGAGCCTGTTTAACGGAAATTGCCATGCAGACCGCTCACCGCTCAATCTGATAGAGCAGGGCGTTGCAGATGGCGGCGGCCACGTTGCTGCCGCCCTTGCGGCCTCTCGCCACAATGTGGGGCGCGGCGGAGGCGAGAATGCGCTCCTTGCTCTCCACCACGTTGACGAACCCCACCGGCACGCCGATCACCAGGGCCGGGTCCAACTGCCCCTGCTCCATCAGCTCCGCCAGGGCCAGCAGGGCGGTTGGGGCGTTGCCAATGGCGAAGACGCACCGCTTCCCCAGGGCCGCCGCCCGCTCCATGGACACCGCCGCCCGGGTGACGCCCCGGTCCCTGGCCTCCCCGGCCACGTCGGGATCGGAGATGAAGCAGTGGACCTCGCCGCCCAGCCGGGCCAGAATGGTCTTGTTGACGCCGGCTTTGGCCATCTGGGTGTCGGTGACAATATCGCACCCGGCCCGGAGGGCCTCCATGCCCCGCTCCACCGCGCCGGGGGAGAAGACCAGATTCTCCGCGTAGTCAAAATCTGCGGTGGTGTGGATGACCCTCTTGACCACCGGCGCGATCTCCGGCGCCGGCTGGCGGTCCCCCAGCAGCTCCGTGATGATCTCAAAGCTGCGCCTCTCAATATCCATGGGCCTGACGTTCTCCAGCATAACCCGCCTCCTCTGTTTCTCCGTACTGCACGCCCCGGTCACCCCAGATAGCTGTTGTCAAACCCGTAGGGCAGCAGCTCCCGGAGGGTCAGATCCAGGGTCTCCCCCCTGCTGTTGACCAGGATAACCTCCAGGTCCGGGGCGAACTCCTGGAGCACCTGACGGCATACGCCGCAGGGGGCGCAGAACCTCTCCGTGTTGGCGGCAACAGCGATGCGGGTGAACTTCAGATGCCCCTCGCTGACCGCCTTGAACACGGCGGTGCGCTCGGCGCAGTTGGTGGGGGTGTAGCCCGCGTTCTCAATGTTGCAGCCGGTGTAGACCGTGCCGTCGTCGCACTCCAGGGCCGCGCCCACGGGGAAGTGGGAGTAGGGCACGTAGGCCATTTTCAGCATGTCCACCGCCTTCTGGCACAATTCCTGCTTTGTCATATCGCATCTCCTTTCCGTCAATCCGTATACTTGATGTCCACCGCCCAGCCGCAGCTGGGGCAAAGAAAAAGAATGGTCACTCAGCTGTTCCAATCCTCCCCCAGGCCCAGATCCGGCCGGACGCCGATCTCCATGATATCCTTGGCGTCATAGAAGCGCAGATACCGGTTCCGGGACCAGCGCAGGGTCTTGCCGTCGGGGTGGAGGCGGTCACAGATGACGGCGCAGATGTCCTTTTTGATAAAGCTGAAGCTCTCCACGCCTACGGAGCAGAACACCCGGAAGCCCTGGCTCTGCAAGTACTTGAACGCCTCGCCGGTCTGCTTCCAGTCGCCGCCGTCGGGCCGCTCGCCGTGGGGATAGAAGAGGATGTCCGTCTCCCCCACCAGGGAGCCCACCTCGTCAAACCACTTCTGGGTGTCAGCCTGGATCTTTGCCAGGTTGCCGCTGCCCAGGCGGATATGCCCCCAGGTGTGGCTGCCGAAGGTCCAGCCGGTGCGCCTGAGCTCCTCCACAATGGGCTTCACCGCCTCCCGCTCCCTCTGGCGGTTGGCCTCCAGCTCCTCGGTCCACTCCACGTCGCTGGCCGTCTGGGTGCGGTAGCCCAGGATGCCCTCATAGCCTGTGAGGCTCAGGCACGCCTTGGCCCCGAAGGGGGAGAAGTCCGGGTGCTCCTCCACAAATTTGTCCAGGGCGGGGATGGCGTCCAGATCCCGGCTGGTGACCTCCTGCCCCTGGGGATCCAGGCCCCAGGACCAGATCTTCCCGTCCTCCCCCAGAATCAGCTTGTAGGCAAAGCCGTTTTCCAGCATGTAGGGGTAGTAGTTGGTGTCGTCATAGGAGAAGACCATGGGCTTTTTCCCCTCGGGGATGTACAGCGTGTTGCGCACCATCTTTGGCGCGCCGTCCTCGCCGGTGGTCTCGCTCCACACGTCCCCAATATCCACCAGGATATAGTCCTTCTCGTAGAGGCTGTCCAGAATCTTGTTAAATTCGTCCACCGTCACCATGTAGTCGTCCAGGCCGTTGGCCTGGGCGTCCCCGTCAAAGGCCAGCTCCGTGTAGGCGATGATGGGGTGGAAGAAGAGGTGCTCCACAATGCCGTCATAGGCCTCGTATGTCACGCCGTCCCGGGTCCCGCCCTCGGGCATGACCGTTGGATCGAGGATCAGGTACTCCTCCCTGGCCGGAACAGAGGGCTCCTCCGGTTTCTCCGGCGCGGGCTCCTCCTCCGGGGCGGGGCTGTCCGCCGGGCCCGGTTCGGGGGCGTCCGCCGGATCCGTGCCGCCCACCTGGGCGGGGGGATTCTCCTCCGGCCCGTCAGGGGCGGTCCGCTCCTGGCCGCCGCAGGCGGCCAGGGTCAGCAGCGTCAGGGCCAGCAGCAGGGAAATGGCTTTTTTCATTGGTAGATACCTCCTGGGCAGGCGGCGCAGCGCCGCCAGATGTCTGCCTCTCAGTATAGCACAAATTCAAGGAAAGTAGTGACAAAAGGGTTACAGTCTCACCCCTGCCGCCCCAGCAGTCCCTCCGCCAGGAGGAAGAACGCCCCGTGGGTGATGGCGGGCCAGCGCCCCAGCTCCGGGGTGCGGCCCAGGCGGGTGGCGCACACCTGGGCCAGCTCCACCGGCGTCACCGGATCGTCGGGGCGGAACCGGCCGTCCACCGCGGCCATGGCCCCTGTCTGGGCGGCCCGCACCGCCGCCGCCCCGTAGGGGTGCCGGTGGGCCATGTCCCGGAAGGGGGCCCGGCCGGACCGGGTCAGGGCAATCCGGTCCTTCACCGTCTCCCAGCCGTAGGCCATCATGGCCAGCTCGCCCCGGGTGAGGGTTTCGCCGGGGCGCAGGGTGTTGTCCTGAAAGGCCACGCACCACCCCTGGTCCAGAAGCCGCCGGGCAGCCCGGCCCTCGGGGGTATCCGGGGCCGCGTCCCGGAAGGGGGAGCGCTCCAGAAGCTCGGAGACCGTCACCACCTGATAGCCGTGGTCCGTCAGAAGCTGGAGCTGCTTGTCCAGGCCGTCGGCCACCGGGGTGCGGCGGGCCATGTTGAATCCGTCCTTCTGGAAGATGATCTGGCCCCGGAAGGCGTCCGGGTCCTCCAGCAGCAGCCGCTCCATGGGCCGCCAGGTGGCCTCCACCTCCGCCTCGTAGGAGGCCAGGGGCAGCCAGCCGGCCCCGTCAAAGCTGGCGGCCATGTACTGATAGCCCATGAGGGCGTAGGCGTCGTAGCTGGTGAAGCCGCCCTTGATGCCGTCCACGTAGTGGGGGGGCCTGCCCAGGCGCATGGAGTAGCCCCAGCCCTTCTCCAGGGCGTGGTGAAGCTTCTTCAGATCCGCCACTACCGGGTCCAGGCCCTGGAGATACTTCCGCCGGCCGTAGACCAGGGGCTTCCACCCGAAGAGGACGTGGGCGTAGGTGTGGCTGGTGATCTCGTGGCCCCCGGCCAGCAGACGGCCCACCAGCTCCGGACAGTGGGCCACGCCCCCCTGATCGTCCTTTTGGAAGTCCGGATAGTGGTCATAGGCCACGCCGCCCCAGCTGGCGGAGCCGTGCTTGCCCGCCCTGTCCGGGTAGTTGGCGGAGGTGTCCCCCACCACGTCAAAGGTGCCTCTGGCCCCATACCGCTCCAGCGTCTCCGCCAGCACCAGGGTCAGGGCCTTGCCCCGGAACCGGTCCGGCGACGCCGGCAGCCGGCAGGGGCCGTCGTCAAAGGTCATGGCGCAGATCCGCTCCCGGGCGGCAACCTGCTCAATGCGCCGCACCGGGGAGAGATAAACCGGGGTCCGCTCCCGAATCTGGTCCTGGAAGCGGTGCTTGGCCCGTTTGGCCAGGCCGATGCCTTTGGTAAGAAGAGACATAGCGCACCTCCGCATAATATTGAATACTGGAACAAGGTTCAGCCGTTCCGCCCCAGGGGGCGCAGGGCGTCCAGGGCGGCGCACCAGCAGACGTAGAGCGCCGCCGTTCCCAGCCGCCGGAGCCCCCCCGCCCGCCGGGCCTTGGTCCACTGGGAGAGGCCCTTGCGCAGCCGGGACGTGTTTTTCGCCAGCACAGCCCGGCACCGGCCGGAGGCCAGGGCGGCCCGGAGACCGTCCAGGGTGGGCTCCTCCGCCTCCAGCTCGGTCCAGGCGTTTCCCACCTCCGCCTGATCGTGGGCGTCGCTGCCCCCCACCGGCGGAAGGCCCCTGGCCTCCGCCAGGGCGGCGGCCAGGGCGTTGGCCCGGGGGACCTTGAAGCAGGCCCGGCCGTTGGCGGCCTCCATGCCGTCCAAGGGAAAGGTGAATTTCTCCGGCGCGGCCCCCGGCCGCTGGAAGGGGTGGGCCAGCACCGCCAGTCCGCCGCAGTCCCGGATGGCGGCCACCGCCTCCTCCGGCTCCGGCGGGGCCGGCCAGGCGGGCAGCGGCCTGGTTAAGAAGAGGGCCGTGATGTGGCCCGCCCGGGTGGAGACCTCGCATCCGGGGATGAAAAGCACCCCCTCCAGCCGCTCCGGCACAGGGGTGCAGAGGTTGTGGTCCGTAACAGCCACCGCGTCCAGCCCCGCCCGCCGGGCGGCCTGGGCGGTCTCCTCCAGGGAGGAGCGGCCGTCGGCGGAGGCGCTGGTGTGGACGTGGAGGTCTGCGCGATAGATGCTCATCATCGGCGCTCCTTTGCCAGCAGAGATCGAAAATAGGCCAGAGCGGGGAGCATGTCCCCCCACTCAAAGAGGCCGTCCCGGACCCAGGGGTTCAGAAGATCTCCCAGGGCTCCCAGAGCCCGGCCAGGGCTCCCCCGCCGGGCATACCCCGCCGCCGCCATCAGATCCGAGGCGGCGAAGATCATCCTACGCCCCCGGGGCGGGGTCAGGGCGGGGAGGGGGGCGGGGTTGTCCGGATTTCCGGCGTTCCAGGCCAGGGCGCACCAGAGCAGTGGGATGCCGCTGCCGCTGACCCGGGTGAGGGGGAAGGTGCCCCAGACCCGGGGGTTGCACTCCAGCAGGCGGGGCGCGCCGTCCCTGTCCTCCTTGAACTCGAACATAGCCAGTCCCGTGAGGCCCGTCTCCGCCGTCAGCCGGGCGGCGTATGTCCGGATATCCTCCCGCTCCACGCACTGACAGCAGGAGGAGGGGCCGCCGGAGACCGGGTACTCCCGGACCCGCTGGTGGCAGATGGCGGCCATGGCCTGTCCGGACCGGGCCAGCACCGAGCAGCCCAGGGCCCGGCCGGGGAGATAGCCCTGGACCACCGGCGGCTCTCCGGCCAGCCGGGAGAAGCGCTCCCAGGCGGCCCGAGCCTCCTCCCGGGTGGAGGCCACGGCGTACCGGGCCGCCGCCGTCAGGCCCAGCTTCTCCCCGCAGGCGGGCTTGATGACGCAGGGCAGGCCCTGCCGGTCCAGAAACCGGTCCAGGTCCTCCCCGGGGGCCATGCTCTCCGGCAGGGGCACGCCCAGCCGGGCGGCCAGACCGGCCAGCCGGGGCTTGCTGTTGAGGAGGTCCAGCTGCTCCGCCGTGGGGACGCACAGGCCGCACAGGGGCTCGAAGCGCTCCCGGTTCTCCGCGATCAGGGCCAGGGTGGCCGCGCCCGCCGGCAGCAGGGCCGGCCGGCAGTCCCGGCCCAGGCCGGTCTCCCGGCAAAGGGACAGGAGGGCCTCCAGGCCGTCCGTCCCGCCGGGGAGCCACACGTGGCGGCTGACATACCGGGAGAGGGCGCCCAGGGCCGGCGAGGTTCTGCTGTCCCGGCAGCGGTCCTGCTCGCAGGTGATGACCTCCACCCCGCCCTGGGCCAGATCCCGGATGAGGGCCAGAGACATGCGGTAGTGGACGTCGGTGACGATGGCAACCATGGAAATCTCCTTACTATCCTGTCTTTTCTCACAGATAGTATACTACAAAATCCGGCGGAGGACAAGGGGGCTTACCTGCGGGAGCGGCAAAAAGTGCGGGGGCCTGGTCCGGGTCCCCTGCGCTTTCCCGCCTCCGTGCATCCGCGGAGCGACGGGAAGGTTTTGTTTTTCCCCAGAAAGAGACGGCAGGCACGGAATGACCGTGCCTGCCGTCTCTATGGGCGCTGTGTCTCACGCCAGCAGCCTCCGCCGCGGGGCGGTCTCCTCCAGAAGGCAGAGAATGTCGTCTGGAATCACGCTGCTGTAGCTGATCTCCATGAGCATCTGGCCGGTGAGACCGACTGTGTCCCGGGCCAGCAGGTCCGGATCCAGAAAGTCCATGTGCTGGAGGGTGGTGCGGATATCGGTGTCCAGGGCCACCCAGAGATCCAGCTCCTCCAGGGCGTAGACCTCCCGCTGGTAGCTCAGGAGCACCCGGGGCAGGAGCATCCGCCGGGTGAGGCTGCTGTGGAAATCACGCAGGACCGGGTTGCGCCGGTCCAGAAGCCAGTCCGTCTCCCCGGCCAGGAGAGCGCGGCACTCGGCCTCCGTGACCATGGTCCCATCGCTGCGCTGGTCCTGACGGCGCTCCAGAAGCAGATAGGTGGGATCATCGTCAAAGTAGTGGAGAGAAAAGCGGGGATCCGCCGGAATATCCAGGCCGGCATCCCCGGACGTGAGGGCGGGGACCCTGCCGCGGTAGCTGTCAAACAGAAGTGTATGGACGCTGCGGCCCTCCTCCAGCGCGGCGGCGGACAGACGGGTGCGCAGGGCGGTGTAATCCGCCGGCGTGATGCGGTACTTTAATTGATGGGGGTAGGGATGTTTTTTCGTCATGGGGCGTCCTCCTTTGCCGCCACCAATATAACCCAGGAAAAAGAACTGGTCATGACCGCTTTTTGAACAAAGTGTTAAGGAGATGTCAAATTCCTGTGAAGGGAGGATCCGCCGTCTCCTTGGCGGCCTTTTTCGCCAGATTCTCCAGCAGCTCCGCGTTGTCCCGCAGCCGCTGGCTGGAGGGCTCCAGCTCCGCCGCCCTCCGGGCCGCCTCTGCGGCCTCCGCAGCGCGGCCTGTATGGTGGAGGGCGATGGCCCGCAGATCGTGGGGCAGGCTGCCCCAGCTGGCGGCCTCGCAGATGTAGGTCCGGGGCCGGTTCCGGATGGCCAGGGCGCAGCCGGTGAAGTAGAGCACGCCGTCCCAGTCCTCCCGCCGGTAGAGGAGCAGGGCCAGATCCATATAGGGCTCCCGCAGATGGGGCGCCTCGGCAATGGCCCGCAGATACCAGTCCCGGGCCCCTCCCCAGTCCCCCTTCTCCGCCAGGGATCGGGCGATATAGCGCATGGAGGCCGCCCGCTCGTCCGGCCACACCGCCGTTGGCATGGACAGATGGCGGCGCAGGGCGGCGATGCAGTCGTCCCAGCGGCCCTTGTACATGTACTCCCTGCCCAGGTAGTGCATGTTCCGGTCATCTGCCGGGTCCTCCTCCACGCTCAGCTCCAGCAGGGGCAGATACTGCCCCCGGGACTTGGACGGATCCGGGTGGTGGTCCAGCTGGATCCCCTCCGCCGTCACCTTGACCCCGGGGCTTCCCCCGCCGGTCCACTGAAGGACCTCGTGGACCGGGTGGACCCAGCGCCAGCCCCGGCGGGTGTGGATCTTCTCCGCCCAGAACACCACGCCCTCGCTGCCGTCCGGGTTGAAGCTCCAGGTGTAGCGGTAGGAGGCCTGGGACGCGCCGGGGCGCCAGGCCTGCTCCAGGGCGGCGCGCCACCCCGGATGGAAGACCTCGTCCAGATCGGTGCATACGCAGATATCCGCGTCCTCCGGCGTCAGCTCCAGAGAACGGTTTCGGGCCGTGTCAAAGCGCCAGGGCACAACGGCCTCCTCCGTCACCAGCGCCCCCCGGTCCCGAAGCCGCCGGACGCTCTCATCGGTGGAGCCGGTGTCCAGCACCACCACCTGATCCGCCTCCGACATGGAGTCCATCCACCGCTCCACAAACTGCTCCTCGTTTTTGCAGATGGCGTAGACGACGATCTTCATAGCAACCCTCCGCCGTAATTTAATGTATGATGGGGAGAGGCGGCGGGAGCGCCGCCCCTCCCTCTCCTTGGTGGATCAGATTGCCAGCAGACCGGCGGCCCGCAGGTTTGCCAGCAGCAGATTGAATTGAGTAACCACGTCGGCCTCACTGGTGGCGTCCGCCACCGCGGCGGCCGGAGTGACGGTGCCCGCAGGACCGGCAGGGCCGGTGGGGCCGGTGGGACCCTCTGCGCCGGCTGCACCGGCAGCGCCAGCGGCACCCTCGGGACCGGCAGGGCCCGTGGGGCCAGTGGGACCGATCGGACCGGTGGGGCCCTCCGCGCCGGCTGCGCCAGCAGCGCCAGCGGCACCCTCGGGACCGGCAGGGCCCGTGGGGCCAGCGGGACCAATCGGACCGGCGGGACCAGTGGGGCCCTCCGCGCCGGCTGCGCCGGCAGCGCCAGCCGCGCCCTCGGGACCGGCAGGGCCGGTGGGGCCAGTGGGACCGATCGGACCAGCGGGACCCGTGGGGCCCTCCGCGCCGGCTGCACCAGCAGCACCAGCGGGGCCGACAGGGCCAGTAGAGCCGTCAATATATGCACAACAAGGGTAATCCCTGAAATCATGCGAATTTCACACATCTTAAAGACAATTAAACAGCCCCTATAATTACACCAAAAACGCCGTAGCAAGGTTGGACAAGCCTTGATATGGCGTTTTTAAGTGGGGGATTTTCTGCGCCGTAGGTTTCCAAAATCTGCGGCGTTTTTTCATGTCCAGACACCGAAAGGAGCGGAGAACCATGCCAGTATTCCGCGTGGAGAGGAACAAGGGGTACACGGTGATGTCCAACTACCACCTGCGGGACAAGTCCCTGTCCCTGAAAGCCAAGGGCCTGCTGTCGCAGATTTTGTCACTCCCGGAAG
>ERZ779637.385-NODE-385-length-30628-cov-16.026036_pt1 | contig 30628 bp, 26 predicted proteins | sample MGYA00514196_ERZ779637 | MGnify/ENA primary metagenome ERZ779637 (study PRJEB29562, sample SAMEA4376700) | mouse gut metagenome | isolation source: Cecum | study: EMG produced TPA metagenomics assembly of the A DSS colitis mouse model was used to assess the...
TATATAGCAGAAAGTTATCCACAGCTAAAGAGAAAAACATTTAACAATTACCTATCATTTATTTTCATAACTTCAATGCGGAGAATGCTGTTTTTTAGCATTCTCCTACGCGAAACTTAGTAATTCTTGGCGTTCCGTCCTATGGCGGAACGTCTTTAGAATTACTTTTCGCGTTATTCTTTGACTGATCCGATTGTCAAACCGGAAATAAAGTATTTCTGGAAGAACGGATAGGTACACGCGATGGGCACGATAATCACGATCGCAATCGCCATTCGCACGCTCTCCGTCGGCATATTCAGTTTGTACTCCTGCATGGACAGTCCGCCATAAGGATTGTTCGCTATGTATTCGATGTTTTTCTGCATCTGGTTTAACAGGGACTGCAGCGTCTGCAGCTTCGGGTCCTGAATGTACAGGGACGCCTGAAACCAGTCGTTCCAATAACCGAATGCCGCAAACATACCGATCGTCGCCATCACCGGCTTGGAAATCGGCAGCACAATCTGCGACCAGATGCGGAACTGTCCCGCGCCGTCTATCTTTGCCGACTCTATGATCGAATCCGGCACTGTCGTCCGGAAAAAGGTTCGGCAGATGGTCACGCTGAACGCCGAACATGCCAACGGCAGAATCAACGCCCATATGCTGTTGTTCAGACCCAGAACATTGTTTACCACCACATAGCTTGCCAGCATCCCGCCGTTAAACACCATCGGTATAAAGAGCAGCCACGTATATAGTTTTTTCAATTTAAAATTTCTTCTCGAAACCACATATCCCATAGACGTATTCAACGCAATGGAAATCACCGTACCGATAACCGTCACCGCCATGGACATGAACGCCGCCCGAAGGATCGTCATCCTCTCATTCCACAAAAACTCGTATGCGGACGCAGATAATACCTGCGGGACAAGCTGATACCCGTTTGTGCGCAGCACCTCCTCATCCGTGATGGATATGGAAAAGGCAAACAGCAGCGGGATGACGCACATAATCGATAAAATCAGGAATACCACATTGAATACGACATTGGTCGAAGTCTTAATCTGGTTCAACGACTGACCGCTTTTCTCCTTTTTACTCACCCTTTCCACCTCCCGCTATATAATCCTGTTCTCATTGTCCAGCTTGCTCACAATCCAGTTTGCAAGAAGAATCGTCGCACAGCTGCATATTGCTTGGAAGAACGACGCCGCCGCTGTCTGTCCGATCGGCGCGGACGACTGGATCGCGTTGTATATGTAAGTGTCAAAAGTTGACGCCATCGTGTACAGCGAAGCCGGCAGCTGACCCATCACCTGATAGAACAGACCGAAGTCGGAGTTGAAAATCTTGCCGCAGTCCAAGATCAACATCATAATGAAAACCGGTTTGATCGCAGGAAGCGTGATGTGCTTTGCCTGCTGCGACTTGGTCGCCCCATCCATCACCGCCGCTTCATACAAGGACGGGTCGATGCCGGTAATGCTTGCGAGATAGAGCACCATGCCATATCCCATACCTTTCCATGTATTTAAGAATACAAGGATGAAAGGCCAGTACTTACTCTCCTGATACCACATGATCCGCTCGCCGCCCAGAGCCGTTATGATGCCGTTGATATAACCCCGCTCCGGTGTCAGCAGCGCATAGACGAAATAGCTGATCACCACCCATGACATAAAGTAGGGCAGAAACATCATCGTCTGGTACACCTTAGAACCCTTCTTGTTTCTCATGCTGCTAAGCATCAGCGCCCCGCCCACCGCAACGCTTGCGCTGATAATGATGAACGCAATGTTGTAGAGAATGGTGTTGCGAAGGAGCATCGTGAACGAGTTCGAGGTGAAGAAATATTTAAAGTTCCCGATTCCCGCCCATTCGCTATGCAGCAGATTGTAGATAAAACCGTGTCCGCCGGGCGACAGTCTGTACACCTTAAAGGCTATGATTACACCGAACATCGGCAGGTAGGAAAATATCAGAAACCACAGCAGCGTGGGCAGCGACAGCAGAAACAGTTCCGTGTCATCTTTGGACCAGCGCTTTCTCCGGGGCTTTTTGACTGGCGTTTTCCCTTCCGGCGATCTTTTATCCTTTCCCATCGTCTTTACCTCCTTTGTTTATGTTTTATTTATCTTTGTTAACATGAGATTAACATTTATTTTTATATATGTCAACACATAATATACAGTTTACTTATCATTTTTACTAAAATGATAAAATTTTTGTGCATATTTTATGTTTTGCGCTATTATTTTATACTCTTCTAAAATATTTATATTTACAAATATAAACATGCACGCTATTTTCTTTATACATAATTACACCACAAAATCGGATTTTGTATTAACATTTGTAAACATACCAATTGTTTTTTCCCGTATGCTGTGCTATACTAAAATCGGTTATTATAAATAAGAAGGCAAAACAGATACCAAATCACAGGAGTTTATATGGAAAAAGTTACGATGAAAGACATTGCGGACGCCTTGGATATTTCCAGAGTCACCGTCAGCAAAGCGTTTAATAATCAAGCGGGCGTTTCCGACTCGCTGAAAGAAATGATTTTTGAGAAGGCGCGGGAGCTGGGCTATGGAAAAATTCCCACACAAGCGCTGCATACGGGAGGCTACGCCGAGCACACCGTGGCGCTGATCGTGTCAAGACCCGACTCCGCCTCGTTCTGGACAGGCATCATTCACCGCATGGCGCAGGAGCTTTCCGAATACAACATCAATCTGATGTATATTTATGTGCCTTCCAGCTACACGAAGGATTTTTCCCTGCCCTCCATCCTCACGAAAGACAGCATGGAGTGCATTGCCGTGGTGAACGTGTACGACCCCGTTATTCTCGGCATGGTGAACGAGCTGCCCGGTCCGAAGGTTTTCCTCGACACCATCCCCACCCTGACAGACAGGAAGCTGGACGGCGATCTGCTTCTGATCGAGGGCTACCGCACGGAGGCGGAGATCACGGAGCTGCTCATAGCGGACGGGCACAAGGAGATCGGTTTCATGGGAGATATCAATTATGCCCAGACAAACAAAGAACGTTATCTGGGCTATCGCGACAGTATGGATCGTTACAAACTCGCCATCCGCCCGGAATACTTGATGATTCAGAGCATTGACGTTTTTTCTTATAAGAGTGAGATCGATCGGTTTTTGGATTCCCTGACCGAGTGGCCCACTGCGTTTGTCTGCGCCAGCGATTATGTGGCAAGCTTCGTGCAGGGGTACATGGATGAAAACCCGCAGAAGCTCCCGCACCCCGTCACGCTGACGGGCTTTGACAACACGGACGAATACGCGAACGTCCGAGGGCGTATCATCACCGCAAACGTCCCTACCGGGCTACTCGGCAAGCGGATGGCGCTGCAGCTTTTGTTCCGCATCAACCATCCGGATGCTCCCAAGGAGCTGACTTTTATCAAGCCTTATATCATGAAATGACAAAATTCCCCGAACCTGTTTATAGTTTCGGGGAATCATTTGTTTATCCGGACTTGCCGCCTAGTGTCGAAGCCTGCGCCTGTATCTCACTTCGGCACCTTCCCGATCCTCTCCTGCCCGCTGCCGTCTGTTTTCATCCGGTAGAACGGATGGGGTTCCCCGCCCAGATAAACCTCCGCGACGATCTCTCCCCCGCTGATCTCATAGTTCATCGATATATAGGGGAGCATGCTCTCCATGATTTCCGGCACGGTTTCCAAATAGCGGTACTCAAAAATCACTTCTTTTCCCGTCCCGTCCAGCTCCATCCTGTTGAGCCTGACGCCGACAGCATCCTCTTCTTTCGTGATTTCTTCCTTTCCGTCCTCCACTTCCCTGTATGTGACACTCTCCACAATCTCAGTAGAATAGTATATTTTACCGTCATAAAATCTTGGATAATCAATGCTCGATTCCGCCTGTGCCAGCCCAGACAAGACCTTATCCTGCAAGTCATACATGACAAGGTAATAAAATTCCCTGTCTGTCCCCGCACCGGAATGACTGATATAAAGCACGCGGTTCTCATCAGTATATTGGATATACGCCTCACCGGGAAGCTCTGTCATATCCTCTGGCTCGGTCACATCCGCCGCAATTATCTTTTCCTTCACTTCCCAGTCCGTCACGCGGTCGGGCGCAAGCCACCAGCGTTTCCCCGCCTGCTCCAGCGTCATCTGCCCATCCAGCTGCACTTCGTATTCCAGATCGTACCCGACCGACTCCCAATCGCCGTTTTCTATCTGTTCAAAATTTTCCTCCATTGGTCCCCAGTCGGAACTTCTCTTCTTCCTGATTCCCACGCCGCTTTCCCAATCGTTCTTCTTATAATCCGTGACATAGTCGCCATACCCGTAAGCCTCCTCAGACGACGCAAGCCACCAGACCCCTTCGCGGTACGTGTAGGTATAATTCTCCCACCATCTCCACGCGCTGCCGCCATAGGTGTGCGTGGTAAAAGAAGTCCCCTCCGCAGTCAACGGCTGATAGGGATCTCCAAAGACACCCCCTTCGTCTCTACCTCGTATGACATTCACATCCTGAAAATCCAGCCGATACCCCTCTTCTCCCCCGCTCGCTATGGCAAACAGAACCCGGGGATATTCCAGAAGATATGTCTGAACCCCCTCCTCATCTTCCATCACCGCCTGCAGCACGCCCACATAATCAGAAACGCCGTCCTCATTGAAATCCAGTTCCACGCTGTCCAAAAGCTCCCAGCCGTCCGGCACAAAATCCGTAAGCTGTCCGCCTGTCTCTGGTAACTGCTGCGCTTCTTTCGGCGTGTCATCCGTTTCCGTCCCCTCTGCGCCGTCTTCTGTTTCGTCCGTATCCGAGACAGCAGTTTGATTCTCGATTGCACCGCCCGTGCAGCCTGCCAGAAACAGGACGCCCATCCCCATTACAATCGATATCAATATATACTTTCTTTTCATCCCCTATCCTTTTTCTCCTTTTCCGTAAAGCCCGTCGAAACCGAAATTTCGTTACAATTCACACCCACGCCAGATTCCGCAGCAATTTACGCTGATTTAGTGTGAATTGCAACAATTGATGCACACAAAATGCCATAAAGCAGGCATTTTGGCGCTGGCTCCGACGCCATGCAGCAAGTGCATGGCGCGGGTGTGAAAAGTAACGAAATTTCTTTCCTGCCTGCTGCCAGATGCCTGCATAATCTAAGCGTATGACAAATACACTTTATCGTCAACACTCTGTTTGGCACAGACAAAAGAAAAAAAGGGATTTGGTATAGATTTTAAGTTTAGTTTACATAACAATAAATTTTGAGCTGATTTTCAGTGTTCTAGTGAAAACTTTTTCTGTTATATGTAAAAGTTTTCACTAGAACTGAAAACTTTGTTTGACTTGTGTAAAAGTTTTCAGTATAATTTTGATAAAAGTGAAAAGCTTCTATAATAAAAAACATAGAAACCGAGGGAAGCCCATGATTTACAGAGAACATTATATTCAGTCTGTCCGTGAATTTTATGACTCAGACTTAATTAAAATCATTACAGGCATCCGCCGCTGCGGCAAATCCGTAATATTGGAACAGATCATGCAGGAAATCAGTGAGAAAACTGACAACATAATCTACCTTAATTTTGAGGATAAGCGCATATCCGCCAATATCACCGACGAAAACGCACTGATCTCCTATGTGGAAAGCCACAGAAAAGTCGGAAAATGCTATCTGTTTTTTGATGAAGTGCAGACACTCGACGGCTGGCAGAACGCGTGCAAAACGCTGCGCCTTTATGATTACTCCCTGTTTATCACAGGTTCCAACTCAAAACTGCTCTCCGGTGAATTTACCAAAGAACTCAGCGGTCGATACGTGTCTTTCCGTGTGCGGCCGTTTGTATATAAAGAAATTATCGAGTATGCAAAAGAACTTAAAAAAGAAATCACAGTCACCGATTATTTAATCTGGGGCGGTTTTCCTAAGCGTTTTGAATTTGACAGCATTGAAGCACAGCGCAGGTATCTGAACGATCTGGATGATACAATCATCATAAATGACCTGATACACCGTTATCGGATTCGTAAAGAAAATCTGTTTAAAAACCTTGTAAACTACATCCTGCGTTCCAACAGCAGAATTTTTTCCGCGAAATCCATCCACGATTACGTTAAGAAGGAGCATGAATCCTGCTCGGTCAATACCATTATGAAATATTTAGGTTATCTGGAAGAGGCGTATATCATCGAATCCGTCAGACAGTACTCTGCCAAGACCAAAAAGCTGCTGAACTTTTACACCAAGATTTACAACGCCGACGTAGCTTTCAATTCCCTCCGCTGCCCGGATAACCGTTTCGACCTGACGCACAATCTGGAAAATATCGTATACCATGAACTGCTTTATATGAAATATGACATCTGGGTATATAACAATACCGGAAGAGAGATTGATTTTCTGGCTCGTTCCGGCAATAAAAACTATTTTATACAGGTTGCATACAGTGTTGCGGAAGAAAAAGCATACAACAGAGAATTTGAGGCTTTTAAAAATATAGACAGCCTGTCGCAGAAAATCCTTATCACCAATGACGAGATTGATTATTCTACAAGCACCGTGCGCCATATCCGCTTAAAAAATTTTCTGCTTATGAATGATTTGGACGAGGGAAGATAATCTCCTACCGTATATGATACACCGACTTAAACGTAAAGTCCGCCGCGTCACCCTCCACGATCTCCACCCGCTTCTCCCCCGGGTTCATGTCAAAGAAGTTGTCGGAGAGCTTCACATCCCCGTCCACGCCCTCGATCTCCACATTCTTCGCATAAGCCTCAGCGCTGACAATGAGGGCGTTTCCTTCCCTGCGCCATGACAGTTTGGGATCATGGAAACGGAAATGCTTGGGTGCGGTAAACAGCGTGGTATTCTCGGAAACAACCTCTCCGCCCTGTTCAAAGGAATAACTTATGTAAACCTCCAGCTCGTTATAATCGGAGAAATCCATTTTTTCAAGCCACAGCCCGGACAGCGGTTCCACGCTGACTTCCCGCTCGCCTTCCAGAATCACACCGCCGTCCGCTTTCCTCAGACTCCATCTCACTGTGCCGTCCACCCGCTCCATCGTCTCATTCGCCACGTGCAGTCTGGCAGACTTTTCAATGGGCGCAGGCTGCGCCACACAGAACGGTCTCTCGGAAAGCTCGCCGACCTCCTCACAGGAAATCATCACCGGCGCAAAGGCTCTCTTCTCCGCATAGTGCAGCGCTTTCCACCTGCCAAAGTAATCAATGCTCGCCCATGAAGCCACCGGCCAAATGTCGTTTAACTGCCAGACCACCGCGCCCATACATCTGCCCCGGTTTCTGCGGAAATGCTCAATACCGTATCGGATCGCCTCCGCCTGCAGAAGCTGGGACGCATACAAAAGCATCTCAAAATCCGTCGGATAAAGGTAGGTCGCGGATAGGTAAGTCATAATCTTGCCGTTTGCCGCCGCGTTCCTCTGGTGCATCTCCATCACGCGGGAGAAAATATTGCGGTCCTCCGGCGCGGTAAAAGTCTCCACAGTCTTTAAGCAGGGGAAAGACTGGAACCCGAACTCGGACATATAGCGGAAATAGTAGTTCCGGTAGTCCGTAAAGGGCTTGTTCCCATGCCAGACTGCCCAGTAGTGGGTATCACCCCGGTTCTCATCCCACGGGTTGTCGTAATTTCCTCCCGAGGAGGGAGAGGAAGGCCAATAAAACGTACCGGGATCTTCCACCTCCAGAATCTTCGGAATGATATACTCAAAAATCTTGATATAATCGCATTTCTGCTTGATAGACGGCTGCCACGCCCCGTCCAGCGTCTGCGTCTCCATCTCGTTGTTGCCGCACCAGAGTCCCAGACAGGCATGGTGGCGGATTCGGCGCACATTATCCCGTATTTCCGCGCTGATATTTTGCTCGAAATCGTCGTCCAGCTCGTAGGACGCGCAGGCGAACATAAAATCCTGCCACACGATAAGCCCCAGCTCGTCGCAGATATCGAAAAACCAGTCGTCCGGATAATAACCGCCGCCCCACACGCGGATGCAGTTGTAGTTCGCCGCCGCCGCGTCCTCCAAAAGACGACGCGTGCGCTCCGGGGTAATTCTGGAAAAAATATTGTCTTCGGGAATATAATCCGCGCCCATGGCAAAGATTTTCACACCGTTGACCTCATGGGCAAAGCACCTCCCCCACTCGTCCTCGTCCGTGTTCACCGTCAGCGTGCGCAGACCAATCCGGCGGATCCACCGATCCAGCACATTGCCCTCCTCGTCCAAAAGCGTCACCTCCGCACGGTAGAGAGGCTGCTCTCCGAAACCGTTGGGCCACCAGCGTTTCGGATGATGCACCGTAATGGTATCCCAGTCTTCCTCGTCAGCGCATCCCGCTTTTTCCGCATACGCCTTCTGTTCCTCCGACACGCGCATCGTCCCGCTCTTCGAGGACTTCTCCGCAACCAGTTCGCCGTCCGGGTCGTAAAGCGCCGTGCGCAGTTCGTTTCCATCTCCGTATTCACCTATGTCCCCGAAGATCCGGCATGTGATATCATAAGTTATGTCAACTGAGTCGGTGTCGCCATTCTGCTTCGGCTCAGTGCTTTGATTTATGTCAACTGAATCGCAGTGCCCATCTCTCTTTGCACACCAATTTTGTGTTATGTAAACTTGCTCAATCTTCGACTTCTTCCCGGATAAAACCGACACTTCCCGGAATATCCCCGCATCAGGCAGCCTCGGACCCCAGTCCCAGCCGAACATGCAGTGGGCTTTTCGCAGATGGGGAAATCCCCGCATCGCGTCCGTGGAACCGCCGGTAAAGACTTTCTGATTTTCCTCCTCAATGTAACGGGTCGGTGATGCAATCTCCACCCGGAGCGTATTTTCCCCGACCTGCGCCATCCACCCGAGCGCAAACTCCCAAACACAGTGCATATTGTTGGTTTCTCCCAAAACTCTTCCATTGAGGTAGACTTTTGCAAGTGTGTCAATCCCCTCAAAACGCAGAATCAGAAAGTCACCCGCAAGCTGCTCCTCCGTCAGCGTAAAATCCGTCTCAAAGACAAAATCATTGTCCATCAGAGGAAGCGCATCAAGCTCGTTCATCCGGTCGTAAGGGTCGGGCATCAATCCCTGTTCCAGAAGATTTCCGTAAACAGAGCCGGGAATCTTCGCGGGAATCTCCTTCCCGTTCACCCCGTACACGTCCTTTTCCCCGACAATCCGCATCCGCCAGTTGTCGCCGTTTAAAGTCATTTTTTGCATTCTGCTCTCCTTTTTCTATCGATTCCTGTAGAAGTCAGCCGGTGTTACCTGCACACTCTTGATCTCCTTCTTATTTTGATACATACGCACGTCCGCCTGCTGGTAGACGTCCATCAGCATCTCATCCTCCTGCGCTGCGTCATAGACCGCGTAACCGCTGGCGATACTGATGCGGATTTTCTGTCCCGGCACCGCATTGTAGATGTCCATTGCCTCGCGGAAAAGCGTGAGCACATTTTCACACCTTCCGTTTACATCCTCGCCGACAAGAATCCCTGCAAACTCATCCCCGCCAATCCGGAAACAGGCACCGCTCTCCTTTTCCAGCGCGGTCTTTATGATATCCGCGCAGCCCACGATCAGCTCGTCTCCGCGCTGGTGTCCAAAATGGTCGTTCACAAACTTTAAATCGTTCACGTCAAACATCATAATGGCAATCCCGGAAACTTCCCTCTTCTGCCCTTCCAGCTCCTCAAGCCGCTCCTGAAAAGCCGTCCGGTTGCCCACGCCCGTCAGCCCGTCGTGGTAGGCAAGCTGGCTGACAAACTCCGCCTGCATACCAAGCTTGACCGCATTCACCATTTTCTCCAGACTGGCGCTGCCGTAACAAAGAATAAAAATCAGCAGACCGATTCGCACGAACATGGCGCTGTCGCTGTTATGCCCGCGGTAAAACCTTACAATATCAATCCCCGTGGCAAAACAGATGCCCATAAGCCCCACAGTCCGTATCGCCTTATAGACATTCCTCACATTGCTCTCGCGCACGGTAAGCGCGTTTTTCACAATCGAGTAAAACAAAAGCGCCGCCGAGACCGCCAGCATGACGTGGGTAAACGTCAGCGTCTCATGGTAATCACAGATTTTCGCGAAATGCAAAACCGTGCAAAGGGCAAACTCCGCCGCGGACATACCGCAGACTGCCGGCACCACCCATTTCTTTTTAAAGCCAAACGCCGCGTCCAGATAGAGCACCAGCGGAATGGGAATCATCATCAGAGAACAGCAGGACACGATCTGCAAAAGCCGGCTGTCGTCCGTATAAAACTGCAGCAGATTCGTCTCCGCAAGACACCAGAGGGCAATACTGATTGCAAACAGACCAAGGTACAGCAGTTCGTGGTTCTTATCAAGCTGCAGGTTTGCCGGAATATCCGCAATAATCAGAATCAGTCCCGCAAACAGCAAAAGCAGACAGGTTGCCGCCGCAACCGATTTCCCCGTAAACGTGCCCACAATCTCCCCTGCCGCCGAACCCAGCGTCAGATGGTCGATACACGCCCGCGCGCTGCCGTACACAGTCTGAAACCGGATCTCCACCATCGCGCCCGCGTCATCCCTGCCAAGCGGCACGTAACTCCATCTCGTGCCAAGAGATCGGTTATAGACACGACTCTCCCGCATCTTCGGCTCGTAGCGCAGCTCGCCGTCCACGTAAACCTTGTAGATGATATTTTTTGAACGGAAGCACAGCGACTGCCCCTCTCCCAGATCGGCGGGCAGCACACGGTACACGCTCTGTTCCCGGTAAGGCTCCACGGAAGATATTTTCTGCAGATGCTCCATATCCGCCGCGCTGCCGTCCGCCATATACCATTCCGTGTCAAAGGGGATATTTCCCTCCGACAGCATCTCCGTCGGCGGCTGTCCCCGGTTCGTGACTGCCGCCCACAGTAACATCGCTAAAAAAGCGGTCGCCATAACCACATAAAACACATGATATGTACTGTTCTTTTTTCTTTTTTTCACGGTTTCCGTTCCCGCTCCGTTCATTTTACATCACTCCGTTTTTAGGCTCCGGCTCCCGGTCTTTCCTGTCTATGTAACGTTTTTTATTCTATCATATGCTCAGCGGAAATACAATCGGCGATGTCTCTTTCGTCTTACGCAAAGAGGCGGGAGAATATCTCCCGCCGCGCTGCACTTTTCACTGTCGGTTTATATCATATTTTTATAGGGTAAGACTCGACCCTGCAAACAGATTTTCATTTCTTGCCACCAGCCTGTAAGTCGCGCCTCTCCCTTCGTGGCTCCCAACTCCTGTAATTTCCATAACGGCGCGATAGCGCTTTCTGCCATTCGTGAAAATGCCTGTGGTCATATCCACATTGATATTCGATATTTCCCCGTCGCTGCGCCTCAGCTTGATCGTTGTTCTGCCACCGGCAATGTTGATGTTTGCAACGAAATACAACTCGTCATTTGGCGGCTGTATCACTCCCCCCGCCGCGGTTACCTCGACCGCGTATATCCTGAAAAACACACTTAAAGAACTTCTTCCCATCTGCCCGTATGAGACATGATAAACCGTTGTTCCGCCTATGGACGAGGCGTTGTACGACGCAATGACTCGTCCGTCATAAATATCAAAATCGGCAAGCATACTCCTGAAAAATTGTTCCTCGATATCAGCCGTCACGACAAAGTCATCTTTAATTCTTGCACAGCCGTCCTGTATGAATATATTGTTGTACACGCCAAGCAGACTGCCTCTCACGTCATATTTCTGCACTATTTTTAAATCCTGTAAAGTCATTTTCCCTCCATCCTGCGCGTCATAACTACTCGCACAAAAGCTGTTTATTGTATTTTTCATTGTGGTCATCCAGCATCTTTTTAAAGGTAGTAATGAACTCGAATACGGAGATGAAATCCGTGTCGTTTGCCGCGTCGGAACTGCTGATGCTCATGCTGTGATCCGCCGGAACAGCCTCCAGATAATACCCCAGAATCTGCGGCGACGTAAAGCGGACTGTCACGCTGTTCGAGGTGGATGTAGCGCTGGAGCTGCTGCTTGAGGACGAGGACGCCTGCGCACTGCTGCCGCCAAAGATAAAGAATCCGCCGCCCTTGCTGGAATGATCCTCCACGCTCTGCGCAAAGGAGGACGCAATCGCATCCTGTGACACAAACTTGATCGTCACGTCCTTCGCTACCACAAAGGAAACCGGATAGCAGGGAAAGACGCACTCATTCATCTGCTTAAAGCGGTCCCTGACCATCTCCGTGTCCTGATCCGAAAAGCCGGTCGTGCTGGCAGGTGAAATCCGTTCGCTGGAGGTATTGTACATATCCTCCGTGAGCAGGAAAACACCCGGATTAAACCATTCCCGCTCAATCTGCACCTTCGCCACCGACATACCGATCTGTATCTCCATATCCTGTTGGCTGCTCATCTGCGTTTCCACGGACGCATGATGGGACTGGTTGCTGGAATAACCGCCGAAGAAGAACGATACGCCGCAGCTTGACTCGGATGCCTCCGACTCCTTGGACGACTGTTGACTGACCGCCGAAAACTTCGTGGCGATGATAATCTGGGTAAAACGGTCCGGCACCTGATTCGGCGCCACTGCGGATTTGTCCCCCACTGTGGCTTTCCCATTCGTATCCTTCGGTTCGTCCGGATTCATCGTCGCGGAGAGGCTGATTTTCGCCTTGAGTTGACTTATCTGGTCATTTATATCGCTGAGCTGCTGTTGCAAGGGCTGCAGCATAGTCTTGAGTTGGAGCTGGTTATTCTTTTCAAAATACTGTAATCCTGCCTTCACTGCACGCTCCGCCTTGGTTACCAGATCATTCTGCGCCTCTATGCAATCCTTCGCACTCGTATTCAATTTCTCAAGTACCGTATCTACCTGACCGATCTCTATCCCGAACACCCTTGCCACTGTGGATTCCGCAACGACATCTTTCAATTTCCCGCTTTTCGGAATGCCTTTTGTCGCAATAATGTCCACCACCGTCTTAACCATATCCATAGTCGCATTTATATTATTTTCCGTCAAATCCGCGAGAGCCTTTTTGTATTTATCTTCACATGCATCATAGGCGATCTTTAGACTATTAACCTCCTCATTTTTCGGGATCACCTGTAAAAACTGGTTGAGGTTCGCCGTGATATTGCTGCGCTGCATCTCCAAAACCTTCAACTGCTGGGAAAGCGCCGCCGGGCTTTCTAACAAATCGATGGGCTGGAAGGACGTGTCCAGCAGCTCAAACCAATCCTGCGGATAAAGCGTGACAGGATAGACATAGCCGCCGTCCGGGTTCATCTCCTCCACGTTGTCTAACGCCGTGCGCGCCTCCGTCAGCTCACGTCCCGTTCCGCTGTCCAGAATCCCGTTGATGATCCCCATGTCCCCGGGGGAAAACACATTTAAGACCATTCCCAGCTTTTCCTGTACGAGCAGCTCTTCACTCTCCGCCACAACGCCGTACCACTCAAGGAACTCATCCTCCTGCCGTACATAGGACTGTGTCGTCTCGCCGGGATATTTCTTCTTCAGTTCGTTGCGCTTGTCAAGCTGCTTCTGCGCCCATTTCTGCTTGGTTTCCACATACTCCCCATACAGCCTGTAAAACACCTGTTCCAGCGTGAGGACACTGGTATCGCCGTCCCCGAAATTATACGGGTAGGGCGTCATCAACACCTCCCGCAGCTTTGATTTCGCCTCAAACAGCTTACCGTTTAATTTTGGTGTCAGCATGTTGAGCGCCGTCCTGTACTGCGTCTGCAGATGCCTGCCATTGTCCGACGCTGTCATAAAGCAGGCGTCAAACAGCTTATTCACCAGCTTTGACTCGTTCGCTTTCACGTGAGCAGGCTTCGGCTCGTTGTTCTTCACATCGTAGGCGTACTGGGAAGGCTCGATCAGCGTTCCCGGCAGACACATGCAGAAAAACTGGTTCGGATTGTCCCCGCCGATCACAGCCGTGATTTCATCGTAGAGCTGATCGCTGAAATTTTTTTCCGGCAGTGGCGAGTCGTTCTTTTTTTCCTTACCGGAATCCCCGCTATCGCCCCCTTCATTCGTCGCTGTTCCGCCGCCTCCGACATTTGTCCCCGTGCCGCCGTTTCCAGCAGTCACGCCCGGCTGCACAGAATCGTTTTTCCCCTCAACCACAGTCGTCTTCCCTTTTTCGTCTTTGTTCTCGTCTTTTGCCATACTTTTCCCCTTTCGTTTTTATTGTGTCGGCACGTAAAATCACCTGCCGCCGTGCCGACTCTCATTTGTAATCATTGCTATTATAACTGACCCGTTCAAAGAAAAAGCGGAAACAAATTTTGACTGTCACAGCTGCCTCGTCATCAGAAGCGGCAGCCCCATACGCTCCAATGTCACATTGATCTCAAAGAGCATCATTTTTCCGCTCTTTTTCTCTCCGATTCCCTGACGGATATGCCAGCGGACCACGACGTCCCCCACAATACTCGCAGACAGGCAGTACCCGTATTGGCAGAGCAGTTCCTCCACCGCCTGTTCCGTCATGGAAAGAGAAACCGCCAACGCAAGGAGCGCCTGCTTGGACGGCACTTTCACCTTGTAGTACCGGAACATGCGCTCGCTGACCATAGAATGCTCACACAGCATCCTGATGGAACCCTGATATCCCAAAACATCCATTAAATTGACTGCTTCACGCTGTAAGGAAAGCCCCGCCGAGTTTGCGAGAAGTTCTGACTGCCATAAAGACAGTCCAAACAGACCGGTCGCCCTGTCAACGACCTCATAGACAGACTTTTTAAACTGCGTACTGTGCGCATGTGAACGCCAGTAAGAAATATTCTGCTTGGAGCATCCGAGCGCCCCGTAAGCTTCCGTCAGACTGCCGCCGCATTTTTTTTATATGCTTCAGCAAGCTCTTTCAGGTTTTCCGCAAACCCCGGTGAAAGGCAGATGTTTCTCTCCCTCATCCACGCATTGATATATCTGTAATCCGGCATGTCAAATTCCTCTTTTGCAAACCTTTTTTATCTTATAGTCGTTATTTTGTTTCCATCATATTATATCAGATTTTTTAATCCACACGTTGTAAATGACAGATATATACTTTATAATTAAGGTTATCTATTTACTTCAGTTTGCAAAAGGCAAGGAGAACGTCACATGTCCCGACAGGAAAACCCGAAAAGAAAAACGACCCCGAAACAGATCGCGGCGCTCGTCTGCGTCGTCCTCCTGGTCGGCATGTATATCGGCGCGTTTATTGTCGCCTGCTTAGATCTCGGCGACTCCGGACGGCTCTTTGCCGGATGTCTGGTCGCCACCATCGGTATGCCGATTTTGCTCTGGCTTTTGATCTGGTCGATTGAACTGATGAAAAAATCGTCGCCAGACAGCGACGATTCTGAGAATGCTTCGCATTCTCCCTAAATGATTTATGCTAATACATTTTTCTAACGATGAAAGAACGTCGGGACGATATGGTACAAAAAAAGAAAAAAACAGCCCTTCGATTTTTAATCGGCTTGGGAATAACCTTGCTAAGCATTGCAATCGCAGCATTGATTCTGTACCGGAATGAACTGCGTTCCCTTATGTCTTTGAAAAAGATTGACGATTACGGCATGTATCAAATGTCTTATTACGGCGACTATGGTTTTGATGAATTTCTGGAAGTCGGCGCCAAAAGCGATGCGGACATTGAAGCCTTTGTCACCAAACGGCTGTTGAAAGGACTGCCAATCGATTTAGGGGTTACGGGGGACGGCTTTACTGCCTTCGTCGTGAAAAATGCGGACGGCGAAATTATGTTTGGAAGAAACTTCGATTTCTTATATGCGCCCTCCCTGCAGCTCTACACCACCACCGCAATTCGGCTCGTGCTTGACAAAGCGGCTACCGTCGAAGAAGCCATTGAATTGTTAAAACAATACAATATCTACTTTTCCGGGGGAATCGAATGTCATTATCTGATCGCTGATGCGAGCGAACGTTCTGTCATTGCAGAATATGTCAACAAAGAGCTTTGTGTTGTGGAAGCGGACGCCGCATATCAAATCGCTTCCAATTTTATCGCCTATGACGGATTGAATATCGGAGAAGGTTTTACGGAATTTGAACGCTACGATATGGTGCAAAATGCGATAGAGACAAATGGCGGTATACTTGAGGAACATCAAGCAGTTCAATTACTGTCCGAAGTCGGCGTTTTTAACGGTGACACGGACAAGCTGCAATGGAGCGTTCTTTACAATCTCACAACCAGTAATGGTGAGATTTTTGCCCATCGGAATACCGATCTCATCACGAAATTTTATCTGCCTGTCAATTAGCGCTGTGCTGCCAACGCCAGATCTTTCACCACTTCCCCGGCAATGATGAGTCCCGCCACAGAAGGGACGAAAGCAACGCTGCCGGGTGTTTGGCGGCGCGCTACATTGCTTCCCCCTCCTTCTGCAGTCTGACCTGCCGCATCGTCATGCGAAAAATCCGTCTCATGATGCACCCCATATTTCTCCGCGGGAACAATCGGTTTTTCCTCCGAATACACCACCTTCAAGTGCTCCACGTTCCGCTTCTTCAATTCCCTGCGCATCACGCGCGCCAGCGGGCACACCTTTGTCTCATAGATATCCGCCACTCGAAAAGCCGTGGCATCCAGCTTGTTGCCCGCCCCCATGCTGCTGATAACAGGCACACCCGCATCTTTCGCGCGCATCACCAGCTCGATCTTCGCCGTCACGGTGTCCACCGCGTCCACCACATAATCATATTCGCCAAAAGGAAAGCTGTCCGCATTTTCCGGCAGGAAAAAACAAGGATAAACCCGCACCTGCGCCTGTGGGTTGATGGAGAGAATCCGCTCCCGCATCACATCCGTTTTCTCCCTTCCCACCGTTTCGCGCGTGGCAATAATCTGCCGATTGATATTTGAGACCGCCACCTTGTCCTTGTCGATCAGGTCAAGGGCGCCCACGCCGCTGCGCGCAAGCGCCTCGCACACATAGCCACCCACGCCGCCCACGCCAAAGACTGCCACCCTTGAGCGGGCGAGCCTGTCCATCACGTCTGCACCCAAAAGCATTTCTGTTCTGCTAAATTCTTCTTGTATAAAGTTCCCTCTTTTCAATCCGTTAAGGCTCCTATTAATAAAGAAATAACGCCTCTGTTTCAACCCAGTAAGGCGCTATTCCGGTTTGATTGAGTATTCACTTCTATTTCCTTAATCATCCGTTCCCTTTTTTGCAAGTCCGTAACCGCCAAATGCCCCCGCGCAGACACCACCAACCGCATATATTACCTTTTCCATGACATCTGTATCATCTCTCAGTAAAATAATAACTACCACAAAGAAAGCCATTGCAACTATCATAGTTAAAAATGTAAATATCTTTTTATGGAATCTTTCCGCATAGCTCTTTTGCATCTCTTGCGATGCACCATCTAAAAATTGCGAAATATGTTCCGGAGTCAGTTTTTTCATCACAACCGCTTCAGGCGGAGAAGAAATACTTCTCATCTGAATAGATGATAGCATCATACGTTCTATCGTCTTTCGATGTTCTGGCGGAACACTATCTAAAACCTCCTCTAATTCTGCCTCTATTTCTTTCCCATCTTCCGATAATTCTGCGGTCTCCTCTTTCTCTTTAACAATCTGCTCATTTTCAGCCATGATTTTCTCCTCCTTCTACTAAACCATGAACAATCATGGCAGACATAGATTTAACGGCATTCTGCATATGTTTTGAAATATCCCTGCTTATTGTATGAGAGACATATACCTGAACTTCTACTTCTTGATGATTGGGCAGTTGAGGTTTATAACCGCTATATATGCTGGATTTCCTTTTCTCCTTCGTTAAGTACATATTAAATCCTCCTTTTCGCATAGGCACCTCCTAATATAAGAGTATGCCCCAAAATCAGGAATTTGTTTAAATTGAGTTAGGGAACATATTATCTTCCTGCTACCTTAATAGGCATATTATATCCTTAAACTTGGATATTTTCAATAAATTTTTACACTTCCCGCAACACCATCAGATAAGCCAGTCATTTTCAAATATTTTCTATAGATTGGATGCATAGCATTACCGGGTCTGTCTGGAAACATGGTTTCAGGCGCCTTTAAGGCAGGAACCCACGCCGCTGAATCCACTTCACCGGAAAGTCGAAAATCCGCTTTTGAGGCAAACCCTATAAATCCGTGCATGAGCAACTCCTTCGCATCAAACCAATAGGTTCCCGCATATTCCAATTTATCAATATCAATCCCCAGCTCCTCTTTGACTTCTCTAGCTGCAGTCTCCTCCGCGTTTTCTCCGGGTGTGATATAACCCGAAACAAAGGATGTAAATCGGTCGGACATATACGTCTGTCTTAACAGCGCAATCTCATGGTATTGATTTGCCACTAAAACAATACAGCAGCTTGCAAACGAGTCAAACCAATATTGGTTACACTGTTCACAGAACGGTACCTTTCCATCATCCCCTGCCGTTTTGTCTTTCAGTTTCAATCCACACTTTGGGCAATAATTATAATGCATATTTCCTTCCTCTCTCAAAAAACTCTTCTATTATGTCAGACTTTCCCCTTGCACTCCAGCTTCCGATAAAGCGTCACATACATCGTCACGAAACACGCCAGCCCGCCGACGGCATTGGAAATCGGCTCCGCCAGAAAGACCCCGTCCACACCGAACCCGATTTTCGGCAGAAGCACCGTCAGCGGCGCCACGATCACCGCCTTGCGAAGCAGGGAGAAAAAGATGGCGTGGCGGGAATCCCCCAGCGCGGTAAAGGCTGACTGCCCCGTAAACTGAAACGCCATAAAGAAGAACCCGAAAAAATACAGCCGCATGGCGCCCACGCCCGCCTCGATCATGGCGGCATCCTCCGTAAATATGGAAAGCAGCAGATGCGGCGTCAAGAGCACCAGAAGCCACGCAAACAGCGTATACCCGATACCCAGCGCGGCGGTGAAACGAATCCCCTGCCTGACTCTACCGTATGCTTTCGCACCATAATTATATCCAAGCACCGGCTGCGCGCCGCTTGTGATGCCGCTGACCGGCAGCGCCAGAATCTCCCTTGTGGAATTGATTACCGTCATCACGCCCACATAGAGATCGCCGCCGTAAACCTTGAGCGTCGCATTGCACACCACCTGCACCAGACAGTTCGTTCCCTGCATGATAAAGCCGGACATCCCCAGCGTCATAATCTCTTTCGCCAGTCTCCCGTCAATCCGCAGGTTCTCTCTTTTTATGGGAATCAGCGCCTTTTTCCCCGTCAGAAACAAAAGCACCCAGATACAGGAAACCGCCTGACTGATCACCGTGGCAAGCGCCGCGCCACCCACACCCATATCCAGCCCGAAGATAAAAACCGGATCCAGCACCAGATTCAATAATGCGCCAAGCAGCGTCGTCATCATGCCCATACGTGGAAAGCCCTGCGCGTTAATAAATCCGTTTAATCCCGTCGCCAGCATGGTAAAGGTTGTACCCCACAGATAAATCTTAAGGTACGCATCCGCGTACAGACAGGAGGCGTCGCTCGCGCCAAACAGATAGAGCACCGGTCTGCGAAACAGATAGCAGAGAACGAACATCACCACCGATGTGCCAAGCAGTAGAGAAACGGTATTGCCGAGGATTTTCCCCGCCCGCTCTTCCTGCCCCGCTCCTCTGGCAATGGAAAAAAGCGGCGTGCCGCCCGTCCCGAACAGGAAGGTGAGCGCCGCGATCAAGGTCGTCAGCGGAAACACCAGCCCGATGCCCGTCAGCGCCATGCTGTCCGCGCCCGGCAGATGCCCGATGTAGATGCGGTCAACCACATTATATAAAAGCTGCACAAGCTGTGCCAGAATCAGGGGAATGGACTGCGCGACAATGTTGCGCCAGACCTTGCCCTGTGAAAAATCAGTGGACTGCATAAATGATACCCTCTATCCCAAGTCAATTATTCTTTATTCTATCACGCTTTTCTGACAGCGGGCAAGTCTGCGCACATTTTGTTGATAATGTGGTGACGATCGTATATCATAGATAGTAACAGGAGGTGGCAACATGAATTTTTATTCTGTACGCGATTTAAGAAATGATTCCAAGTCAATCTAGGAAAACCTTAAAGGAAACGGAGAGGCTATCATCACAAATAACGGCAAGCCCTCCGCGCTCCTGCTGGATATTTTCGAAGATAATTTCGAGGTAATGCTTCAGGCAGTCAGACAGGCAAAAGCCATGATTGCCTTCAACAATATGCGAAGCCGCTCCCTCGCCAATGGATTTATGAGTGAAGAAGAAATTGAAGCAGAAATAGATGCCGCCAGAAAGGGAGTCGCGTAAAATTCCCCTGTGAAGAATAAAAATTTAAGTCTACTTCCTCACATCACATCCAACGGTATTTCTATCATAGCCGACCCAATTAAGGATATTCCATTTACGGATGAAAGCGACCGAAAATTTTATGAAGTGGCTAAATTCTGTCATGCGCCGCTTATCACAGGCAACACAAAGCATTATCCAAAAGAAAGTTGTATTGTTACTGTTGCAGACTTTTACAACATGTACTATAGTTAAATCGCAGGCAATCTAAAACAATAAAAAGGAGATACAACAATGCAAATCACAAACGACATTCATTACATAGGCGTAAACGACCACGACATCGACCTCTTCGAGGGACAATATATTGTAGAAAACGGCATGGCTTACAATTCCTACGTCATCATGGATGAGAAGATCGCCGTGATGGACACGGTTGACACCAACTTTGAGGAAGAGTGGCTTGGGAACCTGAAAGCCGCATTAAACGGTCGCACGCCAGACTATCTGATTGTACAGCATATGGAGCCCGACCACTCCGCCAGCATAGACGCTTTTGTCAAGGCGTACCCGGAGACGGTGATCGTGGCGTCCGCGCCCGCTTTCACCATGATGAAACAGTTTTTCGGCACGGACTACGCCGATAAGCGGCAGGTCATCAAGGAGGGCGATTCCCTTTCCCTTGGCACACACACTTTGCAGTTTGTCGCCGCGCCGATGGTGCACTGGCCCGAGGTCATGGTCACCTATGACGCAAAGGACAAGGTGCTCTTCTCCGCGGACGGCTTCGGCAAATTCGGCGCCCTCGACGCGGACGAGGACTGGGCATGCGAAGCGCGCCGCTACTACTTCGGTATCGTGGGCAAATACGGTATGCAGGTGCAGAACCTCCTGAAAAAGGCGGCGGCGCTTGACATCCAGATCATCTGCCCGCTACACGGTCCTGTCCTGAAAGAGAATTTGGAATATTATGTAAACTTATATCAAACATGGTCCTCCTACGGCGTGGAGTCGGAGGGCATTATGATCGCCTATACTTCCGTCTACGGCAATACAAAAAAAGCCGCTGGACTGCTGGCGGAAAAACTGACCGAAAAAGGCTGTCCGAAGGTAGTTGTCGCAGATCTTGCAAGGGAGGATATGGCGGAATGTGTGGAGGACGCGTTCCGATACGGCAAGCTGGTGCTCGCCACCACCACCTACAATACGGAAATGTTCCCCTTCATGCGGGAGTTTATCGATGAGCTGATCTCCCACAACTATCAGAAGCGCACCATCGCCCTGATGGAGAACGGCTCCTGGGCGCCCATGGCGGCAAAGGCGATGCGTACCAGATTGGAAGGCTGTAAGGATATCACCTTCACGGAGAACACGGTGCAGATACGCTCCGCCTTAAACGAAGAGAATATCGCACAGATTGAGGCGTTGGCGGAGGAACTCTGTGCAAATTAGCCGTCTCTTCCATAAAATATACGCGTTCAAAAAGCGGCTCCTTTTCACAGGGAACCGCTTTTTTCTATTTCCTTGTTCAGTGATTTACTTCTTGTCTGCAAGACTATGGCTTCCGATACCATTAGGATATGCGTCGCTCCTACGCCTCCACCCCCAGCCTGCGCAGTTCCTCCACCGCCTGCGCCTGATTCCGAAAGAGAATCGTATGTATGCCAAACTTCTCCGCTCCGTCCAGATTTTTCTGCGTATCGTCCAAAAACACGCATTCCTCCGGCACCAGCCCGTAACGGTCAATCAAAAGCTGATAGATTTCCGGCATGGGCTTAATGATTTTTTCCTGATAGGATAGGATGCCGCCGTCCATATAGGGAAGAAAATCAAGAGCCGCCGCGCACTGCACATGCGCGCTCTCAGAAAAATTGGAAAGATAGAGGCAACGGTAACCTTTTCCCTTCAACTCCTGTATCCACGGAATCGCATAGTCGTTCCGGCTTACACTCGTTGACTTGTCACGCAGCGTCTCCCGGATTTCCTTCTCGATGCCGGGGTCGTTTTCGATAAACCCCTGTATGATCTCCTCTTCGCTCATAACGCCCCTGTCGACCTCATTCCACATTGGAGATTTCACCGTGGCGTTTGCCAATCGCTCAAAAATCTCCTCGCTGTACCCGAAACTGCGGTAATGCGCCTCCCACGTAAAATCCGCCAGCACATTCCCGATATCAAATATGATTGTCGTAATCATCTTCCTTTTCCTCATTATAGCGATAACTGCGAAACTCATCACAACATTTCCCTAATTGCGCAAATAGCATTATCATAAGCGCGTCTGCGTTGATTATGCTATTTGTGCAATTTCAACACCATATATGAGTTTCGCATTTCCACTTGAATTTACATAATGTCAGGATTCATCAAGTTCTCATCAGACCGTCCACATGCAGCACCTCTCCGCTGATGTAGGACGCCCTGTCCGATGCAAGAAACACGAAAGCGTTGGCGATATCCTCCGGCTGTCCCATTCTCCGCAGCGGTATCTGCGCGATCATGGGATCGATCACCTCTTTGGGCACCTGTCTCATCATATCCGTGTAAGTGATGCCCGGCGCAACCGCGTTGACCCGGATGCCCTTCGGTCCCAGCTCTCTCGCCAGAGACAGGGTAAAACCGTTCACCGCAAATTTGGATGTGGGATAAGCGATTCCCGCGGGCTGCCCGTCCCGGCTCACCATGGAGGATGTGTTCAGAATCACGCCGCTCCCCGCCGCGATCATATGCTCGCTTGCCGCCTTAGAACAGTTATACACGCCCTTAACATTCAAATCCATCACCTTCTCAAAGGTCTCATCCGTATACTCCGTGAAGGGAGTGCTCTCCGACACGCCCGCGTTGTTCACGAGAATGTCAATGCTCCCGTACTTTTCGACTACGCCGTCAAATGCCGCCTTCACCGCCGCGTAATCGGACAGGTTCGGGAAAATTCCCTCCACCTCTGCGTCCGGGTAAGCCTCCTTCAGCTTCGCCACCGCTTTATCCGCAGTCTCCTGACGGCTCGCGCAAAGCACCACCTTCGCGCCCTCCTGCAAAAATGCCTCCACAGTGGCATAGCCGATTCCTCTGCTGCCGCCCGTCACAATCGCAACCTTGTTTTCCAGTAACATAGTTTTCCCTCCTCTTTTATTTTGTTCTGCTATCCCCATTGTCTTTTTCTCGTCCGTACTCTGCGTCTATTTTTTCAGCGGACTTTCTCTATATATGATATCCTCTCTGCCGGGTCCATTCGATACCATAGTAATAGGATACCCGATCTGCTCCTCGATAAACTCCACATAATTGCGGCAGTTTTCCGGCAGCTCCTCGTACTTTTTGACACCGCGGATTTCACACTTCCAGCCGGGCAGTTTTTTCAGTACGGGCTTCGCCTTCTCCAGCTTACATGTCACGGGGAAGTCCGTGATCACCTCGCCGTCCACCTCATAGCCCACGCACACCGGAATCTCGTCCAGATAACCGAGCACGTCGAGCACCGTGAACGCAACGTCGGTAGTGCCCTGCAGACGGCAGCCGTACTTGGAAGCCACGCAGTCAAACCATCCCATTCTTCTCGGACGTCCCGTGGTCGCACCGAACTCCCCGCCGTCGCCGCCGCGTCTGCGCAGCTCATCCGCCTCGTCGCCGAAAATCTCCGACACGAACGCACCCGCGCCCACCGCGGAGGAATAAGCCTTGCACACCGTGATGATCTGTTTGATCTCATAGGGCGGCAGTCCTGCGCCGATCGCGCCGTAAGCCGCCAGCGTGGAGGAGGACGTCACCATCGGGTAAATGCCGTGATCCGGATCCTTGAGCGTGCCGAGCTGTCCCTCCAAAAGCACGGTTTTGCCGTCCTTGATCGCCTGATCCAGATAGGCGGACACGTCGCACACATAGGGCTCGATCATCTCCCGATACTGCTGCATCGTGGCAAACATCTCCTTCGGATCGACGGCAGGCTTATGGTAAAGATGCTCCAGAAGTACATTTTTCGTCTCGCACACCCGCTCAAGCTTCTCCTGCAGCAACTCCTCGTCGAAAAGCTCGCTCACCTGAAAACCAATCTTCGCGTACTTATCTGAGTAAAAAGGCGCGATCCCAGACTTCGTAGAGCCAAAGGACTTCCCTCCCAGTCTCTCTTCCTCGTACTGGTCAAATAAAATATGGTAGGGCATCACGATCTGACAGCGGTCGGACACCAGAATCTTAGGCATCGGCACATTCCTGTCCGTAAGCGACTTGATCTCCTCCATCAAAAGCGGAATGTTGAGCGCTACGCCATTGCCGATAATGCTTGTGGTATGCCCGTAAAACACACCCGACGGCAGCGTATGCAGCGCAAACTTCCCATAGTTATTCACGATCGTGTGTCCCGCGTTCGCACCCCCTTGAAAACGCACCACAATATCCGCTTTCTCAGCCAGTGTATCCGTAATCTTACCTTTTCCCTCGTCGCCCCAGTTGGCGCCCACTACAGCTTTTACCATAATACACTCCTCCTTATTTCACATAAGCAGATTGAGCAGGGCAGACTCGAAATGCTTCGCATTTCTCATTCGCGTTGCTCGTCATAAACCATCACAGACTGTCTTGCATGCAAGCATGCAGCCTGCCTGTGATGCTTTCTGATTCTGCCCATACGCGCAAAAAGACCGGTTGTAAAAAACCGGTCTTTGTTTCTTACTTTCACATTATAAAGCAAAACCCATTTCAGATCAATGTTTTTGTGCGTGCGCCCTTTTCCACGCCTTGATTTCCGCAAGTCTCTTTTTCAGAGCCTCCTCCTCACCCATGCCCGCGGGTCGGTAATACTCCCGCCCCAGAAGAGCGTCCGGCAGACACTGCATGTTTGTCAGCTTCTCCTCCGTATCGTGGGCGTACTGGTAACCCTTTCCGTATTCCAGATCGCGCATAAGCCCCGTCACGCCGTTTCGGATCACGAGGGGCACCGGCTCCGCCAGATCTTTCACCGCATCCTCCTTCGCCTCGTTGTAGGACACCTCCATAGCGTTCGACTTTGGCGCGAGCGCCACATATACTACCGCCTGCGTCAGATGGACGTTGCACTCCGGCATCCCCAGAAAGTGACATGCCTGATAAGCCGCCACCGCAATCTGCAGAGCGCGCGGATCTGCCAAACCCACGTCCTCACTGGCAAACCGCACCACGCGCCTTGCCACGTAGAGTGGGTCTTCCCCCGCCTCCAGCATCCGCGCCAGCCAATAGACCGCCGCGTCGGGATCAGAGTTGCGCATGGATTTGTGCAGGGCGGAGATGAGGTTATAATGCTCCTCCCCCTTTTTGTCATACAAAAGGGACTTTCGCATGGTGCACTGTTCCAGCGTCTCCTTCGTCACCGTGACCGCGCCCTCCGCGTCCATCTCGCCGTTTAACACGACCATTTCCAGCGTGGAGAGGGCGTTTCTGGCATCGCCGTTTGCAAAGACGGCGATCATTTCCAGCGTCTCGTCGTCGATATGCACCGTCTGGTTTCCGAATCCCCTCGGATCCTTCAGGGCATGCGACAAAAGCTCTTTGATCTCCTGCGTGGTGAGCGCCTGCAGCACAAACACCTTACAGCGGGATAAAAGAGCGCTGTTAATCTCAAAAGATGGATTTTCCGTCGTCGCGCCGATCAAAATGATGCTCCCCTTCTCCACGAAAGGCAGAAAGGCATCCTGCTGCGCCTTGTTAAAGCGATGTATCTCGTCCACAAACAGAATCGTCCTGACGCCGTACTGGCGGTTCTTCTCCGCCTGCTCCATAACGGTCCTGATTTCTTTGATGCCGCTCGTCACAGCGGAAAAGTCAATGAAGGACGACTTGGTTTTATTGGCAATGATCCTCGCAAGTGTAGTCTTTCCCACACCCGGCGGTCCCCAAAAAATCATGGACGAAATCTGGTCCTGCTCGATCAGCTTCCGGAGCACCTTCCCTTTTCCCAAAAGATGCCCCTGCCCCACATATTCCTCCAGCGTGCCCGGTCGAAGCTTCGCCGCCAGAGGCTGCGGCATTTCCCTGTCAAATAACGATATCTGATCCACTTTCTCTATCTCTTATTCCATTTGTTGTTATTGTTGTTATCCTTCTTCTGTTCTTCCTCTTTCTGCTCTTCCGTTTTTTCCGGTTCAGATGCATTGGCAGGAGAATCCAATAAAGGCGTAAGCCCTTCCGCGTTCATGATACACTGTCCTTGGAATACCGCGTTCTCATCCACAATCAGGCTCTTCGTGCGGATATTGCCGATCACCTTACCCGTAGAAGCCACCTCGGTTCTGCCGCCGCTGGTCAGATCGCCTTCCAGAGAACCGCCGATAATGATGCTGCTGCCCTTCACGTTTCCTTTCACCTTACCGCTGGAACTGATAATGAGCGCGCCGTCCGTCTCCACGTCGCCGTTCACGGTACCTTCCACGCGGACAGCCTCCTTCGCGTGAATGCTGCCGTCCACCAACATATCAGCGCCTATAATACTGCTGATCTTGGCATTAATCTGTTCTACCGACTTTTTTCCCAACATAGCTTCCTCCCTATCCTTTGATCTCAATCAACTCAAGCGGATCTACATAGTTCTCATCCTTGCGGATGCTGTAGCCTGTCTCCGTGTTATCTTCGCCCACCAGAAAAAGCGCCACACCCTTCACAACCTGACTGCCCTCCTCCACAATGGGACTGCCCAGATTCCGATAGGTGGTGACATACCCGTTTCCATGGTCGATTATCACGTAGCTCACCTCACCCTCCGCCTCACGGACTTCCTTCACCGTGCCCGGTGCGGTGGCAACCACTTTCGTTCCTTCCGCCGCCACGAAAATGAGTTCTTTCCACTCCTCTTTCGCCTCGACCTTCAGCGTATTCTCTTCCTCGTCATCCTCGTCGGATTCCTCCCCGCCTTCGTCCGCCACGGCGTCCTCCTCTTTAATCTGCGCCGCGCCGCTCATGGGGAATCCTTTTGGAATATAAGTTTCCTCGTGCACCGCCACAAGCTCGTGCTCCTGCTCTTCCTTGCGGCTCAATGTCTCCTCCAGCGAAGAAACCTTTCCTGCCAGACTTTCTTTTTCCGCCGTCAGCGTCTCGTTCTCCGCCTTCATCTGGACAAGCTGCTCAAGCTGTTTGGCGTTCCGCTCTATGTAGCCCCCCATGGTGATGGTCGTATAAACCGCATAACAGATCACCGCCACAAATGCCACGAAAGCAACCACCGCAAGAGCGCCCGTCTTAATGTGCATTCTCCGATGGTGCGCCGCGGGAGAATCGGAAGTTAAAATTATCGTATAAGTGATCTTTCTCTTGCGCAAATCTGTGCTCATAAATAAGGTCACCTCCACTCATCCTTTTCATAATAACACAAACTACGCAAGAAAAACATAGTAACTTTTTAAATAAATATTACAAAATTTTAAGCAAATGTTACAAATCCACAGGCATCCGCCCCACTGCGAGCGCCCGCGTCGCGTTGAGCACCGCCAGAATCATCACGCCCACGTCCGCAAAAATCGCCCACCACATACCGACTATGCCTGCCGCGCCTAACGCCAGACAGATCAACTTGACCGCCAGCGCAAAGACAATATTTTCATGGACGATCCGCCGGGTCTTTCTGGAAATCTGCATAGCGAGCGCGATCTTTCCCGGGTCATCGTCCATCAGCACGATATCCGCCGCCTCGATCGCCGCGTCGGAACCGAGCGCACCCATAGCAATTCCCAAATCAGCACGGGAGAGCACCGGCGCGTCGTTGATGCCGTCCCCCACAAATGCCAGCTTCTCCTTCTTTCCCTTCGCCGCCAGAAGCTTCTCCACCTCGTTCACCTTATCCGCCGGCAGAAGTTCACTCCTCACCTCATCCACACCAAGCTCTGCCGCCACGGCTTCCGCTACGGGTTTTGCATCTCCGGTTAACATAACTATGCGCTGCACCCCCGCTTTTTTGAGTGCCGCAAGAGCCTCCCCCGCACCCGGCTTCACCACGTCGGAAATCAGAATGCATCCGGCGTATGCGCCGTCCACCGCCACATACACCTGCGTCCCGGTCCCGGAAATTTCCTCCGGCGTAATCTGCAGGCGCTCCATCAGTCTGCGGTTGCCTGCCGCCACCATTTTTCCGTCCACATAGGCACAGACGCCATGACCACTTATCTCCTCCACATCCTTCACCCGGTTCGTGTCAATTTCCTTTCCGTATGCCTCCCTCAGACTCTGGCTGATGGGGTGGCTGGAATAACTCTCCGCGCACGCCGCATACTCAATCAGCGTCTCCTCGGAAAAGCCCGACGCCGCTCTCGTCTCCGTAACCTCGAACACGCCCTTCGTAAGCGTCCCCGTCTTATCGCAGACCACACATTTCGTCTCGGAAAGCGCTTCCAGATAGTTTGATCCTTTCACCAGAATGCCCCTGGCGGACGCGCCGCCGATCCCACCGAAAAAGCTTAGCGGAATGGAAATCACCAGCGCGCAGGGGCAACTAATGACTAATGTGGTCAACGCCCTTATCACCCAGACAGACCAGTTCGGTTCATCCCCGAAAAGCAGACTGAAAACCGGCGGCAGTAAAGCCAGCGCCAGAGCGCCGTAGCAGACTGCCGGTGTATAGTATCTGGCAAACCGGGTGATAAAATTCTCGGAGCGGGATTTTTTCATACTGGAATTTTCCACAAGTTCCAAAATTTTAGAAACCGTCGATTCCCCGAACTCCTTTGTCGTGCGCAGCTTCAAAACGCCCGACATATTTACACTGCCGCTGATGACCTGATCGCCGGTCCTCACCTGTCTCGGCAGACTTTCCCCCGTCAGCGCGCTCGTGTTAAGGGATGCCTCCCCTTCTTCCACTGTACCGTCAATCGGCACTTTTTCACCGGGCATAACCGTAATGAGCGTGCCGATCTCCACATCGTCCGGGGCCACCTGCACTACACGTCCGTCCACCTCTATATTGGCGTAATCCGGACGGATATCCATCAGCTTCGCAATGTTCCCCCTGCTCTTTCCCACCGCGTAGCTCTGGAAAAGCTCACCGATCTGATAAAAGAGCATGACAGCCACGCCTTCCGTATATTCTCCAAGCAGAATAGCTCCCACGGTAGCTACCGCCATCAGGAAATTCTCATCGAAAACCTCGCCGTGGATCACGCCCAGAAACGCCTTTCGCAGAATGTCATAGCCAATCACCAGATAGGGAACCATAAAGAGCGCAAACTTAAGCCACGGATACTCTATCGGTATGAATAACAATACAAGTACGAGAACTGCCGCAACTAAAATTCTGATCAAAACTTTCTTCTGTTTTCTCGTCATTTGTCTTTTCCCCCTGTGCTTCTATTTCTTATATGAACATTCAAACATATATTCATTCGTTTGTCAAGAGGATTATTAGAATCGGTTTAAATTTTTCTTGTCCCAAACGCGCATTATGCGTATAATATAATTGTAAGGGGGAATATCGAATGAGATTTCGCGAAATTGAAAAATAATTTTAGCTGACGGATGGCAATTAAAAAAAAATAACAGGCTCTCACTATTCCTATGTTCACCCATCCAAAGCTGGCAAGGTCACCATTCCTAATCACCCCGGAGACCTCGATCCGTGAACCGCTAAATCTATTTTCAAGCAAGCTGGTTTGTAAAATCCGATAATGTTTTAGTAAAAGGAAGTTTTATGATGATCTTAACTTATCCGGCATGTTTTTATCCTTGTGAAGAAAAAGAAGGCGCTTATACAGTCGAAGTTCCTGATCTGCCCGGCTGTGTATCAGAAGGTGCTTCACTGGCTGAAGCTATACTTATGGGCATAGACGCCGCTTCCGGCTGGGTGCTTGATGAATTGGAGGACGGAAAAGAAGTCCCGCCTGCAAGTCCCCTCGAAAGCATCATTCCCAAGCCCGGCGGTTTTGTAAACATTCTGGTGTTAGATATGGACACCTACGCGGAAAAGTATGGCGAGAAAGCAGTCCGGAAAAATCTCACCATCCCTGCGTGGCTCAATACCTTTGCAGAAAAGAACCATATCAATTTTTCTCAAGTGCTTCAGGACTCGCTGACAGCTATCTACCAGCAGACGCAGAATGCCTGATGTTCCTTTGCACGAATAAGCAGCCTCGAAATGCTACGCATTTCGCGCAAAAAAAGGACAACCTCAGCCGCCAAGTGTTCTCCGGGATATTCTGTGTGTGAACCGAGACACTGGCGATACGTCGCCGCACTCCTCCCAGAACTGATGTTGTCCTCTCTTATTATATGCTATTTTTTTCTCCCGCACAAGTTCTCTGCGGCAGCCATACTCTGCATCCTCGGCGGATAGCTTGAACTGACTGTTTTTCCCTCATTTTTCAAACATATATT
>ERZ779637.386-NODE-386-length-30585-cov-11.277825_pt1 | contig 30585 bp, 29 predicted proteins | sample MGYA00514196_ERZ779637 | MGnify/ENA primary metagenome ERZ779637 (study PRJEB29562, sample SAMEA4376700) | mouse gut metagenome | isolation source: Cecum | study: EMG produced TPA metagenomics assembly of the A DSS colitis mouse model was used to assess the...
AACTATAAATTCCTTGATTTTTTAAGGAAAATCACTTGACAATATAGGGAGGATTATCCATGGGACTTTTCGATTTATTTAAGCAGCCGGATATCAATCAGGGCGTCAAGGAATCCAAGACGGTTTCCGGCGCCGTGCTGTTGGATGTACGCACTCCGCAGGAGTATTCGGAGGGGCATGTTCCGGGCAGCAAAAATGTGCCCCTGCAGACCCTTGACAAAGTGGCATCCGTAGCGGGAAATAAGGATGCGGCATTGTTTGTATACTGTTACTCGGGTGCCCGGAGCCGTCAGGCGGTGGGTGTACTGAAGCGCATGGGTTATACCAATGTGACGAATATCGGCGGTATGGCAACTTATTCCGGAAAGGTGGAGCGGTGATATGAAAGTAGTGATTGTAGGCGGTGTGGCAGGCGGCGCAACAGCCGCGGCCCGTATCCGCAGATTAGATGAACAGGCGCAGATCGTTGTGTTTGAGCGTTCGGGATATATATCCTACGCCAACTGTGGTCTGCCATATTATGTCGGTGGTGTGATTGCTGATCCGGCAGAACTGACATTGCAGACCCCGGAGAGTTTCTTTGCAAGGTTCCGGGTGATCATGAAAGTGCGTCACGAGGTGACGGCGATCCACCCCGATAGGAAGTCGGTTTCTGTTCGGAATCTGGAAACCGGCGAAGCGTTTGAAGAAAGCTACGATAAGCTGATCCTCTCGCCCGGTGCAAGACCGACTCAGCCCAGACTTCCCGGGGTCGGTATCGACAAAGTATTCACCCTGCGCACGGTGGAAGATACTTTCCGGATCAGGGCATATATCGACGCCTGCCATCCCAAGTCGGCTGTGCTGGCAGGGGGCGGCTTTATCAGCCTGGAGCTGGCCGAGAACTTAAGGGAACTGGGCATGGAGGTGACCATTGTCCAGCGTCCGAAGCAGCTGATGAATCCCTTTGATGCGGATATGGCGTCTTTACTCCATAATGAGATGCGCAGAAATGGCGTCAAGCTGGCGCTTGGCCATACGGTAGAGGGATTTGTGGAAAAGGATGACGGCGTGGATGTCTTGCTAGAAGGGGAAGCTGCTCTTCATGCAGACCTGGTGGTTCTGGCCATAGGCGTCACTCCGGACACAAGCCTGGCAAAAGAAGCAGGATTGGAATTGGGGATCAAGGATAGTATTGTGGTCAATGACCGGATGGAGACTTCAGTTTCTGATATCTATGCCGCGGGGGATGCTGTGCAGGTCAGGCATTATGTGACCGGTGAGGCGACGCTGCTCTCTCTGGCAGGTCCGGCCAATAAACAGGGGCGTATCATTGCGGACAATATCTGCGGCGGGGACAGTCGTTATCATGGCTCTCAGGGCAGCAGCGTGATCAAGGTCTTTGACCTGACGGCAGCCACTACGGGTATCAATGAGACCAGTGCGAGAAAAGCGGGGCTGGAGGTAGATACGGTCATTCTGTCGCCCATGAGCCACGCAGGGTATTATCCCGGCGGCAAGCTGATGACGATGAAAGTCATCTTTGAGAAAGGGAGCGGTCGTCTGTTGGGTGCGCAGATCATAGGATATGAAGGTGTCGATAAGCGGATCGATGTGCTGGCGACCGCCATTCATGCCGGGTTGCGGGCAGACCAGTTGAAGGATTTGGATCTTGCCTATGCACCGCCATATTCTTCCGCCAAGGATCCGGTGAATATGGCAGGGTTTATGATCGACAATATTTTCCGGGGAACTTTGAAGCAGTGGCATCTGGAAGAAGTGTCGGCCCTGCCTCGTGACGGCAGTGTCACGTTGCTGGATACCCGGACGGCAGAGGAGTATGAAGCGGGACATATTGAAGGATTTCAGAATATTCCGGTGGATGAACTGCGGGAACGTCTGGATGAGATTGAGAAGGGCAGGAGAGTCTATGTGATCTGCCAGAGCGGCCTGCGCAGCTATATCGCATGCCGTATCCTGGAAGGCAGCGGTTATGAAGCCTATAATTTTTCCGGCGGTTTCCGGTTCTATGACGCGGTGATGCATGACAGATGCCTGATCCAAGGCGCTTCAGCCTGCGGCAGGGATCAGGTATGACCGCAGAATACTGTCAGCTATACTGATAATGCCACGGACTTATTTTTTGAGAAGGTAAAATCTTGTTTACTCGTCACACAGTTGTTTTAATTTCCGGGCATCCGTGATCTCCACTGTTTTGCGGGACAGTCTGACCATACCTTCATTCTGGAAATAACGGAGCATTCGGGTGATCACTTCCCGGTGAGAACCAAGATGGTTTGCAATGGTTTCGTGGGTGAGCTTCAGGGTGGCGGTCCCCTCGATGGAAGCTTCTTCCAGCAAAAAGGCTGCCACCCGTTTGTCCAGACTCTTCCACATGATCTGTTCTATGAGCCACATCACATCGGAAAAGCGAGCGGCCATCAGCTCGTTGGTGTAATTGGCCACAGCGGTGGATTCTTCCATGATACTTTTATAGATCTCTGTGGGAATGATCCAGAGTCTGGTATCCTTTTCGGCTTCAATGGTCACTTCAAACTGAATGGAGCGCAGCATACAGGAGGCCGAAAACAGACATATATCCCGGTCGAACAGTCGGTAAAGGGTGATTTCTCTGCCGGTGTCAGAGAGGATGTAGGCTCTGAGTTGTCCGGAATCGATTAAGAGCAGACCAGTGCAGTCCGCGCTGCCGCTATGGATCATAGTTCCTTTATGGACATTTCGGGTCATCAAACTGCCTAACATTTTATTTTGCTGTATTGTATTTAATTTGTCCCATATCGGGAAATAGTCTTGAAAATCCATAGGTTCCTTTCGAGCAGATGCAAAATGAATTCCTATCGGCGAATCTAAATATGTGCCGCCGGTACGGTGCATTATACTGATAGTTATTATATGCGATATTGCGGGCAAATTCAACAAGTTGACGCACCGTGAACCTTTCATTGATTTGCCGGAGACTTCAAGGTATAATGATTTTACGGACAGATACGTTGGAAGAGGGGGAGGAATTGGAGATGGATGATGGACTGTATGCGAATATAAGAAAGGACACAAAGAACGGACGTGACATGCCATTGACAGTTATCGTCACTGTGATCGTGGTGTTTTCTGTAGTGGTATTGAGCGCAGGCGTCTGGTATATTGGCTATCACAGACGGTTTATGAATTTTTACAGTAATCTGTCAAACAGTACTGCCTATGCCTATGAGCATGAAAGTCTTATAGCCAGATTGGATGGCAGATCTTATAAGATTTCGGGAGAGAATCTGTATGGGATCTTTTCCTATATATCGCTTAACAAGACCGGCAGAGAGAGCAGGGCGATACCGGAAGGAGAGCCGGTGGTGCTGGAGTATGGGGATGGCTCCGTCTTGCAGCTTTGGGACCAGCCGGAGACGAAGCGGGCGAATGGTCACTGTCTGTTCCTGCATTACACGGATGTGGACGGTAAGGTCTATTCTTATATCAATTACAAGCTAACGCTCGATACGATCGTGACAAGATATCTGATGTATGATAACGTTGAAATAGATACATGATATGTGCCGTGAGGAGGGCAGCAGCTAAAGTTAAAGTTTTATTAATAATTAAACAAAATATATTTAAAGTCAGTCATGCCTCTGTTCAGTACAATGGTTACTGTACAGGGGCATGATTCCTTTTCACGGGATCTTAAATCTGTGCGGAGACCGCGTTACACTTCGCAGGACTGCGAAGCGGATCGGACAGATGAGGGAGAAGATCCCGGAGGAGGATATGATCGGTTTATGTTCGGAAAAGGCGGTCATGAAGATCTGTGCCCTTCTTTCTGCGGGGGAGTGGAGGAACGGAGACGGAACAGTCGATAGGGAGGCCATCGAAGAATTTCTCACCCAGGCCAAGCGGATCTACGAAGCGCAGATGGATGGGATCTTGCAGAATTGTGTGGAGCGGTTCCGGAAGACGGATGAATATTATACACAGTATGTAGCGGAGGATTGGATGTATGATCTGGAACATTATGGATAGGACTTCCAAATGCCTTCTTGAAATATTTGATTGAGAAAAAGTATCGGTGAGGGTGTAATGAATAAAAAGAAATGATTATTGGAAATTTATGGAGGAACGATGGGAAATTATTTAAACCCCGCCGTTTCGGGAAATCTTTTGCTGCTAAAATGCTATGTGCTTATTACGATAAGACTTGTGATTCATCCGGGCTTTTTGAGGGGCTGGAGATTGCCGGGGATGTAGGATTTCGGGATTATTTAAATCAGTATGATGTGATTTATCTGGATATGACAGGGGTAATTGGAGAAACATCCATTGGGGATATGATACCATATATCCAGAGGAATGTGACACAGGAGATGGTGGAGCAGTATCCGGGGTTAAGGACGGCGGAAGGATTTGCGGCAGTGTACATGACCGGTATCCTGCCCATTAAAAAGGATGGTTCCCAGTCGGCGATATCGGATTTTCAGGAGTATTCTATGCTCAAGCCCAGACAGTTTGCGAAATATGTGGGATTCACAGAAGACGAGGTAAAGAGGCTGTGCCATGACTAAGGTCTAGGCTGCTGCGGATCTTGAAAACGTGTATGATCCACGGCCGATACCATTAAAGTAAGGCGGTGTACGGCACCTATTGTCAACTTATTTGTAAATTAGGTTGACAATAAGTGCTTTTTTTGGTACCGTTAAGTGCGGACGGACTGCAGCCGGAAGAGATTACGAAATGGAGAAAAAGAGATGGAACAGAAAAGCAAGATTCAGAAAATGGCTGTGTGCAGCCTGTTTACGGCATTGACAGCGGTGGGAGCATTTATTAAGATACCGGTTCCGGTGGTCCCTTTTACGCTGCAGTTCTTGTTTACGATGTTGGCGGGGCTTCTGCTGGGCGGTAAGCTGGGGGCGCTGAGCGTGGGCGCCTATGCGCTTTTGGGGCTGGCGGGATTGCCCATATTTGCGGAAGGCGGCGGCTTTTGGTATGTTCTAAAACCGAGTTTCGGTTATATTCTGGGCTTTATTGCGGCGGCTTACGTGACGGGCAGAATGACGGAAAGAATGACGGGATTGACTTTCGGAAAAATTCTGACGGCTAATTTTATCGGCCTGGCGATCGTCTATGGCGCGGGGATGGTGTATTACTATGTCATCTGCAATTATGTGATCCATACGCCAATTGGGCTGTGGCCTCTTTTCCTGTACTGCTTCTTGCTGGCGGTGCCGGGAGATATCTGCCTGTGCTTTGTGGCGGCAGTATTGACGAAGCGGATCAGGCCTATACTGGCGGCTATGTAGTGCACCGGACGGGCCGGAGCCTTGTTGTGTATGTGATCAGTGTAACAGAGAGAGGAAGAGCATATGGATTTTACAGAAGAGATGAAGGACAAGGTATTGCGGGGAGAGCAGATCGACAGAGAGGAGGCACTGCGGCTTTCGGAAGAACCGTCAGACAGGCTGCGGGAAGCTGCGGAGGAGATCAGAAGGAAAGTATGCGGGAACGGCTTTGACATATGCACGATCGTGAATGCTAAGTGCGGCAGGTGCTCGGAGGACTGCAAGTATTGTGCCCAGAGTGCCCATTACCAGACAGCATGCGATCAGAGTTATCCGCTGCTTTCTGCGGAGGAACTGCTGGACGGCGCCAGGCGCAGCGCCCGGCAGGGCGTGCTGCGGTATTCGATCGTTACATCCGGCAGGCGGCTTTCCGATGCGGAAGTGGAACAGGTGTGCGGGAGTATTCGCAAGATCAAGGCGGAGACTTCCATAGAGGTGTGTGTTTCCCTGGGGCTGCTGGATGAAACGCAGTTTCATAGGATCAGAGAGGCAGGGGCATCCAGAGTGCACTGTAATCTGGAGACCTCGGCCCGCTATTTTCCTTCGGTCTGTACGACGCATACCTATGCGGAGAAGATAGAGACGCTGCAGGCGGCAAAACGGGCCGGATTATCTGTCTGTTCCGGTGGCATCCTGGGATTGGGGGAGACCATGGAGGACCGGATTGATATGGCGCTGACGGTAAGAGAACTGGGCGTGAGATCCGTTCCTGTAAATTTATTGAACCCGATCATGGGAACACCTTATGAAAAGAACGCGCCTCTGACCAATGAGGAAGCGTGCCTGTGTGTGGCTCTTTTCCGGTTCCTGCTTCCTGACGCATCCATCCGGCTGGCCGGTGGAAGAGGACTGCTGGGGGACAAGGGGGAGGCATGTTTCCGGAGCGGTGCCAATGCGGCGATATCGGGCGATATGCTTACTACGGCGGGTATCACGGTAGCGACGGATAGAGAGATGCTTCATAATTTAGGATTCGAGGTGAAGAGAAACGATGGCTAAGAAGATTTTTATTACCGGCACGGGTACGGATGTGGGCAAGACCTTCGTGACAGGCCTGATTGTGAAGAAGTTAAAGGAAAACGGCATAAAAGCCGCCTACTATAAAGCGGCCATGAGCGGGAATGTGAGAGCCGGAGAAGACGTGCTGCTGCCTGGCAATGAGTGGATGAAGGCGGGGACTCTTCTGCCCGGAGACGCCCTGCACGTGCAGACTGTGTCGGGGATCGAACAGCCTGTTGGGCAGATGTGTCCATACGTCTATGAGACGGCAGTCTCGCCTCATCTTGCTTCGAGGATCGAGGGTGGGCCGGTAGTTTTGGAAGAAGTGGTGCGGGGATTTGAAGCAGTCTGCAGCCGATATGATTTTGTTACCATGGAGGGCAGTGGCGGCATTCTGTGTCCCCTATGCTTTGATGAACGGGAACTGTGGCTGGAGGATGTAGTCAGAGAAATGGGATTGTCCAGTCTGATCGTGGCGGATGCAGGGCTTGGCACCATCAACAGTGTGGTGTTGACGGTCGAATATATGCGGGCGAAATGCCTTCCGGTGAAGGGCATCATCTTCAACCGTTTTCATCCGGGCAACAGGATGGAGGAAGACAACCTGCGTATGTGCGAGTACAGAACGAAGCTGCCGGTGCTGGCCAGTGTGGAAGAAGGGGGCATAGATCTTCCCATGGAGATCGCAAAGCTGACGGCACTGTATGAGTAAAGATGAATGTCAAGAAGGAGGTAAGATTGAAAATTAAAATTTTCAATCGCGAGATTTGTGTCTGCGCGTTGCTTGCCACAAACTCGTTTATGCGCAAAAAGCAGCGCAGAAATGGAGAAAACGATGATCTGGTATCCCTATGAACAGATGAAAACAATGCGAGAACCATTTCGGATCATAGATGCGGAAGGTGTATGGCTGAAAACGCCGGATCGGGAGATGATCGACTCGATCTCATCCTGGTGGAGTATGATCCATGGGTACAAACATCCGGCACTGACGGCGGCCATCAAGGATCAGGCCGACAAGTTTTCCCATGTGATGTTAGGAGGGCTGACACATGAACCGGTGCAGCGGTTGTCCGATAAGCTGCAGAGTATCCTGCCGGGAAATCTGGACTACTGTTTTTTCTCTGATTCCGGGAGCGTTGCCGTGGAAGTGGCGTTGAAAATGGCACTCCAATATTATGTAAACCAAGGAGAGCGGCAGAGGACAAAAGTACTCTCTTTGACGCATGCTTACCATGGGGATACCTTTAAGACCATGGAAGTGGGGGACGACGAGGACTATCATTTCATCCTGGAGGTGTACGGGGAGAAGAGAACGGTGCTTCATATCCCCACGGAGATTCCGGCTTTGGAAGAGGCCTTTGAGAAATATCACGAGGAGTTGAATTGCTTCATTGTAGAGCCGCTGTTACAGGGGGCAGGCGGTATGCGCATGTATGATATCTCCTTTTTGGAACGGGCGAGGCAGCTGTGTGATCGCTACGGGGTGCTGCTGATCTTTGATGAGGTAGCCACGGGCTTCGGTCGTACCGGCAACCGTTTCGTGGCGGATCTGGTACAGCCGGATATTCTGGTGCTTGGCAAGGCACTGACGGGCGGCTATATCGGCCATGCGGTTACCGTGGCTGACCAAAAGGTATTTGACGGTTTCTACAGTGATGATCCCGAGAAGGCGCTGATGCATGGGCCTACTTTTATGGGAAATGCACTTGCCTGCAGCGTAGCCCTGAAATCCATTGAGATATTTGAGCAGGAAGATTATATGGCGAAGATCCGCCGCATCGAAGCGATCACCAGACGGGAAATGGAAGGCTTTGAAGCTCCGGAGATCAGGGAGGTACGGATCATGGGCGGCTGCGTGTGCGTGGAGGTGAAAGATGCCGTCTGCCTAAAAGGTTACCAGCGGTTCGCTTATGAGCATGGGGTGTTTGGCAGACCTTTCTTAAATTGCATGTATGCCATGGTGCCTTATATCATCTCGGAGGAAGAGTTGGTGCGGGTGCTTAGCACGATGAAAGAATGGTTTACATAAAATAGAAACGGATAATTGTGCATTCTTTGTGAATTTTAGATAAACTATATCTTTTACGGCCCAAATGTGTTAAATTATTTGTTTAGAGAAATAATTATACGATAGAAAGAGGGCACATAGAATGGCAAAGAACAAGACAACTCAGGCGAATGCAGGTACTGAGGTGAGTAAAAGCAAGGCAAAACGGGAAGAGCGCAGGAAGCAGGTACAGAAAGCGAAGCGGGAAGCACGGGCAGCCAGAATAGCTGGCATTGCAGTGGCGTTGATCGTTGGCGCGGCGATCGTGGTCGTAGTGGGTAAACAGTTGTACATCATGGCAATCCGCACGACTCCCGGAACGGAGTACAGTGCAGGGCTCACTGCGGACGGCAAGATTGAGAATGCCGATATGGCAACGGCGCTTACACTGGCTGATTATAAGAATATTTCCGTGCCGGAGGATGAGGTCGCGGCTACGCAGGAGGAAGTAGAGGATGAGATTGAGTCTATGCTGGAATCCTATAAGGAACTTAGTACGGATGCCGATCTGGTGATCGCCGACGGAGATGAAGTCAATATAGATTATGTAGGGACGGTTGACGGTGTCGAATTCGACGGTGGTAACAGCGGCGGTGCAGGTTATGATGTGGTCATCGGCTCCGGATCGCTCGTGGATGACTTCGAGCAGCAGCTGATTGGACACAAACCAGGAGATGAGCTGACGGTGGAGGTTACTTTCCCGGAGGACTATAATGAGGAAATGGCAGGCAAGGATGCCAGCTTTGCAGTGACGGTCAACGGTATCCAGAAGACGCCGGAACTGACGGATGAGTTTGTAGCGGAGAATCTGGCGGATACCGAGGAGGTATCTACTGTGGCGGAATACCGGACGAAGGTTGAAGAGGATTTCCATAAGGATCATCTGCAGGACTATCTGTCCGACTATGTGGTGGAGAATTCTACAGTCAATACTTACCCGTCCAAGTATTTAAAGGCAACGAAATCCATATTGAAATACGGTGATACGAATATGGGTATGGAAGATGAGGATGAGATCGCTTATGAGAAAGAACTGACTGAGCGAGCTAAGGAGCAGGTGAAGGAAGCCATGGTCTATCAGGCAATCTTTGAAGATGCCGGCCTTTCTTTTGACATCGATGCGTTTTTTGCAGAGCAGACTACGGAGGAGAGCAAGGAATACGCGGAAAGTATCAAAGAGATGTACGGAGAAGGTTTCATAGCGCAGAGTGAGATGAGGAAGATGGCGATCGAACATCTGGTAGGATTATATCAGTAACGAAGTAAGATTTTTCATGACAAATGAGGACTATTTCGTGACATTTTTGCTGCAGGGGAAAAAGTTTGTGTTATGATAAGGTCAGACAGAGACAGACAAGGGGGATTGTTATGTACATCAATGATCTTGGCATGGAAAGAATTCCTTCTACAGGATGGACGGATAGAGTTTACGGCAGGCGGACAGGCAGCTATGCCGCAGAGATGAAGAAAGCGGTGGAGCGTCAGAAGACTTCCGTAACACCCACATTTGCTTCTGCCGGTGATGTTATCATCAAGGAGGCTTTTGAGAAAATGAAGACCGACCCGGAATGGGAAGAGACGGTCATGAGTAAAGTGAAAGAATATTACAACAGCGGCGTGCAGTCAGGATATATCGGATGGACGGGGACAAATAGTCTGCCTGGTTATGGGTATACGCTGCAGAGCCTGCTCGGCAGTCAGAACGGTTATTCAACCTATGGAATGGGCAGCCTTGCGGCAGCCGCTTATGCTAATGTGATGAACAGCGCTTTTGGCAGCAGTTTGTTTGGCAGCTGGCAGCTGTGAAGACAGGATTTTGCGATAGAAGCGTGAGGAAGTAATTGTAAGAAGTGGGATAAGAGCGTAAAGGATTGGGAAGCCAATAGTCTTTACGCTCTTCTTTTATTCCCGCGGGTAACGGCCAGGTTATTTATCCTTGTTATTTCATGACCGGGGACATATAATAATGAAATAAATCCGGATTGCAAAGGCAGAAAGGTGTATGGGAATGAACAGCAGAATCTTGATGGTGGAGGATGATCGGTCGATCAGCAGTATGGTAAAGGAGTATCTGGACAGCGAGGGATTTTTGACAGATGTGTTTTCCTGTGGGAAGGCTGCCGTACAGGCTTTATTAGATGGCGCGGGGTCTGCTTATGCATTGGTACTGATCGATTTGATGCTGCCTGACATGAGCGGTATGGATGTGATCAAGGCGATCCGCAGGGACAGTTTGGTGCCGATCATTATACTGACGGCGAAAGATAATGACAAGGACAAGTCTCTGGGGTTGAATCTGGGGGCTGATGATTATGTGGTGAAGCCTTTTTCCTTAATAGAGCTGACAGCCAGGATCCGGGCAAATATCAGGCGGGCTGTTAGCGTGAAAGCATACAGTGCCGGTGTCGGGCGCGACACGGAGTACAAGGATGGAAAGAGCATTAGTGATGACCTGATCCGGTTTAGGGATTTGGAGATAAATGTGACTAGGCATACGGTACGGGCAGGCGGAGTGATGGTGGAACTGACCCGCACCGAATTTGAGATCTTGAGCCTGTTGGCATCTCATCCGGGCCAGGCATTCTCGAAGGAACGGTTGTATGAACGGATATGGAAGGAACCCTATTTTGGCAATGAAAATGTTCTGAATACCCATGTCAACAGACTGCGGGCGAAATTGAAGGCAGCTTCCGGGGAGGGGGCTGCGTACATTAAGACGCTTTGGGGAATCGGTTACAAAATGGAGGAAGTGTAAATGACTGTCTTAGCTGTAATAGCGGCCGTACTGTTTGGCCTGCTGTATCTTCGGGAATGGGATGCCAACAGAAGGCTTAACAGGGAACTTGTCTATGTGAAGAAGCGGATCGGTGAGCTGATGAGCGCGGAAGGTGATGGATATGTGCTCCTGCCTTCTACCGATTGGGGTATCCGGGAACTGACGGCACAGTTGAATCGCCTGTTAGAGAGCTTTTATCGGCAAAAAGCCGAGGACCGCCGAGCCAGGCTGGCCATGATGCAGGTGCTGACCAACATATCTCATGATCTGCGGACGCCGCTCACGGTCTTGAAGGGGTACAGTGAGCTGCTGGCGGGCAGGATGAAGAAGCGGGATCTGCAGAAAGTAGAAAAAATGGCGGCAAAGATTGAGGAGAAGACCGATGAGTTGGTGGCTGTCATCGAACAGTATTTTACGATGTCCAAGTTGGAATCGGGGGATATGTGTGTTGCGCTGCATAGGATAGATCTGACCAGATTGTGCCGAGAAGTGATGCTGGAATATTATGACATCCTGGAAAAGGCGCGGTACGAAGTAGAGATTCAGGTGTGTGGAGAGCCGGTGTTTGTCTGCGGAGATGAGGCGGCACTCATCAGAATCTTGAAAAATCTCATAGAAAATGCAATAAAGCACGGCGGTGACGGGAGATTTCTCGGTATCCGCCTGCAGTGTTTTACCGGGGAGACTGTGATCGAAGTGGAAGACCACGGCAAGGGGATCACTGACAGGGAGCAGGAATTGGTGTTTGACCGCAATTATACCACTGCGAGGAAAGGCAGCGGAAGCGGTTTGGGGCTGGCGATCGCCAAGGAACTTGCTCTGCGGATGGGAGCAAAGCTGCAGGTTGAGAGCGAGCCCGGTGTGAGGACGCTCTTCAGGGTAATATTCACATCCGCTTCCGTAAAGCATTCTGAGCCTTCTTCACGGGCGTCTGTTTCAGGGAAGACAGGAGACACAGACAGGAGATGTTAGAAAAAAGTTAGATTTCCGGCATGGAAAAGAGAACTCTGTGCTGTATACTGCTGCTTAAACGACGAGAGGAGGCATACAGGATGGATCATATGATCGTGATGCATGATCTGCGGAAAAGCTATAAGGGTAAAGTCGCTGTAGACGGCGTAAACATCCATGTGAAGGAAGGTGAGATCTATGGGTTCGTCGGGCCAAACGGGGCGGGTAAGAGCACGGTGATGAAAATGCTGCTGAACCTGACGCGTCCAGACAGTGGTGATATCACCATTTGGGGTAAAAAGATGGAGGAGGAGAGCTCTGAATGTCTAAAGCGCATCGGTTCCATTATCGAAAGTCCATATTTCTATGAAAAGATCACAGGGAGACAGAATCTGGAGCTGCACTGTGAATACATGGGGTTCCACAATAAGGAGCGGATTGATGAGGTACTGCAGCTGGTGGATCTGCGGGATATCGAGGGGAAGACAGTCTCCCATTATTCTATGGGGATGAAACAGCGGCTGGCCATCGCACGGGCGATTCTGGCCAGACCGGAGCTGCTGGTCCTGGACGAGCCGATCAATGCACTGGATCCGGAAGGAATCCGGGAGATGAGGACGCTTTTCAAACGAATCAATCAGGAATGCGGGACTACGATCTTGATCTCCAGCCATATCTTATCGGAGGTGGAGCAGATCGCGAATACGATAGGGATCATCCAGAATGGCAGGCTGCTGCAGGAAACTGCTATGTCCGAGATACACAAGTACCAGAAGGACTTCATTGAACTGGAAGTGGAAGAGGCGAGCCGTGCGGGCTGCCTGCTGGAAGAGAAGCTGGGGATCAGGGATTTCAAGATGATCACGGAGGATGTGATAGAGATTTATGACTCTGCGGCATCGGTGAATGAGATCGCGACTGTTCTGGTGCGGGAGCAGGTTATGTTCTTGGGGATTGGCAGGAAGCAGAAGTCACTGGAGGATTATTTCTTTCATGTGATCACGGAAGACGAATAGATTTGTCTGGCGTAAAGGAAGGCAGCTATAATGTGAAACGCTGCTTAGATCAGAAGCAGTCGAAAACAGGAAATAGGAGAAAGCGAGGAAGAAAGAGCATGACTATACAACACTTGATAAGACTGGAATTAAAGAAAACACCTTTCTGGAAGTATACCCTGCTTTCGGCGCTGGCAATTGTTCTGGGGATATTTTTTCTGCTTGCGTCGATTACGGATTCTTCCGACACCGTGCACGACTTTAACAATGCTTTCCAGTCAGCGGAGATGATATTCGCCTGTATTTTCATTGTTTTCTTTGCGGTGCTGAACGGGGAGCTGGTCATCAGCGAGTATAATAACAGGACGATTCTTCAGATGTTCACTTATCCAGTGGACAAGAAAAAGATGATCGCGGCAAAGCTGATTGTGATCACACTTTTTATCGTGCTCTCTCTGGCGGTCGGATATACGTGCTGCGGGCTGTTCCTGGTAGGGATCGACAGGAAATTCGATCTGCTCGCGGATACCTTCTCGGCAGCCATCCTGCGGTATTTCATAGTGAGGTCGGTGACGACGATCGTGGTATTTTGCTGTCTGGGACTTTGGACTTTTGCGGCGGGAATGCTCAGGAAATCGGTTACGGTGACGATCGTCAGTTCGATGCTTTTTATCTTGTTAAGACAGTTGGTCATTGCCTCTGGCAGAGAGCCGCGGGAGAGTCCGGGCGTGGTGCTTGTGGCAGCTATGATCACGGCAGTGTCTTTATGGTTTACTTTCAGGAGGAAGATCACGGAGCTGGAGTGAGACTGTCAGTGGACGGCTGGAGCCGGGCGACCTAACTGACTTTGTCTGTATATTGTGACAGCGGCTCGTATTTTGGGACTGACAATTACAGTAGAATATGGACTTTTCCACAAAAAAGGAATATGATGAATCTAAAGTTATAAACAAGGGGATGGAATTGGTGGAAAAGAAACATCGATATGTTTATTTGTTGTTGGTTGTTTCCGCGCTGCTCATTATCTTTGGTGTCACATTTACTTATATCAGGCAGCTGAACAGAACGATCCTGGATAATATTATTCATTCGATCAGTGAGATCGCGGCACATGATAAGTCTACGATTGAGACTTATATCGAGATATGCTGGGAAGATCTTGCGGAGATCCAGGAGCGTTTCGTAAACTATGGCTGCGAGTCGATTGAGGATATAGAGAGCAGGATGGATCTGGAGTGCGAAGCCAGCAGCTTTACCCATATCTATCTGTTGGCGGAGGACGGTACACTTTGTATGGGGCAATGTGGAGCGGAGGACCTCGGTGGTGTTAGCAGCAAAGAAGAGCTGATGTCGTATTTTGCCAACGGAGAGGAGCGGGTCGTGGCCCGGTTTGATGAGAAGACGGCAGGAGACGGGACAGTGAAAGAACAGATTCTTTACGGCGTCAGACTGCAGGATTATGAAGTGGACGGGATGAGAATGCTTGCTATGATAGGTGTCAGCGACATTTCTTCCATTCAGGATAAGATGGTCATCGACAGCTACAAGAAGGACGGGCACGGCAGGGGGCACAGTGCGCTTATCGATATGGAGGGTAATTATATCGTAGATATCGGCAAGGAAGGCTACCGTAATAAATATAACAACCTGTTCGATCATTTGGCGGAAGCCGTATCTTCGGAGATGAACAATGAAGAAGTGGCTGAGAAACTGAAAAGCAGGGAAACTTTCGCATTCTATCACTCCCATGAGGGAGAAGAGCATCAGGAGCTGTTCTATTTTATTCCTTTTGATGAGGAAATGAACCTGTATTTCATCATGTCTCTCAGTGAGTCGGTGTTTACGGAGCAGAGCAAGACGTTTGTCACCATGAGCATGGTGATGCTGGTGCTGAGTATGATGACGGTAGTCATTATGTTACTGATCGTTATGAAATATCAGAACAAGACATTGATTGCGGCGGAACGAACCAGGTCACAGCGGGAGTTTCTTTCCAATATGAGTCATGAGATCCGTACGCCGCTGAACGGTCTGATCGGCATGAATCATCTGATTATGGCTCACATTGACAATGAGGGACAGAGAGGGCAGATCAGGGAATGGCTGCGCAAGTCCCAGAGTACGGCCAATTATCTGCTGTCTTTGGTAAACGATGTGCTGGATATGTCCAAGCTGCAGGCGGGTAAAGTGGATATCATCAGAGAGCCGATGTTGATATCGTCGATGATCGATGAGATCGTTGCCATGCAGGCGGATAATATTGAGAGCCGTGGCGTAGAATTTATCGTGGAAAAGGAGATCAAGGTGCCCTGCATTGCAGGCGATGTGACGAGAATTAAACAGATTCTGATGAATATCGTCGGCAATGCGGCTAAATTCACACCGAAGGGTAAATGGATCAAGCTGTCGGTCAGTCAGAGACAGACAGATGAATCACATGTGCTCACTACCTATTGCTGTGAGGACAGAGGGATCGGGATCTCCAAGGAGTATATCGGACAGATTTTTGATTCTTTCAGCCAGGAGAGACATCGTCATTCGGAGGGAATCAAAGGCACTGGGCTTGGCATGGCTATCAGTAAGCTGCTGACAAATGCCATGGGCGGCGATATCACAGTGGAGAGCGAACTGAATGTGGGGAGCACATTTACGGTCACGATTCCTTCTTTGATCGTGAAAGAGATACCAGAATATCTGCAGGAGGAGGCAGAAGAATGCGGGGATAGATGCCAGAAGGGGGATGCAGGCGCAGGAGAAGAGCAGGCAGGCAGCACAGGGCGACAGGGTAAGATCATGGTGGTGGAGGACGTGGATCTGAACGCAGAAGTGCTGTTGGAGATCCTGTCTATGGAAGGATTCGAGACAGCGCATGCGGCAAACGGCCAGGAGGCGCTCAATATGTTCCGGGAATCGGAACCCGGTGAGTTCGCGATCATTCTGATGGATATGCAGATGCCTGTAATGGACGGCTGCACGGCGGCAGCCGAGATACGGAAACTTACACGCGCGGATGCGGCATCGGTGCTGATCTATGCATGCACCGCCAATACTTTCCAGGAAGACCGGGAGCGGGCGATACAAAGCGGTATGGATGATTTCCTGACGAAACCGATCGATGTTAGTGTTCTTTTGAAGAAAATGGGGAAGGCTGTGAGATGAAGCAGCCTTCCTTTTATCATATAGGGAATCGATGTTTCCTAACGGTTGATTTTGTCAAGAAAAGTAAAACATAGGTCGCTTGCCTGTTAAATTTGTCAACCTGTATAATACAGATAAGAAATGGATACTATTAGCGGAGGAGCAAAGGGGTGTATATGAAGGAGATCAATATCGCAAAGATCATTCATTCAAAACGGAAAGAGTTTCGGTTGACCCAGGACGATATCGCAGGCTATATCGGGGTATCCAAGGCTTCCGTCTCGAAGTGGGAAACGGGTCAAAGTTACCCGGATATCACTTTTCTGCCACAGCTGGCGACACTTTTTCATATCAGTATTGATGAGTTGATGGGCTATCAACCGCAGATGACAAAGGAGGAGATCCGGGAGGTATACCGTCAGTTGTCAAAGAATTTCGCTGAGCAGCCTTTTGAGGAAGTGATGGAGCAGTGCAGAGCGGTGATCCGGGAATATTATGCGTGCTTTCCGTTATTGTTTCTGATGGGAACGCTGCTTGTCAATCACAGTATGCTGGCCGGTGATGCAGGGAAGGTACAGGAAATCCTGAAAGAGGCGAGGGAACTTTTCCTCCGTGTCCGGACGGAGAGCTGCGATGTGGAGCTGGCAAGAGAGTCCAGGAATATGGAGGCGGTATGTCTGCTGTCATTGGGCCAGCCGGATGAGGTGGTAGAGATGATCGACGGGACGGAACTGCTGCTGATGTCGCAGGAAGCGCTGCTGTCTTTGGCATACAGGATGACAGGAAGAATGCAAGAGGCGAAGTCGGTATGCCAGGTTGGCATCTATCAGTATCTGTCCGCACTGTTGAACCTGTTGATCCATTATCAGGAACTGTGTGTGGAGGATCGGGCACTGTTTGATGAGACGCATCGGCGGATCACGGCGCTGGCAGAGACTTTTCGGATGGGAGAACTGCACCCGGCACTTTTATTTCCGTATTATATCTCTGCGGCGCAGGGGTATATGACGCTTGGCGATACCGGGAAGGCATGCACTTATCTGGAGCAGTATACGGAGCTGGTCATGAAGATCGAATGGCCGCTTAAACTGCATGGTGATGCTTATTTTGATACAGTGGATGATTGGTTGGAAAACCGGATGATCCTGGGAGAAGATATGCCCCGGGACGGGAAGCTGGTGCGCAGAAGCATGGTGGAGGCAGTTGCTGAGAATCCAGCGTTTGCGGCGCTTCATGAGGAGGCAGCGTTTCAGCGGATTCTCGAGAAGCTTAAAGGACGTTATAAAGAAAGCGATGACACGGTTTTCGGGAAGGAAATGGAGGAATCAGGATGCATGCAGTAGCAATGAAACAGTTGTCGAAGATCTACGCAGGCGGGAAGACTGCAGTGGCGGATATGAGTCTTACGTTGGAACCGGGAGAGGTGTTTGGATTTCTGGGGCCAAATGGTGCAGGTAAGACAACCACTGTCAAGGTGTTGAACGGGATGCTGCAACCCTCCGCAGGAGAATGTCTGGTGTTCGGTGAGGATCCCGCAAGGAATCCGGAGAAGGTGCATGCTCTTTCAGGGGTGATGACGGAACATGCCCAAATGTATAATAATCTGACGGGAATGCAGAACCTTGTGTTTTACGGCTCTGTGTTTGGCATCGGGGAGGCTGAGAGCAGGAAGCGGGCCGGAGAATTGCTGCGGCAGCTGGAACTTGCGGAGGCAGCTGGGCAAAAGCTGTCGGCTTATTCAACGGGCATGCGGCAGCGGCTTTCCATCGCCCGCGCGCTGATGCATCGCCCGAAGATTCTGTTTCTGGATGAGCCGACATCGGGATTGGATCCTGAAAGTGCACACAATGTCAACCAGATGATTCTCACCTTGGCGAAAGAGCAGGGGATGACGATTTTTCTGTGCACACATCAGCTTCGCTATGCGCAGGAAATCTGTAGCCGTTACGGATTGATCGACGAAGGCAGGCTGCTGACGGTTGGAACGCTGGAAGAGCTGCGGGACGGGATAAGTTCCGGCATGCGAGTACGGATTCAGGCGGATCGTGTACCGGATGCGCTTCTGAAGGAGAATGTTTGTTACGAGCATGAGAAGAAGAAAACGTCAGCAGAGATCATTAACTTGGCTGCAGAAGGCAAGGGGACAGAGGTACGGAATCTTATGCTTGAGATCACGTCGGAGGATGAGATTCCGCGTATTGTCAGACAGATCGTGGAAGGCGGTGGGAAGATTTATCATGTGTCGGCAAGTAGACCTTCGCTGGAAGATATTTATTTTGCTTTGACTGTGGAACGATAAATTCTCTGATGAACAATTTAGTTCAATAAACTGAACAAGTTCAGTTAGAGTTTGTGGCGCTTCGGAATGGAGGAAGAATATGAACAGAGCAATAAGTGCGATCGTGAAAAAGGACATGTGGGAGATTACCGCAAACAGGCAGCTGCTGCTGACGATAGTGATAGTGCCGCTAGTGCTGACATTGGTGGTGCCGTCCATTTTCCTGCTTTCGGCTCATTTTGCACCGCAGGAGATGGGAGAACTGCAGGAGCTTATGAGGATGATGCCGGAAGAAATGCAGAATAAGGAGACAGAGGAGCTTATGGTCACTCTTTTGTTTGACAATATACTGCCCTTGTTTTTCCTGATCATTCCGATCATGGCTGCTTCTGTGATGGCGGCCAGCTCCTTTGTCGGGGAGAAGGAACAGAGCACGCTGGAGACGCTGCTGTACAGTCCGCTGACTGTAAAACAGCTGTTTCATGGGAAGGTGCTTTCCTCCTTCTTGTTCAGTATGCTGGTGTCCTGGATTTCTTTTCTGGTGATGTTTCTTGTGCTGGGTGTGGAGATCAACGTGCTGAGCGGTGGGATGCTGCTCCCGGGGATCAGCTGGTTACTGATACTTGCGTTTTTATCTCCGGCAGTCTCGCTGATTGCCATCACGTTGATCGTACGCTGTTCGGCAAAGGCACAGAATGTGATGGAAGCCCAACAGAAGGCAGCATTTCTTGTATTGCCGGTAGTATTTCTGATTGCCGGACAGTTTCTTGGTGCGATATTGATCAACGCTTGGATCTTGGCAGGGCTGTCCTTGATTCTCGTCTTGTTGGCGTGGCTTTTGCTAAAGACATCTCTGAGGAAATTTAGTGGAGAGATGCTGCTGGGGAATCGGTAAAGATTGGCCATGAACTGTAACGAACTGTTACGTCAGGAAGTCTGATTGTCACATATAATATTGTAAATGAGATTGCCCTATGATAAAATGAATAAGAGATTGCAGATGGGTATTCTTGGAATTTATAAGGTTATTTCAGCATAGCAGGGACACAATTATGGAAATAAGTGACTTGATGCAGAAATGACAGGAACATAATTTTACGGATCATCCAAAGATGTTTAAGAATATGCCATGAACATCTTTGGATTTTTTTGTGTTGAAGGGATTGTCAGAGAGATGTATATGAGCGAGGATAGGGAATTGCAGGAGATCAAAGAGAGGAACCTGAAAGGAACGCCGACTATTTTTATTATTTTTGCGGTTCTGATCCTGGTGGCGGTATCGGGGAATTATGTCACCTTTCTGGAGTCCCAGCTTTTCGAGGAGCGCAGGAAACATATCGTTGAGTTTACGGATAAGGCGTCTGAGATCGTAGACGGTGTGATAGAACACTCCTGGCAGCAGGTTCTGGCCTGTGAACATATGATCCGATATGAGCAGCTGACGACGACACAGGAATTGTTGGATGTTCTGGCATCTACTTCAGATTTCATCGATAAGACCGATTCGATCGTATTTGCATATGATACCAAAGGGAACTATTATGCGTCGGATCTTGCCACCGGACGATGGCAGCAGACACAGTTACTGATGACAGGAGCGGACGACTGGCAATTGGTGGTGACGGAGATACCGCATAGAGATGCTTCCTACTTCGTTTTCATGGAGCGGCTTTCAGAGTCCATCCGACTTTCTGACGGTGTGGAGATCACGCATCTTGCTTTGGGAGTGGAGATGGATACGATGAGGGAGCGGATCTCGGTGAGTGGTTTCGGTGATCAATGTTATACGTATCTGATCAATGAGGACGGAAGGAGGCTGTACAAGTACACTTATGCCGACAATTTTATCGAGGGTTATAATGTGTTGAATGCCATGAAGGATTTCCTGATCATACATGGTGGCACTTATGAGGACTTTATAGAGCAGATGCAGGAAAGGAAAAATACGGCGTTGGAATTTCGGTTTACGGATGAGAACGGGCACAAGAGTGACTGGTATGTGGCCAATGCCGTTCTCTCTTCGGAGAACTGGCAGATTCTCTTGTTTGTGCCTACGGAGGTATTGGGGGCTAACACATCGCTGCTGTTAGATCGAACGATGCTGTTTTTCGGAGCAGTATCCCTTGTATTTCTGGCCTCGATGGTAGTGATCATTGTGATCACCATGATCGCCAAGACAGATAAGCAGCTTATGAGACAGAAGGATGAGGCAAATAAGCTGCTTCAGAAGGCTGCGGAGGAGGCCAATAGCGCAAACCAGGCAAAGAGTGATTTTCTTTCCCATATGAGTCATGACATTCGTACACCGATCAACGGCATCATGGGTATGACTGATATTGCCCTGAAAAACATTGGCAACCAGGATAAAGTGTATGACTGTCTGAATAAGATCAGTGGTTCCTCCCAACATCTGTTGGGACTGATCAATGACGTGCTGGATATGAGCCGTATTGAGTCAGGCAAAACGAAGGTGAATCACGAGAGCTTTGATATCAGGACTTGCATCAATAACTGTGCTTCTATCATCGGCGGACAATTGGCGGTGCGGGATCTGGAGTTAAAATGTGAGATCGACGAGTTTGCTCACCCGCTGTTGATAGGTGATGAACTGCATCTGAGGCAGGTGTTTATCAATATCCTGGGTAATTCCGTGAAATTTACGCCGGACGGCGGCACCATCTATATGCGGGCCAAAGAGAAAGGAGATGCGGATGGCAGGGCCTTGTATCGGTTTGAGCTTGAGGATACAGGTATCGGTATGAAAGAGGAGTTCCTGCCGCATCTGTTTGAAGCATTTGCTCAGGAGGACGGCGGTATGCGTACGACCTACAAGGGCACGGGGCTGGGTATGGCGATCACGAAGAAATTCGTGGATATGATGGGTGGCACGATCGAGGTAACAAGTCGAGTGAACGTGGGCACCACTTTTGTGATCGAAATCTGGTTCGACATCGATGTGGATGCGAAGGCTGATGACAGCAAAGCCGATTTCCACGCTAATCTGAAGGGAATGAAGGCACTTTTGGTGGAGGACATCGAGCTGAATCTGGAGATTGCAAGAAGTATTTTGGAGGAGGAAGGCGCAGTGATCACGCCGGCTATGAACGGGCAGGAGGCTGTGGAGGCTTTCAGCAATAATCCGCCGGGCACTTTCGATGTGATCATTATGGATATTATGATGCCGGTGATGGACGGCATTACCGCTACGAAGACGATTCGTGCCCTGAACCGCGAAGACGCGGCCGTGATTCCTATCATCGCGATGACTGCCAATGCTTACGAGGAGGATATCCGCAGTACCAGAGAGGCGGGCATGGATGCGCATCTGTCTAAGCCTATCGACGTGAATGTGCTGTTTAAGACTTTGTCTCACTTCTATCCGCCATCCCAGAAGAAGGAGCGCAGAACAGATCTGAAAGGACTTAAAGTGTTGCTGGCCGATGATGTGGAGTTGAATCTGGAGATTGCCGGGACGGTGCTTGCGGATGAAGGCGCTGAGGTCACTATGGTGGAGAATGGGCAACAGGCCGTAGATCTTTTCTGCAGCAGTCCTACGGGAACCTTTGACGTGATCTTGATGGATGTGCACATGCCGGTGATGGATGGACTGGATGCAACAAGGGCGATCCGTAGACTGGAGCGGGAGGATGCCGGGGAGATTCCGATCCTGGCGATGACTGCGGATGTCTATGAAGAGGATATCCGTAAGACAAAAGAGGCGGGGATGAATGGCCATTTGACGAAACCTTTGAACGTAGAGAAAATGATATGGATGTTGTCCGGCTATAAAGGTGTATGATTCAATTGCTTCGGCATGGAGGTAAATATGGCAAGAATAACAGTAGATGCAGGTATGATACGATATAAAATCACGAAGCTGACGTGTGCTGCCGGTGTATTGTTTGCAGTGCTGCTGACGGGCTGTGCCGGTAATGGAGAAACTGCTGTAAATGAGAAGCAGGACGGCATACAGGAACAGGCAGATGCGGCAATCGGACAGGAGAATACAGGGGACAGACTGACGATCACCAATTATCATTTCCTGATCTCCGACGCGTTCCTGGAAGCTTTTCATGAGAAATATCCTGATGTGGAGCTGGAGATCACCAGCTATGCCGGCGGAAACGGCAGTGGGTATGCGCAGTACTCTCTGGAACATGGAGATATTCCTGACATCTATATTTCTACCCAGAATTTCAGCAGGGAATCTCAGCAGAAATACCTTCTGGATCTGTCCAACTATGATTTCGTCAATGAGTATTCGGAAAATTTATTGGCAGCGCAGGATGTGAACGGTGCAATCTATCTGCTGCCCTGTGGTTATCAGATCATCGGCATCAACTATAATAAGACGATTCTGGAAGAACATGGATGGAAGGTGCCTAAAGATTTTCAGGAGCTTGTAGCGCTGGCGAAGCAGATCGAGGCGTCCGGCCTGCAGGCGATGGGGAACGGTATGAATCTGGACGGCTATAGTTTCAGCTATTTTTTCAACCTGGGGAATACGGTATATTTCAGTACGCCGGAAGGGGCAGAATGGAAAGAAGGATTTCCGAAAGGAGAGAAAAAGGCGGTTGGCAATGCGGGACTGAAAGAGACGGCAGACTACTTTAATAAGTGGGTGAATGCGGGGCTGATCACACAAGAGAATATGGATCGGGTGCGGTTCATGGAAGGAGACAGTGTCTTCTATCTGGGGCTGGGTATCAACGAGTATGAATGGACGACGGAGGAGGGTAAGACCTATGAATTCGGCATCATGCCCTGGTTGGGGGAGGATGCCGCCGATAACATGCTGACCAGAAGCGTCTCCAAATATGTAGGGCTTAACCGGTCACTGGCGGAACCAGGGAATGAGAAGAAGCTGGAAGCGGCATTACAGTTTATGGAATTTCTTTCGACTTTAGAAGGGCAGCAGGCGCTTCTGGCTAATGTTAACGATATTCCGACCCTGCATGACAATGCGATCGTGGAGGGCAGTCCATACTGGGAGATTGTGGATATGATATCCGGCGGCAGGACGGTTCCTCTCGTCTATGTGGGCTGGGAGAAGCAGCTCATTCCCATCTCACAGGAGATCCGGCGTCTGATAAACGGTGAAACAGATGCGGCAGGAATGCTGGCCGGCTTTGACAGCGTCAATGAGAGTCTGCTTTCCGGGACTTCTGATGATGTGTATGGGACGGCGACGCAGACATTATCGCTGGAAAAGACTGCAGAGTTGGTGGCGTCAGCGGAAGGTATCGCGGTGGGGGCAGACTGTGCCCTGATCTCTCTGAATGGAAGGAACAGCAGCCAGTGGGGAAACAGATACGGGTTGGGCTGGTATCTATATGAGGGAGAGATTGATTCCGGTATGGTCAATATGATAAGGCCAGCTTCTTCATCCATCTCTGTCCTGGAGCTGACTGGAGCGCAGATCAAGACGATGCGGGATGCGGGTTTTGATGCGGATGGCAGTGGACAGCCCTATGAATATCGTTTGTTTACGACAGACGGCATGAGTCTGGAAGATGGCACAGTGTATAAACTGGCAGTGTCTTCGGGAGAACTGACGAAAGAGCAGCAGGAACAGGCCGTGAAGACGGAGATCTCTCCGGCGCAGGCAATTCAGGATTATGTGAGAATGCTGGGGACGGTCAGCGAAGACAATATTAGCTGGGATGCAGATCTTATGTTGCAGAACCGGCAGAATCCGGATAAGGATATGTCTGGCCGTCAGGAAGAGGCCGGACAGGGGTATGATAAGAAAGAGCCGCCGGCAGGATGGGAGCTTACGCTTACCTCCGAGGATTGGGGGTTGGGATTCGGGGAAGCAGGAATGCAGCCGACAGGAAACGCCTCGGCACAGGATCTGGCTTGGTACGATGCCTACTATGTAGGTGAAGACAGGGAGAAAGTAATCTATCTCACTTTTGACTGTGGTTATGAGAACGGCAATACGGAACCGATTCTGGATGCACTGAAAAAGCATGATGTGCAGGCTACATTTTTTGTGGTAGGGCATTATCTGGAGTCGGCGCCGGATTTGGTGAGGCGTATGGTGAAAGAAGGACATACGGTTGGAAATCACACGTATCATCATCTGGATATGTCTATGATCTCCGATCAGACGACCTTCCGGGAGGAGATGGAAGATGTGGAGACTCTATTCCAAGAGATAACAGGTACGGAACTGTCGCCCTATTATCGGCCGCCTCAAGGTAAGTGCAATGTAGAGAATCTGAAGATGGCGCAGGCACTGGGTTATCGGACGATCTTCTGGAGTCTTGCCTATGTGGACTGGGATACGGACAAGCAGCCCAGCCATGAGGAAGCCTTTGACAAGCTGACCACGCGGGTTCATCCCGGAGCCGTTGTGCTGTTGCATAATACTTCGCAGACGAACGGGGAGATTCTGGACGAACTGTTGACGAAGTGGGAAAAGATGGGGTATACATTCCGGCCGCTTTCCGACTTGACGGGAGCCGGTTGAGACAAAGCGGCGAAAGGGAGGCTGTTATGCACAGAATAGGAATCATATCGGATACCCATGGACTTCTACGTCCGGAGGTGGAGAAGAGTCTGCGGGGCTGTGAAAGGATCTTGCATGGTGGAGATATCAACAGCCCTGAGATTCTGCGGGCTCTGGAGGAAATTGCCCCGACTTTTGCGGTGCGTGGCAATAATGATAAGGAGTGGGCGGCGGATCTGCCGGAAACGCTGTCATTTGAGCTGTATGGTGTCCGCTTTTTCATGGTGCACAATAAGAAACATATCCCGAAAGACAGAGAGGGTATGGATATCATCATATATGGTCATTCTCATAAGTATGAACAGAAGAGAAACGGCGGGCTGCTGCTGTTAAATCCTGGCAGCTGCGGGCCCAGAAGGTTTACTCAGCCTATCACCTTTGCCGTGCTGGAGATTGGAGAGGAGGGATCGTTTCGGGTAGAAAAGATAGAGATTGCTCATCAGATGAAGGAAACGGGCAATAATGGGCAAAATATGAAGAAAGTGGTACAGACAGTGATGCGGGATACGGATAGGGGAATCTCCGTTATAGAGATTGCTGCCCGGCATAGCATCGATGAAGAACTGGTAAGGCAGATCTGCAGACTGTATCTGACCCATCCGGGAGTCAGCGCAGATGGGATCCTGGGGAAGATGGGATTGTGACGGTATGCGGTGTCTGAAGGGGAACTATAAAATAAAACGCTTCGGAATGGAGGTAAAAATGGAAAGAGTAATAGAAAAATTTCTGGCGTATGTAAAGATTGACACGGAGTCATCGGAGGACAGCATGACTATGCCCTCCACCATGAAGCAGCACGATCTGGCGGCGCTTCTGGAGAAAGAGCTTAGGGAAATGGGGGCAGAGGAGATCACATACGACAAAGAGCACTGTTATGTGTATGCATCGATTCCGGCATCCATGGGGCAGGAGGATGCTCCTGTCATGGGATTTATCGCCCATATGGATACCTCACCGGCTGTGACCGGCGCGGGGGTAAAGCCGCGGATCATAGAAGACTATGACGGAGAGGATATCGTACTGCATGCGGAGAAACAAGTGGTGATGCGGGTAGCTGATTTCCCGGAGCTGGCATCTTATAAAGGTAAACGGATGATCGTGACTGACGGTACCACACTGCTCGGCGCAGACGATAAAGCGGGCGTGGCGGAGATCATGGCGATGGCAGAGTATCTGCTGCAGCATCCGGAGATCTCTCATGGCAAGATAAGGGTCGGCTTTACGCCGGATGAAGAGGTGGGAGCCGGTGCAGATCATTTTGACGTGAAGCTTTTCGGTGCAGATTATGCCTATACGGTGGACGGCGGCAGGCTGGGTGAGCTGGAATATGAGAATTTCAATGCGGCAGGAGCGCGGCTGACTGTACGCGGAAGAAGTGTGCACCCCGGCTCGGCCAAGGATAAGATGCGCAATGCCATCCTGATGGCACAGGAATTCCAGTCCATGCTGCCGGTGGCGGAAAATCCCATGTTTACCAGCGGTTATGAGGGCTTTTATCATCTGGATTCCCTGCAGGGCACAGTGGAGGAAACGACGGCGGACTATATCATCCGGGATCATGACAGGCAGAAGTTTGAGCAGAAGAAAGAGAATTTCCTGCGGATCGGCAGATTTTTGAATGAAAAGTACGGTGAGGGGACCTTCCGGATTGACATGAAGGATTCCTACTATAATATGAGAGAAGTGCTCGAAGAGCATATGTTCATCGTGGAACAGGCAAAGACGGCCATGGAGCAGCTAGGGGTGGAGCCGATCGTGTCCCCGATCAGAGGCGGTACGGATGGCAGCAGGCTGTCCTATATGGGGCTGCCCTGTCCAAACTTGTGCACCGGCGGCGGAAATGCCCATGGCAAATACGAGTATGCCTGTATCGATGATATGGAAATGATCGTGAAGCTGCTTGTGAAGATCGCGGAGCGGTAAGAGCGGTTCAAAGAACACACAGAATATATAATGTTTCGTCATATGAGGAAAAAGGATCATATCTTTTCGGGATATGGTCCTTTTTAAAAAATAATATTAAGGGAATGAAACTTTTCAAAGGGGCACTCTGTCTAATAAGCACAAACGAAGGGAAAGGAAGGAAGAGGATATGCGCAACAGGAAGGAAGCACTGGTCCGGAGCATTCTTCTGGAGAATTATGAGAGTTACTACCGGCTGGCATTCAGCTATGTGCATCAGGAAGCAGACGCCATGGATATCGTGCAGGAGGGTGCCTGTAAAGCGATGGTTAAGGCACGCAGCCTGCGGGAGGAAAGATTTGCCGGAACATGGATCTATCGGATCATGATCAACACGGCCAAAGACTACCTGAAAAGATACGAGAAAGAACGAGAGATACTGCGGGAAGACATGGTCGGTACGCCAGAGCAAAAGGAAGCGGATCCGGAACTGCAAGAGGCGCTCGATCGTCTGTCCATGCAGGAGAAGATGCTGATCATCCTGCGGTTTTATGAGGATAGGCCACTGTCAGAGATCGCAGAGATATTACAGGAAAATCTGAGTACGATCAAGAGCCGCCTGTACAGGACGCTGGATAAACTTCGCAGAGAACTTACTTGAAGCGGGATATATGGGATGTTCCGACCAAAAAAGCCAGAAAAGAAAGGGTGTATCATAGTATGAAGCATATGGAAAATCAAGAACATGTAAAAGAGTTGGTAACAGAAGAGATGAAGGAGTTCCCGGAGCTGGAAAAAAGAATCTTGGCAGGCAAGGAGACATATCAGAGGATTCCGGTGCCGGAGGAGATGGAGCAGCGCATCAGACGCGCGACAGAAAGAAGCGGTAAGATTCACCGATTCCGCGTAGCAGCCGCAGTTGCTGCCGCGGTGGTTGTGCTGGTGCTTTTGCCGAACACGGGAGCGGATGTGGCTTACGCCATGGGAAACTTACCGGTGGTTGGGCGTTTGTTCCAGGCAGTCACGTTCCGGGACTATCAGTTTGAGAGCGACCACTATAATGCAGATGTTGAAGTACCGCAGGTCGTGGTGGAAGATATGGCAGAAGAAAGACCGGAGAGCACAACGGCAGAAACCGAGACTGCAGGGAAGGAGAATGATATGGCAGCGGCTGAAACGGAGGAGAAGGAAACGGCAGAAGAATCTCAGAGGCTGCAGGAAACAGTAGAGCAGGTCAATTTTGATATTGATCAAGTGACAGATCGACTGATCGAGGAATTTAAGGAATCCGCGCAGATGGAAGAGGGGTATGGGACATTGGAGATCCATCACGAGATCGTGACGGATAATGAGAAGTATTTCACACTGAAGCTGTCTATCTTTCAGGCGGCAGCCAGCGGGGCACAATCCTATAGATTCTATACGATTGACAAACAGAGCGGGCAGCAGGTACAGCTTAGTGATCTTTTTCAGGAAAAAAGTGGCTATCAGGAAGTGATGAGCGAGGACATCCGCAACCAGATGCGAGCTTTGATGGCGGAAGACGAGATGAATATGTACTGGGTGGACAGTGAAGATATGCCGGAACTGAATTGGCAGGGCTTAAAGGAAGACCAGAACTTCTATTTCGATGTGGATGGAAATATCGTGATCGTCTTTGACGAGTATGAGGTGGCGCCGGGATATATGGGCGCGCAGGAGTTCACGGTGGAGAAAGCGGTATTTGAAGGAATGTTGAAAGGGTGAATGAGCCCTCATGGGAGAAGTGTGTTAAGGCTGATACAGAAGGTAGATATACAAGGCTTCCCAGTGAAAGCTTTAAGTGTTTGCAGGAGGAAAGTTATGCAAAGATGAAATGTGGTGCAACTGCGGAGCAGGATGACCGAAGGCATGGGCGGCTTTTAAGATGGCGAAGGATGTCTGGACGAAAGAATCACCGACGGAGTTATTGACGCAAACACTCCATTCTATTCTTTGGGAGAGGTCGGGGCTTATTTTGCAATAGAAATCAAGGAGGAGTTGCCAAATGAAATACAAAGTAAAAGTAACCGTAATTGACAAAAAATTATATCCCGAATTGCAACAACAGTTTTGTGCAAACCCTTATGTGGGGGCTTGCCCTTCTTATAATATTGGGGACGAATTTATTTTTGAGCGTGATGAAAGTAAAGACAGTTTTTGGAATATGGGAATTAACACTTTGACTAAAACAAACGCAAGTGCCAATTTAATTGCGGGAGGTCCAAATATGCCACATTGTTCTGAAGCGTGGGATGCTATTTCCCGATATATTTATGCAGGATTACAAGGTGGTTCTATTATGCGAGGTTGGATGAAAGAAGAAAATACAATGATAGCTTGCTGTTCAGACGGTACACGACCAGTTATTTTTAAAATTGAAAGAATTGATATAGATGAGAACACAGATATTATATAAACTTTGTTATTTATAAATTGCAAAACCAGTCAAGCCAGTTAACGATAGAATGAACAGGCTCCCCCCCCTTTGTCCTCTCTGCCGGAGTACGGCGTGGCATGCCTCCACAAATGGGGATGGACATTCAAGAGGACATCCGGGCATTTCTCTCTTGCTGGAGGAAGACGGTGTGACTACAGCAGATTCTTCCTCTGCTTTATTGTAGTCTGTCCGTAAAAAGTAACCTGCTTTCAATCAGTTTGCCAACTCCCGTATATTTTGTGTTACAATATTTTATGTGATTTTGCTTCCCTTAAAAATCATCAGATCACAATCGGAATTTGATAAAGGAGCATGATAAATATGTTATGGTGTATTTGTGGAGGAATCATATTTTTTGCATTAGGTATTTTTATTTTTTTGAAGCCGGATTTGATATGGAAAATAACAGAAGAATGGAAATCTTATAGTGCAGATGAACCCTCTGAGTTGTATATAAAAAGCACAAAGTTTGGAGGTGCTTTATTTACTGTATTTGGAATCATAATAGCAATACTTCCGTTTGTTTTAGAGTGACAAAGTAGAGCAGGTCGATTTTGACATTGATCAAGTGACACTACATACTAACTATTTTCTTTTTATACTCCGTTCCCCACTCTACCATAGCGTCTAAAATAGGTTTTAGGCTATACCCCGTTTCCGTTAAAGTATATTCTACCCGTGGCGGTACTTCCGGATATACTTTCCGGGTAAGTAATCCGCTATCTTCCATTGAGCGTAAATTGGCAGTTAAAACTTTTTGAGATACATTTCCGATAGATTTTTTTATTTCTCCGAATCGTTTTGTTCCGTCTAATAGATCGCGGATGATAAGAACTTTCCAGCGGTCACTGATAAGCATTAAAGTGGTTTCTACCGGGCAGGCAGGTAAATTTTTTTCCATAAAAAAGCCCCCATTTCTTCACAATAGTTTCTTTTAGGTAACTATGGCACAATAAAGTGCTTACTTTACGTTTTCGCTCTACGGATATATTGTAATCTTGCAAGCGGAAAAAAACAAGCCGCAAACAAAACCAAAAAAGAAAACTGGAGGAACGAAACTATGAAAATCGCAGTTATTTGTGCAAATGGTAAAGAGGGTAAGTTGATTGCCTGGGAAGCTATCGCAAGAGGTGCAGACGTTACCGCAGTTGTCCGTGGCGAGAACCAGTCAGCAGCAAAAAAGGTCATTCAGAAAGACCTGTT
>ERZ779637.387-NODE-387-length-30550-cov-6.757337_pt1 | contig 30550 bp, 28 predicted proteins | sample MGYA00514196_ERZ779637 | MGnify/ENA primary metagenome ERZ779637 (study PRJEB29562, sample SAMEA4376700) | mouse gut metagenome | isolation source: Cecum | study: EMG produced TPA metagenomics assembly of the A DSS colitis mouse model was used to assess the...
CCATAGCGCAATCCCAAACAAAATATAACCTCAATCTGCTCATGATCGAACAGAGCCGTTGTATCCGGACTGATAAAGCCTTCCGGATAGGCACAGCCTGCATAATCATAGATTCTATCCCTGCGCTCCCCCATATATTTGCAGTGGCCGATAATCATGAGTCTTTTATTCGCGCCTTTTAACAATACAACCGTGCCAATGGGCAATACTCTTTCAAACATCATTCTTCATCCTTCTTTCCGGCATTTTGAAACTGGCTTTTAATGGCATGTTCCTGACAATTCAACTGCATGATGAAATGGTGCTGTTCCTCGTCCTCGTATCCGATATACTGGATTTCTTCTATCTGCTCCTTATCAAACTGGAGCGTCTGCGTGGTATCCAGACATCCTCCCGGGAAAACGACACCGGCATAATCCCATACGTAATCCGGCCTTCCCTGTCCGACGGGAAAATAACCGATGATCATCAGGCTGCTTTCCGCTTCTTTTAACCTCACGACTGAACCTATTGGCAATAAGCCAATATACATAATTATCCCTCCTTCCGTTACTGGAACCATCCCGTAAATTCCGTCCATGCACTGCTTGCCATATCCGCAATCGCCCCCGTATTGTCTGCGATTGCATTGATGGTCCCGCTCATATCTATATCTAATTTTACACTGACACCGACGCCAAGTGAAGCCCCAATATCCACCGACATATGCCCGTCCACCAAACCGACATTGGCATGCGCCCCAACGCCGAAGTTGACACCGCCCGTTACCCCCACGGCGGTTCCGGCTATGGTAGTCCCAACCGTAGCTTTGAGTTCCCCCGCAATGGCTTCCGCGGAAGCATTTACCCCAAACTGCGGATTGAGCTTACCGTTCGGATCAAACAGTCCTACGTTCACTCCCGCATTCGCCCCGAACCTGCCGGCATCTGCCTGCACGTTCCCGTACAGATTAAAATATTCGTCCCCAAGCTGCCCTTTTGCCGAAGCGGACAATGCGGTAACACTGAGTCCCACTTCCGCTCCAAACCCCGGCGTAAAATGTCTGGTTCCGTCCTTCGAATAAGAATACAGGCCTGCATATGCCGATGCGTCCGCCCTGCCTTTCAGGGCGGAAACTTCATACGAACCATGGGCTCCCCATTCGGAGAATTCATCCTGCGATGCTCCGCCCTCTTTCTCCCACACCGAACCGGATACCAGCGTCCCAACGGATGCCAGCGTCATGTTTTTTTCCAAACTGGATATATCATTGTATTTCTTCTTATTATCGTCGGTGTCGTCCAATTCGGCTACATTATGATAATATCCGTTACTGTCCCAATATCCCTTCTTATAGGGGGGCTTACTATGCTGCTCATTATAGTGCTTGAGCTTATCCGCCGTCTCTTTAAAAATGTTTCCTTCGCTCGTATTCCACCCGTCCGCAGCATCCAATACGTCGATATTCTTCGTCCTTATTCCGAGAAAATCGCAATCTTCTGCCTTAAGTTTATTCTGCAGCCAGTCCGTCAGCAAATGATTCCAGCCGGACTCACCCGAAGCATCGCCGGGAAAAAGGACAGGCCACAAATTTTTGTATAAAGTATCCGCATCTTTAAAAAACAGGATGCCCGTAAGCGCTTCCTGCGGCAGCATCCCCGCCCCGACGGTGCCTGACGATAATCCGCCACCGGATGCTCCCGGTTTCCGGACATCCTTTCCCAGCAACCTGTTTTCCGTCCGCACATATGCGAAATTGACATTTTCCAGTCCCTTCCTCATCTCGTTCATGGCCCTGCATTCGTCACTGACATCCGATGCCAGCGCTCCCAGCCGGCTCCTGATTTGTGAGGTGGCGGCACCCAACTGTATTCCGTTCTTTGCGGATGAAATCTGCCGTTCGATGGATTCCAACTGTCTGGCCAGTGAGCCTTCCTCTCCGATTATCTTTTCTGCCTGTTTCGGCTTCATCGAAAAACTGCCCATTTTGTCCCCCGTTCTTAAATTGTCTGTTTAAAAGTACTTTCATGCCGCAGGCAATCAGCATGGGTGCGGAACCGCCATACGGCTCCGCATCCATTGCCGTCCCCAGGCATGTTCCCGAATGCCTGTTAAGAGATTACATCCCCGGCCAGACTGCTTCCCAAATCAACATTGGCATTCTCCGCCGTAATATACTGCTGCGCCATCTCTGCCAAATCCTTGACATGTTCTTCAATCATCCGGTGCATTTTCTGCATGTCATCATCAAGTTCATGAAATTTTGCATGATATGTAGTGGCCGCATCCCCTTCCCATACGGATTGCAGAGCGTCAACAATGCTGAGCATCTGTTCCGTAAGACCTCTGATCTGTCCTCCCGTGGCATTGAACTCTTCTGATGTACTGATTAGTTTCTGGGGATCTACTTTCAAAATTCCTTGCATGTTTAACCTCATTTCTGCGCTGCTTTCCATGTCTGCCGGGTCTGCGGATACAGCGCGGACGCAAACCCGGAAACGAACGTTTCAACTGTTCCCTTCAATCTGTTTTATCCTCTTTGTTCCTTTTACCGGTACGTTCTTGCCTGTGCCGTGGAAACATTCTGCGCTTCCGCCATATCATATTTGGCTGCAATGTTCTCCAGCGCCGCGCAGTATTGCTGCATCAGGTTATAGAAATTATCCATCTGTCCTTTATCGTTTTTAAACGCCGTGTCAAACGCATTTCTTGCCTCGCCCTCCCACATGCTTATCAAAGCGCCTTCCTGCGACTCCAGGCTTCCCACCTGTGTCTTAAACTGGGAATTCAAATCCCTCAGTTCGTTTGCCTTCGCTTTTAATTCACTTGATGTTACCTGAAAAGCTGCCATGTTCTTTCTCCTCCTGTTTGGTTTTCTATATTACCTTGTATCTTTTCCTGACAGGCGCCATGTCCCTCAGGACAAATACCCTTTTAATACGTCCGGTCGGACGCAATCGAAAGCGACGCCATCTCCGCATCATACAGCCTTTTTGCCGCCGTCCTGATATCGGACGCTACCGCCCGGAGACTGCCTGCCGTCCCGCTCATTTTCCCCTGCAGCACGCTTCCCTTGGTTAAATAGCGGGAAGCATTCTCCCCCTTCCAGATTCCTGCCAAATTTTGTAAAGACCCGCCGAATTTTTCCCCCGACACGTTATTCAAATCGTCCGCAAGCGCCTCAATCCGGTCTGCCTGCCGCATCGCCTGCATGAAGTTAATCTCAATCGTTTCCCTTGTCGCCATGTTTCCCTCCTTAACTGATGACATCCCCTGGCAGCTCCATTGCCATGGACTGTACTTCCGCTTCCACCTTCTCATAGGTCTGCGCAATTGCCAGCAGGTCATCCGGATGCTCTTTTAACCGCTTCATCATTCCGTAGATTGGCTCTTTCTGATCCCGGTACATTTTCCGGTGCAAATCCCCCGCCTCCCCAATCCAATAATACGAAGTCCGGCTGATAATTTTCTCCAACTGTCCGAAGCACTCCTCCATCCGGGCAATACTTTTGGAAACCGTTTGGGCTTTACTGTTTAATACCGCAGAATTTACTTTAATGTGCACATCCCCTGTAATTGCCATTTTTCCCACTCCTTTATACCGTAATTGAAGAAACGATACCGCTCACTTCATTCTCGCATATATCGTACTGCTCCCTCGCATACGACATACATTCAATCAGCGACGTAATTGTCCCGTATAATTGCTTTGCATTTTCATAATCATTGCCAAACTGCCTGTTAAATTCCGCATTCGCCGGTCCGTCCCACATAGTGTCCAATTCCGCCACCTGGGAAAACATTTCCTCCAACTGCTTTTCCGCCGCCGTTAGCGCAGTCTGCAGTTCACTGATATCGCCTGCCAGCGTTGCGGTATCAACCGTTATTTCCTGCATTGCCATAGTTCCTCCTTGCCGGGCTTAAAAACTTTTTACGTTTCCTTAAATCCCATTTAAAATATCTGATATGTTTGAAAAATCATTCTCGCCGGTTTCACGTCTTGCATAATGAAATACATTTTGTTCACCGTTATCGCAAATTCTGTTTTCACAGCTTATATAACTTAAAATTACTTTGTTCAGCCCAAACATCATCTGCTTCAAAGCAAAATGCTCAAATTCCATTTCCGAATGCAAAGATTCCAGTCTTGCAACACTTTCCTCCATGCCGGACATATAGCGCAGTTCCCTGATAGCATATTCCAGTTCCGCTATCTGCACGGATACTTCAGCTACCTGTGCTTCCATCTGACCACACTCTTGTATTGCCTGATTGGTTATCAAACTAAACATGATCCGCTCCTTCGCCCTAATCGTATCTTACCCCAAAACGGCATCCCATTTTGTCCATCCTGATAAATAACCTGCCGGCTGGAATGAACAGCCGGTTTACACTAAAATCAGGCTGTCCCCGTTTTTGATTCCGGAACCTGACAGGGTCAGGCTTTTTGACAGAATCTTTTTATCCTTTTTGGAGCAAAGCATAAGTTCCCCGATATCCCCGATTATCTGGCAATGCTCTTTTTGACCGATTAATTCCCCGATTTCTTCTACAATCATGCTGATCTTTTCTTCTTCATCCAGTTGGAAATCATAAATATTTCCGACTGCCGGAACATAAATATCCACCAATATCATGAAAGTTTCCTCCCTGCTTATTACAAATTCTTCTATGTTATATGTCCTGATTCAGAATTTCCATGATAATCCTTTTCGAGTAAGGGTAAATACTGGTTTTTTCATCCGTCACCGCAAAATAATCATCCAGCCCGTCCCGGATTAGTAAATACTGTTTTTTGTACTGCCTGTTTTTTAGGGAAACCAGTTTCAGGCAGCCGGTAATATTTCCCCACTTTCCCTCCTCCAAGACCGTAAAATCTTTTCCGAACAGCAAACCGGCCTTTTCTTCCAATTCCGGCTTCTCAATCCGTGCCTTCCCGTAAAGACTCTCGTCGCTGAGGATTTCTTCCAAACGGAACCCGTTTTCGCAGACTTTTTCGGCCACCGCATTTTTTGGTACACTTTCTATCCGGTTCATATTCCCTGCCGCCCCATAGGCGGAAACAAACACGGCCCTGTTTCCCAAATAAATACACCGGTCCGGATATTCCGGCTCCCTGTTGATGCAAAGCAGCATCCGGTCCGCCTGTTTAATGTCCGTCAAAACCATATCCAACTCCGGGCATATCCTCAATTGCTTTTTATCCCCGACTTCTATGAATTCCTTTTTTTCCAAATCGAACAAGGTCCGGTAAACTGCAGCCAGCTCCGACCGCTCTATGCAGTCCATTTTAAATCCGATAAGGGTTTTCATCCCTTTCAGGGACAATAACAGCGCCAGCTCCAGATTTTTCAGATAATACAATTTGTCTTTTTGAATCATTATTTTCCCATCTCCTTTAATGCCGCTTTATAACTTCTCGAAAGCGGCACATCAAAGCCGTCGCTTAAATAAATGATATTCCGGGACAATACAATCCTCCTGATTTTCTTCGTATTCACGACAAAACCTCTATGACATCTTACATAATAAGAAGGCAGTTCTTCCAGTAATTTTTCAATGGAAGAATAGAACCCGTATTCCTCTTTCCCGATGCAAACATATATTTTTTTCTCCCTCGCTTCAAAAAAATAAATTTGTTCATACGGAATGTTAAGTATCCCATCCCTTGTCCCCACCACATAGAAATCCTTCCCCTGTCCTGTTTTCTTTCTCACCGCTTCACAGTATTCTTCCAAAAAACCGTACAAAACATCACATGCCTGCTGTTTCGTCCACGGTTTTAACAACAACGCCCCCACCTGCAGATCCGGCCTGATATATTCCATGGGGGAAACCGACACGTCTGCCAACACCATCAAACGGGTCTGCGGATACCGTTTCCTTATCTCCGCAAGGAAATCCAACGCGGCCTTTTCGCAAATATCATAAATAAGTAAATGTATCAGCGGTTTTCCCGATAAATATTCTTTCAGTACCCGCAGGGATGAAATCCTTTTTATCTCCCAATCATCCCCGCTAAGTCTGGCAATCAAATCCCTTGCCGTTATTTCCAGGGAAGCAATCGCCTGTTCTGTTTTCGAATATGCCAATATGGAAACCATACGGTTACGCTACCCTTTCACCAAAGGCACGACAATCTTGCGCACGTCTTCCCCGTCATTTGCCGGAAGCATTCCAATTCCCGGTTTTTGCGCCTTTGTCTGCTCTGTATAATGCACATAATTAAAATCCATAATCCTGTTTGCCGCCACATTGCCGCCGAAATGAATCCCTGTTTTATAACGGATAAAGTAATTGTAGATATTAATTCCCGCCACCTTCTGCGAATCCTCCGGATTATAACATGCCATCCAGTAAACATTGTGCAGGCTGCCCTTATCCAAAAGATTTTCCACAAACGCTTTTACGTCAGCCCCCTCCTTCGGATGCATGACATGGGAAACAAAATCCGCAAAATCCGCAATCAAAATAAACTTTGCACGGTTACGGCACATTTCAAGGTAAATTTCCTCATCCGACATTCCTTTCTGCATGGCCTGCTTTTTCTGCACATTCCGCTGCTTAAATTCCGGCAGTAACTCCGAGAAAAACCGGAACATTTCATGGTCGGAACGGACCACTGACAGCAACTCTTTTTCTTCCTGACCGATAAAGTCGCTTCCAAAATCAATAACCGTAACATCGCCGCCCCGCAGCAATGCGGCATTCATCATGACTTTAAGCAGATTCGTCTTACCGCTCCTGGTTTTACCGGTAATCAGATAACAATAAGTCTGGCTTAGGTTAATGCCATAAACCGCCGCATTCTTTGTGTTATAGCCAACCGGAAGATGCCTGTCATCCTTAAGAAGTTTTCCGGTGTCTTCCAGCCCTGCAAAATCCTGCCATATGGGATTTTCCGGTATTTCGGGAATCGGCTTTGCTCTGCGCCCGCTCCATTTTTCCTGCATCCGCTCTGCCAAATGCCCGATTTGCTCCGTCCGCTTGAAATCATCCTCCGCTTCCAGGCTGAGCGATGTCTGAAACTCCAAAATCTGCTCGCCGACCTTTGCCAGTCCCCTTCCTTTTATATTGACCTCAGGCAGGGTATCGATATGCATCGTGCGCATTGCCTCCGCATATTGGAATTTATCGCTCATCTCCAGACAGATTACCGTCCTTATATTATCCCCGATACGGTTCGGAATCTCCAGCGCGCCAAATCCGCCTGCAGTAATCACCATAAAAATTCCATAACTTACGCCGTCTTTGGATAACTGCAGAATCATATCTTCATATACGTTATTTGTCTTGTTTTTAAAATTCGAATAATTGTCAATCACTAGAACAACCGAAGGCAATGCCATACCGTTGACCCTCACATACTGACTGTAATTCCCGCCCTTAAAAAGCTGCTTCCGTTCTTCCAATACCGTACCGAGCATATTGAAGAATTTCGCCAGTCTGTCATCATCATTCTCGTACATCACGCCTCCGACATGGGGCATTTTTTCAAATGCCGATAGCATTTTGGCACTGAAATCAATGATATAAACGTTTACTTCTTCCGGTGTATACTTATTGACAAGGCCATATACAAATGTCTGCAGAAACGTACTTTTTCCGCTCACTACCGTTCCTATCACCGCATGATGCCCGTTATGGGACAGGTTCATGCTAAAAGTATCCTGCATTTGGTTTACCGGGTCGTCATACAGCCCCATGGGTACTTCAAGATTCCATTCTTTTCCCGTATCCCGCCACCGGTTCCCGTCAAAATATTCTTCTTTCTTATAGGATGGAAGCTGCCATAAATATAAAGTAACGGGAAGCACCGGAAGCCATAACTGGAGATTATGGACATATCCGTTTTCCTCTGCCGTCTTTGCCAAATATTCCACAACTGCATCCAACTGTGTTTTCTGCTTCTTTTCCGGAAGTTTTAACCTGTTTTGGTTCGCGTAGAGTAATATCTGCTGCGCCGTTTCCTCCAGTTCCTGCATACCGGCGCCCTCCGTACAATTCCCGCCGTTTTGGACAGCCGACCACGCACGAATCAAATCCTTCATACGCTGCGCGTTATATTCACTGTACGGAAAGTCAATCCCTTCCTCTGCCAGCCTGCCAAATATCTGCTGCAAATAACTTTCCGGAAAAACGGCATCCGCCTGCAGCATATCCTGGGAATCTGTTTCTGTCGTCCTTAGTTTGGAAAGTACCTCAAGTAACTGCCTGATCCAATTTTTCTTAATAACCGCAGTCTGTTTCAATTTCAAACGGTTGCCGATCAATGCCGCTTTGCCTGTCATGGATACCATACGGGCAATATCGGATTTCCGGCTTCCGTTTTCCTCATCATAAGCAGCCCCGCTGAAACCGGACTGGAACAATTCAAATAATTCGTCATTGCCTACCTGCATATAGCAGCGGCCTGCCTGTGTCAGATACGCGGCATCGGGTCTGTGCAGCATATCATTGCTATCCTGTCTGTCCTGAACGCGCAGGCATAACCGGAACTTGGAGTTGCTCCAAATGTTGTCGTCCACCGTTCCGCTCGGTTTCTGGGTTGCCAAAATCAAATGGACGCCAAGGCTCCTGCCCACCTGTGCCACACTGATTAATTCCCGCATAAAATCCGGTTCTTCCCGTTTCAGCTCCGCAAATTCATCAATAATGATAAACATATGCGGCACGGGTATGCCCGCCTCATTGTTTTTATACAGCCTGGTATACAGGTTAATGTTATTTACGCCATGTTCATTAAAAATGCGCTGCCTTCTCTTATTTTCACTCTTGATGGATACCATGGCCCTTTTCACCTGGTTCCCGGAAAGATTGGAAATCTGCCCAATCATATGGGGAAGGCCGTTAAATAAATTTGCCATGCCTCCTCCTTTATAATCAATCAGGAAAAAGCCGATATCATCCGGGCTGAAATTCAATGCCAGGGAAAGGATATAAGTCTGCAGTGTTTCACTCTTACCGGAACCGGTCGTTCCCGCAATCAATCCATGCGGCCCGTGGTACTTTTCATGGATATCCAAATACCAGTTGCTCCCTCCCGCCCTTTGTCCTATCAATGCTTTCATATTGTCATAGGTACGGTTCTTGCGCCATCTGTCCAATACGTTTAATTCATCCAAACGCTGTACACCGTACATATCCAAAAAAGTAAGCGATGAAGGAATATCCCCGCCGGACTGGGTTTCCAGCACTTCGATATCAGCCAAAGTCCTTGCCAGCTTTTCAAGCTGCACATTGGAAATACTGTCAAAAACAACCGCTTTCCTATTACCGGTATCATCTTCCACCCCGTACATGCCTTGGAAATTCTCATCATTTTGGATAATATACCCACATTCATTCGGTAGGTTTTCATACAAATCCGTCAGGAAAACCGTCGTAATATCCTGGTTTTTTTCGTCCGCAAGATATTTCGTAATCAACTCGCTTTCCAGCAAATCCGGATTAGACAGAAACAGAATGAACTGCGGTTTTGGCAATTTCCCTTTTTGGTCAAGCATACCCGAACTGTTTTCCGCCCTTTCCCTTAATACTTTGGTGATTTCATACAGAACATCCCCTGCTTCTACCTTATTTCCCGCCACATACCGGTTTTTCTTATCCTCTGACCAAACATGCGGAAACCATTTCATATATTTCCAGTCATCCGCATCATCCCTGCCTTCATCATATAAAAATGCCATTTTCACATCCGTATAGCAATTCGAAGCAGCAATCTGCGCCACGATACAATGCATAATATCCGTTGCGCCTTTTTTCCCGGATCCCCCTATGATGCCGATCATCCTGTGCGCCTGCAAATCGACGCAAATGGGAACATGATGCAAGTCCTTAAAACTCTGCTGTATCATTGCCGGTTTTTCCGCCAGGGAATCGTTAATTAACGTAAAGCGTTCCTTGGGAATCAGCACTTTCGCCTGAAACGGAATATCCCCGATTCCCAGCCGGTAGCATAAATAATCTTCATGGTTTGCATTGCGGTTCCATAAAAAGGAATTGTTCTCATCGTATTTGCAGCATTCTTCCGCGGAAACATACATAGCACGCAGATAATTGCCGTTTTTTTCATATTTCTCCTTTATTTGATTAGAACACTTAATCAGATACTCCCCATATGCCTCAAACCGGTGCAGTTCATCTTCCCTGTTTTTCTTTTTTTCCGCATGCAGGTTTATCAGTGTCCACATCACTCCTATGGCTGCCGATGAAACAGCCGTCACAAGACCGGTATACATAAAAGCGCTTCCCGAATTCCCGCTGATTCTGGTACTGTATATGGACAGAGCACACCCTAAAAGCATGGGCAGGGCCATTGTCATGGAAGGTCCTATCACCATTCCGAGCGGCTTTTTATTCATGGTCTTTGGCTGGGGAGGCGCTTCAATTTCCACCGTATCATCGTCCATTTTATAAATCTGCCTTGGGGAACGGTGGTAACGCTTTTTGCTGCCGTCCTTGTCCGCACACACGGCACTCCCGCCATTCTCTTTTCCTGCCTGTTCCGCAGTATGTTTCTTCAGCTTCCCCTGGTCGACGGAAAAACCGTCATTTTGGGAATTCACGGCTAAAATATCCCCCAAATATACCATGCTCAATCCAAACAGACTGATGCAGTCACCGAATTCCAACTGTATGGAACCGACAACCCTCCGCGAATTAACAAAAACACCGTTTGCGCTTTTATCTTCCAAAACACTCTGTGATGCCGCTTGGTGGATCACGGCATGTTCTCCCGAAATCAGGTTCCTTGTGTTATAAACAATATCATTCTTGTCATTCCTGCCAACCGTGATATCCCCGATTCCCTTTATGTCATATTTTTCAAAAACTTTGAAAAAATTTCCTGTTTCATCCACCATAACGGAAATCCGTTCCCCATCCGGCAGAATCACTGTCAGGAGATCTCCGCTTTGCAGTGTAATCCCTGCATATTCCTTATGGTTTACCGTTTCCTCAATCCGATAATATTTGGAAGAAAGAAAATGCCAGCAGTATTCAATTACTTCCATGCAAAGTTCAATGTCTTTATCCAGTGAAAAAATATCTTTGTCCAAAATAATGGAATTTTCGGAATTATTAATTGCCGGCAGTAAAAATTCCTGAAAAGCCTTTGTACTATGTATCGAAAGAATCATTCCCATACCATTGTCCCCCGCTAATATTCTCAATCCCTTACTATATTTTCCTGAATCGTAATATCATAAGAAACGGTTCCTAAAAGGATACGGTCTCCCGAAAGCAGACGAATTCCCTTTTCATCCACAATCACCTGCCCCTTTTTTCTTTTCACGACCGTCCTGTTTCCGGAACCCAGATTTCTGATAAACACTTTATCCCGGATGGTAAAAATCTCAAATTGGTGCGTGGAAACGCCTTCCGCCAGTACGCTGATATCGTTACCTTCCATACCGCTCCCGACACGGATGGCTTTTTCCGGGTTCATCATAAACTTTCTTGTGGAAAGCTCGGTCCGCTCCACCAACTGGAGCATGACGGGATACCTTTTTCCCTGTATTTGCTCCATATTGCCTTTCCCACCGTACGCATTACCGTAATCCACTTCATACGGCTTATAGGCTTCCTTCCACTTTTGTCCCTCTGCATGCCGGTTTAAAATTACATGATTCAGGTTTTCCTCCCGCATCCGGTCCTCGGCAGCCTGCGACAATTCTTTTTTCTTCTGTTTTTGGGAAACAACTTTTTTCAGTGCCATGATTCCGGCTATGATAAGCAGAAAAATCCCAACCGGCAATAATATCCCGACATTATCCTTTACCAATACAAACAAACCATTCATTTCGTTTCCACCGTTTCTGTATAAAATCTTTATCCTATTCCAGCCTGTTCCCGCACTTTTCACAGAATTTGTATCCCAGTTTATATTCCGCGCCGCAATTGGTACAGAATTGTCTTCCTGCACTGCCTTCATTTTCTTCGGAACCACTGCCCAAAATCTGCTTTTCCTTTTTCCACAACTCTCCAATCTGACCTTTCAGCGTCTCTATCAATCCATATTTTTCCTTTATCGTCTCCAGTTCCATACCAATCACTTCCAGGGTAAATGTTCCGTCGTTCCAGCTTCCGTAGACAGTCTCCCCCACATCCCTTTTCAATTTCTCAATCTCTGCTTCCAATGTCGCGATATGCGTACGCAATTTATTTTCTTCCATAAAATTGGATGTTTTTACATTAATTGTCGCCAGTCCTTTTGAAAAACTATTTTTTAACCCTGCCATGCTTTCCTTCCTCCGACTCTCCTATCTCGCAAAAAAATTCATCAATCCCGTCCGCAATCCCTTTTGCAATCTTTAACTGATAATCCGCATCTGCCATTTTCAGGTCTTCTTCCCGATTTGTCATATAACCCATCTCCACGATGGTAACCGGAACCTGACACCAGTTAATGCCGCTCATTGTGTCCGTCTCCCACACACGTTCCCTTACGGCGCCGGTCGCCGCTACCATCCCATCCAAAACCTTTGCTGCCAACAGACTGGATTCCTCGTAAATATCCGAACAGAATGGATTGTTCTCCGTAGGACATATGGTCAGCATTCCATTTACCTCCGGGTTTTCCGAACCGTTGGCATGTATGCGGATAAATGCATCCGCATTCGCTTCATTCGCCATTGCCGCGCGCTCACTGTTGCTGATATTCACATCATGCGTCTCCCTTATCATCAATACCCGGTATCCCCGCTTAACCAGTTCCTCCTTTAATTTCATCGAAACCTGTAAATTCAACTCATATTCTGCCAGCCCGCTGGCACTTCCCTGCGTTCCTGAAGATACTTTTGCTTTCATCTCCGTAGCATTGGGGCCCACCGGTTCTTTCTCTGAATTCCCCTTTCCCTGGTGTCCCGGATCGATTACCACCAGCTTTCCTTCCCCATTCTCTGCCACAAGCTCAAACACATCCCCCTGTTGTGCCTTTCCGACCACGTTCCCGTCTTCCAGCACCGGCTGTTTTCTTATATTGACATCTGCCGCTTTGACTTTTACCGTAATTGCTGCTGTCGTCTCTGTATGCGGCGGTTCTTGCGTTTCCGTCATTTGTTTCTGCATTACTTTCTGCCCCTGGCTGTCCTGTACGGATTCCTGTACTGTGGATTGCTCCCGCGGAGTTTCTTCCTGCAGTTCCTGCACCAATTTTTCCACTTCCGAAGAAGGAGTTTCTTTACCGCCACAACCACAAAACCATATACCATAAAAAAGCAATATGGTTAAAAAATATTTTTTCTTTTTCATCTTGTGCATCCGTTTACACTCCTGCTGTTAATATTGTACATCCTCCTTATTAATTGCCTCCTGCAACAACCGTTTGTTCTGCTCCAATATATCCGTGGAAGCATAATTCTGTATCTGTGCCAATGCGGTCCGCAAAACTGCTTTGCTAAGCGCCATATCATAATCAGACAGCAGCGTATGTGCCGCATTCGGATAAATATCCTGCGTATTCATGGAATTTACTTCATAATTTTTTATAAATTCAATATTCTGAAGCTCCAGTTTACTAAGGGGACTTGGCCAAATGGCATCAAATTCATCCGGCGCATATTTCGCTCCAATATTTAAATACCATATCTTTGAATAAAACCATTGGTTTAACATGATATCCTTAAACTGCCTTCCGTGCCTTGCAAAAATTTCATTCCGGGCAATTCTGAGTTCCGCCAAACTTAACCCCGCCAAATCCGCGTCATTTACTTCCCTTTGGCTTGAAAAATCCAAAATATAATCTTTGTTCATATATTCGCTGGAAAAAGCGCCGCTAAGATCCGCCTGCGGGATATAAGCCTTCCGGTAGGAGCCATAAAATTCCGTTGACTTTGACGTTTCCAATACCAGCTCACGGAACTGGTTGGGATTTTCCAAATTTTGGCTGGTATATTTGAAGACTTAATAATCCTGCTGTTCCCGGTAAATACTCTGATAGATGTCTTCCAAAATCGTCTGCAAATCCGAATCTTCCGCAGAATAATACCTTCCGGAACACTGTGCAGCCAAATCCTGCAGCAGCGTTGTATCATACCCGTCTCCAATTCCAATAATAAATACCGGAATACCTGTATTCCTCGCCATGGAAACGACATCATCAAAACTATAACTGCTGGCATTTTCTTCGCCGTCGGTAAAGCCAATCACACACTTTGCGCCTTCTTCATAATATGTTTGAAACAAGCCGGCATACAAGGCATCAAAAAGCGCGGTTCCCCCATTCGGGGTAATATTGTTAATGGCGTTTTCCAAAAAACCTTCCTCATTGGTAAAATCCTGTTCCAAATATACATAATCATCAAAGGAAATAATTTCTACCTTATCACCCCCGGTCAAATCCATCTGATGGATAAATCCGCTTGCCGCATTTTTCGCTTGCAGCATCTTACTGTAAGCATTCATACTGCCACTGGCATCCAACACAAGATTCACATTAATTTTGTCTTCGTTTAATACCTGATAAACATCCTCAATATCCGCCTTACCCACATTACCCTGTGCATCAATTTCCTGAATATTGAAATCGGATCTCTCTAACTGTTTGACCGTATTACCCGCCTCATCCGTGATACTGGCATAGATAACCATCTCGGGGAAATTCGTATTGTCAACCTGCCGTATCTCGATATTTACATCCTGACGCTCCCCGGTATATACATCTTCCGCATCTTCTTCCTCCTTTGGAACCGTATCCCCGTCTTCACCCTCTGGCACATCTTCCCTGCTGTCCGTTTCCCCGTCATCGGACGCTTTTAATACCGTTTTCAGTTCTTCCAGTATATTCTTAAGATTCTCATTTTCGGTTACTTCATATCCGGTTTCCAAAATTTTAACGGCATTCCCAAGCTGCCCATCCATCTGATAGGCCTCTGCCAAACCTTCATAAATATCCGGTTCTTCCGGCTCCATTTCCAACGCCTCAAGATAATACCTGGCCGCGCCTTCAAAGTCATCCTGTGCCATACATTCTTCTGCTTTTTCCAATTTTCCGGTAAAAGATATTTCATCCTCTTTGCCTGTAAAAAAGCGCCCCATATAGACAATGACTCCTACCAACACCATAATCACTGCCGCCAATGCCAACAGACTTACCGCTTTCCTTAACCCACGCTTTTCCTTATTTTTTTCTTTCTTGTTTTTTTCTTTGTCTTTTTCCCCCTGTATATCAGGAATATATATTTCGGGATTCTCCGCATTTACTGACAGCGGTGGTATCAGCGGCAGGGAATTGCCAAGAATCTCTGTCTTGTCACTATCCGCATTTCCGGGATTTCCAGCATCCGTTCCGATCCGGCTATTATCCGGGACGTTTCCTTCCTGCGTCCTGTCCGCCGTCTTCGCCCCGCACTTTGGACAAAACTTTTCGTTCCCGCTTAACTGTTTCCCACACTTTACGCAAAACATCTTTCTCCCTTACCCCTCCGTTAATTCAAAATACATGACACATCCGAATCCACATGACTAATTTTCCCTTTCCTGTACACGCTTAAATCTCCCCTGCATTTAGAAAAATTATAATCGGTCAGAAAAGAAATGCTTCCATCCTCCAGTTCCACATAAGCTGCCACATCGTCTGCGATTTTTTCTTTACTGTCATTTTCATATTTGCACAAAGTACCTGCCTTTTCATCCGGATCTTTTACATAGAAAATGTCTCCGCCTTCTGATTCCTTACACGAATATGCTTTTACATCCGAATCTATCTTTTGTGAGTTAACATACAATTCCCCTATTTGTCCGTCACTTTCCTTCAAATAATAAATGCCTTTATCCGTAACCAGTTCGACATTTCCAACTTCTTCAGCCACCAGTTCCAAACTGCCGTCGGATGTGAATCCGGTTTTAAACAGCGCATATTCCTCCCCGTCTTTTTCCTTCAAAAACAGATAACATTCTTTCATTTCCCCGATAGCAAAAATATCATAATAATCCGCTTCATATTCTTCCCAGTCAATCACTAAATCCATTGTCTGATTCTTCCTGAGCATCCGGAGCCTCACTCCATCCATCATGGTTTTTATTAACTGTTCGAATATTTCGGTTTCTTCCATTTCCATTAAAGCCGAAAGTTTCAACGGAGTAACTTCATCTTCCTCAAATACGGTACAAAACAAAAACGGTTCCGTCATATAAAAATCCAGCATGATTCCATCCTGTATACATTCACTTTCCCCTGTCGCTTCATCATAATAAAAAGCCTTATGACTTTGCACATCAAGATTCTCCACCAATTCCTGACGCACTGCGTCCCGCTGCAATTTTTCCTGGTATTTCCCGACAGCTTCATAATAGGCCTCATCCGTTACAATGGTTTCCTGCGGTCCCCAAAAACTGGGTTTTGTCTCCGTTCTCTGATAGTCTGCAATATTAGGTTCCGAAATTAATGCATCCTCCTGTGCATAATCATCCTCTACAATCATACGCATATCCATCTGCATGGACTCGCCTTCATCGACGATATAATATATCTCCATATTCCCGTCAATCCCGTATACGGATGCCTCAAACACGGAAGATGCTATCTTGTTTTTTTCCGTAAACTCCTTTACCACATATAAGGTATCTTCTTTCATATACACAATTTTACGCAAATCACCGGATACTTTAAGCACATATGAAATATCGCTGTCGGCCTTGATTTTATCTTTTTTCAAGTCAATATCCTGTATATACAGCCTTCCGTCCCCATCCTTGGTCATCCACAGGATATTTTTATGGTCTTCCGCCACTTGGAACCATGCCACGTCGGAAGCTACTTTTTCTTTGTCTTTCCGGTCGGAAACATAGAGCCTGTCACCCTCTTTTTTATAAAAAATTTTGTCTGCATCGACCACATAATATGACAGGACGCCGGAATCAACCTTTATTTCTTCCGCGTTTTCCTTTCCGTATTCCCTGCAATACAAATCGAAGCTGCCCGCGCCCATATCTTTCGGATAAAAAATATATTTACAGTCATCCGTAAACTGGAATGCCTGATAAAACGGATTGTACGGTCCTGTTACCGCATTACTGTCTTCGCAGACATCTTCGCTTACCATATATCCTTTACCGTTTCCCAGCACCCCGTTAAGTCCATTATCCTTCAAATACAATAAGGGTTTTTCCTTGCTCCCGCCCCCCATGCCAAGCAGGAAAAAAATGACAGCCAGCACGGCTAAGATTCCTGCTCCTGCCATTATGTACTTTACGGTTCCCCCTTTTTTCTTCTTTTGCGGTTTGGTTCCCGTTTGGAAAGGCATTCCGCAGGCACAACAGAATGCATCCCCTTCCGCGTTCGCCGCACCGCAGTTGTGACAGTATTTCACCCTGTCCACAACCGTACTGCTCGGCAGGACCGCCGTACCGGCCGTTATCCCTTGTCCGTTCTCATTTTCTTTCTCATTTTCTTTCCCATTTCCTTCCGCCCGTCCTGCCTTTGCTTCTTCCCCTGCCGCTTCTGCCGGGACGGATTCCTCCTTTTGTTCTTCCATCACTTCTCCGACAACCTTTTCGTAAATCACCGTTTTGGTTTCCCCCGGCTCCTCCTCTTGCTTTACCGGCTGCTCCTGATTTGACACTTCATTTTTCATCCCGCATTCCGGGCAAAACAGCATTCCCTCTGCCAATTCTGTTCCACAATTTTTGCAATACATAATTTCCTCCTGGCTGCATTCCCATTTTTCATTTTTTCATTTATCCATCATTCATAAAACTGGCGGGCCAGCATCGCCCATGACTCTCTGTTCCGACACCAAATTGCCGGAAATTCTTCCGCTCCAATCGGACAGGGTTTCTTCCCGTTTTCTATCGTAACACTTGGTTTATTCAGGGACAGTTGAATCCAATCCCCAAAACCTCCCAAATTAACGTTATATCCCTTTCCCGTATTCACCGGTTCATACTTGATACAGCTTTCCAGCAACCGCGCAAAGTTTTCCGAAGCCATGGAATTCTCCGCACTGTTCCCTTTGACATCATAATAAATCAACTGTCCCCTGGAATGATAACTTAAAAAACACTTATAATCCCTTTCCAATGCCATGCTCACCAATGCCTGCGTTTCCGGCTCCGATACCGCATAATAGCCTTTAAAGCTCCCATAAGCAGGATACTGTTTTAAATCCAGGTCCTCCCACCCCGCATCAAAATTATTATTTAAATCCACACCATAAGCATTTGCTTTCCATATTGTTTGGTATTCCTCAAATGTAATCTCTCTCGTATCCCCTTCCTTCTCCCTGTCATAATCAGGATTTTTATAATAATCACACCAATTCATATCACCATTCATATCTTCTTCATAAACCAATGTTATTTTATCCCGTTCGTAACATTCATACAGAAAATCCGCAAAGGAACTGTTATATAAAGCGTCCACCCCTAACTGGCTGATCGTGATACCGTCAGGATTGGACATCGGCACTGCATGGACTGCGGTTTTTTGGAACAGTTCCTTATATGGAACATGGTCGTATTCCCCTTCTTCATAATAACAGGCATAATACTCCAGCATTTTCATAATAAGCTGTGAAGTTATGTACTCCCGGCCATGGATTCCGGCCTGCAGCATAATATGATTTTCCGCATCAGGATTTCCCAGCACAACCTCATAAATATCCCTTCCGTCCACGCTTGTCCCAATGACCCTGGAACATAACCTGTCCGGATATCTTTGGCACAAAACACTGATATCTTCCCTCATCCTGTCATAGGTATACAAGGCACTGTCTGTCTGCACAACGGTAAGTTTATCCTCATCCGCGTCAAAATCCACATTCACGCAATACTTTGCAGATACATATCCTTCCTGCCCCGTTTCCATTACAGTGACTTTATAAAAATCCAGTTCATGATCCGTCACGCTTTCCCCATACCACTTCAGGTAAGTACCAGCAGGCAGCTGCGCAATCACATCATCCCCCAGCCCCGGCGATGACCTTAAAGACATATATTCCGCAGGCACACAGACCAACAGCCGAAAAACATCTTCTTTTACCGATTCCCCAGCCAACGGTTCCCCGTCCGCATCCTTATCTTCCTGCGTTTTTTCCGTTTCTTTTGCTTCTTCCTGTTCCTCCGGCAATTCCTGCTCTTTTTCCGCCATCATTGCCGCCGGCTCCTCCCCTTTCCAAAACACTGCCAGGGTAATGCCTGCTGCCAGCAGTATAACGGCACCCGCCGCCGCAATTATCCGGTATTTTTTCTTATTCTCAGTACCGGAAGAACATACCGCCGGTTTTTCGTTTATGGCATCCTGTTTTGCCACAATTCCCGTCGCTGCTCCGCAATAACAGCAAAATTTACTATCATTCCCTATTTTCTTCCCACATTGCCCACAAAACATCCCGCCACCTCATTTGCCCATACGTTTCTTATATACCCGTATCATTTAATATTTCCTGGAAAAAATCGGAATACCTTTCCAACGGTTCCCCGTTCTTTGCAGCGCCTGTCACTTTAAAGGTATCATTTTCATACACCGTAAATTCTACTGCAAAACTCTCTCCGTTCTTCATTCCCTGGTAATAGATGAAAATTTGGTTTTTTTCATCTTTATATCCCGTCCACAAACCTTCACTATCAGAGTACATTTCCAATATATTCCCTACGGTAAACGACTGGTTCTTCCCGTTCAAGGTACCGTCCCTCGCCACCAAAACCGCATGCTCCACATCCGGATCCATAACCCCGTTTATCCCAATGTTTCCTGCATCCGCACTTTCCCGTGTTTCCCCGCTATTTAAATTCTCCTTAACAACGGTGCTTTGCCCTGCTTCCGTCTCCTTTTCTGCCGGCTTATTATCCGTTTGCTCCCGTACTTCCTCCTGCCCGGTTTCTTTTGTCCCGGTTTCATCTCCCGGTTTATGGGATTCCCCCGCAACGAATGGCTTTTCCTCTGTTTCTTCTGCCAATATACGTTCCGCCTTATTTTTCAAATCATCTATTTTCTCCCTGTTCTTGAGGTAAAACATCGTTCCTCCGGCAATTACCGTAAGCAGTACAATTAATATAACCATGCACCTTTGCATCATGCGGTAAATCTTATCGCCGTTCATGCTGCGGCGTCTTTCCCTTGTGATATATAACTCCCCATGCAATTCCTGCATGGTCTGCTGCCTGCCTTCCGGCGAAACACTGAGACCTTTTTCCACTGCCTGCGCAATATACTTCGGAACGTTTCTTCCCGCCTGCCCAAGCGGCCTCAGTCTGTCCTCCCCTACCCTGTCCACGGATTCTTCCGGTACAATCCCGGTAAGCATGCGGTATATGACTGCGCACAGCGCATAAACATCCGTCCATGCCCCTTGTTCGCCTTTCCTCGAATACTGCTCCACCGGTGCATAGCCATGTTTTAACACTACCGTCTTACTGTTCCCCTTATCTTTGTCAAAATATCTCGCAGCGCCGAAATCAATCAACTTTACTGTTCCGTCCCTGCCCAGCATGATGTTATCAGGGCTTATATCCCTGTGCAGCAGTTTATGCCCATGAACAACTGCCAAAGAACTGATAATCGGCTCCATAATACGCAGAGTTTCCTCTACGGATAGTTTCCCTCCCTTACTTTTCAGAAAATCCTTCAGTGAAATACCATCGATATACTCCATAACAATATAAGCCGTGCCATTTGCATAAAAGAAATCCTTTACGGATACAATTCCCGGCAGTTGGAAAAATTTGGCAAGTATTGCCGCTTCCTCCACATACCGCTTTAACCCAACTTCAAAATCATTGCGCTCCCCCTCGGATAATGTATGCAATGTATTTCCGCCATACATAACCGTATCCCTTGCCACCAATGCTCTTGGAAAATATTCTTTAATGGCTGCTTTCGTCTTCATATTCCTGTCCCATGCAAGATAGGTAATTCCAAATCCGCCTTCACCAAGGGTTTTACCCACTATATACTTATTATCCAATAATGTTTCCGGCACCAACGCACGGGGAGAACTCACATAACCATATATCTGAAAACCACAGAATGGACATATTTGATAATCCGTTTCCAAATTCCGGAAACAGTTGTAACACATACCCGCCATCACATGCTCTCCTCATAAATATTTATCCTGAAAGTGTCCTGTTAAACCGACATCTGCTGCTCCGCAAACTTCCCCCAGCGGCAATCCTATTACAATTTCTAAAAAATTATACTTTTTTGGATTCCTTTTCCTCCTCCCCGTAAGTTAGTTAAAATAACAAAAATGTAATGCATCGCCCTTGCTTTTTATATCATTTAATAGTAATATAAAAACAATGTGACAAAAAACAACATGCCCAAAAAAGTATACTTTTTTCACCTTCCCTGTTTCTTCAGCCGTTTCCTTCCGTCTTTTGTCTGCATCTTATCATATCCCCAACATTTTTTTCTTTTTTTTGACAAACAACCGGTTCAGCAGGACAAATAACCAAGCCGTCGGCAGATGCGCCGAACCTTGTTATTTTGCTGCAGGCACAAAAAAACTCCTTTTCGATAAGAATTGTCACATCTTGAATCCTTATCAAAAAGAAGTATTTTACCAAAAACACAAATTATTTTACACTACTATTTTACCCTGCTTTACGGCATGCATCCCCTTTCCCAAGGCATCACATCCCCCTCCTCCCGCAGATATTCCAAAAGTCCGGCAACCCCCTCCCCCCTCTTGGAATCCACTTCAAAAATCTTCCTGCACCCTGCCAGCCGCAGCCACCGTGCAGCCCTCTCCGCATCCGCATTTTCCTCATGGATTTTCGTCACAATCCCCACCACATCCCGGTTCACCATTCCGGTAATATTGGGCGGATACAAAGAATACGGCTCCGTCGCCGACAAAAGCAGCCCCACCACATCCGCCTCATAAGCATACAACGCCAGCGCATACCCCAAATGCTTCGTCTGAATATACTCCCCCGGCGTATCAATCACCACATCAAAATAATTCACATACTGCGTCTTCCGGTACCGGATACGCTCCCCCCGCAGTGCCTGCGTCAGCGTCGTCTTCCCGCTTTCACTCCGCCCCATCAAAATAATCTTCCTCATCCACCCCATCCCTCCCACACAACCATACAACCCACCCCATCTACCGCCCTCTACTCCTTACCGCCTTCTATCCCTTACCGTCTTCTATCTCTACCGTCTTCTACCCCCTACCCCGGATGCGGAAACCGTCTGCCGCCCTGTTTGGGTTTGTCCATGACGTCGTTTTGGCATACTGCCCTGCAAACCTGTTCAAAAAAATGGTGATATTTCTTATCTTCCGTCCGGGCGGAGTTCCTGTCGTTCCAGGCGGCGTTGTCTGACGACCCGAAGGGAAGGAGTTTCGCCGCCGTTGACAGGAACACCGCCCGGACGGAAGATTAGAAATATCCCATTTTTGCAGTCAGGTTTGCAGGGCAGTATGCCAAAACGGCGTCATTGGGCAAACCCAAACAGGGCGGCAGACGGTTTCCGCATCCTGCCCCTGCCGCCCCTACGTCCGCGTCACCGGACAAACCGCAAACCCCATCTTCTCCTTCATGTAATCCAACACCGCCCGCAAAGAAGCCTCCGTCTCCGACACCGTCCCGGTCACCATCAGCGTCCCGCTGAACCGGTCCACAAACCCAAGTTCCACCCCTGCAGCCTTCACCGCAATATCCGCCGCAATCACCGCCGCTTCCGCAGGGCTGATGGTCAGCACCCCGATTGCCGAACGGGAATAATCCACGCCTGGATCCAGCCCCAGCTTTTCATACAGCACCTGACCGGGATTGGCAATCAGATGGGCAATGGTAATCTGCTTCCCCGGTACCAGCTCCTGGACTATCCTTGTTTTCCCTTCCGTTGACAAATCATCCTGCATTCCCACACGTACTCCCCCGTTTCTTCCACTGTTCCATCCGTCGTCCATTTCCGTATCCTCTCCCTTTCCAGGCGAGCGGGGAAAATATTTCCCCTACCCGCCAATCTGGCAAGGCAGCCCCGATACCGCTTCCGCTTCCGCTTTTAACTCCTGCATCTGCTCCGCCGGCGGCGGGAGCACATCCCCCATCCGGTATTCCCTGCCAAGCCCGTCGTATTTATCCCGTCCCAGCCTGTGGTAAGGGAGGAGATGGATTTTTTCCACGCGCCCCAATTCCTTTGCATATACGGCAATTTCCCGGATTTCCCCCACGCTGTCATTAAACGTGGGAATCACGGGAATCCGTATGCTTAAGCGGGTCTGTCCCGACCGCGCAATCTTCCCCGCGTTCTCCAGCATCAGTTCATTGGAACGCCCCGTATATTCTTTATGCTTTGCCGCATCCATATGTTTAATATCCAAAAGATAATGGTCCAAATAAGGCAGGATGCTTTCGATGACATCATATGGCGCACACCCCATACTTTCCATGGCGGTGCCGATGCCGCTTTCCTTTGCCGCCCGCAGCAGCGCCCTTGCAAAATCCGGCTGGCAGAGGCTTTCCCCGCCGGACAGCGTAAGTCCCCCTCCGGAACGGTAGTAGTAAGGTCTGTCCTGCTCCACCGTCCGCATCACTTCTTCCACCGTCACGTCCCGCCCGATAATCTTCTCCTCCCCCGCCACCGTCATGGACTGGATGGCATACTCCTGGGATTCGGGATTGCAGCACCAACGGCAGCGGAGCACACAACCCTTTAAAAACACGATGGTACGGATACCGTCCCCGTCGTGGATGGAAAATTTCTGGATATCAAAAATCCGCCCCTTTATCTGCCTGTAATCCGCCATACATCTTCCCTCTCCAGCCTGTTAATAGTTAAATCCCTGCTCCGTCCGGTTAATGATATCATCCTGCAGCGAGCGGGACAGCGTGGTAAACAATGCGCTGTACCCTGCCACACGCACTACGAGATGTTTGTATTTTTCCGGGTATTTCTGCGCGTCCAGCAGCGTTTCCCGGCTGACCACGTTAAACTGCATATGGCTTCCCTTTTGGTCAAAATAAGCACGGATCAGCACCACGAATTTTTCCAGCCCTTCCCGTCCGCTCAGCGCCGAAGGGTGGAATTTCTGGTTAAACAGCGTCCCGTTGGAAGCGATGAAATGATCCAGTCTCGCCACCGAATTTGCCGCCGTGGGACCGTTCACGTCCTTCCCCGCCGAAGGGGACACCCCGTCCGCCACCGGCGTCCCTGCCAGCCTTCCGTCCGGCATCGCCCCCGTCTGTGCGCCCAGCGGCACGTTGGCGGATACCGGATAAAGCCCCGCCTGGAAAATCCCGCCCCTGGGATTCCGGTACTCCTGCAGCGGTCTCGTATAAGTATACGCCACATCCCTGGCAAATGCATCCACCTCCGGGATATCGTTTCCGAACTTGGGAACCTCCGCAATCAGCTTTAACAACCGTTCCCCCTTCTCCTTTACGGCAGGCATTTCGGAGACTTCCATAACGGTCTTCATAATGGCGGCGACTTCTTTCTCCCCGATTTCCTGTCCTGCCGCTTTTAATCCCGCGGCAATGCGTGCCGTCATGCCGCCAATCATCTCTTTCGTCAGCCCTTTCCCGTAATTGGTCGCCAAGGCTTCCTTAAATTCCCGCAGCGTCGCTTTGTGCTCCTCAAATACAAGGGTTTTCACCGCATACAGGGAATCCGCCATATTCGCCACGCCAAATCCCTGCGGTCCGGTGAAATTATAAACCGCGCCGCCCTCCTGTACGGATTTTCCCCGTTTCATGCAGTCGTCCACCATGCAGGAAAGGAACGGCAGCGGACAGCGCTCGGCATGTGCCACGTCGATGGCATTGTCCGCATTCACCAAAAGCCCTATCATGTAATTCATCTGTTCTTTATATGCATCGTAAAATTCCGTAAACTCCCGCATTTCCTCCACAGGCTTCGTTTTCACGCCCACCTGCACGCCCCGGTCCATGCCCTGGGAGAACACCAGCTCCAGGGGACGGCACATATTGAAAAATGCCGCATCATGCCATCCTTCCGTCTTCCCCGCTTTTTGGGGTTCCACGCAGCCGATGATATTGTATTCCCGTGCGTCCTTAAGCGTCAGTCCGCGGCTGACCAGCGCCGGGATAATCACCTCGTCATTATAATAGGCAGGCAGCCCCACCCCTGTCCGCGTCAGTTCCGCCGCCTTGATTAAGAACTCATGGGGCGAGCCGTTCCATACGCGCACGGAAAAAGAAGGCTGGGGAAGCTGCACATGCATGGATGCCTGTATGCACATAAAGGACAAGTCGTTGGTCACGTCCACCCCGTCCCCGTTCTGTCCCCCCGCAATTAAGTTTTGGAACAGGCTGTACCCGGCAAACCCTTCTGCCGAAACCGCGTCCCTGCATTTGTTCAGGTCATTTAATTTTACCCAGATACAGTCCATCAGTTCCTGGGCAAACTCCCTGCTTAACGTCCCCTCTTTCCGGTCTTTTTCGTAATACGGGTACATATACTGGTCAAAACGTCCGGGGGAAATGGAATGCCCGCTGGATTCCAACTGCAAAAGCTGCTGGATAAACCAAAAAGACTGGCAGGCTTCATAAAAATTCCCCGCCCCCTTCGCCGGCACCCGCCTGCAGTTGCCGGCAATCCGCATAAGCTCCGCCTTTCTGTCCGCATCTTGGCACTGCGCCGCCATCTGCTCCGCAAGGCGCGCATACCGCTCAGCATAGGCGATTACCCCGTTGCAGCTTAGGATGACCGCCTGTAAGAAACGGGATTTCCTGGCATAATCCCCGTCCCCCACGCGGCACTGCGCAAGCAGCCCTTCCGCTTCCGCGCGGATGCCCTCCATGCCGACGGCAAGCACTTTTTCATACTGTACCGTCACATGCCCCACACCGTTATAGAAATAATTACCCGGAGTAAACATGTTGTGCTCCATCGCCGTCAGGGTCTCCGGCGCCATATAGGACGTCGCCAGCTCGCTGGTGGTCTTTCCCTTCCAGTAACGGTCCGCTTCCCGTATCTCCCGTTTTGCTTCTTCCGATATGTAAAAAGGATCCGCGCTGCGGGACGCCACCGTATCAAATTCCGCTTCCAGCCATTCGTAGGAAAATTCCGGGTACGTCTGACACCCCCTCGGCGCAATGGTACTGCTGCCCACCACCAGCTCATCCTCCCGGATGATGATGGGGATATGTTCCAAAACATGCACAAATGCCTTTGCCCTGCGGATAATGACCGGTTCCTGTTCCGTCGTCCGGTAAGACTCCGTAATCAGTCTCGCCCTCGCCGATTCAATCTCCGGCATCCGGGCAAACAAATGGCTGACCAGCCGGTCAATTCGGTCCGTTTTCTTTATATCCGCAACCTCATATTGGTACAATCCCATAACGACTCCTTCCTGCGCCTTCCCCGCACTCCTTCCAATTCTTCTTTTCTGTCTTATTATAAACCTCCCGCTTCCGAAAGTCAATAAATACAACATGAATATTGTTGTTTTTATGTTGGTTTCATGCTAATATAAGGATGTAAACTTGTGATATCTTTTCTAATACGAATACCCGAATTTTACACGGATGCTTTCCGTACTTTTCAGGAGGTTTTGCATGAATTACCCTGCACCGGATATTTTCCGCAATCCAAATACCCTGACAGAAAGAAATACCTCACGGCAATCCGCCTTTTTGCTGGACGTCCATACCCACAGCATCGCCAGCGGGCATTATACGTCGGACACGGTCACGGACATGGCACGGGCTGCGGCATCCAAAGGCATGAAACTGCTGGGAATCAGCGAACACGGTCCCGCCCTTCCCTGCGCCTGCACCCTCTCCTATTTCCGCGGACTGTCCCATGCTCCGTCCGTGCGCATGGGCGTCCGTATCCTGTACGGCGCGGAAGTAAATATTTTGGATGCTTCCGGCAGCCTTGACCTGCCGGAAGACATCCGGGAGCAATTGGACTACTGCCTGGCAGGCATCCATCCCCCCTGCTTTAACGCGCCGCAAAGCACGGATTATACCGATGCCTACATCCGCGCCATGGCAAATCCCCACATCCATATCATCGCCCACCCGGACGATGCCAGGTACCCCGTAGATTACCGGCGCCTGACGGAAGCCGCCATGGATTACCATGTCCTTTTGGAAATCAACAATGCTTCCCTGTCCCCGGACGGCTACCGGGGCGCGGCAGCGGAAAATGACCGTGCCATCCTGGAATTATGCAAAAAGTACCGTTATCCGGTACTTCTTTCCAGTGACAGCCACGGCCACTCCAACATCGGTAATTTTAAATACGCCCTGGACCTTGTCCGCGAAACGGCTTTTCCCGCGGAGCTCATCCTCAATACTTCGGCGGACCGTTTCCTGCGTTTCCTGTAACGCCTCATCCCGTCACCGCCAGCAGCACCGGCACCGTAACTACACAAAGCACTGTCGTCAGGATAATCGCCGCGCTGCAGGTCGTCCCGTCAATTCCTTTCCGGGTTCCCAAAATCAGCGGCATATTCCCAATGGGCATCCCGAACATCACCATGCAGACCCGGATCAATGCGGCATCATCCGTCGCCATTTTCAACACCGGCAGCATAAGGAGCGGAAGCGCCAGCAGTTTCACCGCCGCAAACACATATAGCCGCGCCTGCCCGAAAATCTTCCCCCACTCCGAATGCGCCAGCGTAAAACCCACCGCCACCAGCGCCATGGGCGAGGTCACATTCCCAAGGTATGTCACGGAAGTATCCACAAAATCCGGCAGCCGGATACCGAACAGAATCACTGCCATGGCGGCAAGACCGGAAACCGTCCCCGCATTCACCATCTCTTTTAACGTGGATAGGGAAAACTTCCCGTTCATCAGGGAGATTCCGTAAGTATAGAAAACAATGGTATAAACCAGCATAAATTCCGTCACATAGACGATATACTCCGCACCGAGGATACTGCTTACCACCGGTATCCCGATAAACCCCAGGTTGGAAAAGACGAACATCATCCGGAAAATCTTCCGCTGCTCCCTGTCCTTATCAAAAAACGGCGACAAAACCATGCCTACGGCAATAAAAAACAAAAACATTCCCACCGCAATCAGCGCCACTGTTCCCATCGTATCCAGGGAAACTTCTCCCACGGCATGGAGCGCACCGGAAAACACCAAAAGCGGATTGAACACATTTACAATCATCCCGGACATCTGTCCGTTGGTATGCGCATCCATCATACCCTTTTTTGTCATGAAATAGCCGGCGCCTATCATAATGAGCAATGCCAGCATTTGAAAAAACACGGTGAAAATCGTCATCTTTCCCTCCCCGGTTCCGGCTTTTCGCCTCAAACACCGTAAACAAATCTTCCCGTCTTTTAAGGATTTAACAGAATCTCCTCCAAAAGCTCCAAAAGTTTCGGCACATCAATGGGTTTTGCAATATGCCCGTTCATGCCTGCATCCATCGCCGCCTTTCTGTCCTCGTCAAAAGCATTTGCCGTCATGGCGATGATGGGAATACCTGCGGCATCCGGGTTATCCAGCGCACGAATCTGCTTTGTCGCCTCATACCCGTTCATAATCGGCATCTGGATATCCATCAGGATTACGTCGTACTGCCCCGGCTGCGCCTGCCGCATCTTTTCCACCGCAACGGCGCCATCGTCCGCCACGTCAATGACAAAGCCCGAAGGACGGAGGATTTCCACGGCAATCTCCTGGTTCAGCTCATTATCCTCCACCAAAAGCAGCTTCTTTCCTTCAAAGGATACCGTTCCCCCCGTTCCCGCCTTTCCCGTTCCCCGGGCGTTAAACGGCGACTCCAGGATTTCCCTGAGCTCCGAAAGGAAAATGGGTTTGGAGCAGAATGCCGTAACGCCCGCTTCCCTTGCCTCCTGCTCGATATCCGCCCAGTCGTAAGCCGTCAATATAATGATTGGCTTATTCTCCCCGATAATTCCGCGGATGCGCCTCACCACTTCGATTCCGTTCATATCCGGCATCAGCCAGTCAATGATATATGCCGCATATTCGTCGTTCTGCTCCACCGCGAGCTGGGTGCGCAGCACCGCTTCCTTGCCGGAAGTGGTCCAGTCCGGGCGCATCCCGATGGCGGAAAGCATCTTCGTCACACTGGAACAGGTATTAAAGTCATCGTCCACCACCAGCGAACGCAGCCCTTTCAATTCGGGGATTACATCCTGCCGTTCCGGTCCGGTACAGGTCCTAAACTGCAGCGACACGGTAAACGTACTCCCCTTCCCTTCCTCGCTGACAACCGTAATCGTACCGCCCATCATGTCCACGATATTTTTCGTAATTGCCATTCCCAGCCCGGTTCCCTGGATGCCGCTGACCGTACTCGTCCGCTCCCGCTCAAAGGGTTCAAACACATGCTGTAAAAACTCGCTGCTCATACCGATTCCGGTATCCTTAACCTGGAATTCGTAAGACGCATAACCTTCGGGAGCGTTCTCTTTCTGCAGGATGCGGACGCTGACAATCCCGCCGGGCATCGTAAATTTCATGGCATTACTCAAAAGGTTTAACAATACCTGGTTCAGCCTGAGCTTGTCGCATAACACATGTTCGTTGATTACATCCGCGGTGTCAATGTAAAATTCCAACTGCTTGGAAGCAATATCCGCCTGCACAATAGTCTTTAAATCATGCATGATTTCGGGAAGGGAAGTCTCCTTTTCCTCAATTTTCACTTTTCCGCTCTCAATGCGGCTCATGTCCAGCACGTCGTTAATCAGGCTGAGCAAATGGTTGCTGGATGTGGTAATCTTCGCCAGATAATCCTGCACCTGCTCCTTATTGTCAATATGGGTCGCCGCAAGGGACGTAAATCCGATAATGGCATTCATGGGCGTACGGATATCATGGGACATATTGTTTAAGAACGTGGTTTTCGCTTTATTGGCATGCTGCGCCGCCGCCAATGCATCCTGGAGGTCAGTCTTTTGCTGTTCCAACTGTCCGGCAAGCCGCTTTTCCTCATCAATATCAACGAACAGTCCCACAAAAGTAACCGGCGAGCCGTCCTCCCTGCGGGACAGCCTTCCTGCGGCATGGAACCACCTCCATCCGGCATGTCTGGTATGCATCCGGTATTCCACGTTATATGTCTTTTCCCCCGTATAGTCTTTTATGGTGTCCCAAAATTCCTTTAATACTCTTTCCTTATCCTCCATATGTATGAGATCCGTCCATGATTCCATGCGGTCCGGAAATTCCTCCATCCCCTGGTATCCTAACAGACTGCGGAATTTTTCGCTCCACGTACAGGAAACCACCCGGGCGTCCCGGTTAAATTCCATGCTCCACAGACCGGACCCCATCGCCGCCTGGATATTTTCCATCGCCGCCTGCTCCCGCTCAATCTGCGCATAAGCGGACCGTATCCGGTCCCCGTCCGCCTTTTCCTGTGCCAAAAGAGTTTCCGCATTCTTTTTGGACTGACGGATCATCATAAAACATACCAGGACCATGGCAATTACCGTAAGGACAATTTGGATAATGCCCCTGCTCATCATGCCGGAACTGATGGAACGGATCTGTTCGCTGATGACGCTGTCCTGAATCAGAATCGCCAGCATCCAATCGGTTCCCTCCACAGGAATATAGCAAAGGTCCTCCTTGGAACCCCCGTAATGGAAGGAAACCTGACCTTCCATCACGTCAGCAAAAACCTAATCAAACTCACACCCATTA